>Ga0207708_10003898_pt1 | contig 10975 bp, 13 predicted proteins | sample KBSK5101metaG_FD_184340 | JGI IMG/M metagenome (GOLD analysis project Ga0207708, IMG submission 184340) | Corn, switchgrass and miscanthus rhizosphere microbial communities from Kellogg Biological Station, Michigan, USA - KBS K5-10-1 metaG... | ecosystem: Host-associated > Plants > Roots >...
TCTGGACACCGAGGCGGCCAAGGACGCCCGCATGGTCTGGCTCAACGCCGCCGAGGCCGCCGCCATCTGCGCCGAGAGCCTGATGGAGATCGGCATCGACAAGAGCCGCGCGAACCGCCTCATCGAACCCTTCATGTGGCACACGGCGATCGTGTCCGCGACCGAGTGGGACAACTTCTGGGGCCTGCGCGACCACCCGGCCGCACAGCCGGAGATGCAGATCACGGCCCGCCTCATGCGCGAGGTCTACGACGCCTCCTTCCCGCAGGTCTTGGACTACGGCTGGTGGCATCTGCCGCTCGTCACGCCCGATGAGCTGAACTGGCTCTGCACCGTGCGCTCCGGCAACGAGGCGGACACGATTCGCGAGACGGTCGAGCAGTTCAAGAAGGTCTCGGCCTCCCGCTGCGCTCGCGTGAGCTTCGACAAGCACACCGACACGGAGCCGCTGGCCGACACGATCGCCCGCGCCGAGCGGCTGATGAATTCCGTCCCGGCCCACCTGTCTCCGTTCGAGCATGTGGCCCGCCCGCAGCAGCCGTCGGACCTGGGTCCGGTCCAGGGCGTCCACTTCTGGGGCAACTTCCGTGGGTGGGTCCAGATGCGTCGCGAGATCCCCAACGAGGACAACGCCCTGCGCATGATCGAGGCAGCCGTCGGCTGATAAGATCACAGCGTGTCCCAGACGGTCCCCTTCATGTACCAGGACTCGGATGGGGTCTCCTACACGCACAGCGCGATCACGCTCTCCTGCCCCGTCTGCGGCGGCACCGAGGTCGTGTCGGCGCCGCTGAACGGGAGCAAGTCCGGCGGCGTGATCTATGAGGACAAGCCGGATTCCTCGCCCCTGGGGACGCCCGGCTCGTGGTGGGTCGTGCCGATGATGTGCTGCGACGACGACTGCGACACGCTCTTCGGAATCGTCTTCGCCGAGGAGGGCATCTCGACCATCATCGGCTACGCGCTCCCCGACGACTTCGAGCAGAGCGACGACTGATGTTCGTCCACCTCCACAGGCACTCGGAATTCTCGCGTCTCGACGGTCTCGGGACGGCGAAGCAGTACGCCGAGGAGGCAGCCCGGCTGGGCCAGTACGCCCTCGCGCAGACGGATCACGGGACACTCAGCGGAGCGCTTCATCACATCATCGCCTGCCAGAACGCGCCCGACTCGAAGGGGAACACGCCCCGCAAGGGCGACCCGATCATCCCGATCTCGGGCGTCGAGGCGTACTACCGGCCGAACCGACTGCTGGCGAAGAAGTTCAAGCTCCGTCCGGCGTGGCACCTGTGCCTCTTCGCCAAGAATCTGACCGGCTGGCACAACCTGCTGAAGATCGTCTCGACGGCCTACGCCGAGCCGGAGGACGGCGGCGGCTTCTACGACAAGCCGTGCGTGGACATGGAGCTTCTGACGCGCCACCGCGAGGGGATCGCCGCCTCGTCGGCCTGCATCTCCTCCTGGCTGTCGCATCTCATCGACGCCGGGGATTCCGTGGAGGTCACGGGCTACCTCAACCAGATGCTGAACATCTTCGGCGACGACTTCTGGATCGAGATCATGCCGCACGATTTCGACGAGCAGCGCACGCTCAACATCGAGCTGGTCCGCCTCGCGCAGGAGAAGTCGATTCCGCTGCTGGCCACGAACGACGCCCACTTCCCGTACAAGGAATGGTCTGACACCCAGCGGATCGTGAAGATGATGGCGGGCTACTCGATGAAGAAGGTCGAGCGCCTGAAGCAGGAGGGCGGAGACGAGGCGAAGGAGTACCTGACGCACGAGACGCCCACGCTCTACCTCGCCGCCGAGGCCGAGATGAAGAAGTGGTTCTTCCAGCACCACCCGGACCTCGACAAGCACGCCGTGCGCGAGGCGATGGAGAACACGAGCCTCTTCGTCCAGCGGATGCAGCCCTACGTGCTGGGCCGGAGCCACAAGCTGCCGAAGGTCGTCGAGACGCCCGCCGAGGCCGAGCGGATTCTGCGCGAGTGGATGGAAGAGGGACTGGGCCGGATCGCCGCCCGTGGTGTCGAGAACTTCGCCGCCTACGAGGAGCGCGCCGAGACGGAATTCGCGCTGCTGAAGAAGAAGGGCGTCCTCGACTACTTCGTGATGGTCGGCGAGATCACGCGCTGGTGCAAGGAGCAGGGAATCCGCGTCGGTCTGGGCCGTGGCTCCGCAGCCGGGTGCCTCGTCTCCTACCTCATCGGCATCACGCAGATCGACCCGATCGCCTACGGCCTGCTCTTCGAGCGATTCCTCAACCCCGACCGCAAGGGCCTGCCTGACATCGACTTGGACTTCCAGTCCGACCGGCGCAGCGAGGTCAAGGACGACTTCATCAAGCCCCGCTACGGCGCCGATCACGTCGCAGACATCATCACGCACACGACCTTCCAGCCGAAGAAGGTCCTCCAGGACCTGTGCCGCGTCTTCGACGACCAGATCTCCTACGCCGAGGCGATGCTGGTCACGAACACGATCGAAATCCGCCAGGACGACGAGGAGACGACCCTCGAAGAGCTGGTTCCGATCAACGACAAGCTGAAGGAATTCTCGACGAAGTACCCCGAGATCTGGAAGCACGCTCTGCGCCTCGAAGGCCAGGTCGCGAACGCCGGGAAGCACGCGGCGGGCATCATCATCACGCCCAACGCCGTCTCCGAGTACATGGCGCTGGAGCGCGGCAAGAAGGGCGACCCCGTGACCTCGTGGTCGGACGCGGCGGACTTCCCCGTGGTCTCCGACTACGGCTTCGTGAAGCTCGACGCGCTGGGTATCACGGGCCTGGAGAAGCACGAGTACGCCTGCCGCCTGATCGAGGAGCGCACCGGCGAGAAGGTCGATCTGTACGACCTGGGGGCGCTCTACAGCCCCTACGTCATCGACGCCGAGGTCATGCAGGGCTTCTGCGACGGGCACACCGTCGGCGTCTTCCAGTTCGGCGGGCGCGGCATCACGAATCTGCTCCGCGAGATCCAGCCGGACGACATTCTCGACCTGGCCGCAGCGAACGCGCTCTACCGCCCCGGCCCCATGAAGGGCGGCGTCCACCGCGACTACGCGCGCCGCAAGCAGGACGAGGGCCTGCGCACCTACTGGCACCCGCTCGTCGAGCCGGTCCTCCGCGAGACCTACGGAATCGTGGCCTACCAGGAGCAGGTCATGGAGATCGCCAAGCAGCTTGGCGGCTTCACCGCAGCGCAGGCGGACGATATGCGCAAGGCGATGGGCAAGCTCTACCGGATCAAGGGCGGCACGGCGGCGAAGGACTTCATGCGCCGCTTCGAGGAGCAATGGTTCGCGGGTTGCGAGGAGCGCGGGATCGATCGGCAGACCGCCGACGAGATCTGGCACAAGATTCTCGAATTCGGGCACTACGGCTTCAATAAGTCCCACTCCGCCTCATACGCTCTCCAGGCGTATCAGGACATGTGGCTCAAAATGAAGTATCCGGCCGAGTTCTACGCCGCATTCCTGACCTACGAGGACGATGAGGACAAGCGCAAGCAGGCGCTCCGAGAAGCCAAGTCCCGAGGCATCGAAATCGTTCTCCCCGACGTGAATACGTCCGGTGCTGGCTACACCGTGGACGACGACGGCCGACTTCTGCTGGGTCTCATCTCGATCAAGGGCGTCGGCGAGCGCGCGGCCGAGCAGGTCATCTCCAAGCGTCCCTTCAAGAGCTTCGACGACTTCCTCCAGCGCGCTGGTCGCGACGCCGACACGAAGGCCCTGCTCGAATCCGGCGCCCTGGACAAGATCGCCCGCAAGTCGTTCGTGGACCGGGCCTGGCTCATGTCCGTCGTGACCAAGGTCGGCACGAAATCCGACGCCGAGTGGGCCGTCTGGGAACACCTGAAGCACAACGTCAAGCTGAAGAAGCCCCGCGAGGTCCCCGAGTCGCGCCGAGAGCCGTCCGCAGACGCCCTCCTGCGCCTTCAGGCCGCCCGGCTGAACATGCCTGCCACGTCCATCCACATGGACCCTGCGCAGCACATGATCCTGGAGCGCAACATCCACACGCCCGAGGAACTGGCCGAGATGCCGAAGAAGAACCGGGCGATCGTGGGCGGCGAAATCTCCAAGGTGATCCGCAAGAAGACGAAGAAGGGCAAGGAGTTCGCCAACGTCTTCATCGTCTTCGAGTATTACGAGTGGACGGTCAAATTCTGGGAGCCGGAGCTGCTGCGCTTCCAGACGATTCTGTCCGAGGGCAGGGTCATAATGGTCGAGGGCGCGAAGGACGACTGGAACGGGAATGTCTCCGTCGTCGCCTCATACGCTGCCCCGATCGAAGAGGTCATCGAGATGCAGGAAACCGAGGAGGAAGCCGCCTGATGCCAGTGCGTCCCGAGGACTACGACGAGATCGTCAAGCGCGTCGAGCGCAAGTACGAGGGCGATCTCCGTCGGGGGAACGAGATGGAGAACGTCGAGCGGATTCCGACCGGCTCCCTGGAGCTGGACGTGGCCACCGGCGGCGGCATCCCCCAGGGGCGCTGGTCACGCTTCTACGGCGGCTACTCCTCCACGAAGACGCTCACGGCCTACCGCGTCATCGCCCACGCGCAGCGACTCGGCCTGAAGTGCGCTTACTACAACGTCGAGAAGCAGTACCACCCGGAATTCGTCGAGCGCTGGGACGTTGACAGCAAGGAGCTGACCGTCGTCGAGGGCACCACGATCGAGGAGATCGGCGACAAGATGGAGGCCCTGTTCGGGGCCATCCACCTGCACGTCATCGACTCCTGCTCGATGGCGGAATCCGAGGACGCGCTGAACGCGGACATCCGTGACTGGCGCCCCGGCATCAACGCCCGCGCCTGGGGCAAGGTCTTCCGGCGCCTCAACGAGCGCTTCGATCAGGTCGAGAACACGGTCCTGCTCATCGACCAGGTGACGATGAACTTCCAGACCGGCTCCGAGGTGGCGAAGGGCGGCAAGATCTTCGACCACCAGTCCTCGCTGTCGGTCATGTTCAAGAAGGGCAAGTGGCTGCACCGCGACGAGGAGGGAATCCTCTCCGAGACGGCGAAGCACAGGAAGGGCAGCGACGGCCAGATGGAGCCTGCCGGGATCGCGATCAAGTGCCGCGTGGAGAAGAGCCGCGTGTGCCGCCCCTTCCGCACCGCCACGCGCCACTACGACATGGACAACATCCTCTTCGACGACGAGTTCGAGTACATGAAGGCGGCGAAGCACTACAACGTCGTCGAACAGCGCGGCAGCTACTACTACCTCGACGGCAAGAGGATCGCCCAGGGCGACAAGCAGCTCCGCCAGTGGATCAAGGGCGACCTCACTCTTCAGGAGGAAATCCGCGACAAGGCGATGCACGCCGCTCAGCAGTAATCCTGGCGTTTGATAAGATACCAGGATGAACATCTCCTCGGTTGATGTGGGCGACCTGGTACGGGTCAACCGGAAGGGGTACGTTTTCCTCGCCGAAGTGACCGGCAAGGAAAACGGACAGCTCAAAATTTCCCCCGTCGTCCACAACATCAGCTTCTTCCACGCGACCGCGCGTGAGATCGAGGCCCACTGGAGAAAGTCCAAGCGAAGCCGGTAGAAATGTCCAAGCTCTGCACGCAATGCGGCAGGCCAGTAGGTCTTCCGCATCACTACGGGAAGATCTGCGACACAGTTCAGCTCAGTGACGGACGCATCGTCCATGCGTCCCGCATTGAGCCGGGTGGAAATCTGCATGATCTCCTCGGTCCGGACCTGAAGATCGTCCACCGAAACATCACGCCATCCATGCGTGAAGACATGAGGAAGGCTGCATGAATTTCTACACGTACCAGGGTGAGGCCCGGAAGACCGCCATCTACCCGGACGACATGGCAGTTCTCTACCCGACTCTTGGCGTCGTCGGTGAGGCTGGAGAAATCGCCGACCTCGTGAAGAAGGCCATCCGCGACGACGGCGGCGCCTTCACGCCCGAGCGCGACGCGCGCATCCGCAAGGAGATCGGCGACGTGCTGTGGTACCTCGCCAACCTGGCCACGGACAAGGGCTGGAGCCTCGAAGAGATCGCCGAGGAGAATCTGGCCAAGCTCGCGTCGCGGCAGGCGCGCGGCGTCCTCGGAGGCAGCGGAGACGACCGATGACCCGCGTCCCCCAGGACGAGCGCACCACCTCGCAGGAGGACATCCCGCTGGATCGCCTGGAGCGTGCCGCACGCGCCCTCTACGACGCCGATCCGCACAGCCGCTGGCCCCGCCGGTGGGGCTGGACGGAGATGCCCGAGGCGAAGAAGGACCTCTACCGGCAGATGGCCCTCGCGGCCCTGAATTCGTGAGGACGAAGGCGATGATTCTCGACGAGATGTTCCTCCGCGCCCGGTGGCGCGTCGGTCGGAAGGTCGGCCGCACGATCTACGCCCAGGTGCAGGACGAGCCGAGCGACAACGACCGTCTCATCGGCCTCATGGATTCCGTCGCCATCGCCGAAGGCGTCTGCGAGGCCCACAACGCGAAGCTCGACTGGCAGCCCCCGGAGGAGCCTCTGAAGGAGGCCACCGCCGAGGTCCGTCGGATTCTGCTGGACGACATGTGCATGGACCACCTCGCCGTGGACGACGGCAACGACGAGGAGATCGCCCGTCGCGTCCTCCTCGCAGCGGGGGTGAAGGCGTGAGCAAGCGCTTCTGGAAGACCGCCGCGATCGTGCAGTTCATCGCGATTGCCTACTTCGTCGCCTACGACGCCTACTGGGCGTGGCAGGAAGACCACCAGACGTGAATCTCGATGACTTCGAGGTCTTCGAGTGCCGCCACGAGAAGCGGTATCAGCAGCTCGTGCCGGGCGCGACGTTCTCCATGCACGTCTGCCCTGAGTGCGATAGCCAATGGGTCGCCGGAGTCGGCCAGTGGGTCATGCCGAATCCATCGTTCGTCCTTGTGAAGAAAATCGCGACGGGAGACGAATGACGGTCTACGACCGCAAGACGGTCCTGTCCATGAAGCTGCGCAGCCAGATCGCGCTGCGCAAGGTCACGCGCGGCGAGTTCTTCACGCGCCTCCAGATCGTGCGCTCTCTGGAGCCGATCATCCAGAAGACCTTCAAGGAGGTCGAGGAGGACCGCTGGCGGAATCAGGCCGACAACGAGCCGCACGGCCACCCGTGGCACGTCTCCTTCCACGCCTCGCAGTTCCCCGGTGACGATCCGCAGGCGTGCCCCCGACAGGCCCTCTACCGCATGATGGACTTCCCGGAATCCGAGCCGACCTCGCGCCGCCTCCGCACGCTGGCTGCGATCGGCAAGGCGATGGAGGTCGAGCTGGTCAGGACGTGGCACGAGGCCGGAATTCTGCTCTCGGCCTCTCCGGACGCCGAGATCCAGACGGGCTTCGAGCTGCCCTCAGCGTGGTTCACCGGCTCCGTGGACGCCATCATCAAGCCCCGGACGTGGAACAAGCCGGTCCCCGTCGAGATCAAGACGAAGGACCGCGACACGATCGACCGGATGACCTGCGGCGCCCAAGGCCCCGACATCAACCACGTCTTCCAGCTCAAAGTCCAGCTCGCCTTCGTGCGCATGTTCCAGCCCGACATGTGGCCCGGCCTCGACCCCGTGACGCACGGCTACATCTACTACATGAGCCGGGGCGACAAGAAGGGCGAGCGAGATGTCGTGACGGCCGAATTCCGAGTCGATCTTGACGAGAAGTTCTTCGAGATCGGCGTCGATCGGCTGAAGCAATGGCGGGCCTGGTTCGAGGAGGGCTACCTGCCCGAGCTGAACCCCGGCAAGCGCGACTCGAAATTCGGCCACCCGAACGGATGGCGCTGGTCGAAGCTCCCCTGCGCGTGGTGCCCGTTCAAGAAGACCTGCCAGCTCGACTTCCAGGCGAGCGAGACCGACCTCACGCAGTCCGTGGGTGTCAACCGGGCGAAGCTCATCCGCCCCGAGTACGACCCCGCCGCAGCGCGCGAGCGTGTCTTCAAGCGCTGGGCCGGTGACAGGCAGATGCGCTAAGATCCCACGACTGTGTTCCTGACGCATCGCCAGGAGCGCGACGTTCTTCAGGTCGCCCACCAGTACGGCATCGAGGGGAATCCAGAGCAACTTGTAGTAGACGCTTTTCAGGCGATCATGCAGGGCCAAGCTGAAGAGGTTGCGTACAGCGTGACTGAGGCGGCCGGAGCCAATTGGCTGACGCCGGAGATTTGGTACAAGGAGGAACAAGAAGTGAACGCAGACCTGGCCAGGGAAATTCTCACCCAGGCACAGAACGACAAGTCCTACGAGGACCCGATCCCCGAGGACGACGCGAAGGCGATCGAAGAGGCGAACGCGCTCGTCGAGATGGCCGAGACCGCGTGGAAGAACCAGATGCGCGGACCCCAGGTCGAGGCCCTGTTGCGCCTCGCGCACGGGGACATTCCCCAGAACGGGGACACGCCGCCCAAGAGCGAGGAGCCGACGGACGAGTCTCCCGCGCCGGAGCCGCCCGCTCCGCCCACGCCTCCGCCGCCCGGCCCCGAGCCGGAGGACACGCCGCAGGACACCGGCACCGACCCCGACCTCGCGAACACCGAGCCGTGGGACGGCTACAAGTCCGACAACGTGCCCGACATCATCAACGGGATCGACTACTTCGTCTCCGAGGAGGAGGACCCGCGCGGAATCCTCGGTCACGTCTGGGCCTTCGAGACGGCCCACAAGAACCGCGTCCGGATCATCGCCCACCTGGAGAAGCAGGCCGAGGGCCTGGGTCCGAAGGAGGATGCGCCGGAATCCGAGACTCCCTCCGATCCGCAGCCGGAATCCGAGACTCCGCCGGAGGAGCCGACGCCCGAGGAGCCTCAGCCCGAGGAGTCCCCCGAGGCTCCCGAGGAGGAGGAGACGCCCGCGCCGGTCGAGACCGAGGAGCCGCCCGCAGAGGAGCCTCCGGCCGAGCCTGCGCCCGAGGAGCCGAAGCCCGAGCCGAAGCTCCAGCACCGGGAGGAGATTCCCGAGGGCGACGACGTGGACGCGGAGCTGGTCAAGCTCGTCGAGGACGAACTGCGTCGCCAGACGCTCACGTTCCCCGAGCCGCCCGGCGAGGAGATTCCGAAGGTCCCGTGGGACCTGACGAGGGTCACGGGCCAGGAGCTTCAGCGCCTGCACTCGTTCTACTCGAACCTCGCCTACTACAAGAACTTCCAGCTCCAGCGGGAGGAGCGCCTGGCGCTCCACTACAAGCTCCAGGCCGACGAGATCGCCCGCGAACTGCTCGTGACCGTCGCGAAATACGACGAGAAGGGCAAGGAGAAGAAGGTCACGGTCCTGGAGGCCGAGATCGAGTCCACCGACGGCGTGAAGCGCCATCGGCGCCGCGCCCGCCTGCACGACGCCTACGCCACGGCGGCCCGGCAGGAGCGCGACGGCTACACGCGCATCGTGGAGATGCTGTCCCGTCAGCACACGATGCGGAACGACGAATGGCAGCGCTCCGGGGAGAAGAAGGCGTGAATCTCGACGACAAGATGACCCACGGGCGCCGGGGCCTCGCCTCCGGCCCCGTGGAGGACGAGGTGACGATGAAGCAGGCCGTCACCCAGGGCGGCCCCAGCGTCGGCAAGGGCATCCTCGTCCTGATCCTGCTCGCCGCCTTCCTCGCAGCGGTCCTGCCCGTGACGCTCCACGCTCTGCTGGCGGTCGCCGTGTGGAGTTGGAATCTCATCGGCTGATTCTGGGAAGTAGAGCGTCGGGGACGTAACGATGGCCGAGGTGATCCTGTACGCGGTCCTGGGTCTGTGCATCCTCATGTCCCTCGCAGGCCCAGGAACCCGCGACAGATGATCGAACTGACAGTCACCGGAAAGCCAGAGGGAAAAGGCCGCCCGCGTCTTGGCGCAGGCGGTAGGGTGTTCACCCCGCGCACGACGAGCGTCGCGGAGCGAGAAATTCGGGCGGCCTGGGAGGGTGTCGGCGAACCACGTTTGGCCGACGGCCCGATCGAAATAGAAGTCCTCCTCGTAGTAGAGCGTCCGCTAGGGCACTTCAATACGAAGGGGGAACTGAACAAAAAGGGCCGCGAGATGCCCTTCCCGCATAACAAGAAGCCGGACGTGGACAACGCGATCAAACTTGTGATGGACGCCCTGAATACTCGGGCCTATCGCGATGACGTTCAGGTCTGTAAGGCGGCTGTGATGCGCGAATGGGGCGACGTGGCACACACTCGAATCAGACTCAACGAGCTGAATGTCACCAGAGAGAGCTGACCTTCTTCAACGCATTGACAAGGCCATTCCGGAATTTCTCACCCCGATCAACGAGGGTGGGCTGACGCAGGCTCAGGTCTGTGAGAAGTACCGGATTTCCCTCCCCACGCTCCGGCGCCACCTGCGGAAGCGTGGACTCGAACTCTCGGCGATGGAGCGAGCCATCCGCCGGTCTCGTGGAGGGCAGGTCAAGAACGTCGTCGAGCGGTCCAAGTGCGTTCCGGGCTGCACCTGCCCGAAGCACAAGAACCGCCCGGTCATGGGCAGGCGCCTGTGCACGTACCCGAACCATGCGGGTCCGCGCTGGCTGCCGCTCTCGTACTTCCACGCGCGTGAGCGCCTGGAGGATGGAACGCCGACCGTGTGGCAGTCGTGGTGCACGACGTGCATGCGGATCGACCAGCGCATCCGGCTCGGCGTCAAGAAGCGCGGGAGGCCCTACGAGGCCCGCAAGCCCGCCATGACGCCCGATCAGGTGCGCGCCCGGCGCCGCGAGCGCTACCACGCCCTCATGGCCAACCCCGACTGGCACGAGCGCCGCAAGGAGTACGAGCGCATCTGGCAGGAGGGCTGGCGTCGCAGGCAGGGAATCCAGCCCCGCACGGCGATGATCGAGAAGCGCAAGATCGGCGGCCTGAAGGCCGACCCCTCGCTCGAAATCATGCCCTTCCAGGAGTGGATCGAGGAGCGGGCCTCGTTCTACGCTGCTGAGTACGAGGTGATCGCTGCTGACGGTCAGGTCGCCGGTCTGACTCA
>Ga0207708_10003899_pt1 | contig 10974 bp, 10 predicted proteins | sample KBSK5101metaG_FD_184340 | JGI IMG/M metagenome (GOLD analysis project Ga0207708, IMG submission 184340) | Corn, switchgrass and miscanthus rhizosphere microbial communities from Kellogg Biological Station, Michigan, USA - KBS K5-10-1 metaG... | ecosystem: Host-associated > Plants > Roots >...
ATCGTCACTCCAGGCGCGAAGAGATTCGGAGTGAAGATCACAGTTCCGTCCGACAATCGAAGCTGTGTGTTTTCGAACTGTTCCGAGTCGGGCTGACTCTCTTTATTCTCTTCACTGCGACTGAAGTGGACCGCGAGACGTGTGGAGAACCTGTCGTGATGCTCGAAGTCGCCCCACCCCTGTCCGCTAAACCCTTTTTCGAAATCACCCGTCGGAAACCAGATCAGCGCGCTCGATAAAGTGTTGAAGCCATTGTCGAGTCGCGACGCGGGCACACCGAGCGTGCTCATGTTGTTACCGAGCATGACCTGGTATTTCAGGCGATCGGTGATGTTGCCGACGGCCCAAAGTCCCGAGGTATAAGAAGGGCGCATGAACTCATCGGCGATATGACGGCTATCGACGTTCATCCAAAACGGAAAATTTCCCTCGACACTGCGCGTGCCGGGCAGTGATCTGATGCCGCCGCCTACCGTCAGATACTTGTTGAAGGTGTATTGGAGATTTCCTGCGAGGACCACTTGCGCGCCTTGGCCCTGATTAGCATTCGAGGTCCAGGCGTAGAGGAAGTAACGCATTTTAGGACTGAGTATCCAACCAAGAAACTTAATCTGAAGCTTTAGTAGCTGGACGTCCTGTCGCTGCTGAACATTCTTCGTATTGCCAAACGCGTCTATGTAATTTGGATCGAGACCGAGTTGATTCAGATAACGAACGTACGTGTAGATGCTGACGTTCATATCGCCATACTCGGTGTTCACAACTTTGAATCCGAGGTTTGGCGTGTACTTACCGTCGAACTTGCCACCGTCGTCATCCTGCTTCGGTGGTGTCTCGACGGCCTCAGGTGAAGGGGCAGACTCCGGCGACGGCGTTTCCACCGGCACCGATGTTGCAACCGGCACGCTCGCAGGAGAAGCGTTTGCAGTTGCGGCTTGCGCGGCCTCGAGTTTGTCGACGCGTTCCTGAAGATTCTTGATGAGTTTGAGTAGCTCAGTGCGCTCCACGTCGCTGAGTGGAGTTTTTTCGACCGAGCCGTTTGTTCCCTTCTCAGGCGTGGTCGAACTTGACGGGCCCGGCGTTTGTGCGCCTGCGATCAACTTAAGAAGCACGAGGCTGCTCATGAGTAAAGCGATGCGCCACGTGATCGTGTAACGCCGCTTTACTCTGAGCATTTGAGAAGGAGTTAGAGTCATTGCCTGTTTTAAGATTTGCGTTATTCAGTCTTCAAACCAACTGACCGTGGTGAAAACAAATTGAAGTCGAGCTTGTTCGCCACGTACTCGATCACTTTTTGGGCCTTCACACTATTCCCTGCTTCATCGAGTGGCGGGGCAAACACAGCGATCGCGCCCTTGCCAGGCACCACCGCGACGATGCCGCCACCCACACCGCTCTTCGCCGGCAGCCCGACCTTCCACGCCCAGCCGCCTGAGCCGTCGTACAGTCCAGCCATGATCATCGTCGAGAGAATGTGCGGAACGTTCTCAGGCTTGATCACCTGCTCGCCCGTGGCCGGGTTCTTCCCGTTATTCGCGAGGGTTGCGCCCATGCGCGCGAGCTGGACCACATTCACGCCGACAGAGCACTGCTTTGTGTAGACATCGACTGACTCAAACGGATCGGAGTAGATGCGATCGTATTTCGCCAGCAACATCGAGAGCGCCTTGTTGCCGGTGTTGGTGGCCGCTTCTGATTTGTAAACGTCGTCGATGAGCATGAGCTTCTCGCCCGCGGCGCGGCTGTAGAAGTCCAGGATCTTGGTCCACTTCTCGTCCGCTGTTTTTGCAGAGATCAAACTGACTGTCGAAATCGCTCCGGCGTTCACGTATGGGTTGCCCGTGTGCGTCGGCATATCAGCCACTGCAAACACCGAGTTGAAAGCGCGGCCGGTCGGCTCGTTCCCGACTTTCTCGAATACCTTGTCTGGTCCAAGCTCTTCCATCGCCAGCGCCTGCGAGAAGACTTTCGAGATCGACTGGATGGAAAACGCGTACTTGATATCGCCCATCGAGAGGGTCTGGTTGTCGGTAGTAACGATCGCGATGCCGAAGAGCTTCGAGTCAACCTGCGCGAGGTACGGAATGTAATCAGCGTTCTTGCCGCCCGTGTCGGTCTTGAACTTCTCGAATGCCTCGCGGACAACGGCCTCGACCTGTGCTTTGCCCGGCGCGACCGGACTGGTCTTCTGTGCCAGAGCTGACAAGGGCGCCGTTGCAAAGGTAATCACCATAAACACCGCAACGAGCATTCTTGTCTGAATTTTCTTTCTCAACATGACTGTCTTTCTCCTCTTCCTGGACCACGCGGTTCCAAGATCAATATGTGAACGTCTTCGAGAAGTTGTATTTGAACGAAAACTGGATGCGGAAATCGTCAGACTTGAAACCATCGAGGAAGTTCTCTCGCCTGCCCCACTGCAGCTCGCCGCCGATCATCACATTGTCCGTCGGGTAGAACAGCAGGTTGGTGAGTGCGTAGTGACCGCGATGATATGCATTCGCTGCCTGGCCGTTTGAGTTGTCGATATCCATGAATGAATATCCGGCCGCGGTGCTGAAACGTTTGTTCCAGTTGTGATCGAGAAATGCCACCATGCTCCACATCGGCAGGGCGACGCCCTTGATCGGACGGCGCGGATCTCCGCCCGGAGTCAGCTCGATACCGACATCGACCGGCGCGTCGTTCATGTAGTTTTGAATTCCCTGGCCAAACACGAACGCGAACCGGCCGGTGTCGTTCGGGGTGAATTTCAGGTTGGACGTGATGTTCATCCCCGCGCCCACTTCCGAGCCGACGAGATCGAACGCGTCATTGGTTGTGTCTACCCACTTGATTCGTCTGAGCATGCCCGCGAATTGGAGATAGCCCCAGTCGCGCGTGAAACGAACGTTGCCTGAGAGATCCGGTAGATCAAATTTGCCTCGAATGCCTTGCAGCTCGATGCGATCCTGGAACACACCCTGATCGCCGCTTGCGCCGGGACGTTCGACAGCTATCGTCACCGCATTTCTTCCCTTCAGCGGCATCCAGCGAAACTGCACGTTGCGGAAGAAGACCATTCCGTTTGGTCCCCAGTACTCGAGTGAGTTTGGAAAGACGTCGATGTCCATGAATGGACTCCACGTTTGGCCCGCGCCGAATTGGCCCAGCTCGCCGTACGCGTGGCGCAGGCGGAAAGTGGTCTGGCCCGCGTCTACGCCTGTGCCGAAGAGCTCAAACTCAAACTGTGTTTTCAGCTCGCCGTACTTGGTTGGTGTTGTTGATTTCACACCGAGGCGGCTTTGTCTGACACCGAAATAAGTCTTTCCATTCGGAGCAAACTCGTTCGGGAACGAAGGCAGCTTGGTGGGCCGGATGACGTCGAACCAGTCTGGATGGTTTTGTTTGAGCTGGTAACCGGCGTCGAGCATTGCGAAGCCATAAATCGTAAAAGTGCTCTCGCCTTTGCCGTCCTGTGGCTTGGCGGGCTCCGCTGGAGTTGTCTCAGCCGGGGGCTGCGCTGTTGTCTCGGAATACTTTGCGTCGACTATCGCCGGAGCGGGATCTTTCTTCTTTGTCTCGATCGCGTCGATCTGTCCTTTTAATTCGGTGACCGTTTGTTCGAGTTGTTGTAAACGCTGCTTCAACTGATCGACTTCTGATGCTGGTTTTGGAGTTTCCTGAGTTTGTGCGAGTGCAGAGCTGCTCGTGAATAACAGCAGCGCTGCTGCGACCAAAATGGCTTTGCTCGATAGACGTGTCAGTTTCATGCTCGCCTGTGCCTCCGACAGTTGGATTTGGGGCGGAGTTTTAGCTCGTGAAAAATTTAGTGGAGGGGCAACAAGTCGGTAACTGGCAAAACTTACAGGTGACCGGAACACCACGCGCTCGATAGACTCCGAAGCGTTTTATGAATCAACTTGAGGCCCCACTATCCGATTACGAGTTGACTCAAGCCATTGGGCAAGGAGCAATCTCGGGCATTGGAGATCTGTATGAGCGACACAAGCCGAAGGTCTATTCGGTGTGTTTGCGCATGACGGGAAACATGAGTGAAGCGGAAGACCTGACTCAGGAGATCTTTATCAAGCTACTTGGGAAGGCCGGCTCGTTCCGTGGTGAGAGTCAGTTTACGAGTTGGTTATATCGGCTGACTACGAATCACGTGTTGATGTACTTTCGGCAGGCGGTGCGGCGCCGAGAACGGTTTCCGTATCTCGAGGATGAGTTTGAAGCGTCTCTCGGGTTGAAGGTTTCGTTTGGAGCGCAGTTTCTGGATCGCATTGCGATTGATGCTGCCCTCGCGCGATTACCGGCCGGATGTCGCTCGGTGTTTTTGAAGTTTGACGTCGAAGGTTACAACCACGAAGAGATCGCGGGCATTTTCGGCTGCTCGGTAGGAAACTCCAAATCCCAACTCCACAAAGCCCGCCGCCGATTGAGAAAATTCCTTAGCCCGCGAAGCGGGCGGCAGCGTAACAAAAATATTTAGAGCCCAATATTTTTGCCTTTCTGATCCTGGGGCTGGCGCCCAGGCTTTTTGCTGCCGTCTGGACCGTGACGTGTAATCTCTCGAACGGATCAACCACACCGCCATCGGGGGTCTCACAATCTGAATTCAAATCCGCCGGCCCACACATAATCTCGTAACCACACCCCCACGATTCAAACCGCGTAGCAAAACGGACTGAGCCCGCGAAGCGGGCGGAAGCGTAAAGCCTGGGGCGCCAGCCCCAGGATCGCCCGCGCCAGCGGGCGACAGCGTGACGATTTCAGGCTGTCGCCCGCTTCGCGGGCTCCAAATATTTTTGCCTTTCTGATCCTGGGGCTGGCGCCCCAGGCTTTACGCTTCCGCCCGCTTCGCGGGCTCGGCTCGTCTGAACCGTGACCTGTAATCTCTCGAACGGATCAACCACGCCCCATCGGGGGTCTCACAATCTGAATTAAAATCCGCCGGCCCACATACGTCGACATAATCTCACAACCACACGCCCCCCACCGCGCAGCAAAACGGACCGAGCCCGCGAAGCGGGCGGAAGCGTAAAGCCTGGGGCGCCAGCCCCAGGATCAGACGCGAATAAATATTGTTTGAGCCCGCGAAGCGGGCGACAGCGCCCATGGACCACATGACACGCAACACAAAAATATGTAATCTCTCGATCGTTTTATCCAATACTCACAAAGAATCGAGCACCTCACAATGTCTCAATCATTCACGAACCTTCTCTATCACATCATCTTCTCAACAAAAGATCGACGTCCAATCATCACCATCGATCATCAACCACGGCTGTACGAATACATCGGTGGTATAGTGCGCGGCGCTGGCGGGGTTTCTCTTGGCATAAACGGAATAGAGGATCACGTTCACCTCTTAGCCAAGCTTCGTCCCGATCGGGCTTTGTCTGATGTGTTGCGTGAGTTGAAGTCAAATGCAACTGGTTGGATGCACGATGTTTTTCCCCGCCTTTCCGATTTCTCATGGCAACGTGGCTATGCAGCGTTCACCGTTAGCCAATCAAACGTGAAGCAGGTACAACGCTATATTGCCAACCAGAAAGAGCACCATCGTAAAGTGTCGTTTAGGGACGAGTTCATCAATTTTCTCAAAGTCAATGGTATCGAATATGACGAACGTTACATTTGAGCACCGAGGCCGTGAAACAGGGCGACGACGTTCTTAGCCCGTGAAACGGGCGGCAGCATAAAGCCTGGGGCGTAAGCCCCAGGATCGCGAAACAAAATATGATTAGAGCCCGCGAAGCGGGCGACAGCATGGGCCATTTCAGGCTGTCGGCCGCTTCGCGGGCTCCAACACGTTTTTGGTTCGTCATCCTGGGGCTGGCGCCCCAGGCTTTATGCTGCCGCCCGCTTCGCGGGCTAAGAACCTTGCCGCCCAACTTCGCGGGCTAAAACTTGCGCACGCCCAATAACTTGACCGGGCCAATTCCGTAGCTCTCCACGTCGATTTGATTTCCATCGAGCAGTTTGATCTTCGCCGAGTAGAGGAGCGCTCCTTCTCCCTCTTCTTTGCCTTTGCTGTTCTTCTTCAGGTCGAGCTGCAGGATTCCAAACGGGTAATCCTGCGATCTGCTACCCGAGTAAACTTCAAGGAAACCAACCGGACGATCGCCAACCGCGTAGATGCGCCGTCCGCCTTCAGTCTGGTGTGAGCGAATGAGCTTGAAGTCGTAAAATCCGGCCCGACCCGTCAGCCGGATCTTGCCGATCGTCTTCGCCTTTTCAAGCTGCTTGAGTAAAGCATCTGGTCCACCTTCAACCAGCGCGGCGGCCATTACCTTCGCGTCAGCGTCACTCGTGTAGCTATTCACCCACAGATCAACATTGACGCGCGCCCCCGCACCTACCATCGCCGGACCGGCGCCGTGCGGCAAGTACGCAAGCGCTGAAAACTTTTCATCACTTTTCTGCGCCGGCGCCGGCATCGACAAGCCCAACGCAAACACTAACAACACAAACGTGGCGATTAAGAGTCTCGCTTTCATGCTTTTACCCCTTCGCCGGTGGCGGATACTTCTTCAAGAGTTTCGCCATCGCCTTGTTCAGGTTCTTCTCAACCTTCTTCGGATCTTTACCCGATCCAAGAGTCTTGCTGGCTTCGCCGCGCCAGACCTGCTTCTTGGTTCCGACGTCGTAGATGTCGAGATTGAGTGTGCCGATATTAATCGTTGAGCTGGTCGTGGTCGTCGTTGACATACCGCCCCAGCCGCGCCATCCACCCCAGCCCCACATGTCACCCCCGCTGCTGTAAGAGTTCCACTGTTTCTCCTGGTTAACAGCGACCTGGTATGCGACGTAAAGGTCGGGGTTGTCTTCCGTCTTCGTCAAACCCTTCAGCGCCAGTTGAGAATCGATGGCGCGTTTGATCTGATCGTCAAGGATCGAGTTTGGATACTGGGCGTTAGGTATCTGGATCCACTTATACGTCTTGTATTTCGAGAAGTCGGTGCCCTGTAAGAAGTTGTACTTGATGTCCTGCGCCGATGCGGCGACACACCACACGAGAACCAATCCGGCAATTGCGATCATCCGAGAAAGCCTTGTCATTGTTACAGACCTCCATCTGCTAAATCTTTTGGCTGCATTCTAAAAGCGCCTAAGGGCACAGATAACTGTCACTTTTGACAGGCGAGATCCAAAGCCAAAGCATGCAACAAGTAGGGCCAGCTTAGGAGGTCGTTGCACGAGTATGAACCGTGGTCAGCAAAGAATTTGCCGTACGGGCATGATTATTTTCATCAACTTACTTTTCGTTTTAACCGCAATCGCGAAGAACGTCGATGACGTTGTTGTACTGAAAAATGGAGACCGGCTGACCGGGGAGATCAAGGGCTTGCAAAGCGGCGAGCTCAGATTCAAGTCTGACTACATGGCGGAAGCAGTCCGTCTCGATTGGGCCAGGGTTGAACGGCTCGAGAGCAAATCCACATTCATGATCTGGTTAGTGGACGGCAAGCTTGTTACTGATGTTATCCGCCTGCTGCCGTCGAACTCGGACGAGGTTGCTAATTTCGTGATTGGCAATTCTGGGATCACGGTCCACCAGCTCGACGTAATTCGAATCGCGCCCGCCGACAGACACTTCTGGAAACGACTCGAAGGATCGATCGACTTCGGTTTTAGTTTTACCAGTGGCAACGATCAGTATCAGACCAACCTCGCCGCAACCAGCACTTACAGAACCGGAGATCATTCATTTACCGCGTCGATCGATTCATCTTTCAGTGGGCAAACCGAAGGCGACAGCCTTAGGCGCAATCAATTCAGCTTCGACTATCGAAAACAGTTATCTCGTCGCTGGTACGTGGGCGGACTCTTCGATCTTCTTCATAGCGATCAGCAAAGTCTCGACCTCCGCACGACCGTCGGAGCGTTAGCCGGTCGAAACGTGGTCCAAACAGAAAATACGAGACTTTCGCTTTTCGGTGGCATCGCCGGCACGCGCGAACATTATTCAGAATCGATTGGGCGACCGAAGACTACCAACGCAGATGCAATCGCCGGCGCTGACTTCGTAACCTTTCGCTTCAATCGAACTGACATCCGATCGCGCTTCAGCTTGTTTCCGAGTTTGACCACACCCGGACGCATGCGTTTGCAAGGAACTTCCGATCTGCGAATAAAAATCGTGAAGGACCTTTGGTGGGGTTTTCACGTGTACGAAAACTTCGACAGCAAACCACCGGTCCGAGCCGACCAGAACGATCTCGGCGTTAGTACGTCGTTGGGTTGGAAGTTCTAAGCACGGTCTAGCGACGGAACGGAGTCGTACAGAGCGCCCTGTAACTTTTGCCAGTACGTTGCATTTGCGTACGACCATAGAATTGCAAATTGCGTTGCGTTGCACTCTTGCCAGGATTTGACGCCGGTTACAGGCGCCCGTCCAACCGCGTCTTTCAAAGGCACAGACATGATCACAAAGAACGATTCGAATCCCACGGCAAGGCTGAATAAAACCTGGACGTCCATGGAGGTTGATCTCGGCGCCATTTCACATCCCGGTCACGTCAGGGAAAACAATGAAGACAGTTATCTCGTGATGCGTTTCGGGCGCTCACTCGAAAACCTGATGACGAACCTCGATCAGGAGTTGTTCGAGGCCAGTTACTTCATGAGCGGTTACGGCATGTTGGTGGCTGACGGCATGGGAGGCATGGCGGGCGGCGAAGTGGCCAGCCGTCTCGCGCTCACAAACTTGATCGAGCTGATTGTCGACACATCTGATTGGACGCTCGCGCTCCAGCGCGAACACGACGTCTCCCGGGTTTTGGATCGTATGACCGATCGCTTTCTGCAAATAGACCAGATCCTGAGAAAAGAAGCTGACAAGGATCAGACGCTGCGTGGCATGGGTACGACACTGACAGTCGCCGGCGCGCTGGGAAGCGATTTGATCATCGGGCACGTTGGTGATTCACGCGCATATCTATTGCGCGGAGATGACTTCAAACAATTGACGACGGATCACACGCTGGCCCAGGCGCTGATCGATGCCGGGGTGGCGAACCGAGATGATCCGGCGTCGCGATCGATGCGTCACGTATTGACCGCGGCAGTTGGGTCGCTGGGACGAGAAGTTGATCCGCAAGTGCAGCGCTTTAAGCTGCAGCAAGGCGATCGATTACTACTCTGCACGGACGGACTGACCGAGATGGTCGAAGACGCAATGATCGCTGACGTATTAACCGATTCAAACTCAGCGCAGACTGCCTGCCAGAACCTTTTGGATCTGGCGCTGGCGGGCGGCGGCGTCGACAACATCACAGTTGTACTCGCGCACTTCGTATCTCCTGGGCAAACAGGACTGTAAGAATTGACAGTGTTAAGAGCACCACCTTCTCACTAAGATTCGAAGTGAATAAACAGCATGCCGGCCGTGCGGTTGGCAAAATGCACGAACACCCCAAGCAAGTTGGACGTTGCTCGAAGAATAGAAGGCTGACTCTTGCTTGACCACAACAAGGAGAAACACATGACATATAGCGGAAATACATCGTTGAAACTGGTGACAGTCGCCTTCGCTCTCGTGTTGGCGGGCGCCGCAAATGCGTTCGCGGCGAAAACTCCTGTGCATCCGCGAGCCGCGGTGCAAGAGACCGTCAAGAAGATGAAAGGCGTCGTCATAAAACGTGATCCAGACTCATTCACAATGAGCGAAACTACTGGCGGCCCGCAAACGACCGTGATTCTTACCGGCAGCACGGAAGTTAAGAGTCACAAGCGTGGCGCTTTTCGCGGCTCTAAAGAGTATGGCGCGAGCTACATCCTGCGTGGACTCCGGCTCGAAGTTGACGGCGTGAGAAACTCTGACGGCACAATCACGGCCGACAAGATTCGTTTCGATGAACAGGATCTAAGAACGGCACAGGCGCTCAAAGCGACACTCGATCCTGCCGAGGCTGAGATAAACGAGAAGTTGAAACAGCAACAGGCAGAAGCGGAACGACTCGCCGGCCAGATCGACGAGAACCGCGCGTTGACCCAGCAGGCACAAGCTGCAGCGGATGCCGCGGCAGAGTCGGCGAAGAAAGCACAGCAAACAGCCGACTACGCCAACAATCGCATCAACGGGTTGGATGATTTCGACACGCTCAAAACCGTCACCGTCCAATTCACCACCAACAGTTCGACGCTGGGTCCAAAGGCCAAGGCCACGATCGACGAAGCCGCTGCATGGGTGAAGACGCAGAACACCAAGGGCTGGGTGATGGCCGTGATCGGCTACGCTGATTCAACCGGCAACTCGCAACGCAACATCGATCTGAGTGAGCGACGCGCGAACGCCGTCATCTATTACATCGTGAACAAGTACAAGATGCCGTTGAATCGTCTGGTCCAGCCGTTTGGTTACGGGCAACTGGAGCCGGTGGCGGAAAACAAGACGGCAACCGGTCGCGCCAAGAATCGTCGGGTTGAGATTCGCCTGATGGTTAACAAAGGCATCGCCGGAACGGTTGGGGAAAAGCAATAACTAGCGGATTACTTTGGCCAGTTGGAGGTGGGTAGTGCGGGCGACGCGCGTGAAGCACACTTCACACCTCAATTTGGGGGCCGGTCACGGGCGACGCGGCCCCGTTTTTTATTTAAACCCACCGTCGGACCTGCCTCTTATAAACTCGAAAGCGGTCGCCGAACTTTTGTTCCAACTGCCTCTCCTCACCAGCCCGGCCAGTTAACGTCGGGAGCGTTTTGACTTCGATTTTTTCGCTGGCCTTTGCTCTTTGGTGAGGTCGACGATCCTACCGTCCTTCCACACATAAACAGGCGTTCCCATTTGCAGCCCGAGTTCGAGTGCGCGCTTTGCGGCGCGGCGTAAAGCACGCAGCGTATCTCTCGCTTCCAGTGAAATCGAACTCGCTCGACGGACCATTTATGTTATCTCCAATTGCCTTCTTCTGAAATCAACTGCGGTGTGTTACCTGAATTATCGTACCACTCCCACTTGTCTACCAAATCCGTGTATGAAATCCG
>Ga0207708_10003907_pt1 | contig 10968 bp, 10 predicted proteins | sample KBSK5101metaG_FD_184340 | JGI IMG/M metagenome (GOLD analysis project Ga0207708, IMG submission 184340) | Corn, switchgrass and miscanthus rhizosphere microbial communities from Kellogg Biological Station, Michigan, USA - KBS K5-10-1 metaG... | ecosystem: Host-associated > Plants > Roots >...
AATTGATGGCGTCGAATCCGCTGTACGCGCGTCTGGCCGAACTTCAGTTCGGGATTTGAAAAATTCTCACCGCAGAGGCGCAAAGGCGCGGATACCCTACGTGCGTAGCACGTCGGAGTACCCTTTCAGGAAACGCAGAGAAAGTTAAACAAGTATATATCGACATACGGAATCCGCGTTCGGGCAAGCATTCGGTGCAGGGACCATCCAATGTCGTCCGTTTGCCAGCGTGACAACTAGAGAGGGACTCCCGCTGCTGCTATTTCCATATTTCCTGTTTATTATTCTTATACTCCTCTGCGTTTCCTGAAAGGGTACTCCGACGTGCTACGCACGTAGGGTATCCGCGCCTTTGCGCCTCCGCGGTGAAAATTGGCCCTAGAAAGCATTAGCCGGTTTTGGCGGGAGCCATTTCCGCGGCGTAGAAATGGAAAGTATTTCCTCCCGCTTTTTTCGACCTGTACATCGCGAGATCGGCCTTGTTGAGCAATTCGCTCGGGCTGTTGCCGTCGCGTGGATAGATGCTGATGCCGATGCTGATGCCGATTTGCAGGTCCTTACCGTCGACGTGAATCGGAGGACGGAATCCCTCGATGAGTTTTTGTGCGACGAATCTGACGTGCGGATCGTCGATTGCCTCGATGAGCACGATGAGTTCATCGCCGCCCATGCGGGCAACCGTATCGACCTCCCGGACCATCCCTTTCAGGCGAGTCGCTACCGCCTTGAGCACTTTGTCGCCGACGGCGTGTCCGTGGCTGTCGTTGATCTCCTTGAAACTGTCGAGATCGATGAAGATCAGCGCTGCGTTCTTGTCGGTTCGTTGCGAATTGGCGATGGCATGCTCCAGGCGAGCATTGAACATCAGGCGGTTTGCCAACCCGGTTAGCGCGTCATGGTGGGCCAGGTGATCGATGTCGCGCTGGCTTTCGTAAAGCTCGGACAAGTGGGCCTGGATCTGCGTCTGCATTTCGCGCAAACCCCGGGCGAGCAGTCCCAATTCGTCTTTTCGTTCCAGCGGAAGATCGATCGTGACGTGATCTTCGGAGAATCGTTTTGCGGCCCTCACCATCATGTTCAACGGGCCGGTCATGGCGCGCGATACGATCACCGCAAGAATGATCGCCGGAATGCTGAAGAGAAGGACCATCTGAATGATGTTCAAGCCCAGCAAGCGGGTATCGCGAAGAACGTTCTCGAGCGGTTGCGTCAAGCCGAGGATGACGAAACGATTCGAGGCAGTGTCGCCATAGGGAAGTTTGATAAAGGCGGCAAGAACCTTGTCGGGCTGCCGTTCAGATGCCGATACTGTCATTACCGCGCTTTGCGCCTTGCCTTCAACGATCGACGAGGCGCCTTCAAATGCGTCCTGCACAAGGATGCGCCTGCCGCGATCAAAGCCGAAAGTCTGGGAGGCATCCGGATGAATGAGAAAATCGCCCGCTTCATTGCTGAGGAACAAGCGAAAATCGTAGGGCAAGTCCGCCTTCAGCAAACTGAACAAACTGTTCAGATCGACATTGACGACCACAACGGCCGAATTCCCGCCCGTCGGGGATTTGACGGGGGTGGCCACCCGCAATGTGGGTTTTTCCAAACCGGAATGGGCGCCTTGTTCATGATTGATCGCTATCTCTGAAAGATAGATCTTCCCGGCCGCCAGGCGCAGGCTTTGGAAGACGTAGGGGTAGTGTCCCTTGTCCTGGAGGTCCATCCCGGTCACCCGTGCCAGCTTGCCCCGATCGCGATCGAGCCGTACCAGCTCGATTCCATTTTGATCGGCACTGATCAGCCGAATCTGGAAATACTCCGGATGCACGGAGAGCATGGCCGCGAAACTGTCTGCCAGAACGTTCTGGGACTCGACGGGCAAATTTCCGGACGGAAGGCTGATGCGTTTGATGGCAGGAATCCTCGCGAGGAAACGGACATCATTCGCCACTTCACCCAATGCGATCGACAGGCGTCTTCCCAGTACGTGGGTGGAGGTCAGCAGACCCTGCTCCGCCAGCTTTATCACCAGCGCGCGCCCCGCCGTATAGGAGTAATAGCCCGACACGCCGGACGCGAGCACACCGAACGCCGCCAGAATCAACCCGAGCTTGAAGGCGATTCCGAATTTGATGCTTTTAGAATTTTCCGGCTCGGTCACCTGAAAGAATCCGGGTCCAGAGCTCAGCCCTCATTTTGAAATCTTCCACCGGTTCCAGCCAGATGATCTTGTCCGATTTGTCGGCCGATGGTGAAGGTTCGATCGTATTGGCAAGCCCCTGTCGCTGGGTCAGCGCGTCGCTGAACGGCTTTTCCAGGGTGTAATTGATCCAGTCCTCCGCAAGACGCTTGTTTCTGACCCCACGCGTGATCGTCCAGCAATCCAGCCATGCCAGCGCTCCTTCCTGGGGGATGACGTAACCGATATCGGCCCCGGCCTTGCGCAATTGGTCCACCTGTTGCGTGCCGTAGTTGGCGAACATCAAAGCAATCGAATTGTCGCGGAATAGAGCGATCGACTCTTCGGGCAGGGTGTAGAAGGTCAGCACATTGGCCCGAAGCGCGACCAGCCGCTTCGCAACTCGCCGGAAGTCTTTCTCCTTGAGCTGAAACGGTGTCTTGATCCCGAGCGACAGAGCTACCATCGAGAAATTCTGGCTGCTGCCGTCATAGGCCAGCACACGTCCTTTCAAGCGCGGGTCCCACATTGCGGCCATCGATGTCGGAGGTTTCTTCACCTGCTTGCGGTCATAGATCAAACCCATGGCCGAGTAGGTGTACGGGATCGCATAGACACGGCCTTCGCGGGTAATGCCCGGTATTGACTGGAGGTTGCTGAACCGGGGCAGTTGATGCCTGGTGTTCGGAATATGCGAGAGATCCAGCGGAATGCTCAGCCCCTGATCGATGTAACGCGTGAGTTCCGCTGTGTTTACCGCAAAAACATCGAAGTCTGCTCCTTGCCCTGACTTTACCTTCTCCCAAAGAATTTCATCGGAACTGACGAAGGTCACCTCGACCGTAGCGTCATAGCGATCTTCAAACTGCTTGACGAGGTCACGATCGGCATATCCCGGCCAGGCGAGAACCCGAAGGGTTTCCCTCGCGCAGGCCAGGGGACTGGCGCTCCCGAGTGCCAGCAGCAAGACTGCCAGCAGGTAGCGAGTGGCGCTCATAAGCGACCTTCCTTTCGCATTTCGGGTTAACCGCGCAGTCTAGCGCGTATCAGGGTTGGAACACAGCGCTGTTCAAGCAGGAATGCTGATGAAATCCGGGTCAGAATAACTCCCGGTTAGCACCGGATGCAGATATCAATCAGTGTTGCGCGCGGGACGAATCCGATCTGTCGACTGAGATGCAATGCGCGAGCGCGCGACTGTTCAAAAGCGTAAGTAACTTTGGCTGCGGCAAGAAAATTGTTCTTTAGTAGTGCTCAGCAGGCTCAGCTGTGTGGCGCGGTGCGCCGGTCTTTGCGCCACTGCCACGGAGCCTGGGGTTGCTCGTCGCGCCATAGGCCCCGGCGCTCCGCTTTCGCCATGCGCTCCGCCTCCAGATAGAGTTTGCGATCTGCAAGCGGCAACTCGCGCAGGTATTGCGTGTAAACCCAGGCCGAGCCTTCGCGAACTTGTTCGAGATTGGCGTCGACCCCGCCGACTTCGACTTTGCCGACGATGCGGCCGTAACGGTCGATCTTCGTCCATTCGACGACCACATCGTGACCGGACAACTGGTGAACGAGCGTTTCCTTCGCGTGCGCGCCAAACGCCTGCTTCTTTTCCGGCGCGTCGATGCCCGACAAACGGATTTTGTACTGGCGGTTCTCGGCAGTCAGTACCGTGACAGTATCGCCGTCGCTGACGCCGACCACGCGGCCGAACAAATTGGCCGCCGTCGCGTCGCAAACGGCTACCGCCAGCAGCATGAACGCTGCGAGCGCGTACCTTTTCATTGTTTCCCGGCCTGTGCGTACCGGTGGATCTGTGGTTGTGAGCGCAGTATGACACCGCTTTGCCTATCATGCCGCCGCCCGCCGCGGATTGCCTGCTGTTAGAATCCCGGCCAATTCCAATCACGCCGATGCCGACCAACACCAATGAGTTCCACACTCTTCTCGTCCTTTGCCCTGCGCGGCCTGACGCTGCCGAATCGCATCGTCGTCTCGCCGATGTGCCAGTACATGTCCGTGGACGGTTCGGCCAACGATTGGCATCTGATGCATCTGGGCCAGTTCGCCATGGGGGCGGCTGGCCTGCTCATCACCGAAGCCACGCATGTCTCCCCGGTGGGTCGCATCACGCCGCGTTGTCTTGGGCTCTATAGCGACGAAAACGAAAAGGCCATCAAGCATGTGGTCGATTTCTGCCGCAAGCATGGCGTCGTCAAACTTGGCATCCAGCTTGCACACGCCGGCCGCAAAGGTTCGACACATACGCCCTTCGAAGGCGGCAAGCCGCTCGTAACCGGCGAGGGTGCCTGGACCACCGTGGCGCCGTCCGCGCTGCCGTTCGGTCCAGGCTGGCACGTGCCGGAAGCGTTGAGCCTGAGCGGCCTGACGGACGTCAAGCAGCAGTTCGTCGAATCGGCCAAACGCGCATTGCGCATCGGCTTTGATCTCATCGAGTTGCATTCTGCGCACGGCTACCTGCTGCACCAGTTTCTGTCGCCGATCTCGAATCAGCGCACCGACAAATACGGCGGCTCGCTGGAAAACCGGTTGCGTTACCCACTCGAAGTGTTCGATGCCGTGCGCGCGATTTGGCCGCAGGACCGTGTGCTGGGCGTGCGTGTCTCGGCGACCGACTGGATCGACGGCGGCTGGACCCCGGAGGAAACCGTGCTATACGCCCGCGAACTGAAGGCACGCGGCTGCGACTTCATCGACGCCAGTTCCGGCGCGTTGGATCCGCGCCAGCAAATTCCGTTTGGACCCGGATACAACGTGCCTTTCGCGCAGATGATCAGGAAAGGCACGGGGATTCCCACCATGGCGGTCGGATTGATCACGAAGCCTTCGCAGGCCGAGGAAATCATCGCTAGCGGCAAGGCCGACTTGATCGCCATCGCGCGCGCGGCGATGGACGACCCGCGCTGGGCCTGGCATGCAGCGCGCGAACTCGGCGGCGAGGCGGCCTATGCCCCGAACTACGTGCGCGCCAGCCCGGCGGTGTGGAAGCCCTGACAGACTTGTCACAATCTGAATGTTCACCACGAAGACGCGAAGACACGAAGAAGGTCAAAATCACGGCTGGGTCTTAATCTGACCGGTGGAAAGGTGGACCTGGGTTTGAGTTGATGTTTCAACCCAACGTAACCAAATGCCGATCAAACTTATTTTACTTTCTTGTGCTTTTCTTCGTGTCTTCGCGCCTTCGTGGTGATACAAAAATATAGTCCGATTTACACGTCGGGCTTGAGGATTTGATTCCTGCATGACAGTGATCGCGCAAGTCGTAGAGAGCCGCAAGCGCGACCTCGGCGGTTTCGAGGTCCGCCGCATCCTGCCTTATGGCGGCGGGCGCATGGTCGGGCCATTCATCTTCCTCGATCACATGGGGCCGGTCAGTTTTCCGGCAGGTCATGGTATCGACGTGCGTCCGCATCCGCATGTCTGTCTTGCCACGGTCACTTATCTGTTCGAAGGCGAAATCGAGCATCGCGACAGCCTCGGCGTGGTGCAGACCATTCGTCCGGGCGACGTCAACTGGATGACGGCGGGCAGCGGGATCGTGCATTCGGAGCGCACCGGTGCGCAGTTGCGGGCCGCTGGCCACAAATTGCACGGCCTTCAATCCTGGGTGGCGTTACCGCGGTCGGACGAGGAAACCGATCCCGCGTTTCATCATTTTTCGGTGAGTCAGTTGCCGTTGCAGGAGGCGGACGGTGTTGGCATGCGGCTCATTGCCGGCGAAGCCTATGGTCTGCGCTCGCCGGTGCATGTGTTCTCCGGGATGTTCTATGTTGACGCGATCTGTAATGCGGGCGCAATGCTCGAATTGCCGCTGGAGCACGCGGAGCGCGCGGCCTATGTGGTCGAAGGCAGCATCGAGCTGGAAGGCCGCGCCTTTGCCGAAGGCGCGCTGTTGGTCTTCACGAAAGGCGAGGCCGTGAAGCTGCGCGCGAAGACTCCGAGCCGCATCGCACTACTCGGCGGCGCACCGCTCGAAAGCACGCGCCACATCTGGTGGAACTTTGTGGCCAGCACGCCAGAGCGCATCGAGCAGGCAAAACGCGACTGGGCCGACGGAAAATTTGCCAAGGTTCCCGGAGACAACGAGTTCATTCCGCTGCCTCCTTGACAGAGGCCGATCGGCCGTATCTTGCAGTTAGCTCAAATCTCACCACGACAGCTTCGGCCGTAAGTGTTCCCTTAAGACACGAAGAACACGAATACCCTCGCGACAGCGTGGAGTACCCTTTTAGAAAGGCAAGTACGAAGAAGGTTATTGTTTTCGCCGGTAGTATCGCTGACATGCACCCGCACGCCTCTGCAATCGGGCTCACATCCATTAGTCCAATATTCATTCCCGCTCTTCTTCGTGTTTCTTCGTGACCTTCGTGTCTTCGTGATGAGACTTAGGCCCTGGTGGAGAGTGCATTCAATGCGGTTAGAACGAATCCAGCGGCAGGAAACCGAGGACCTCGGCGGTCGAGGAATCGAGCAGCACGGTCCAGAAGGATTTTCTCCCAACGAGCGGCAAGTAAAGCAGCGCATCCGGTTTGATGCCGGTGCGTTCGATCGCGCGGTCGATTTCCGCGGCCCGGTCGGGAAAGCGCTTCTTGAGCTGAAGCGCGGGTTTCGCCGCCTCGATCGCGCGGCTGCGGGCGTCCAGGTAAGGCTGCCAAAGGTCCGGTCGCGCACTGAGCGGCAGTCCCTGTAACGCTGCCATCGTGGCACTGTATTTCTCGCCAGCATCGCGGAATGGCCGCAGTGCCAGTACGGTGATTCCGAACAGGGGCAGTTTGCGCAATGCGGGCGGTGCTTTGTCCAGTAATTCCACGGGCACTTCGATCGCGTGGACCACGCGGAAGCGGTCGTACTCGAAAACCAGGTGCACGGGGCGCGCTACGAACGCGGTCCACATGCCGTAGCCGAGCGCAACAAGCTGGAGCAGGCCCACGCAAATCAAATCGCGGCGAAGGACCGGCCAGGGCTTGGCGCGATTGAAAATCGCCAGGGTGATCAGCGGCCCGAGAATAACGTCAACCGTCATCAGAATCAGAAATAGTTCGCGTCCACCGGAAATCTCCCGGTAAGGATCGGGGTACCAGAAGACAAACACAAACACGGCGCAAACGGCCGCGATGATTACGCTGATGCAGAAGTGCGTAGCGCTGGCCCGCAGCCGGTCTCGCCAGGAGAACTCAATCGCATCGATCATGGTGGCAACGAATGGTGAGTCGCTGGATGACTGTCGAGCCCGCGGTGCGCAACGGGAATCCTACTTAAAAAATCAGCCGCACGAGGTACAGGCTGACGACCGGGAAGAGAAACAGCAGGATCACGCGCAAGAAATCGGAAACCAGGAAAGGGATGACGCCCTTGAATGTCTCCATCATGGGCACGTCCCTGGCGAGGCTGTTGATGACAAAAATATTCAGGCCGACGGGCGGGTGGACGAGCCCGATCTCCACCACCATCAGCATCAGGATGCCGAACCAGATCGCTTTCTCGGTGTACTCGAGTCCCCACAGATCGAGTCCCATGATGGCCGGGAAAATCACCGGGATCGTGAGGATGATGGTGGCGAGCTCGTCCATGAAAAAGCCCATGACGATGTACATCGCGATGACGATGGCCACAATCGCGAGCGGCGACCAGCCGATGTGCGTCACCCAGTCGGCCAGTTCCTTGGGCATTTGCGAAAGTGCCAGCGCGCCGTTGAGCATGTCGGCGCCGAGGAAGACCAGGAAGATCATGCCCGAGGTCACCGCGGTGCCGAGAAAGGCGCGGCCAATCGCCTTGAGGCTCAGTTCCCGCCGCAGCAAGGCCGCGAGGAACGTGCCCGCCGCGCCCACTGCCGCTCCTTCCGTCGGCGTGAAGAAACCGGCGTAGATGCCGCCGAACACCAGCACGAACACGGCGGAAATCGGCCAGATCTCGATTAGAGAGCGCAGCCGTTCGGCGTTGGAGACGCGCGGTTGTGCTGGCCCAAGTTCGGGGCGCAATGTGACGGTGATCGCGATCACGACGCAATAACCGATCGCTGCAATGATGCCGGGGATGAAGGCCGCCATGAACAGCTTGGCGATATTCGTTTCGGTCAGGATGGCGTAGACCACCAGCGGCACCGATGGCGGGATCAGGATGCCGAGCGTGCCGCCCACCGCGAGCGTGGCCGTGGATAACCGCCCCGAATAGTTCAGCCGGCGCATTTCAGGCAGCGCCACCTGGGCAAGCGTTGCCGCCGTGGCAACCGACGAACCGCACACCGCGCCAAACAGCGCGCAGGCGACGATCGCCGCCATCGCCACGCCGCCACGCAAATGGCCGATCAACGAACTGGCGAACTTGAACAGAGAGCGACTCAATCCGCCCTGGGTCGCAAACTGTCCCATCAGGATGAACAGGGGAATCACCGACAGGTCATAGTTGGAAAAACGCGCATAGGTCGCGCCTTTGAGATGGTTTAGCAGCGCTGCATCGCCGGCCAGCAACCAATAGCCCACAGCGCCGGGCAGAAACATCGCCACGGAGATCGGCACGCGCAGGACCATCAGCGCGAGCATGGCGCCGAACAACGAAATACCGAGGCCGAAATTACTCACGTCCCGCCTCGACCCAGGCAACGCGCGCCGATTGCAACGCCGCTGCGACGGTCAGTACCAGTCCCGGAACCATCGCCGCATACCCGATCCACAGCGGAAAACCAAGAATCATGGTGCTCTCGTGGCTCGCCTTGGCGGCGACCGCGCCGGCGCCGGTTCGCCACGCCACGAGCGCCATTACGAGGGCGAACAGCAATGAGCCGATTGCGTCGAGCCGGCGCTGCTTTTTCCTGTGCAGCCAGACGGTGAAGAAGTCCACAGTGAGGTTGCCGCCCTGCAACTGGCACCAGGGCAGCATCAATGCGATGCAGCCTGCCAGCACCACCTGCACAAGTTCGAAGTCACCCTGAATCGGCTGGAAGCCGAGTGAGCGCAGGACGATAGATAAGACCGCCATCAAGGCGATTCCAGTCAGGAATGCACCGCCTGCAAGGGCCGATACGGTCGCCAACTGCTCGATGAGCGAGGGCCTGCCAACCGGCGTCGTTGCGCTCGTGCTCATGACTTGTCGTTGTAGTCGGGCGGCAGCCGGGTTATCCGGCCCTGCGCTACCATCAGGCGGGCCAATTGTTGGAGGCCCAATGTTCTCACATTGCCGGATTTGCCGCGCGGTGCCCTATCTTGGCGGCGCAACCACCACCTTTTCATATGCGTGGCGCCGGGTGATCAACTTCGAGTAGGCAAAGACGTCCAGCGCGGTTTCGTAGTGCGCCGGATCGATTTCGATTTCGCCGGACCAGCAGCCGAGTTCCTGGTAGTAGCGTATCGCCGCGATCATGGCGTCGGGGGCGATGTCCTCGAAAAACGGCTGTTCCGTGCGCGCGACGGTTGCCGGGGACGTGGATTGCACCCAGGCGCGCGCCTTGCGGTAAGCGCGCGTGAAACGGATCGCGTCCGGCGAGGACAGCCAGCGCGGCATGGCAGCCAGGCTGCTGAACGCAACCGGCCCGATGGCTTCGCCGACCGAAGCGACCACGTTCGCGAGACCCTCATGGTGCAGTTGCTGCGGATAGGGTGCCTGCTCGTGATACCAGTCACCCTGACCGTTGCGGAAAGCATCCATCGATTTTTGCGGGCCCCCGGCGTCGATGCCACTGGTTCGGTCGAGCGACACGCCTTTCTTATGAAGGGCGTAGGCCAGCATGGCCTGCGGCTGGCCGCCATGGGCGAACATGAACTTGCCGGCGGTCAGTTTGGCCCAGCCGAATTCCGGTACCGGATGGCGCGAGGCGATCTGGAAGCCGTCGCGCTGGTTGATTTGCGCAAAGCTGACGAAAGGAGCCCGCTCGCCTTTCTCCAGATAAGGCCAGGATCCGGACACGGCGGTTTGCGAAACATGGATTGCGCCGGACACCAGCATTTCAGCCACGGTCTTGCCCGGCGGCATTACGGTGTATGTCGGTTCGAAACCTTCTGCTGCAAAGAAACCGCCCGCGATGCCCGCGATCAGCGGACTGTAGAACGCCGAGTGACGATAAACCATCAGATTGAGTGTTCCCATCGCCGCCATTATGATTCGTTCCGGCAGGATTTGCCGAAGCTGAATTGCGAAGGAGCGGAATTGCGGAAAAAAGGGCGCGGGGGAATCTTTGCATTGATCCGCAGCCGGCAGGATGCGTTGAACGTCGTCACCGACACATCCATCGTCTTCCTGCTTGTCGCAGCCATCCTGGCCGCGCTCTATGTGATTGCAGGCGAGCGCACCCTGCTCGACGTGGGCCTGTTCGGTTTCCTCGGAGTGCTTCTCTGGCGTTTCAAAAGCCCGGCCGCGGCGATCACTTTGCTGCTTGCGTCGGTCATGCGATTGTTCGTCACGCTCGCACAAATTCTCGATACTGGCGAGGTCGACTGGATTTTCGTCGTGATCACCGCCGTGGTCATCGTCACCAGCATTCGCGCCGCTGAAGCGACGCTAAAGCTGATTGGGCGGTTTGCGCCGGAGGCTGAAAATCCCTGACGAAAATGACGTGACGGTTGTGCCCGACTATCGCTGGATACCGGGCTTCGCCCATAACGAGGTGACGGGCGAAAGCGGGCCCGAAGACTGAGCAACGACTTAGAGCTCTTTTGCACTTTTCCCCTTGTGGCGCGCCGAGCAGCTCGACTCGATGAGGGGAAGTCGACGAGCACTGTGCACCTGTGACACGTTAAGCGCAGCTCCGTTTGCGGGAACAGGCGCGTTGACTCGGATTGACGTCGTCAATACAGGTG
>Ga0207708_10003909_pt1 | contig 10967 bp, 9 predicted proteins | sample KBSK5101metaG_FD_184340 | JGI IMG/M metagenome (GOLD analysis project Ga0207708, IMG submission 184340) | Corn, switchgrass and miscanthus rhizosphere microbial communities from Kellogg Biological Station, Michigan, USA - KBS K5-10-1 metaG... | ecosystem: Host-associated > Plants > Roots >...
CTGGATGCTCGACCGTTCGCCGCGACGGTACGGTCGGAGGCCGTGCGACTGCGGCGCGACCAGCCTGATTCCTGGACGAGCGGTCTGCGGTTGCTGGACGACGTCGGACGGACCTGAAGTCCGACCCCGTGCCGGAACGCCCGCGACTTCGGGCCGGCCGGCTCTGGGACCGAGGAACGCGCCAGTCGACCATCGGGGTGCTGGTCGCCCAAGCGGTCCGAGCGGACCGTAGTGCGGCCTACAGGGACTCGGCGCCATCCTGTCGCGGCGCCGGGTCCTCGGATCGCCGACAGGGGCGAGGACACGAGGAGACGATGATGAAGAACATCCTGCTCGCCTATGACGGCGGGGAGCCCGCGAAGCGGGCACTCGCGATGGCGATCGACCTGACCAAGACGTTCGACGCGAACCTGTCGGTGGTGAGCGTCGTTCCGATGCGGACGGGTCGCTCGCCGATCGATCCGTGGGATGACCGATCCGTCCATGCCCAAGAGCTGCTGGAGGCACGGCGACTGTTGCAGGAGGCTGGGGTCGAGGCCGAGATGATCGAGCCGGCCGGCGACCCGGCTAAGGAGATCGAGAAGATCACTCGCGCCGGGAACTTCGACACCGTCGTCATCGGGTCGCGCGGTCTTGGCGCGCTCGACCGGATGCTCCAGGGCAGCGTGTCCGAGCACGTCGCGACGCACGCGGACGCGACGGTGGTCGTGGCGCGATAGACAGTCTGGTCATCGGAAGGCGCGAGTCATTCGGCTCGCGCCTTTCTGTATCTCGGCGGTCAGGCGGCGTCAGGAAGCTCGCCGCGGATATCGATGACGGCCTCCGCATCGCCCTCGGCGCCGGTGACGATCGAGATCGGACGACCGGATGTGCGTACAAGACTCAGGATCCCCGGGTTGCTCCAGCGGATCGAGCCGCGTACGCGCGCGAATCCGTGCGTACAGGCCCAATCGATCGCCGCCACTAGCAGCGCGTGGCCGATGCCATGGTGCTGCCAGGCGTCGGCGACCGCGACGGCCATCTCGACATCCTGGGAGCCGAGAGGTTCGAGACACAGGTGGCCGACGATCCGCTCACGGCGACCCTGGCGCTCGACGGCGACCAGACCTTCACGGTGTACGTGATCGGGGCCACAGAACGTCCTGGCCGCACGATCCTCGATCCCGCGGGCCCCGCCATGGAACCGCGCGTCGCGACTGTCAGGCGACAGCTCCGCGTAGAACCGCTCGAGCGGCACCACATCAGCGGGGCGGATCGCCCGGATCATGACGCGAGGCGGGAGTCGTGCGGGATCCATGGCATGAGCGTGCCGGCGCGGCGGGGCTCGCACGAGGGCCGAACGGCCCGTCGCGGTGGGACGGTCGACTCCCCTCAGGCGACCCACTCCCTGTGGGTCGTCGCTCGGATCAGCTCGGCGAGCACGGCAGGCGCGAGCGCGATCGCGGCGACGATCGCCCAATCGCTCGCGACGAGGGGAGTCGCCCGGAACGCCGCCGCGAGCGGCGGCACGAATGGGATGCTGATCTGGAACGCGAGGACGAGCAGGCACGCTGCCAGCAGGAAGCCGTTGGGCCGTAACGTCAGGACGGGTCGAGCGAGACTCCGGTTCGCGTAGGCGCGCACGATCTGCGCGACGACCAGCGTCGTGTACGCCAGCCATCGGACGTGGTCCGGCGACCCATCGTGGACCAGCATCACGACGAGCGCCGCGACAGCGCTGAAGCCACCCGCAAACGTGATCCGCGTGAGGAGTGGGCTATCGAGCAGCGGCCGATCGCGCGGACGCGGTGGACGGGTCATCGCATCGGGCTCCTCGGGTTCGCGCTCGAAGGCGACCGATGTCGACAGGTCGATGAACAGCTCGAGCCAGAGGATCTGCAGCGGAAGGAGCGGTTGCGAGAAGCCGGCGAGCGTCGCGATCAGGATGAAGCCAAGCAAGGCCACGTGCGTCGAGATCAGGAACACGAGGCCCTTCTGGACGTTGGCCACGATCCGGCGTCCTTCACGCAGGCCGTACATGAGGGTCGTGAACGAGTCATCGCCGAGCACCAGGTCTGACGCCTCCTTCGCGACCGCCGTGCCGCTTCCCATGGCGACGGCCACGTCGGCATGCTGGAGCGCGGGGGCGTCGTTCACGCCATCGCCCGTCACTGCGACGGTCCGGCTGGCGCGCCGGGCCACGTCCACGATCCGCAACTTGTCCTCTGGGACGGCTCGCGCCACGACGGACAGCTCTGGAAGGTGGCGGGCGAGCTCGTCGTCCGACCAACCGGCCAGGTCCGGCCCGACGACGACTTGCTGCGGGTCGATTCCGGCCTCTCGGGCGATGGCAGCCGCGGTCACGGGATGATCGCCCGTCACGACGACCGTCTGGATCCCGGCGTCCCTGGCCAGAGCGACCGCCTCCGCGATGTGTTCGCGGAGCGGGTCGGCGAAGGCGACGACGGCCGTCGGGAGCCACGCGTCCGGTTTCGTGGCACGGGCGAGGAGTAGGAGTCGACCTCCGGAGCTCGCTTCGCGCTCGACGACCTCGCGCCATCCAGTGACCGCCGGGCCGTCGGTGACCAGCCCGAGGACGACCTCGGGGGCACCGATGAGCAGTCCCTCGTCGCCGTACCAGCCACTCGCCCATGTCGTCGAATAGGGATGGCCGTCGCTTGGGGCTTCCGCGGAGAGGAGCATCCGTCCGTCGAAGCCGTCGGTGCGGCCTGAAGCGTCCAGTAGCGCCTGCGTGAATGAGCCCGGCCGGGCGCCCGCCTCGACGTGCCAAGCGTCCTCTTCAGCGCGCAGGGCCATGGCGACGATGTCAGCTCGCGCTGCGACGTCGCTGATCGGACCATCCGGCCCGAGCACGTCCCTGACGGCGAGGCGATTTGCGGTCAACGTGCCGGTCTTGTCGGTGACGATGAGATCCACCGCGCCGAGGGTCTCCTCGGCGGATAGTCGGCGCACGAGGACACCGCGCCGGAGCAGGCGATAGGCGCCAAGTCCAAGGATCACCGCCAGGAGGACCGGCGGCTCCTCCGGGATGGCGGCGATCGCCGCCGAGATCCCGGCGAGGACGTTCGCGCCGAGCGGATTGCCGCGGAGGAACCCCGCGCCGACCGTGATGACGATCAAGCCGATCGCGACGACCAGGAGGATGCGCACCAGGCGGTCGAGCTCGCGCTGGAGGGGCGATCGCCGGCGCTCGGTGTCGGCGAGGCCGCGCGCGATCCGCCCGAACTCGGTCGTGGAGCCCGTCGCGGTCACGATGCCTTCGCCCCGACCGGCGACGACAGCCGTGCCGGCGTAGGCGATCGAGCGGCGGTCCGCGACGGCGGCGTCCAACGGATCCGGCTCGGTCGACGCGAGCTCCGGGACGGACTCGCCGGTCAGGGCGCTCCGGTCGACGAGCAGTCGATCCGCGACGGTCAAGCGCATGTCTGCCGGGACGATCTCGCCGCCGCGGAGGAGCACGACGTCGCCCGGCACGAGCTCGGCCGCGGCGATGTCGTCCGTTCGCCCGTCGCGCCGGACGCGCGCCACGGGAGCGGCGGCCGCCCGCAACGACTCCATCGCCTTCTCGGAGCGGTAGGTCGTGGCGACGTCCGCGCCGACGATGGGGAGAAGCCCGATGAGGACGAGGGCGCCGTCGCGCACCTCACCCAGCAGGACGGCTAGCACGCCCGCGACGAACAGCAGGACGACGAACGGTTCGGTGACGGCCTCCCACACCATCGCCCAGACCGACGGGCGCTCGACTTCCTCGAGCTCGTTGATGCCGTGCCGTTCGCGCCGCTCGGTGACGGCATCGGGCGACAGGCCCCGCGCAGGGTCGACCGCAAGATCGGCTGCCACGTCCTCGACGGCGCGCGCATGTGCTCCGCCGCCGACGAGGTCACGGCCGGCGCTGGTCACGGACATGACGACATGGTCCCACCCCGGCGCCCCCTCATCCGCGGGCCAGGTGTCACGCGAGTAGGTGGCGTCTGGCACATCCAACGCAGAGCTGACCGATGGACTCTGGGTCTGAAGGAGGCTCGTGATGAAGGTCCTGCTCGCCATCGACGGCTCTGACGCGTCGATGTCTGCCGTCGCCATGGCGGCCGCGCTTCCCTTGCCGCCCGGATCGGCGCTCGAGGTCGTGTCAGTGATCCCGGACAGCTTCGCGCCCGAAGGCGCCGTCTGGCCGAACGTCGTCCGTATCGATCCTCCGACAGATCGGACTCGGATCCATGACGACGTCTCGCGCCGGCTCCTCGACGTGGCCGAACGACTACGTGCGGCCGACCGAGCTGTGGAGGTGCGCGTACTGGATGGCCGACCGGCGACCGAGATCGTCGCCGAGGCCGAGCGGTTCGAGGCGGACCTGATCGTCATGGGGGCGCGAGGCCTGAGCGCGGTCCGCCGGCTTTTGCTGGGATCCGTTTCCTCGGAGGTCGTCGATCATGCCCCGTGCCCGGTGCTGATCGCGCGCCACGCGCAGATCGACCGCGTCCTGCTCGCGACCGACGATTCGCCGTCCGCGAAGCAGGCGACCACCTTCGTCGGCCAGAGCGGATTGTTCGGAGGGTCGGAGATCCGGATCATCTCGATCGGTAACCCTGGGTTGCCGTGGTGGGTCGGCGTCACGCCCGTCGATGGCATGACGTCGATCGACGTCTACGCCGACGAGGCGGAGGCATCCGAGCGTCATGCCCGGCACATCTCCGAAGAGACGGCCGAGCAGCTGGGCGACCTGCACGTGTCGGGGACGAGCGCCGTGCGTGACGGCGACGTGGTGTCGGCGATCCTTCAAGACGCGAAGCGCTGGGACGCCGATCTCATCGTCATGGGAGCTCGGAACTTGGGCACCATGCATCGCTGGCTCGTCGGGAGCGTCTCGCGGTCCGTCCTGCATCTGGCGGACGCGTCCGTACTCATCGTTCGCCCGGGGGTCGGCCCAGTCGGCGAACGTCCCGAGGAGTGGGCGGTCCCCGCTTGACGCAAACGTCGATCAGTCAGGGGAGGTAGGCTGACCGTCCGGACCCCCGCCGCTGACGAGGATCCATGACCCAGACCGCATCGCCGGTGCCGACCGGTGCGTCTCCCGGCCCGAGTGATGACGAGCTTCGGCTGATCGATGCGTATTGGCGCGCGGCGAACTACCTGTCTGTCGGCCAGATCTACCTCATGGCCAACCCGCTCCTGAGGGAGCCACTGCGCGCAGAGGACACCAAGCCGAGACTCCTCGGCCACTGGGGTACGACGCCGGGCCTCAACCTGATCTACGCGCACGCCAATCGCGTCATCAAGGCACGCGACCTCGACGCGATCTGGATCGTGGGTCCAGGACACGGCGGGCCCGCGGCCGTGGCCAATGCATACCTCGAGGGGACCTCGAGCGAGGTGTATCCGGACCTCACGCGCGACGAGCCGGGGATGGCGCAGTTGTTCCGCCAGTTCTCGTTCCCGGGCGGGGTCGGCAGCCATGTGACCCCCGAGACACCGGGGTCGATCCACGAGGGCGGCGAACTCGGGTACGCGCTCGTCCATGCGTTCGGCGCGGCGTTCGACGATCCGGACCTCATCGTGTTCTGCGTGGTCGGGGACGGGGAAGCCGAGACCGGACCACTCGCCGCGAGCTGGCACTCCAACAAGTTCCTCGACCCGGTCACCGACGGGGCGGTCATCCCTATCCTCGCGCTCAACGGCTACAAGATCGCGAACCCGACCGTCCTTGACCGGATCACCGACGCGGAACTGGTCGACCTGTTCGAGGGCTACGGCTACCGGCCGATCATCGTCGCGGGCGATGACCCGGCCAAGGTGCATCGCGCCATGGCCGCGGCCCTCGACGACGTCCTCGACGATATCGGCCGGATCCGGGCAGCCGCCCGGAGCAGCGCCCGGCCGGTCGAACGTCCGCGCTGGCCGATGATCATCCTTCGGACGCCGAAGGGGTGGACAGGGCCCAAGGTAGTCGACGGCCAGCCCGTCGAGGGGACGTTCCGCGCCCACCAAGTCCCCATGGCAGACGTCCGGAGCAACCCGGAGCACCTCGCACTCCTGGAGACGTGGCTGCGTTCGTACCGGCCGGAAGAGCTGTTCGACGAGCGTGGGACCCTACGCCCGGAGCTCGCGGAGCTGCCGCCGACAGGCCCTCGCCGCATGAGCGCCAACCCACGCGCGAACGGCGGTCTGGTCCTCCGCGACCTGCGCCTGCCGGACCATCGCGAATACGCGGTCGAGGTGGGGAAGCCGGGTACGACCCTCAGCGAGGCCACGCGCGTCCTCGGCCAGTATCTGCGCGACGTGATCGTCGCGAACCCGTCGAACTTCCGGCTCTTCGGACCTGACGAGGTGGCGTCCAACCGGCTCGATGCCGTCTTCGAGGTCACCGACCGCCGCTGGATGGCCGCGACGAAGCCGGGCGATGCCCATCTCTCGCAGGACGGCCGCGTCATGGAGGTGCTCTCCGAGCACCTATGTCAGGGTTGGCTCGAGGGCTATCTGCTGACCGGCCGGCACGGCCTTTTCACTTGTTACGAGGCGTTCATCCACATCATCGACTCGATGTTCAACCAGCACGCCAAGTGGCTGAAGATGACGGCCGAGATCCCGTGGCGGCGACCGATCGCGTCGCTCAACTACTTGCTCACGAGCCATGTATGGCGGCAGGATCACAACGGCTTCAGCCATCAAGACCCGGGCTTCATCGATCATGTCGTCAACAAGAAGGCGGAGGTCATCCGGGTCTACCTGCCGCCCGACACGAACACGTTGCTATCGACCGCCGATCACTGTCTGCGGAGTCGGGACTATGTGAACGTGATCGTGGCCGGCAAGCAGCCCGCACTGGCGTACCTCTCGATGGAAGACGCGACGGCGCACTGCAGCCGCGGGCTCGGGATCTGGGACTGGGCGAGTAATGACGAGGGTGAACCGGACGTCGTCGTCGGGGCGTGCGGCGACGTCCCGACGCTGGAGGCCCTCGCGGCGGTCGACATCCTTCGCCAGCACCTCCCGGACCTGCGCGTCCGGTTCGTCAACGTCGTCGATCTGATGCGGCTCCAGGACGAGGATGAGCACCCGCACGGCCTCAGCGATCGAGACTTCGACGCGATCTTCACGAAGGACAAGCCGATCGTGTTCGCCTATCACGGGTACCCGTGGCTGATCCACCGCCTCACCTATCGGCGGACCAACCACGACAACCTCCACGTCCGCGGCTACAAGGAGGAGGGGACCGTCACCACGCCGTTCGACATGGTGATGCGCAACGACCTCGACCGATTCCATCTCGCGATCGACGTGATCGACCGGGTGCCGAACCTCGGATCGACCCAGGCCGCCCTCAGGCAGGACCTGGTCGACGCTCGACTGCGCGCGCGTGCCTACACGCGCGAGTTCGGCGAGGATCCGGCCGAGATCCGCGACTGGTCCTGGCCGTACTGACCTTCCTCCGATGAGGAAGCGGCGCGTGCTCGTCCTCAACGCAGGTTCGGCGACGCTCAAGGCGACGGTCCTCGACATGCCGTCGACCGACCCGATCTTCGATCAAACGGTCGGGTGGTCGTCGGACGGGACCGAACCTGCCGTGGGACAAGCGATCGACGACGCGCTCGCGGCCATGGCCGACGCGGGCATCGCTGTCGAGTCGGTGCACGCTGTCGGCCACCGCGTCGTCCACGGCGGTGAGCGGTTCACCGCCCCGACCCTCATCGACGACGCGGCCCTCGTCGCGCTGGACGAGGTCGCCGGTCTCGCTCCCATCCACGACCCGATCGCGATCATGGCGATCCGTGCCGCCCGTGCCAGGCTCCCGGTCCTGCATGTCGCGGCCTTCGACACGGCGTTCCACGCGACCCTGCCCGAGGCTGCGGTGCGCTACCCGGTCCCCGATCGCTGGGGGACCGAGCATGGGATCCGGCGCTTCGGCTTCCATGGCCTGTCCGTGGCGTGGTCGACGCGCGCGGCAGCCACGGCACTGGACCGGCCCGTCGACGAGCTTCGCCTCGTCGTCGCGCACCTGGGTGGTGGTTGCTCGGTCACGGCCGTCGATGCCGGACGGTCCGTCGACACGTCGATGGGCCTGACGCCGCTCGAGGGCCTGATGATGGGCACGCGTTCGGGGTCCATCGACCCGGGGATCGTCTTCCGCCTGATGCGCGCGGGGCTGCCACCGGACGAGATCGAGCGCGCCCTCGATCACGAGTCCGGGCTGCGCGGTGTGGGCGGCACCCAGGACATGCGAGACCTGCTGGCCCGCGAGGCGCGCGGCGAGGATCCGGCACATCTCGCGATCGAGATGTTCGTCCGGCGGGCGGCCGCGGCGATCGCGGCCGCGTCGACGACGCTCGATCGCCTCGACGCGCTGGTCTTCACCGGCGGCATCGGCGAGCACGCGACAAGCGTCCGAGCCCGGATCTGCGCTCGGCTTCGCGGCGTAGGCGTCCCCGAGCCGCCTGCCACGGAGACGGGCGAGGGCGTGACCGCCAGAGGCAAGGAGGGTCTCGCGGTCGTCGTGGTCCACGCGAGGGAGGACGTCGTGATCGCCGAGGCGGCTCTCGAGCTCGTGGGACGCTAGTTCGTCAGACCGCTGCGCCGACGGTGCGAACGACCGCCCGTGCCCAGCTCTCCGCCCGCTCCTCCTCGCCTTCCGCGAGTGGTCCTTCCAACCCGAGGACCAGGAAGCTCTCCGGCTTGGCCACGAGCCGGCAACCCGCTTCGACCAGCTGGTTCGAGATCACGGTCGATTCGAGGAGCTGTGGTCCGAGGTCCATGCGCGTGTCGAAGGCCGCAGCGCGCGTCCCCGCGAACCCACGTTCCACGAGCCCGTCGAGGAACGGCTTGGCAAGCAGGCGAAGTCCGCGCATCTGCGTCGGCGCGCCGACGAAGAGCAGGTCGATGCCGGCGCCGCTGACCTCGGAGGCCGCGGCAGCCGGGAGCACCCGGACGCGATGCTCGGACGAGAGCGATCGCGCGATCGCCCGCGCGATCCGGTGTGTATTCCCGTACTGCGATCCGAAGATGACGAGGATCTCCAAGCGCTCACTCCCACTGGCGGACTCCGTGGTCTGCCCGGTTGTACCCGCCGGGCCTCCTCGAGGGAGTGTGCCGTTCGGACGGAGCTGACGGGCCGGCTGGCACTGTTTCGCGGACGCGACCGGAGACGACGATCGTGCAAACGCACGAGGGATACGACGATGACTGCACTCGAGACACGGGAGGCCCCTCCCGTCACACGGCAGACCCAAGAGCATGCGCCGCGCGTGCGCCACGTACTGCTCGCCACCGACCTTGGTGAAGCCTCTGGTCGTGCGACGGAGCAGGCGATCGACCTCGCGGCTCGCGACAACGCGGTGCTCCAGATCATGGCCGTGGCGAAGTCGCACGGCGATCGAGCCGACATGGAACGGCGGGTCCAGCTGGTCCGACGGCATGCCCGCGCCTCGGGAGTCCTCGCGACATCCTTCGTCTGGAATGGCGATCCCGCCGAAGCGATCGTCGAGGCCGCATGGACGGAGCGACCGGATGTGGTCGTGGTCGGGGCGCGGCACCATCGCTGGATCGCGCGCCTGCTCGGGAGCGTCTCGGGCAAGGTCGCCGAGGGCGTGCCCTGCCGCGTCGAGATCGTGCCGGCCTGAGAGGGCGGCGATCAGCCGATCGCGGTCCCGAGCAACGTCCCGATCCCGAACGTGATCGCGGCGGCCGCCATCCCGAAGCCGACCTGACGCAGGCCGGCGAACAGTGGGTGCCGACCGGTCAGCAGCGTGATCGCCGCGCCTAGTGCGAATAGCGCGACACCAGACATGACCGCGGAGGCGACGATGGCGCCAGCACCCGCCCCGATGAGGAAGGGGAGGACCGGGATGATCGCCCCGGTCGCGAACAGGACGAATGACGTCCCGGCGGCGACCCAGGCTGACCCGCCGAGCTCATCCGGGTCGATACCGAGCTCCTCGCGACTCATCGTATCGAGGGCCGTCGCGGCGTCACCCTCGATGACGCGTCGGGCGAGGTCACGCGCTCGTTCGGCGTCCAGGCCCTTGGCCTCATAGATCAGCCGTAGCTCCTCTTCCTCCTCGCGCGGGAACGATGCCAACTCGACGGATTCCGTCGCGATCTGGCTCTCATAGAGCTCGCGGGCGCTCTGCACACTGAGCCACTCGCCCAGTGCCATCGACAGCGATCCAGCGAGCAGGCCCGCAAGCCCCGCAACGAGGACGGGAGCTCCGCCCGCGCTCGCGCCGGCCACGCCCATCACGAGGCTGAAGTTCGAGACGAGGCCGTCGTTCGCGCCGAGGACCGCCGCTCGCAGGGCATTGCCGTCGAGCATTCGATGACGCCCCTCGAGAGGCGACGGCATCGCGACGTGCAACCTGCCATCGGAGGTACGCGTGGCGACGGGCGACCAGTCGGCCAGGGCGCGGCGGAACAGGCTCGCGGCCCGCAGGTCGTCGCCGCTGTCGCGGGCGGACCGGGCCGAGGCGGCCAGCCGGCGGGCCCGGTGCAGGTCGACGCCGTCCGCGGCGCAGTCGAGCCGGTAGCCGCCGGCCTGGTGCCGCAGCGCCGGCCGGTCGCCGGCGGCCACCGCCGCCTCGAGGCGGTTGCGGAGCCGCGTGACGTACGGCGCGAGCGGCGTCGCGGACCGTGGCGGCCGGTCGCCCCACACCCGCTCGACCAGGGTGGTGACGGGCACGACCTGGCCCGGCGTCGTCAGCAGGGCGGCGAGGACGCAGAGCTGCTTGCCCCGGCCCAGGTCGACGGCCTGCTCACCCACCCGGAGCCCGACCGGGCCGAGCAACGTCCAGCGAAGCGGTCCGACGCTTCGCGGGCCGTCGACCATGCCGCCACGATACGTGGACCCACGCAATCCAGGTGCAAACGCCCTGCAAACGCCGTCGGCGACCGTTGCAGCACAGGGGGCGTCACGGGTTCGGGGCCGGCCGCGGGTAGGAGGGGACCCGCGTCCGGCCCGCGGCGCGTGGCGGCCGTTCCCG
>Ga0207708_10003911_pt1 | contig 10966 bp, 8 predicted proteins | sample KBSK5101metaG_FD_184340 | JGI IMG/M metagenome (GOLD analysis project Ga0207708, IMG submission 184340) | Corn, switchgrass and miscanthus rhizosphere microbial communities from Kellogg Biological Station, Michigan, USA - KBS K5-10-1 metaG... | ecosystem: Host-associated > Plants > Roots >...
GCCCGTGAACTCGTCGACGATGATGACCTGGCCCTCGTTCACCACGTAGTCCACGTCGCGCTGGAAGAGGGTGTGAGCGCGCAGGCCCTGGTTCACGTGGTGGAGGATGTCCATGTTGGAGGGCTCCCAGAGGTTCTGCACTCCGAGGAGCTTCTCCACGTGGGCCATCCCCATCTCGGTGAGGGTGACCGTCTTGGCCTTCTCGTCGACGATGTAGTCGCCCGTCTTCTCCAGCTCCGCCCGCTCTTCCGCCTTGCGGTCGCCGCTGATGCGTGCGCCCGGATTGAGCTTGGGGATGATGCCGTTGATCCGGTAGTACTTGTCCGTCGACTCTTCGGCGGGGCCGCTGATGATGAGGGGGGTGCGCGCCTCGTCGATGAGGATCGAGTCCACCTCGTCCACGACCGCGAAGTAGTGCCCGCGCTGGACGTAGCTGCTGAGCTCGAACTTCATGTTGTCGCGGAGGTAGTCGAAGCCGAACTCGTTGTTGGTGCCGTAGGTGATGTCGGCGGCGTAGGCCACCTGGCGCTGGGCGTCGTCGAGGTTGTGCTGGATGACGCCGACGGTGAGACCCAGGAAGCGGAAGATGCGTCCCATCCACTCGCTGTCGCGCTTGGCCAGGTAGTCGTTGACGGTGACGACGTGCACGCCTTTGCCGGGCAGGGCGTTCAGGTACGCGGCCAGCGTCGCCACGAGGGTCTTGCCCTCGCCCGTCTTCATCTCCGCGATCATCCCGCGGTGCAGGGCGAGCCCGCCGATGAGCTGCACGTCGAAGTGCCGCATGTTCAGCACGCGGCGGCCCGCTTCCCGAACGACCGCGAAGGCCTCGGGAAGGAGGTCGTCGAGGGTTTCGCCCTTGGCCAGCCGGTCCCGGAACTCCGGGGTCTTGGCCTGGAGCTGAGCGTCGGAAAGGGGAAGGATCGACGGCTCGAGAGCGATGATGCGCTGGATGAGCGGGCCGATGGCCTTGAGCTCCCGCTCGTTTTTGGTGCCGATGATCTTCGTGAGGATGGTGTTGATCATTATTGTTTCAGGGGGTTGCTCCACTCTGGGTGAATGCAACCCCCTACGCCCTTCGGGCTACCCCCTGCCGCTCGCGCCGCAGTGAATGCGTCGCTCGCTGCTTGCCCTTCGAATCACACGCGACTGAATGCAACCCCCTACGCCCTTCGGGCTACCCCCTGCCGCTCGCGCCGCAGTGAATGCGTCGCTCGCTGCTGGCCCTCCGCATCACCGGCGACTGAACGCAACCCCCTACGCGCTACGCGCTACCCCTGCCGCTCGGCGCCGAGTGAATCGGCGCCTCGCTGCTGGTCCCTTCGCGTCCCGGGCCATGAAGCGAACGAGGTGGCCGAAACGCTTGATCGGTCAGGATATCAGGCGGGGTCGAGGAGGGTCAAACCCCTTCGCGTCAGTGGCCGGTCAGCGCGGCCACGGCGAGGCCGATCGTGCTGAAGAGGGCACCCATCAGCAGATTGAAGGTGGTGTGAGACCGCAGGTCGCGGAGCACGTTTCCCGGCGCGCCCGCCTTGAGGTCGATGGCGAATAGGGGCGCCGTGGGGTCGGGGACGAGGGCCTCCCGCGCGGCGGAGTAGCGTCCGAAGGCGCACACCGGCGCGCCTTGCTCCAGGCGCGCCTCCACGAGGGTGAGCGTGGCGACGTCGGGCGCGGGCGGGTTCTTCTTGTAGTCGGCGCGCACCGGAGGCACCTGGGTGCGTAGCTCCTCCACGTCCAGCCAGGTGTGGGCGCCGAGCTCGGGAGCGGGGGAGAAGGCCGTCGTGGCGAAGTATTCGGCGGCGTTGGCGTAGTCCACGTCTTCCGTGCGCGGCTCATAGGGAGGGTTGTCGAAGGAGGCCAGGAGGCGGACGTCACCGCTCGTCGTGCGCACCGCCAACGGCGCGATCCGCCATCCGAAGAAGAAATGGTGGTCGAAGCGTGACCGCCCGCGGCCGCGCCGGTAGGCGTCGTACCAGTAGGCGGCGCACTCCCTCCCCGAGAAGGGGGCTTGGAGAGGCGCGCCTTCGAACGTGATGGTCCCGATCACGGCCACGCGCTGACCGTCCACCCGCGGCACTTCGCGCAGCGCCTGGCGGACGAGCCGGACCTCGCCGCGAGTCTTCCGGATGTCCCACCAGTAGAGGAGGCCGAGAGTGAGGGGCACGCCGCCGATGATGGAGGGAAACAAAGCCGCCATGACTTCGGCGTCCGCGCTCGACGCCAGGAGGATTCCCGACAGCGCGCCGACGACCGCCGCGTACAACAGGAGCGCGCCCAGGCATCCCCGCGCGAGCGGCTGAGTCAAGGCGGTGGCGTCGATCATGGCCCCGGCGGATGAGAGGGAAGGACGCAGACGGTCAGTGAGGACAAACAAAAAGGGGTCCCACCATGGGGACCCCCGGCCCGGCCAGCCCTGTTCAGGGGTCTAGCCGAACGTCCGGTACTCATCCAGGATGAAGTGGATCGGGTTCTGCGCTTGATCGCGCACCCACACCTCGTAGTGGAGGTGGGGACCGGTCGAGCGGCCGGTGCTGCCGACGAACGCGATCACTTCCCCGCGCTTGACGCGCTGGCCCGGCTTGACCGCGAAGCTGTCGAGGTGGCCGTAGCGCGTGACCACGCCGTAGCCATGGTCGATCACGAGCGCGTTGCCGTAACCGCCCTGCTGGCCCGTCGAGATCACGATCCCGTCCGCCGGGGCCTGGACCTTCGTCCCGATCGGCGTCGAGATGTCGATGCCGGGATGGAAGTCCTTCTGGGCCGTGAAGGGGTCGATGCGGTTGCCGAAGGTGGCGGAGAGGTAGCCGCGGACGGGCCACACCGAAGGCGTGGAGGAGAGGAGCACCGTCTGGTCGCGGTAGAACTCCTCGAGCTCGGCCGAGCGATCGGTCAGCTTGGTCAAGCTGCGGTCCATGTCGGCCAGCGCGGAGGGTGTGAGCTTCGGCGGCGTCGAGTCCATGCTCGAGACGCCCCCGACGCCCGCCGGTTCCGGCAGACTGTGCTCGAGCCCGGCCATCACGCCGAGCTTGGTCACCATGTTCTGGAGCTGCTGGACCTTGGCTTGCAGCTTGCCCGCCGACTGCTCGTACTCCTGCGTCTTGGTGAGGAGCGCCTTGTTCTCGGCGCGGAGCTGACGGAGCTCGTGAACTTCCGAGGCCACGCGAGCGTAGTGAACGAAGGTACCGGACACGGCCAGGATGGCCACCGCGGCGGTTCCGAAAACCCACTTCGTCAAACGGACCGAGACCTGGATCTTCCGGAAGCGTGCCTTCGCGTGAGGCACGACGATCAGGGTGTAGAACTCGTTGGCCATCTTCCCCCCGGACTCGACCCAGGCGTGGGTCGTTCACCACACTAGAGACGGAGGCGTGCGGCCCTCCACCCACAAACGAAGCGGCGACGGTAGCACACGGTTCTCGAACGCGTCAACCCAAAATCCAAGAACTTGGAGAATGTGTGACGCTGATCGCTGTGTGATCTCAGCCTCAGTCCGGGGAGGTCGGATGCCCCCGGAATTGAAGCGCTTCCGCGACGTGACGGGCGGAGACGGCGGCGACTCCGTCGAGGTCGGCGAGGGTCCGCGCCACTCGTAGGACACGATCGTGCCCCCGAGCGGAGAGCCCGAACCGCTCCATCGCCTGGCACAAGAGCCGCGCTCCGCCGGCATCGGCAGGCGCCACCTGTCGGACGATCCGGGGTGACAAGTCGGCGTTGAGGGTGACTCCCGTACGCCCCTGCCGTTCCGCCTGACGGCGCCGCGCCACCTCGACGCGGGCGGCCACCGCGTCGCTGGCCTCGCCGGGCGGCCCCATCATCTCTTGATACGTGACCGGTGCGACCTCGACCTGGATGTCTACCCGGTCGAGCAAGGGGCCGGAGATCCGCGACTGATAACCGCGCACCGCCGTCGGCGTGCATGCGCAAGCGGCGTGCCCCCGGAGCCCGCAGGGGCACGGGTTCATCGCGGCCAGGAGCTGGAAGCGCGCGGGAAGCCGGAGGGTTCCGCGGCTGCGGGCGATGGTGACGGAGCGCTCCTCGAGCGGCTGGCGCAGCGCTTCGAGAACGTTGCGCCGGAACTCCGGCAGCTCGTCCAGGAACAGGACGCCGTTGTGGGCGAGGCTGACTTCGCCCGGTCGCGGGACGGATCCGCCGCCGACGAGGGCCGCGTCGCTCGTCGTGTGGTGCGGGCTCCGGAAGGGCCGGTCGCCGAGGAGGCCCTCCATCCGCGCGCCCCACGCCGAGTGGATCGCCGTCGTCTCGACCGCCTCCTCGAGCGTAAGCGGGGGAAGGAGGCTGGGAAGACGCCGGGCCAGCATCGTCTTACCGGAGCCGGGGGGCCCGATGAAGATGAGGTTGTGCCCGCCCGCGGCCGCGATCTCGAGGGCGCGGCGCGCGACGGCCTGTCCACGCACGTCCGCCATGTCCGGAAGGGAGGCGCACGGAACTCTTGGCACCATCGAGGGCGGCGGCGCCGGGCGCACGCTGGCGCCCGCGACCGCCACCGCCTGCGGAAGCGAGACCGCGGGATGGACGTCGAGGCCTTCGACGATGGCGGCTTCCGCGGCATTGGCGGCGGGAACGATGGCGGCGCGCAGGCCATTGCGTCGCGCCATCAGCATCATGGGAAGCACGCCGGTGACGGGCCGCAGCGCCCCGTCGAGGGCCAGCTCGCCCACGAGCAGCACGTCCGAGAGGGGACCTGTCTTTACCGCGCCGTCCGCGGCCAGGAGACCCACCGCGGTAGCGAGGTCATACGACGAGCCCATCTTCCGCAGGCTGGCCGGGGCCATGCTCACGGTGATGCGGCGGTTCCACTTGAACTCGTAGCCGCAGTTGCGGAGGGCGGCCCGGATCCGGCCCTCGCTTTCCTTGATCGAGGAGTCGGGCAGGCCGAGCATCGTGAACTTGGGGAAGCCGGACGCGGTGTCCGCCTCCACGCGCACCAGATGGGCCTCGACCCCGAGCACGGCCGCCGTCAAAGACGTCGCCAGCATCGCGCACACCTCCACCTGACCAGGACGGCCACGCCAGAAGTCCGTGGGAGAGTGAACGCGCCGGCAGGAGAGGCCCGACGCCGCCGGCAGCGTAGCGCGCCCGCCGGACGGCGCGGGTCCGACGGGTAGAATCCCTTCATGACCACACTCGCGCCATGAAGAAGATCACGCCGGTCCTCATCGTCGAGTCGATCGAGGAGAACCTGCCGTTCTGGTGCGAGAGGCTCGGCTTCGCGCGCCAGGTCGAGGTCCCGAACGGAAACGTCCTCGGGTTCGTCATCCTGGCCAGCGGCGCCGTGGAGGTGATGCTGCAGAGCCGGGCCAGCGTCCGCGACGACATCGCGGCGCTCGCGGACGACTCCTACCGCTCGGCCCTTTACGTCGAGGTCGAAGACCTCGCCCCCATCCGCCAGGCGACCAAGGGAATGAAGACCCTGTTCGAGGAGCGCACGACGTTCTACGGCGCGCGCGAGATCGGGGTCAGGGACCCGGAAGGAAACGCGGTCCTGTTCGCGGAGGCGGCGGGGAAGTAGGCGCTACGGGCGCGTGTAGACGGTGAGGAGGTTGCCCGTCGCGAGCTGCGACCCGCTGAGCTTGTTCCAGGACATCAGCTCGTGGACGGTCGTGCGATAGCGGGCCGCGATCGCGGTCAGCGTGTCGCCCGCCTTCACCTTGTACTGGATGCGCGTACGGCCGGCGCTCACGTCCGCCAGCTCGGAGGCGGCGGAGGCGGCCGCGGGCGCGCGCCGGGGCGGGGGCACGGACGCGCGCGGGATCGGGATGATCAGCTCCGTCCCCTTGGCCAGGCGCTTGCTCTGGCTGGCGTCGATGGCGTTGGCGGAGGCGATGTCGGAGACCTTCGTCCCGTACTGGCGCGCAACGGAAGCCAGGGTCTGGCCGCGCGCGATGGTGTGCGTGCGGAACGTGACGCGCTTGTCCGCGGGCAGCTTGTCCAGGCAGACCCGCACGCTGGAGCCGCGGCCCTGGGGCACCTTGACGTCGAAGGTGCGGTTGGCCGGGGTGGCCAGCCGGCGCAGCTCCGGGTTCAGCATCTGCATGGAGTCGAGGCCCGTGCCCGCGCATTCCGCGATCACGCGCAGGTCGACCGCGCCCTGGACGGGCACCGACTCGTAGGACAGCTCCTGCTCGGGCGTGACCTCGAACCCGTACTTCTCGGGCGCCTTCGCCACCAGGATCGCGGCATGGATCATGGGGACGTAGTTGCGCGTCTCCCGCGGCATGGAGGCCTGCTCCGCCAGCGACCAGAAGTCCTGCGCACCGGTGCGGTCCACCCAGCGGCTGACGCGCCCCTCACCCCAGTTGTAGCCGGCGAGGGCGAGGTTCCAGTCCCCGAACATGTCGTGCAGCTCTTTCAGGTACTTCGCGGCCGCGCGCGTCGCCTTCTCCGGGTTCGAGCGCTCGTCCACCCACCAGTCCTGGGCCAGTCCGTAGCGCTTGCCCGTGTCGGCGATGAACTGCCACATCCCCTTCGCCTTGGCCCGCGAGTACGCGCTCGTCTTGAACGCGCTCTCCACGAGGGCGACGTAGGCGAGGTCCTTGGGCACGCCTTCGGAGGCGAAGACCTCGCGGATCCGCGGGAGGTACCGTCCTCCGCGCGCGAGCGCGCTCGTGAACCAGTCCCGCAGCGGTCCCTGGTAGAGGTCGATGCAGGAGAGGACTTCGTCGTTCAGGGTGATGGTGAGGTCGTTGGACTCCTGGGAGAGGACCTCTTCGGCCAGGCGGCGCGAGTCGTCGCTGGGCACGCCGTTCCCCACGGGCAGGTCGCCGATGTCGTCGATGGCCGCGCGCTCCACCTTCGTCTCGGTGAAGCCGTCTCCCGCGGCCAGGGCCTCGAGCTCCTTGGCCTGGATCGCCTCCAGCGTGCGGCGGTAGGCCTCGGCCAGGGTCGGGTTCGCATAGGCGCCCCCGGGCGCGCTCAGGTAGAGGTCGATCGCGCGGTCGAACTCCGCACGAGCGCCCTTGAGGTGACCCTGCTTGATCTCCGCCATCCCCGTGGCCAGGTGCGCGTCGGCCTGGGCGATGAGGCGCGGGATGGGGTCACCCGCGGTCGCGGGCCCCTTGGGGGAGTTCTTCTTCGCGACACTCCCGCCGTGAGCGCAGGCGGAGGAGGCAAGCGCGGCACATACGAGGACAATCCACTTCCGGCCCCTGGACAACGCCAAGCCCCCCCCTCGGCCGACGGCGGCGCCGATGGTCGGAAAGAACGGCGGATACTAGCACAACCGGGGGACGGACTGAAACCGGGAATCCAGCCCTGGTGCGGAGTTGCCTAGCGCTCCTCGACGAGGACGCCTTTGCCTTCCGCGAGATCCCGAGCTGCGGGAGTGACGATGGCCCCGCGCCGGATCGTGATCGTGCGGCCCTCCCGAATGGCTCGCCGGACATCGTCTTCGGCGACGAAATCCACGGCCGGGCGGGTGGGCGCCGCCGGTGGTGCGGGAGGAGGGGGTGGCGCCGGGGGTGCCCCCGCGGGGCCCGCACCCACGCGTTCCGCCACGAAGGCGGCCACACGGGACGACAGGTCGCCCGAGCCGGCGGGGGAGGGCGGCGCCGCCGGGGCCGCGCCCGGACGCCGGTCGCGCGGCAGCTCGTAGGCCAGCCGCTTGATGTTGATGAGGTGGAACGGCGTGATGTTGTCGGAGGTGATGTTCCCGGCGTAGGCGCCGCAGCCCAGGCTCATCGACGGAGCCAGCCCGGTCGTGTAGCCCGTGGCCCCCATCGACGACTGCGAGTTCGCGACGATGCGGAACACCGGCTTCTTGAGGGCGAACTCCCGGATGACGGCGTCGTCCTTGCTGTGGATGGCCATGGTGTGGCCGGTGCCGCCGTAGCGCAGGAGCTGGAGCACGCGCTCGCAGCCCTCGTGCCAGTCCTTGACCACGTAGAACGCGAGGACCGGGCACAGCTTCTCGATCGAGAGCGGGAAGTCGCGGCCCACGCCGGTGAGGGGCGCGATCAGGGCGCGCGTCTCCGGCGGGACCTTCACTCCCGCCTTCTCCGCGATGTAGGTCGCGGGCTTGCCCACGATCTCGGGGTTGGCCAGGCGCTGGGGCGTGACCACCACCCGCGCCACTGCCGCCGATTCCGCATCGCTCAGGAAGTACCCGCCGTTTCGCTTGACCTCCGCGATGACCTGGTCCTTGATCGCCTCGTCGCAGACGATCGACTGCTCGGACGAGCACAGCGTGCCGTTGTCGAACGTCTTGCCGTTCATCACGTCGCGCGCGGCCTTGGGCACGTCCGCGCTCTGGTGGATGTAGGCGGGCACGTTGCCGGGCCCCACGCCGTACGCGGGCTTGCCGGACGAATAGGCCGCGCGGACGAGACCGATGCCCCCCGTGGCCAGGATGACCCCGGTGTCGCGGCAGCGCATCAGCTCCTGCGTGCCTTCCAGCGACACCTCGGTCATGCAGGAGAGCGCGTCCTTGGGCAGGCCGGCGGCGACGGCGGGCCCGTGCATGACCCGCACCGTCTCCAGGATGCAGTTCCGCGCGGAAGGATGCGGGCTCATCACCACCGCGTTGCGCGCCTTGACGGAGACGAGCGCCTTGAAGATCGCGGTGGACGTCGGGTTCGTGGACGGGATCACGGCCGCCACCACGCCCATCGGCTCGGCGATCTCGACGACGCGCCGCTCCTTGTCCTCGCGCAGGATCCCCACCGTGCGCAGGGGCCGGATGTATTCGAGGACGTCGACGGCCGCGAAGAGGTTCTTGAGCGTCTTGTCCTTGGTGTTGCCGAAGCCCGTCTCCTCGTGGGCGAGCTTCGCCAGCCGCTCCGCCTCGCCGCGCGCCGCGCCCGCCATCGCTTCCACGATGCGGTCCACCTGCTCCTGCGAGAACTCCTTGAGGGCCTTCTGGGCCTCGCGGGCGGCGGCGGCCAGGGAGCGCGCCTGCTGGATCGAGAGGAGGTCCTTGTCGCGGACGGGGCTGGCCATGGCCGGCGGCGGTTATCTCTCCGGCTTGCGGCCCGCGGGCGCGGCCGGTGCGGACGCGAGCTGGGGCAGGATCTTCTCGACTTCTTCGTGGGGCCGCGGGATCACGTGGACGGAGACGAGCTCGCCGACCCGCCGCGCCGCGGCCGCCCCCGCGTCCGTCGCCGCCTTCACCGCGCCTACGTCGCCGCGCACGTGCACGGTCACGTAGCCGGAGCCGATGTACTCCTTGCCGACGAGGACGACGTTGGCCGCCTTGACCATGGCGTCGGCGGCTTCGATGGCCCCGACGAGGCCCTTGGTCTCGACCATCCCGAGCGCTTCCATGCTCATGGCGCGACTATATCGCAGGGCGGGGACGAGCACGCCGACAATCCGCGAGCGCGCGCGCCGGCGGCCGGCCTTGGCTTGACTCCGCGCGCGCCGTTCCGGTATCGTTCACAGGTTTTGCTCTAAGTACGGAATAATCACTGAGTCACAGACAAACGAGGAGAGTGCAGATGAGGCTTGGACGTTCCTGGCGTACGGCGGCCGTCGTGTCGCTGGCCGCTCTCGCCCTGCTTCCGGCTTGCAATCGGCGGAAGCCCGCGGAAGTCAACGACATCGTCCCGAAGTTCGAGGTCAATCGCGCACGCGCGCCCCTGGGCAGCGCGATCGAGGTGACCTATACGTGGCAGAACGAGGCGAGTGCGAAGAAGCTGGCCCAGGACCACCGCGCCTTCGTCCACTTCCTGGACTCGCACAAGGTCCTGCTCTTCGACGACGACCATACGCCCGTCCCGCCTGTCACGAGCTGGGAGCCCGGGAAGAGCTATTCGTACACGCGCACGAAGTTCATCCCGATCTATCCGTACGTCGGGGACGTCGACGTGCGCGTCGGCCTGCAGCCCAGCGGCCGCGGGGAGCGCGTCGCCCTCAAGGGTGAGGACGCCGGCCTGCACGAGTACTCCGTCGGCAAGATGGAGCTCCTGCCGCAGACCGAGAACATCTTCCTCGTCTACAAGGAGGGCTGGCACAACCCCGAGTCCTCGGCCCAGAACCCGAGCCTCGAGCGCACCTGGACGAAGAAGGACGCCCTCGTGTCCTTCAAGAACCCGAAGAAGGACATCATCGTCTACCTGGAAGCGGACACGAACGCCAAGGCGTTCGATCAGCCGCCCGTGCTCACGGTGGCGGTCGGAAACAAGGCCGGCCTCGTCATTCCCGTCGACAACTCCGAGGTCTTCCTGAAGAAGATCCGCGTGAAGGCCGCCGACCTCGGCGACCAGGAGTGGGTGGACCTGCGGCTCTCGATGAGCTCGTCCTTCGTCCCCAAGGCCAAGGGCGTCAACGCCACCGACGACCGCGAGCTCGGGCTCATGGTCTACCACCTGTACGTCGGGGAAGCGGACAAGCTCGGCAACGTCCCGAACGTGGTGGACGCGCAGCCGGTTTCCCTGCCGCCGATGGGAACGGCAAGCGCGGCGCCGGCGGCCGCGCCGGCGAAGCCGGGCACGAAGGCCTCGCCCGCCGCGAAAGCCTCCGCCGCTCCCAAGAAGTAGCCTCGTTCGTTCCGAAGTGGCCGATCAGGAGCGTGTCCCGTCTGACCGGGACACGCTCCTAGCTTTTTGCCTTGACGTCGATCTCGATCTGGAGCGCGAGCCACTCGAGCCGCTTGTTGCCGCGGAGCCCGATGGCCGTCGCCTCGTGGACGACCTCTTCACCGGCGTCGTTGGTGAAGCAGAGCTGCACCTTGAGGGCGTGGTTCCCCTTCAGGAGCGCTCCCGGCACCTCGATCGCGGCCTTGCGCTTGACCTGCTGCCGCGAGGTCTGCTCGCTGCCGAGCATGTCCTTCAGCCGCCGCTCGATCTCGCGTCCGCCCGCGGAGGGCTTGGCGGCGGCGCCCGCGGCCGGCTTGGCCGGCCCTGCCGTCGTGATCGCGCGGAGCTTCTCGAGCTCGCGCTGGATGTCGACTTCCGCCTTGGTCCTCACCGGGATGACGTGTTTGGCCGTGTCCTCCTGGGCGAACTCCACCGCGCCG
>Ga0207708_10003913_pt1 | contig 10964 bp, 17 predicted proteins | sample KBSK5101metaG_FD_184340 | JGI IMG/M metagenome (GOLD analysis project Ga0207708, IMG submission 184340) | Corn, switchgrass and miscanthus rhizosphere microbial communities from Kellogg Biological Station, Michigan, USA - KBS K5-10-1 metaG... | ecosystem: Host-associated > Plants > Roots >...
GGTGACGGCGACTCGGGTAGCCAGAGCTCGCGGCCGCGCAAGAAGTCCGCCGCCGCTGCCTCAGCGCCGGCGAAGAAGACGGCTTCGAAGAAGACCTCTCCGGCCAAGAAGTCGGCGGCGAAGAAGTCCTCCCCGGCGAAGAAGACGGCGGCGAAGAAGACCTCCCCGGCCAAGAAGACGGCGGCGAAGAAGACCTCCCCGGCCAAGAAGTCCGCCGCGAAGAAGACCTCCCCGGCCAAGAAGACGGCGGCGAAGAAGACCTCCCCGTCCAAGAAGACCGCCGCCAAGAAGTCCGGTTCCGGGCGGTCCCGTTCGAGCCGGTCTAGGAGCTGATCACCATGGCAAGCAGTGGGTCCACGCAGGGCATGGACAAGCTCAAGGACGTCGGACAGCAGGTCCTCAAGTCCGCGGGCGACAAGGCCATGAGTACGGTCACCGACAAGCTCGGCGGCTTCACCGACAAGCTGGAGGGCATCGCGGACGGTGGCCCCATCGGCAAGGCCGTCGAGAAGGGGGGCAAGGCCGCGGCGCAGGGGGACTCCCCGTTGCTCGGAGGCCTGAAGGGCGCGGCCTCGGGCATCAAGGACAAGATCACCGGCGGTGGCGGCGGCAAGGGTGGCGGCGGAGGCAAGGCCACCAAGTCCACCAACATCATCGAGACCATCGATGTCGGGGTTCCGGTCAAGGTCGCCTACAACCAGTGGACCGAGTTCGGCGCGTTCCCCAGCTTCATGAAGAAGGTCAAGAGCGTCGAGGCGCCGGACGAGAACAAGATCACGTTCAAGGCCCAGATCTTCCTCAGCCACCGCACCTGGGAGGCGACGATCCTCGAGCAGATCCCCGACGAGCGGATCGTGTGGCGCTCGAAGGGGCAGAAGGGTCACGTGGACGGTGCGGTGACCTTCCACGAGATCGGTCCGAACCTGACCCGGATCCTGGTCGTCCTCGAGTACTACCCGCAGGGTCTCTTCGAGAAGACCGGCAACATCTGGGAGGCCCAGGGCCGACGCGCCCGTGCGGAGCTCCGGCACTTCCGGAGGCACGTGATGACCCGCACCATCCTCGATCCGGAGGACGTCGAGGGCTGGCGCGGCACCATCGAGGACGGCGAGGTCGTGGAGTCGCACGAGGACGCCGTGGAGCGCGAGCAGCAGGAGCAGGACGAGCAGGATCAGGACGAGTCCGGCGACGAGGGCGGCGAGCAGGGCGAGGACGAGGAGCCGGAGGACGAGTACGAGTCGGAGGACGAGGAGGCCCCGGAGGACGAGGGCGAGACCGACGACGAGGACGCCCCCGACGACGAGGACGAGTACGACGAGGAGGGCGAGGAAGAAGCCCCCGAGGACGAGTACGAGTCCGACGACGAGCCGGAGGAAGACGAGGCCCCCGACGACGAGGAGGCCCAGGACGAGGAAGAGTCCGCAGACGACGAGTACGAGGAGGAAGGGGAGGAAGAGGACGCCCCCGAGGACGAGTACGAGGACGAAGCGGCCGACGAGGACGACGAGGCTCTGGACGAGGAGGAGCCTTCCGAGGACGATGAGGCCGGGGAGTCCGCCGATGAGGATCCCGAGGACGAGTACGAGGAAGAGGAAGAGGAAGAGGAGGAGCAGCCCGCCCGCAAGCCCCGTCGCCGCCGTGCCAGCTGAGCGCACGACGCCGCGGACGCCACCCACCGACCCGAAGGAAGCACTGTGACCGTTCAGACCACCCAACGGCGCGGAGGCGGCTATCTCGAGCGCCCTGCCCCCAGCGGTCTTGCCGACGTCATCGAGATCATCCTGGACAAGGGCATCGTCATCGACGCCTACGTCCGGGTCTCCCTGGTCGGCATCGAGATCCTCACGATCGACGCACGCATCGTCATCGCCAGCGTGGACACGTACCTCAGGTTCGCTGAGGCGACGAACCGGCTCGACCTGTACAAGCACGGCGGCAAGGACCTCACCGAGGCCGTCGGCGACCTGCAGGAGGGTGGCTCCTCGAAGAAGACCAGTGGCGCTATCAAGGGCGTGAAGAAGGCGATCACGGGAGGTAGCAAGGACGACGACGAGGACGAGGGCCGACCGGCCAAGAAGTCCTCGCGGCGTCGCCAGAGCTCTGATGCCTGAACCGGCCCCTCTACCGGAGGACGTCGGCTACTACGTCTACGGCGTGGTGCCGGCGGACGCCGGGGTTCCTGACGACCTCCGAGGTCTCGACGACGCGGCGGTGCAGCTGATCGAGGTGGATGGGATCGCCGCGGCCGTGGGCGAGGTCGCCCTCGACCGGCCACCCGGGCGGCGTGCCGACCTGATGGCGCACAGCAAGGTCGTCGACGCGCTGGCTGACTCGGGTGTCGTGGTGCCGGTGCAGTTCGGGTCGGTGATCGTCGACCGTGACAGCGTGCGCGACGAGTTCCTGGCAGCCAACGGAGAGCACTTCGCCCGTCTGCTCAGCGTTCTCGACGGCACTACGGAGTTCATCCTGCGGGCGACGTACGACGAGGAACAGGTGCTCGCGGAGGTCGTCCGGGAGGACCCGACGATCGCCGACCTGCACCGCCACACCCGTGACCTCCCACCGGGAACGCCGCACCCCGACCTGGTCAGGCTGGGCGAGCTCGTGTCCGCCGCGTTGGAGCGCAAGCGGGCCTACGACACCGACCTGATCCTCGCCACGATGCGACCGCACGTCCTCGACCACGTCGAACGGGCAGGCGGCGGTGTCGACCATCTCCTCGACGTCGCGTTCCTCATCGACCGGATGACCACCAAGCAGTTCGAGGACACACTCGAGGGGCTCGCCGAGGCGGTGCACGAGCGGATCCGGCTACGTCTGACCGGTCCGGTCGCCCCGTACGACTTCGTGGAAGGCCAACCATGGGGCTGATCACAGGACTCCTGGGTCTCCCGCTGGCTCCGCTGCGTGGCACCATCGCCGTGGCCGAGCAGATCCAGCGCCAGGCCGAGGAAGAGTTCTACGACCCGGTTAGGATCCGCAACCAGATCGCGGAGATCGATCGCCAGCGCGCCGCAGGTGAGCTGAGCGACGAAGAAGCGACGATCTGGGAGGACGAGCTCGTCGAGCGCCTGATGGTCGCTCGCTCTCGTCCCAGGAAGGAGTAGCGATGGCCACGACAGATTCGTCGTCCACCGGCACCAGCGCGTCCAAGGAGTCCTCCGGCGCGAAGAAGACGTCCGCGAAGAAGACGTCCGCGAAGAAGACACCGGCGCCGCGGAAGAGGGCGAGCGCTCCACGCGCCGAGGCCGACCGGCCGCCGAACCCGGGGCGGATCGCCGCCGAGGCTGCCCGGCAGCTCGTCGAGCTGACCGGCAAGGAGCCCGAGGGCGTGGTGGGTCTCGACCGTTCGGACGACGGCTGGAAGGTCGAGGTGGAGGTGCTCGAGGTGAGCCGGATCCCCAACACCACCGACGTCCTGGCCATGTACGAGGTCGAGGTGGACGGCAAGGGCTCGCTCCAGGGGTACCGACGGGTCCGGCGCTACGTGCGCGGCGTCCCGGGCGGGGACTGAGCGTGAGCGAGTCGCCCAACACCGGCGTCACGTCACGGCCCTACTCCGCACCGATGGCGCAGTCGGACCGACCGCATCCCACCAACCTGGCCGACCTACTCGAGCGGGTCCTCGACAAGGGGATCGTCATCGCGGGCGACATCAGGGTCAACCTGCTCGACATCGAGCTGCTCACCATCAAGATCCGGCTGCTCGTCGTGTCTGTTGACAAGGCGAAGGAGATGGGCATCGACTGGTGGCGCAACGACCCGATGCTGTCGACGACCGCGCAGGGCCTGGTCGAGGAGAACCGACAGCTCCGGGAGCGCCTCGACGAGCTGGAGGAGGGCTCGGGAGACTCGTCGGAGGAAGGCTCGAGTGGCTGATCGCGGCCAGTACCTCTTCGCCGTCGCACGCGGACTCGATCCGCAGCAGCTTGGCGACGTCTCCGGGCTGCGGGACGCCGCGATCCAGGTGCTCGAGCATCGGGGTCTCCAGGCCGTCACGTGCAGCGTGGATCTCGCCGAGTTCGGTGAGGAGGCATTGCGACGAAACCTCGAGAGCCTGCCCTGGCTGGAGGGGGTGGCCCGCGCCCACGACGACGTGGTGCAGGCGACAGCCCTTGTCGCGACCACCGCCCCGATGCGCTTGGTCACGATCTGCTCGGACGAGGCCAGCGTTCGCGCCCGCCTGGACGAGTGGTACGACGGGCTCGCGACCGCTCTGGACCGTGTGGAGGGCTGCCACGAGTGGAGCGTCAAGACGTTCGCTGCTCCCGCACCGGACAGCGGCGACGACGCGGCCCCCAAGGACGCCTCGGGGGCCGCCTACCTGGCACGCAAGCGCGCCCGGGCCAGCGACCAAAGGGCCGCGGCGGACGCGGCTGCCCAGGTCGCCGACGTCGTGCACCAGGAGCTCGGGAGACGCGCGCGTGCCGTGCGCCGACTCGCGCCGCAGGACCCGCGTCTCACCGAGTTCCCCGGCACCATGATCCTCAACGGTGCCTACCTGGTCGACGACGGCAGCCGCGACACCTTCCGGTCGGTGGCAGAGGATCTGGCTCGCCGCTACCCCGACGCCGGCATCGACATCCGTGGCCCCTGGCCTCCCTACTCGTTCGCGACCCTGGACTGATCGTGAGCGACTCGTTGCCCGCCCGCCGCGAAGGCCAGGCACTCGCGCAGATCTCGCTTGTCGACCTTCTCGACCGGCTTCTTGGGGCCGGTGTCGTGGTAGCCGGTGACGTCGTGATCTCGCTCTCGGGGGTCGACTTGGTCCAGATCCGGCTGAACGCGGTGATCACCACTGTTCGTGAGGACATGCCGGCTCCCTTGACGGCTGGTCGCGGGGACCGCCGTGGATGAGCGCCGCCATTCCCTGACCCAGAGGCTGGAGACAGACGCCGAGTCGGTCGAACGTGACCTGTTCAAGCTGGTGCTCACCGTCGTGGAGCTCGTGCGGCAGCTGATGGAGGCTCAGGCGCTCCGGCGCGTCGAGGAGGGCGACCTCACCGACGAGCAGGTGGAGGGTCTGGGACAGGGCCTCATGCACCTCGAGGAGGCCATGGACGAGCTCAAGGCTCGCTACGATCTGACCACCGCAGATCTCAACATCGACCTCGGTCCGTTGGGGACGCTGCTGTCCGAGTAGGTACCCGCAGGGGGGTGGTCCGATGCTGCCTCCACCGCGTAGTCAGAGACACGACGATGTTCGTCCCGAGCCAAGGAGATAGAAGAAGTGGCCGACAAGCAGACCGACGTGAGGGCCCAGCTCGTGCAGAGTCTCGTGGACAAGGTGGACGAGGATCAGTACCCCTCCACGACCATGATGGACACGATCGAGGAGATGCTCACCCCCGACGAGCTGCAGCAGTACGCCTCGGTGCTTCTGGCCAAGGTGGCCGACGACACCTACCCGAGCCTGGGGATGATCCGTCGCATCAGGGACCTCGTCACCTAGACGGCGCTCACGTGTAGCGCGATTGCGTGTGCGCGGCGATCACCGCACGGGCCACCTGCTGGATCGGGATTCCGGCTTGTGCAGCGGCCTCGAGGAGCTGGGACTCGGCCCCGTCGAGGTCGACGCCATGCTGGGCAGCGATCATCCCGACAGCGACCTGAACATCTGCCCGGGCGGCCAGGATCTGCGGTGCCGCGGCTGCGGCACGCCGGGTGGAGAAGGCGAGGTCCGCGTCCTTGACGGCGGACAGGGCATCGGCATGGAACGCGCTCGCGAGGGCGTCGACGTGACCCTCGAAGGCGTTCGGCACGCCGGCGTACAGGTTGATGCCGCCGACGACCGAACGCCCGTCCGAGATCGACAGCGAGAGCGTGCTCTGCACGCCCGCGGCCGCCGATGAGCGGCTGAACAGGGACCAGCGGTCCTCGTCCAGTAGCCCCAGATCGTGGGTCTGGACAGTCCGTGCGTCGCCGACCGGCGCTACGCACGGACCACCGTCGAGATACTGCATTGCATCGATCTGCGCGACATCGAGGCTCGAGGAGACCAAGGTGAGGGTGATGCCGTCCTCGACCAGGGTCAGGCTGAGTCCCACACATTCCGGCACTTCGGCCAGCGCGCGACGGCCGAGGCGTTGCAACACCGCCGCGGCATCGGGGAGACCGACCCGATCGAGCTTCTCGAACGCCTCAACGGTGGGAGGGAGAGGCTGCATCTCGCGAAATCTCCTTCCCGCTAGTCACCCGGCCACTCGCCCGTCCAGCGCTCGAAGGCACGGGCGCCACCGCGGTCGATGATGGCCTTCACCAGCGCGAAGATCGCGCCCTGCACGGCTGCGGCGATGAGTACCTCACGCATCCGGTACTCCGACTCCAGTGCTCGGGGCGGGTCGCTCTGCTCGCCCGGGGTCGCGTGCTTCCAGACCTGCTTGAAAACCTGCCCGGCGACGATGCCACCGACGATGCTGCTGGTGATGCCGAGCGGACGGTAGAGGATCTTCGCGGACGTGCTGCCCTGCTGCTCAGTCGGCACGGGGTCACTCCTTCTGCTGCGGGTTGGTGGTCTCGTCGGTGGACCCTTCCGGGTCGGCGGACTGGCCGTGGCTCTGGCGAAGCTCGCGCCCGAGGGCGATGTCCTTCTCCCGCTTGCGCTGCTGCTTGCGCGAGACACGGGTGTCTCGCGGGGGAAGCTGCAGCGACTCCTCGGCAGGCAGCCCGGCCTGGAGCTCGCGGCCCCGCTCGAGCTCACAGTCCAGCTCCGCCCCGAACAGGAGGGCCAGGTTGGTCAGCCAGAGCCACAGCAGGAACACCACGACGCCGGCGAGCGAGCCGTAGGTCTTGTCGTAGCTGGCGAAGGTGGCCACGTAGAGGCCGAACGCGGCCGAGGCGAGGATCCAGACCCCGATGGCGACGGCGGCACCGACGCTGATCCACCTGAACCGCGGCTGCTTCACGTTGGGCGTGGCGTAGTAGAGCAGCGCCACGATGCCGATCACCACGACCAGCATCACCGGCCACTTGGCGATGTTCCAGGTCGTGATGGCCGCCGACCCGAGACCGATGGCACCGCCGACCGCCTTGGCGGCCGGACCGGTGAGCACCAGTGCGATCGCGATCAGCGCCGCGAGCACGACGCACACCAGGGTCACCAGAAGCTGCACCGGACGGAGCTTCCAGATCGGCCTGCCCTCCTCGACCTCGTACATCCGGTTCATGGCCCGTCCGAACGCCCCGACGTAGCCGGAGGCCGACCACAGGGCGATGGCCAGCCCGAGGACGAAGGCGAACCCGGCCTTGCCGGGGGCGTTGCTCAGGTCCTGGAGGGGGCCCTGGAGCGTGCTGGCGATCGAGCCGGCGCCGACCTGGTTGAGCACGTCGATGATCGTCTTCACCGTGGACGGTCCCTGTCCGACCAGGCCCACCAGGGACAGGAGCGCGATGATCGCGGGGAACAGTGCCAGGACCGCGTAGTAGGTCAATGCCGCGGCAAGGTCCGTGCACTCGTCGCGACTGAACTCGCGCGCGGTCTTGCGAGCGACGTAGCGCCAGGAGTGCTTCGTCAGCCCGGTCGGGGAGTCGGGCGCTGCCTCCGACCGGGTCGCCTCCACGTGGCGCGCCTCGGTGCGGGTGGCCTCGTCGGTCACGACCGACGCCGCCACACCACGAGTGCCACGATCAGCAGCACCCCGGCAAGGATCCCCGCCGGCACCGCCGGCTCACTTCGGACCCGGTTGCTGGTGTCAGCCGCTTTGGCGCGGACCCGGCTGGTGGTTTCGGCGGCCTTGGCGCTGACCCGGGACTTGACGTCGAGCTTGCGGCTCAGCGCGTCGACGGTCTCGCCGAGGTCGGCGCGGGTTGCGGCGATGTCGGCCTCGATGGCCTCGCGGTCGGTGGGAGCGGACGGGCCGTTCTGGTCAGGCGTGGTCATGCCGACCTGCCTCCTTTGAGGGTGTCGAGGTCCTGCTTGACGTTCTCGATGGTCTGTTCCGGTGCCACCGGTGTGCCAGCGTCAACATGGCGCTTGCCGAGGAGCGCCACCACACCCGCGATCGCGAAGAGCACGACAGTCACGATCAGGGCGGACAGCCAGGCCGGCACCGCCTCGGCGAGGCCGAGGATCAGGGTCGCGATCAGCGTCCCCACGCCGTACAGCGCTACCAGGCCGGCGCCGCTGAAGAGTCCGGCGCCGATGCCGACGTGCTTGGCGTTCTCGGTGAGCTCGACCTTGGCCAGCGCCACCTCGTCACGAACCAGACGTGTTGCCTGCTCGGAGAGTTGGCTGACAAGCTCGCCCGTGGTGGGGTCGGAAGTTTTCGGCGGTGCAGGGTCGGACATGGGAGCTCCGTTCCGGATGTGGGGCCTGACAAACTTCCACATTGCCCGGGTTTCGGACGGCGAACCGCACCCCAAGGGATAGAGATGGTACGGCGCGGATGACGAACGAAGCCGGTGCAGATCTCGCGCCCGCGTGCTCACTCCGGCCCTCGAAGGTCAGCCGCCTTCCGGGTGAGGTGGTCGCGCTCCGCGGTACTCGTCGTACGGCGGGCCGCGTCGCGGTAGAGCGCCGCCGCCCGGTCGGTGTCACCGGCACGCGCCAGCAGGTGGGCGCGCACGGCCAGCAGCCGGTGGTGCTGCCCCAGCGCATCGTCGAGTCCGTCGAGCGCGCGGAGACCGGCGAGCGGGCCGTCGACCTCGCCGACCACGACCGCGCGGCTCAGTGCGGCGAGCGGGTTGTCGGTGAGCGCGACCAGCTCGTCGTACCAGGCGAGGATCTGCGGCCAGTCGGTCTCCTCCGCCCGCTGGGCGTCGTCGTGGAGCGCGGCGATCGCGGCCTGCACCTGGTACTCGCCGCGGCGGTCGCGTGCCAGCGCCGCCTCGAGGATGCGGACCCCTTCGGCGATCTGGCGCGCGTTCCAGCGGCTCCGGTCCTGCTCATCGAGCGGCACGAGGGCGCCGTGCTCGTCGCGTCGGGCATCGCGTCGGGCGTCGTGGAGCAGCATCAGCGCAAGCATCCCTGCCACCTCCGGCTCGTCAGACTCGCGAACGAGCAGCCGGGTCAGCCGAATCGCCTCGGCGGCCAGGTCCACGCGCCCGCCGTAGCCCTCGTTGAAGATCAGGTACAGCACGCGCAGCACCACCGCGGTGTCGGCCGGTGTCGTGAACGCGGCACCGGAGACCGTGCGTTTGGCCCGCGAGATCCGCTGCGCCATCGTGGCCTCCGGCACCAGGAACGCCTCCGCGATCTCCCTGGTGGTCAGGCCGGCCACCGCCCGCAGGGTGAGCGCGACCGCCGAGGTAGGGCTCAGATCCGGGTGGCAGCACAGGAACATCAACAGGAGCGTGTCGTCGTACTGCTCCGCCGACCCGGGCCCGGGCTGCTCGGCGGCGACCTCCTCGCGCCGTCGTCGAGCGGCCTCGGACCGCTGGAGGTCGACGAGCTTGCGCTGGGCGACGGTGACCAGCCAGGCGCGCGGCTGTTCGGGGAGCTGCTCGGCCCAGACACGGTGGGCCTCGATCAGCGCCTCCTGGACGGCGTCCTCGGCCGATGCGAAGTCTGCACCGCGCCGGACCAGGAGACCGAGCACCTGCGGACTGAGCTCCCGCAGCAGCGCCTCGGTCACTCGTTGGCCGGGGCGTCGTCCATCACCGGCCGCACCTCGAGCCACTCATGGATCGGCTCGCCGCCCTTGCCCGGCGCCGACGACACCCAGGCGGCCACCTCATGGGCGCGGGCCTCCGACTCGACGTCGATCATGAACCAGCCAGCGATCAGCTCCTTGGTCTCGGGGAACGGGCCGTCGGTGACCACCGGCGCGGCGTCGGGACCGCCGTAGCGCACCCACGCCCCCTGCTGGGTGAGCGCCTGCGCGTCGACGAACTCGCCGCTCTCGGTCAGGATCCGGCCGACCTCGCGCTGGAAGTCGATGTGGGCGGTGACCTCGTCGGCTGACCATTCGTCCATCGGGGCGAAGTCCGCGGTGGGGCTGTCGGGTCCCACCTGGTAGTGCTTGAGCAACAGGTACTTCGGCATCTCTGACTCCTTGTCTCCGGGTCGGCTCGCTGCCGGCCTCACCCCAAGGACGGAGCTGCCCGGCAGTTCTCGACATGCCTCGAGAGCTTTCTACGCCAGGAAGTCCAGCACCCGCCGCGTCAGCAGCTCCGCGGCCTCCGGCCGGTGGTCGGACAGGCTGCTGTCGACGAACAGATGCTGGTCGCCGGGGTAGACGAACAGCTCGGCACCGTCGACGGCGGCGGTCAGCTGCTCGGCTGCCGCGAGATCGCCCTCGTCGGCGAAAACCGGATCGTGCTCCATGCCGTGGACCTGGAGCCGGACCCCGGCGGGCCACGGTCCGCCGAACTCCTCCGCCGGCACGCAGGCGAAGCAGAGCACCGCGCCCCGGGCGCCGGGCCGGTGCTGGGCCAGCTGCTGGGCGGGGATCACGCCGAGCGAGAGCCCGACATAGACGAGGTCGTCGGGCATCCCGCCGGCGGTGGCCATGCCCCGGTCGGCGAGCGCCTGGAAGCCGACCTCGCGGGCATGCGCCATCCCCTCCTCGAGGGTCACGTAGGTGTGCCCGTCGTACAGGTCGGGGACGGTCACCTGGTGACCCGCCGCGCGGAGCCGGTCGGCGAAGGCGCGGACCCCGTCGGTGAGTCCCTGGGCATGGTGGAAGAGGAGTACGTCGCTCATGCCGGCACGCTAGCGACCGGCACCGACGGCCGGCATGACCCCTCAGCCGATGACCCCGAGCGGCCGGTGCTGCCCGTGCTCCTCAGCGGAGGACGGGGCCGATGCTGGCGGCCTTCGAAGCCGGCCCGACCGGTCGGTCCCCGGCCAGGGTGACCCGCCGCATCGTGCGCACCTCGGTGTAGTCGCGGTTGGCGTAGTGCGACGTGCTTCGGTTGTCCCAGATGCCGACGTCGCCCGCGCGCCAGCGGTGCCGGATCGTGTGCTCGGGCCTGGTGAGATGGGCGAAGAGGAGGTCGAGGATCGCCCGGCTCTCGTCGGCGGG
>Ga0207708_10003915_pt1 | contig 10963 bp, 13 predicted proteins | sample KBSK5101metaG_FD_184340 | JGI IMG/M metagenome (GOLD analysis project Ga0207708, IMG submission 184340) | Corn, switchgrass and miscanthus rhizosphere microbial communities from Kellogg Biological Station, Michigan, USA - KBS K5-10-1 metaG... | ecosystem: Host-associated > Plants > Roots >...
AACCGCAGCACAGTTCGCACTTGCGTGCCGGTACGAAACACCCCACCTAACTGGAACGCAGCCGTTTGAAACATTCCGCTTTCAAAAAGTTCTGCCGGAGTGGCGAAGCTTTCCTGGACGCGCTGCCCACGTCCAAATGCGTAACCCGCTTGAGCCGTCCAAACACGATTCAATCGTTTGGTGTAAACAACGCGTATCCCGCGTGAAGACCCCTGTTGGTTAGCAACGTCGATAAATCCCTGGCCCGCCTGGCCTGAGAAAGCCGTCGTTGGTCCACTTAATAGGCCGACGCCGCGACCGCTGGTCGTGTCGAAGAACGCCGCGGCTTCGACGTTTGAGCTGTTATCAAGCACGCGCTCGACGCCGAACTCGAGTCGGTGACTTCGCTCCAACACGGCCTGGCCATCGACGTACGCAACCGGATTGGTCGGCTGCGCGCGGAAAACTATTTGTTCACCTTCAAAATTCGCGATGCTCTGAATACCGTCTTCTTCTCCCGCCGAAGCGAAGGCTGCCTTCACCCGGGTACGCGCGTTGACGTCATACTGAACACCAAAACGCGGGGTAATCGCATGCGCATCTCCAGCCCCGATGAATCGCGAGTAGTCGAGACCCATCACGATAACGATGCCGTCGCGAACGATCCATTCATCAACAGCGCGCAAGGATACCTGGCCAAAAAGTTCTGCACCTTTTGCTGCGCGATTAAGCCAAACTGGTGTGCCTAATCGCATTCCCGCAGCCGTCACGCCCACTCGATGCCGGTGACCAACCCGGAACAGCGTTGAGGCTTCGAGTCGTCCTGGTGCTTCCGATCCGACTCCGGTTTGTCCTGCCACTATCAGTTCGACACCTTCGCTCAATGGCGTAGCAACAGCGAAATTTAAACCGGCGTATGCCGGCGAATAACTATTGCTGGCCATGTAAGTCTCGAGCACACCGTGCGTCCTCGGACGTGATTCGGATGTTGTTGTTTCGGTTACCGGCTCAATGTCGGTTGGAGCCTGAGTTCGAGCTTGCGCGTCTTCTGCTGCGGCGACAGTTGCATCTTCACCTTCGCCAGCCTGGAAAATGGAACGTCGAGTTTGCGCAGATCGCAGGATCCACTTGGCATCTTCACGATCGCGTTGCTTCTCTGGAAGTGTGTTGCCGTATCCGATTGGTTCGAGATTAAACCTGTAGACGAGTTCCTGAGATGGCTGAATTTCAACTGCGGCGAAAGCTACTCGATTGAAACCATCAGCGATCGCATTAATTCCGTAGCGACCGGGAGTAACTTTCGTAAGGAAGTTGCCATTCCGATCCGTGATTGTTCGCTTTACCGTCTTAACGCCGTCGCGAACTAAAGAGACTATCGCGCCCGCCAAAGGATTGCCCTTGCCATCAGTGACAGTTCCGGCAATCGTAGCGAGTGATCGCTTACCCGTCGGCTTCGCACTGGCATCTAGAACAAACAGACTGCTGAGTACGAGCAAAGACAGAAGCAGGCTTGATGCTCTTCTCATTCGGAAACACCTCCGGAGTAAAACTCCCTAAGGCAGCGATTGAAGGTTGGGGAGCACTTGTTGACGTTATGGTTCGTTAGGCGCATCGTCCTCGTCCCGTTCGTCGACAGTAACTCGGGCAGTAACTCGTGCCGCATTCCCCTGGCTCGAAACTGGTTCAGGTGAGGAGACTTACCGGAACCTGCGAATAAGCCCCCTATTTTCGGCCACACCTCGAATTTATGTCAAGTTTCTGGGGGTTTAATTGGCCGCTTTGCCGCGACTTTTAGCCCGTGCTAGGATGCCGAATCCCCTTTATGACAAACGACCAGATTTCCGCATCAAGAACAGCTAAAGTCGTGATCGACGAAGTCAAATCCACAAGATTACCCAACGGTGTCGTAGTTCTGACCGAACATATGCCGGGTTTAAGGTCGGTTACGGCCGGAATCTGGGTTCGCCGGGGTTCACGCCATGAACCTGCCGAACTTAACGGCATTTGTCACTTTATCGAGCACTCGGTTTTCAAGGGGACCCGGCGCCGCTCAGCCCGCGAAATTGCTGTCGAAACGGATCGCCTGGGGGGAAACCTGGACGCGTACACGACCCATGAGATGACTGGATTCGCAACAAAGGTTGCGGACACCTCTCTCTCCCAGGCGATTGACTTAATCACCGATCTCGTCGCGCATCCCCGGTTCGAACAGGAAGACCTTGAACGTGAGCAAAAGGTTATCCTCGAAGAAATGAAGATGGTTGAAGACACGCCCGATGAGTTGTTGGGCGAGTTATTCAATGCGGCTTACTTTCCAGATCAGCCGCTCGGCCGGCCAATCGAAGGCACGCGAGAGACTGTTCCAACCTTCGATCACAAGACTACCGTCGCCTTCCACGGAGAAGAGTTTTCATACAGCAACCTGGTTGTCGCAGCGGCCGGTAACGTCGAACACCAGCGGCTGGTGGATTTGGTCGCTTCCGCGTTTGGTGGTTGTGAGGGCGGGGTCAGATCGCGATCGGAAAGGACCGCAAATGAGAATCCCCAATCAGCTGCCCCCATTCTTGTCGAACAGAAGACAGAGTTGGAACAAGCTCATCTCGTAATTGCCTCACCATGGCCGTCAGCGCTCAATGAGGATCGATACGCAGCAAGTTTGCTCGCTTCCGTGATCGGAGGTGGAACGTCGAGCCGGCTGTGGCAGAAAATTCGCGAGGAACGTGGTTTGGCTTACTCGGTGGGCGCGGGGGGAACAGCGTTTTCTGACGTTGGCGTGTTTTCCATCTACGCTGGAACGTCTCCGGAACAACTAGACGAAGTATTGGACCTCTCATTGAGCGCCTTGCGCGACGTCGTCAGAGACAGTGTTTCGGAAGAGGAACTCCGGATCGTTAAAGAGCAGGCCATTTCATCCATCCTTCTGGGACTTGAATCATCCAGTGCACGTGCCAGCACTTTGGCGCGACAGGAGATTATTCATGGCTGTCGTATCTCACCAGACGACGTTATCGAAAAGATTCGCGCAATCACTCCCGAGCACCTGATAGAGATCGCTCGCACGTATTTCAAATCCGAATCACTCGCTCTGGGAGCGCTTGGAAATCTGAATGGTTTTCACATCGATCGTTCCCGCCTCGAAATCTAAATAACAACACTCGCGTCGAGATCATTTCAGTGGTAAATTCTGTCTGCCATTCTTCTTACTGTGTCTGAGCAAGCTTCATGAAACTTACCGTTCTTGGCAGCGGATCAACTGGAAATGCGGTATTGATCGTTGCCGGCACTACACGCGTGCTGGTTGACGCTGGTCTAAGCGCAAAAGAGATCGCGCGACGACTCGCAATCATGGGTGAAGACGCTCAGCGTCTGGATGCAGTCTTAGTCACACACGAGCATGGTGATCATGCGGGAGGATTGCGCGTCTTGCTGCAATCGGTTGATTGTCCCGTCTACATCTCCGCAAAAACACTCGATGCCTACGTGAGCGAGCGGTTCAATATCAACAACGACGAGCCGCGCCGGCGCGCTAAGGCCCTCAAAGATCGCGTAGAGCAGATTGAATCAAGCAGAGACTTTCGCATTGGCGAAATCGATTTTCATCCGTTCACCATCCCGCACGACGCAGTTGATAATTTCGGCTTCACCGCTACACATCAGGGGGTGAAGATTGCGACGGTAATGGACTTCGGTCACATGACAACGCTCGTCACCGAACAGTTGAAGGGTTGCGCAGCGATCGTGATCGAATCAAACCACAGCCGCGACATGCTCAAGGCGTGTGAGGCGTATCCCTGGGATCTGAAACAGCGGATACTTTCAAGGCTGGGCCATCTTTCAAACGAGGACGTGGCTGACTGGCTGCGCGAAGGTTTTGATGGAACAGCAAAATACATTGTGCTGGCCCATCTGTCGTTGCGCGCAAACAATCCGTATCTTGCAAAGATTTCAGCTGAAGTCGCGCTGCGAGAGCGGATGCCGTTGTTTGCGCCTGATACTGAGTTCTCTCTCTCTTCACCAAAAGAGCCTACGCCCTGGATCGAAGTTTAGTGGCAATGTCGATGCCGTTCGCACGGACGAAAGCAGTTGGGGCCCGCAATTCCAGAACCAAATCACACCTAGTTACGGTGGCGTTGATCGTTGCGCTGACAACCGGTGCGTGCGGCTTAAAGAATCAGGGAACTAGCTCCCTCCCGGCGGAACTGGAGACGGCCATCGCAACTGTTTCAGATGATCTAGAGTGGGAAAGGTACGAAAAGATCTATAACGAATCGTCGTCACTCTGGAAACGCGATGCGACTCTCGAACAGTCGACGGAAACTCTGAAGAAGCTGCGGATGCAGCTAGGCAAAGTCGAAAACCGATCGCTGCACACGGTTAATGAGCAACGGAATTCAGGTGGACCATTGCAGGGTCATGTGTTCATCGTGACGTATCAAACGAAGTTTGAGCAGGGGCAAGGTATGGAGTGGTTCACCCTGATCGAAGAAGATAACCGCTGGGCGCTGGCAAGGTACCTGGTTAACTCGACCGCGCTGAGATGAAGGAGTATTGGTCTTTGCTTTTCGGTTCAGTAGCAGGAGACTCGAAAGCGGTTTTAGATTTCAGCTCAGAACTAGCAGGTCCTAAGACCAAAGACCAAAGGCCAAAGGCCATATTTTTATATGATTGATCGCTACACATTGCCCGAGATGGGCGCGCTCTGGTCGGAGCAGAACAAGTTTCAAAAATGGCTTGACGTTGAGATTGCCGTCTGCGAAGTGCATGCGGAGATGGGCACGATTCCGCGTGACGCCCTCGCCGAAATTAAGTCGCGGGCGCGTTTCTCAGTTGAACGAATCAATGAAATTGAGAAGACTACAAACCACGATGTTATTGCCTTTACGACAAACCTGGCGGAAACAATCGGCGAGGCTTCTCGATTTGTTCACTACGGTCTGACTTCCTCTGACGTCGTCGACACCGCAAACGCTCTACTGCTGCGCGATTCTTCAGACATCATTCTTAAAAAGATTGACGCATTACTCGACGCGTTAAGAAAACGTGCCTTCGAATTCAAAGCAACGCCACAGGTCGGACGCACGCACGGCATTCATGCTGAACCAACTTCGTTCGGGCTCACCTTCGCTCTCTGGTTCGACGAGATGCGACGCAATCGCGAGCGACTCATGCGCGCGAAGGACGCTACAGCGGTCGGGAAGATTAGCGGCGCCGTTGGTGCATTTGCACACCTCGATCCGGAGGTTGAAGAGAAGGTTTGCGGGAAGTTGGGATTGAAAGCAGCCCGTGTTTCCACGCAAATCATTCAACGTGATGTTTATGCGGAATATCTGAATACGCTGGCACTCATCGCCTCGTCGCTTGAGAAGTTTGCGCTGAACATTCGTCACTGGCAGCGCACCGAAGTCCGCGAAGCCCAGGAGAAATTTGCTAAAGGTCAGAAGGGTTCGAGCGCCATGCCTCACAAGCGTAACCCGATCATTTCTGAAAGAATCTGCGGCATGGCCCGGGTGGTTCGTGCGAACGCCATCGTCGGTCTGGAAAACATTGCGCTGTGGCACGAACGAGACATTTCGCACTCATCAGCCGAACGGGTTGTGCTGCCCGACTCGAGTATTGCGGTCGATTACATGTTGCAAAAAGCAATCGGGCTAATCGAAGGTCTTGTCGTTTATCCGGAACGAATGCGAGAAAATCTGGAGGCGACTCGTGGGCTGATCTTTAGTGGTCAACTCCTGCTGGCACTAACGAACAAAGGTGTTTCTCGTGAGACTGCTTATGAGTGGGTGCAACGAAACGCGATGAGAGTTTGGGATGAAAACAAAGACTTTCAGCCGCTGATTAAGAGCGACAAAGACATTCAGCAGCAGTTGTCGTCGGCAGAGATCGACCGCGTATTCTCACTTGAGCATTATCTGAGGAATGTCGATGTGATCTTTGAACGTGTATTCGCTGCGTCGGATACGCGTTAGCCTGGTCGTCAAATACCCCACGGCAGACTTCAGTGCGCGTCTAATGAGCTCGAACGACTATAAGGAGGTCTTACGAACACTAACGATTCCACTCGTGAGTCTGGGCTACACCGCAGTTCATATTTATCGTGTTGACGAGCTCGAGGAAGCCCAAGTTGGTTATTCCGTAGATCCTTCAGGGGCTTCATTGATTGATGATGAGGTTGGCAGTTGGCAGCGTCAGTGGATCGTTATTGGGTATGAGGATTTGTGTGGTGATCCGATCATCATTGATATTGAAGCAGAGGGGTTTCCGGTCCATACGGCAATGCATGGTACCGGAAACTGGGCGCCAAAGCTGATCTCCACGGGGCTTCGGAACTTCGCGGCCGCGATGAATGAAGTGGCCGCGGTGGCAAAAGGGCGAGAGAATCCGAGAAAGCTTGAAGCCAATCCAATTACGCCGGATGAACGCGCCCGCGTTTTAAATGGAATTCAACGACAGAACCCGGGAATCGATCCGAGCTTTTGGGAGACGTGGTTAAGCTAATGAAGTTGCCCGAGCGTTCAGAAGGGTATCTGACACATCATCGTTACATCACGCCGTGCCACCAGCAGCAATCTTCTCAGCCATGTTGCCGATGATCGGAAACTTGAACTTGGTGTTTTGGTAGGCTTTGACCGCACCCAGAATAAGACCGCCAACGTAGATTAGCGGTATCACCAGCCAGATGATCATGGTAATGAGACCAACCAGCATTCCGATAATTCCAGGGTCACCAGCGGCCGCGGACGCAACGCCAAAAACTACAGCGATGATCGTGTTTAGAATAGCAAGCACAATCATTACCACGGTCCATGTCACTCCATACAAGACCGACTGCATCGCATGAAAGCGAACGAAGTTGTTTGTCTTTTCTATAAAGAACAGGATCAGCCCAACAATCCAGATGTACGACAGGGCCGCGGCTACGTTAGGAGCTAATCCAAGGGCCGGCGGCGGGCTGGACTGTTGGCCTGGCGGAGGGTTTTGCATTATAAGTTTCTCCTGTTGGGGAAAAAGGTGTTAACAGGGCGCAGATATTAGTCGATGAGTCCATTTCACGCAATTATTATCTAAAAAACAGGGGTTAATCGTTCGATGAAAGCGAAAGTTTATGTAAGTCTGAAACCCGGTGTGCTTGATCCGCAGGGAAAGGCAATTCAACACTCGGTCGAATTGCTTGGTTTCTCTGGAATCTCCGACGTTCGCCAGGGAAAGTATTTTGAGATTGCCTTGGACGGGTTGGACCAGTCGCAAGCAAAAGAATCAGTGGAGCGCATGGCGCGCGAGGTTCTCTCGAATCCAATCATCGAAGAGTATCGAGTGGATATTGAATGATGAAGTCATTAAAGATCCGCGCCGCTTTGTTGACCGTGGTGGGACGCGTTTCTGTTTCGCCAGCGGATTCCATTGTCATGGCCCAAACCGGTCCGCCGGGAGTGTGGCGATCCGCCGAAGCAAATCCCGATAGCTGGAGCGACAAGCCCGTTAAAGTGTCGGGCACGGTCAAGTACGATTTCGTTTTAGAGTGAACTACGACAGGATTACCTGATTTCATGATTTAAAGATTAGGATAGCTCAGGCTTTTTATTTGTATCTTGTAATCCGGTCCAAATTATCAGGGAGATCGAGGAGTGAAATTCGGAGTCATAGTTTTTCCCGGCTCAAACTGCGACCACGACGCTTACCACGTCATTTCCAAACACGTCGGTCAGCCGGTCGATTTCATTTGGCATCGCGATACGGATCTAAGTAGTTACGACGCCGTGATCATTCCCGGTGGTTTCTCGTATGGCGATTACCTTCGTGCAGGCGCGCTCGCACGATTCTCGCCGGTAATGAATTCGGTCAAGAAGTTTGCGCAAAGCGGACGTTTCGTGTTGGGCATTTGCAATGGCTTCCAGATTCTTTGCGAAGCGGGACTACTTCCAGGAGCGCTGATACGCAATCGCGACCTACATTTCATTTGCGAGCACGTTTACGTCAAAGTCGAAACGAATGACAGCCCATTTACGAACGAGCTGGAAGTCGGTTCCGTTCTGCGTCTTCCCATTGCGCATGCTGAAGGCAATTACGTTTGCGACGATCAAACACTGGCAGAGTTACAACGCGACTCGCGTATCGTGTTTCGTTATTGCGACCCAACGGGCAACTTCACCGACAGCGCGAATCCAAACGGCTCGCGTGACAACATCGCCGGCATCTGTAGTCGGGAAAGAAACGTTCTGGGCTTGATGCCTCATCCCGAACGCGCCTGTGAAGACCTTTTAGGATCGAGTGATGGCCGAGATATCTTTCGCTCGCTGGCGGCGACTGTAGCTGCTGCGGTCTGACAACACATTCCAACCACCATGAAACGAATTCTGCCGTTCTTAATAATCCTCAGCGTACTCGGTGTGGCGCTGGGTTCAGCCTGGTACTTGAAGAGGGCTTCTATTACCACCCAGCCGCGGTCTGCGACCGGCGATACACCTCGGCCGAACATCCCTTCGTTAGTTGCTCCAGGCGCTGAACCGCCACACACAATGGGACCGGTTACAGCACCCGTAAAACTTGAAGAATTTGGCGACTTCGAATGTCCCCCGTGCGGCCAATTCCACCCGGTCCTGAAAAAGATGCATGACGAATTCGGGGATCGCTTACAGGTAACGTTTCGCGAGTATCCGCTCACGGCCATGCATCCACATGCAGTGTCTGCAGCGAGCGCCGCTGAAGCCGCGGGACTTCAAGGTAAGTTTTGGGAAATGCATCACTTGCTCTACGACAATCAAAAAACGTGGCACGGGCAATTTGATGTACGTCCAACTTTCGAAGGTTACGCAAAACAGATCGGCATCGATGTCGAACGATTTAAGCGTGAGATCAACAGCGATCTGGTTGCGCGCCGAATAACAGAAGACGGAAAACGCGCGCGCTCACTCAACGTGGGCGGCACGCCTACTTTGTTTATGAATGGGCGCGAGATGCCTTTCGAAACCATTATCAATGAAGATAAGTTTCGCGCCGCTATTAAACAAGAACTCGAATCAGCAAAACGATGAGTCAACAATTTGCTGACGCACCAGACAAACACATTCCCACCAACTCCTCATTGCTAACAAAACGATCGACGTACATCTACGCTAGTGTAGCGATAATCTCTCTGCTCGGGCTTGCCGATGCCACCTACTTGACGATCGAACACATCACAGGACAGAGCGTTCGTTGCACGATCATCGCCGGTTGCTCGGAAGTGTTGAGTAGCAAGTATGCGGTGGTTGGCGGATTCCCTTTGGCGATGATTGGTGCGGCCGCTTACTTCTCCGTGTTCTCGCTCGCCACACTTGCAGCTTTTGGCTACCGGTTCGCTGGTACGTTATTGAATTTGTTAGTTGCCGCGATGTTACTGGTTAGTCTATGGCTGGTTTATCTGCAAGCTTTCGTAATCCGCTCGTTCTGCCAGTACTGCCTTTTTTCAGCCGCAATCACATTTATCTTGGCCATCCTATTACTCATCCGCTGGCGCAAGCCTTGATTTGTGCGGTGACCTGTAAGACGTGTAAGGTATTCAAAACCAATTTCGATAAAAGTGAGCGCCGCAATGGAGCAAAAAACGGCAACGGTCGCGGACATCTTTCGACGCGCGCAGGCATTTCGCCTGGAACAGCCCGACTGGAGTTATAAACAGATCAGGCAGGCGCTGGTGAAGGAGTTTTCAAGTGGCTCGTTTCCTCCTTTGTATAACTTAACGATTCCCGAACAAGACGCGCGCGCGCCGGAGGAAGACTGGTCAGCAGGGCTTTCGCTCGTGAGTCGAGGAATACAGTTTCAGGATTGGAACGAGATTGCGAATGGCATCATTCTGAGTCTCGAACAAACTGAGAATTACGAGGCACAGCATGGGGCCGAAGGTGACCGAGACGAGTGGCACAATCGCAACGTCGGAATCGACGACGCCGTTGAGAAGGGTGTGGGAAAGTGGATGCCGGATGAGTTGCGGAATCTTGTAGAGGGACAGAAGAGGAAATGATGGTCTCAAGCCTTTGGTCTTAGGCCTTTGGTCTTTGGTCTTTGGGAGTTCAGACCACCAAAGACCTAAGACCCAAGGCCAAAGACCCAAGACCAATACCACTGACATGAGTTTTCTCGACAATCTATTCCAGGATCCAAAATACCAAACAACCGATCCTCGCAAGCCTGAGGAGGTCCAGGATCCGGATATCATCATTAGTCCCGACACACGGCGGAGCAATCGCATGCCGCCTGGACAGTCGCGCACAAAGAAGTGGCCAGTGCTCGACGCGCATGGAACACCCGAAGTCGATCTCAACACCTGGACATTCTCAGTTAACGGCCTGGTCGAACATCCTCTCGAGTGGTCCTTGGATGAATTTATGCAACTCCCGCCGGTGCGCGTTTACGCTGACTTCCATTGCGTCACTCGCTGGTCGCGTTTGGATAACGTTTGGAGCGGCGTAGCGACGCGAGAGATTGCTGAGCGAGCGGGCATCAAGCAGGAAGCGAAGTTTGTCTTGGCGCTCGCGCACGACAGCGGTTGGACGACAAACGTGCCGCTTGAATATTTCTTGAAAGACGACTCGCTATTTGCCTGGGCACACGATGGCCAACCAATCCCGCCTGAACATGGTGGTCCTATTCGCTTGATCATTCCTCAGCTATACGCGTGGAAGTCAGCCAAATGGGTGAAGGGAGTGACGTTTCTCGAGCATGATGAAGCCGGCTTCTGGGAAGAAGGCGGTTACCACATGCGCGGCAATCCGTGGACAGGCGGCGATGGTGAACGATTCAGGTGGGGGTGATCATTGGTCATATATCATTTGCCATTTCTCATTTGTCATTTCCGGAGACCACCGACTTCATGTCGGTGGTTGATCAACTTCGACCTACCGGCTGGCTTCTCTCGTTTCTCCGACGCGCGAGCGCGCCGGAGGTCTTGTTTTCGGATCTGTAGGTAGAGATTGATACACCACCGCCATGAAGTCGGTGGTCTCCG
>Ga0207708_10003916_pt1 | contig 10959 bp, 9 predicted proteins | sample KBSK5101metaG_FD_184340 | JGI IMG/M metagenome (GOLD analysis project Ga0207708, IMG submission 184340) | Corn, switchgrass and miscanthus rhizosphere microbial communities from Kellogg Biological Station, Michigan, USA - KBS K5-10-1 metaG... | ecosystem: Host-associated > Plants > Roots >...
ACTACGCTACGCTATTGCGCCCTAAGGCTGAACTGCCACGGCATCATCCTCGTGCAAAGGCGAGGCAGTCTTCGAGCACGGCGCGCAGTGTCTGCTGGATCGGTTTGGCGAAATCGGGGTCCCATGGCGGCGGGTCTTTCTCGTTGGGGAGGTAGCCGCGCATCGCAAGCTCCATCTGCACGGCATGGACGCCTTCGGCAGGGCGGCCATAGGTGCGGGTGATCCAGCCGCCGGTGAACCGCCCGTTGACCACATGCGACCACGGGCTCGCGGCGCAACGGCGCGCCACCGCCGCTTCCAGGGCGGAATCGCAGCTCTTGCCTGAATTGGTGCCGATGTTAAATACCGGAAGTTCGCCGGAAAACAGCCGCGGCTCGACCGAACGGATGGAGTGGCAATCGTACAGCACCACGCGCGGATGCAGGGCGCGCAGCCGTTTGATCTCCCCGGCGAGTGCGCGATGATACGGTGCGAAATAAAGCGCCTTGCGCCGTTCGATCTCGTCCGGTGTGGGTGCCTGCCCGTCGCGGTAGAGCGCTCGGCCGTCGAAGGTTTCCGTCGGCACCAAGCCGGTGGTTGTTTGTCCCGGATAGAGCGACGCGCCGGAGGGATCGCGATTGACGTCGATCACTGTGCGCGAGAGCGCCGTATGCACGGTGGTGGCGCCGAGTTCGGTTGCAAAGGCGTAAAGCTTGTCGATATGCCGATCGGCGTCGTGACGCGCCAGCGGGAACGATACCAGCGCGGCCGCGCACTCCGCTGGAACGCTCAGGCCGGTATGCGGGAACGACACCAGCAGAGCCGTATCGCCCTGCTTCACGGTGAGCCACGGCTCGGTCATGCATTCCGTCCTTCGATGCCGGGGAGGTCCAGGTCCGTTGCGGCGGTGAGTGCGCCGGAGCGCACGAGATCGGCCGCCGTTGCAATGTCGGGAGCAAGGTAGCGATCGTGCTCGAGCCGCGGCACGCGTTCACGCAGCCGCATCCGTGCCCGTTCGAGCGGCGGGCTCGATGTGAGGGGCAAATGGAAGTCGCAGCCCTGCGCCGCGGCAATGAGCTCGATGGCGATCACGTTGACGGCGTTCTCCGCCATGGCGGCGAGCCGGCGCGCGGCATGCGCCGACATCGACACGTGGTCCTCCTGGTTCGCACAGGTCGGGATCGAATCGACGCTGGCTGGATAGGCGCGCTGCTTGTTCTCGGACACCAGCGCCGCCGCCGTCACCTGCGCCAGCATCAACCCGGAATTGAGGCCGGGCCGCGGGGTGAGAAAGGCCGGCAGTCCCGACAGGGCGGGATCGATCAGCATGGCTACTCGCCGCTCGGCGAGCGAGCCGATCTCGCAGGTTGCGATCGCCAGCATGTCGGCGGCGAACGCTACCGGCTCGCCGTGGAAATTTCCGCCCGACAGCGCCTCGCAGCTGCCGGCGAAAATCAGCGGGTTGTCGGAGACGCCATTGGCCTCGGTCGCCAGCGTCGCCGCGGCCTGCCGGGCGAGGTCCAGCACGGCGCCCATCACCTGCGGCTGGCAGCGCAGGCAATAAGGGTCTTGCACGCGGTCGTCGTTGACGAGGTGCGAGGCGCGAATCGGGCTGCCAGCCATCAGCGTGCGCAGGGCGGCCGCGACGTCGATCTGGCCGCGATGGCCACGCAGCGCATGAATGCGGGCGTCGAACGGCGTGTCGGAGCCTTTCGCCGCGTCGGTTGTGAGCGCGCCGGTGATGAGCGCCGCGTGGAACACCCGTTCGATGGTGAACAGGCCTGCCAATGCTTCAGCGGTCGAAAACTGGGTGCCGTTAAGGAGAGCGAGCCCCTCCTTGGGACCGAGCACAAGGGGTGCGAGCCCGGCGCGCTCGAGCGCGGCATCGGCCGGCATGGCCTCGCCGGCGAACCGCGCTTCGCCGATGCCGAGCATCGCCGCCGCGAGGTGGGCGAGTGGGGCGAGATCGCCCGATGTTCCCACCGAGCCCTGGCTCGGGACCACGGGCACGATGCCACGTTCCAGCACGGCCTCCAGCATGGCGATGGTCTGCGGCCGCACGCCAGAGGCGCCGTGGCCGAGGCTCGCGAGCTTGAGCGCCATCATCAGCCGCACATTCGCGTCCTGCATCGGCTCGCCGACGCCGGCGGCGTGCGACAGCACGATGTTACGCTGCAGCATCACCAGGTCTTCCGCGCCGATATGCACGCTCGCGAGTTTGCCGAAGCCGGTGTTGATTCCGTAGACCGGCGCGCCGCGCGCGACGATGGCGTCGACCGTCCGGGCGCCCGCTTCGACGGCAGGGAGCGCCGCCGGATCGAGGCGGACGCCCGCGCCGTCGGCAACCGCGCGCCAGTCGGCAAGCGTTGTGCGTCCCGGCGTCAGCGTGATCATGCGCCTCTCCGCACGCGCGCATGGAGCGAATTGAACCCGATGCGGTAGGCCAGCTCTGCCGGCCGTTCGATGTCCCAGACCGCGAGGTCGCACCATTTGCCGCGCTCGAGCGTGCCGATGTCGCCGAGCCTGCCGAGCGCGCGCGCGGCTTCCCGCGTCACGCCGGCGATGGTTTCCTCCACGGTCAGGCCGAAAAGCGTCGCCGACATGTTGAGCGTCAGAAGGAGCGACGTGATCGGTGAGGTGCCCGGATTGCTGTCGGTGGCGATTGCCATCGGCACGCCGTGGCGACGAAAGTTCGCGATCGGCGGCACCTGCTTCTCGCGCAGCACGTAGAATGCCCCGGGCAGCAGCACGGCGACGGTGCCGGCGCGCGCCATGGCCGCAACGCCATCCTCGTCGGTATATTCGAGATGGTCGGCCGAGAGTGCGCCGTGTGTGGCTGCGAGCCTGGCGCCATGCAGGTTGGAGAGCTGATCGGCATGCAGCTTGACCCGCAGTCCCGCAGCCTGCGCGGCGACGAACACGCGCGTGGTCTGCTCGGACGAGAACGCGATGGATTCGCAGAACGCGTCGACGGCATCGGCAAGGTTGTTGCGGGCGATGGTCGGGATCAGTGCGCAGACCTCGTCGATGTAGCGCTCCTTGTCGCCGTCCGCTTCCGGCGGCAGCGCGTGCGCGCCGAGGAAGCTCGTGACCACGTCGACGTCGCGCGCGCGCGCGAGGCGCCGCGCTGCGCTCAGCATCCGCATTTCAGTCTCGGGCTCGAGCCCATACCCCGACTTGATCTCGATGGTGGTGACGCCTTCCGCGAGCAGTCGATCGAGGCGGGGCAGGCTCGCGCGCACGAGATCGTCCTCGCTCGCCGCCCGCGTCGCCTTCACGGTGGAGACAATGCCGCCGCCCGCCCGCGCGATCTCCTCGTAGGAGGCGCCCGCAAGGCGCAGCTCGAATTCATGCGCCCGATCTCCGGCATAGACGAGGTGGGTGTGGCAATCGATCAGGCCGGGCGTGATCCAGCGCCCGTCCACGGCGATGCGATTGGTTGCATCCCAACCGGTCGGCAATTCCGCCATCGGACCTGCGTATGCAATACGGCCGGCCGCAGCCGCAACTGCGCCGCGCTCGACAACGCCCAGACCACCGCGATCAGGCGAGAGGGTGGCAAGACGCGCGTCGAGCCAGATCGTGTCGAACCGCATGACGTCCTCGCACAGCCGATGCTCTATACATAATGCCGCCACGGCGCATATGGTCGAGCAATATTCCACCTTCCAGGCCGACGGGGCGGCGAGCGAATTTGCGACGCGAACTCTTTTTCGACCACGCTTTGCTGCCGTCGGGATGGGCGCGCGACGTCCGCATCACGGTCGCCGACGGTACCATCGCCGCGGTTACGGAAGGCGCGCTGCACAGCGGGGCTGATCGCGTTTCCGGAATTGCCGTCCCCGGTCTCCCGAACCTGCATTGCCACGCCTTTCAACGCGGCATGGCCGGGCTCGCCGAGCGCCGCGGTCCGACCACCGACAGCTTCTGGACCTGGCGCGAGGTGATGTACCACTTCCTTCAGCACCTTTCGCCCGACGACGTCGAGGCCATCGCCGCGTTCGCCTATCTGGAAATGCTGGAGGCCGGCTTCACGACCGTCGGCGAGTTCCATTATCTGCACCACGACGTTGACGGCAGGCCTTACGCCAATCCCGGTGAAATGGCGGAGCGTATCGCCGGGGCCAGCGCGCAAACCCGCATCGGCCTCACGCTGCTGCCGTCGTTCTACGCCTATGGCGGCTTTGGCGGCGCGGCGCCGGCTCCCGGCCAGCGCCGTTTCATCAACGATCCCGAGCGCTTCCTCGATCTGGTCCGGCGTGCGCGGGTAACGGTGGCAAGATTGCCGCAAGGACGTGTGGGCATCGCGCCGCACTCCCTGCGTGCGGTGACGCCCGCGACGCTCCGGACGATTTGCCAGGCGACGCCCGAGGGGCCGATTCATATCCACGCCGCCGAGCAACTGCGGGAAGTGGAGGACTGCGTCGCGGCCCTCGGTCGGCGCCCGGTGGAATGGCTGCTCGAGAATGCCGCGCTTGATGAGCGCTGGTGCGTGATCCACGCCACCCACACGACTCCGGCGGAGATAGCGGCGTTGGCTGCCTCGCGCGCGGTGGTCGGTCTCTGCCCGCTGACCGAGGCGTCGCTTGGTGACGGCATCTTTGACGGCGCCGCCTATCTCGCGGCCCGTGGCCGCTTCGGCACAGGGACCGATTCGAACATCCAAATCGACGCTGCCGCCGAGTTGCGGCAACTGGAATATGGGCAACGTCTGGCGCGCCGCGCCCGCAACGTCATGGCGGTGGATGAGGGGGAATCGACCGGACGACGGCTATACGCCACGGCGCTGGCCGCGGGCGCGCAGGCACTGCAACGGCCAATCGGCGCGCTCGCCGTCGGCTCGCGTGCGGATGTCGTGCTGCTCGACGACCATCATCCGGACCTCGCCTCGCGTCATGGCGATCAATGGCTCGACGCCTGGATTTTCGTCGCCGGACGCAGCGCGGTCAAAACCGTGCTGGCGGGAGGAGACAGCGTCGTGGAAGCGGGCCGCCACACCATGCGTGCAACCATCGCGGCACGCTACCAGGCAGTCATCGCCAAACTTGCGACGGCGTAAGGCGAATTCATCCGCGCGCACGTTCTCAGGCCCGGCCGGCGCTCGTCTGCCCGCCCGCGGCGCCCTCGGCGCGCGGCCGAAACAATGCTGAATTGAGCGCGCCGCCATAGACGAAGATCGATGCCGTCCAATAGAGGAACACGAGCGCGATCATGGCCGAGGCGAGCCCGGCGTAATAGCTCACATAGGCGAACGAGAACTCGGCGAGATAGCGGCCGAAGGCGACACCGGCAATGAGCCACAAGATCAGCGTGGCGATGATGCCGGGCAGGATCTCGATCATCCGGCGGCGGCCGGCCGGCAACCACTTGTGGGCGACGAACAGCGCGATGGTCAGAACGACGACCGCGATGCCGAAGCGGAAGATGGTGAAGGTGCCCTCGAGCGGCTCGAGCCATGGCGCATAGCGCAAGGCGGTGTGGAACAGGAGTGGCCCCAGCACGATGAGAAAACCGAGCGCCAGCAGCCCGAGCGCGGCCACCAGCACATAGGCAATGGATTCGAGCCGGAGCAGAATCCAATACCGCGTCTCGAGCACGCCATAGGCCCGGTTGAGGCCGATCCGCAGGCTCTCGACACCGCTCGAGGCAAAATAGATGGCGAAAGCGGCGCCGAGCGTGAGCGCGCCGGGATGAGTGGTGGTGAGCACGTTCTGGATTTCCCGGGCGATCGGGCCGGCGACCTCGTCGGGCCAGGTCGCGAGCATGAGCTTGGCCACCTCGTCGGCCAGGTCGCTGGAGCCGAAGAAGCCGGCGAGCGATGTGAGCACGATGAAGAACGGAAACATCGCCATCAGGGCGGAGAGCGCGATGTGGCTTGCGATGGCCCAGCCGTCGTCCGCAAGAAAACGCCAATAGGCATCAAGGGCGATGTGGAAGGCGCGTCGCATCGAGGGAATCCAGATCTGCCCCGCTCAATCGCCTTGACGCGCGAATTGCAACCTGCAGTCCGGCCGGGAGCGCGCTGGCGTGCCGTGGGCGAATCATAACATCGTGACGCCGCCCATGCTCTCCCAGCGTCCGACCCCATTCCTGATCCGCGCCGCGCCGCTGACGTTCGCATTGTTATGGTCGAGCGGCTTCATCGTAGCAAAATATGCTGCACCGGACGCGGATCCATTCACCTTTCTCTCCGTGCGCTGTGGGAGCACAATCGTTGTACTTTTGTTGATCATTGTTGCAAGCCGCGCGCCGTGGCCCGCAAGCGCACATGAGGCTTCCCACAGCATCGTCGCCGGTATGCTGCTGCATGGCGGCTATCTGGGAGGCGTGTGGTGGGCGGTCGCCCAGGGTCTGCCCGCCGGCATTGCCGGATTGATCACGGCCGGCCAGCCCCTGCTCACGGCGATCCTTGCCGCGCCGCTCCTGGGCGAGCGGCTCAACCGCCGACAGTGGGCCGGGATCGCCGGCGGCTTGGTCGGCATCGTGCTCGTGCTCGCGCCGCGCCTGACCGGCGTCGACATGACTGCGCTCGGCGCCGTCGCGCTGCCGATGATCGTCAATTTCGCGGCCACGGTCTCGGTCACGCTGGGCACGTTCTATCAGAAGCGCTTTGTCCCCCGCACCGATCTGCGCACCGGCACCTGCCTGCAATTCGTCGGCGGGCTGGCGGTCGTGGCGCCGCTCGCGCTGTTGACCGAAACGTTGCGGTTTGATGCGACCGCGACCCTGCTTGCCGCGCTCGCCTGGTCGGTGCTGGTCATTTCGCTTGCGGCGATCGCGCTCCTGCTGCTGATGCTCCGGCGCGGGGAAGTTTCGCGGGTGGCAGCGCTGATTTATCTGGTGCCGCCACTCACCGCGCTCGAGGCGTTCATCCTGTTCGGCGAAAGTCTGAGCGCCGTGCAGGTCGCCGGCATGGCCGTGACCGCGTTGGGCGTGTGGCTGGCCACGCATCGGGGATAACCACGTGCGCAGGCGACGTGTGGATGGCGGCGCCCGTCCGCCCTGCTTATCATCGATGGATGAGCCGCGGGCCTGGTGGCACGCTCGCGCTTGCGCGCGAGATGTTCTATTTCAGTGCGCCGCGTAGTTCGAGGCAGTGATCAGCAGCGCGAAGCAATCACGGCCGCGCGATGACGTGCGCTTGCGGTGGAGGGGCCATGCGTGTCGCTCTCGTCAATATCGCGACCATCGTCTCGGGCGATCTCGACGAGCCGTTCGTCGCAGGCGATACCATCGTCACCGACGGCGACCGCATCGTCGCGGTCGGCACCGCATCGGCGAGCGAGGTCGAAGCCTGCGACGTCGTCATCGATGCCGGCCGCACGACCGCCATTCCGGGGCTGATCGATTCGCACGTGCACATCACGTTCGGCGATTTCACGCCGCGACAGCAGACGGTCGGTTACCTCGAGAGCTACGTGCATGGCGGGGTGACGACCGCGATCAGCGCCTCGGAAGTCCATGTGCCCGGCCGGCCAAGGGATGCCGAAGGGGTGAAGGCGCTCGCCGTCGCCGCGCAGAAATGCTTCGAGCACTACCGCCCGGGCGGAATGAAGGTTTACGCCGGCTCCGTCATTCTCGAACCGACACTCAACGGCAACGACCTCGGTGAGATCGCGAAGAAAGGCGTGTGGCTGGCCAAGGCCGGCTTCGGCGCCTTCAAGACCGCGTTCGAATATGCACCGCTGGTCGCCGCGGCGCGCGCGCACGGCATGATCACTACCTGTCACACCGGCGGGTCCTCGATCCCGGGCTCCGGGGCAATCACCGGCGACCATTTGCTGGCGATGAAGCCGCACGTATCGTTCCACGTGAACGGCGGGCCGACCGCCATGCCCGACCGGGACTTCGAGCGGATCATCGTCGAAGGCGACATGGCCTTGCAGGTCTGCACCGCGGGCAACCTGCGCACCGCGCTCCTGTGCGCGACGCTGGCTCAGCGCCACGGGGCGTTCGATCGCCTTATCGTGGCCACCGACACGCCAACCGGAAGCGGCGTCATGCCGCTCGGCATGCTCTACACCATGTCGCATCTCGCGAGCCTCGCCGGCATCGCGCCCGAACTGTGCATCGCCGCGGCGACCGGCAGCAATGCGCGCGTCTACGGGCTCGACTCCGGCCTGCTGGCCGCGGGCAAGGCGGCCGATGTCGTGCTGCTGGATGCGCCGGATGGCGGCACCCAGGACAATGCGCTCGCCGCGATCAAGAACGGCGACATCGCAGCGGTCGGCGCGGTGATCACGGGCGGCCGGCCGCGGTTCGTCGGCCGCAGCCGCAACACCCCGGCAACGACGCGAACGGTCCGCGTGGCGAGTTGCAAGCTCCCGCAGGATTTCTCGGGCGTGCCGCACTAGGCGGGCGCGGCAGCGGCAGAGAACCGCGACTGTTCAATAATGCAGCATGAGCTGCGTAAACCGCCGGCAATGCGGTCGAACTGCGCGTTGCAGCGTTGCATTTGTGCAATGCACGCGTAGTGTTGCGGCGAAGGCTTTGGAGGCCGAGTGGATACCGATGAGCGGGACGCGCCTGGAGGCGCTGCCGCGCGGAGATCGCCGATGCTGGACCAGGCTCAACGCTCCGACGCCGCGCCGAAGCTTGTCGCTCTCGCGCGGGAGGCGACCCAGGCGGCCGATGCGCTGCTGGCGGAGGCGACGGCGGCGGTGCGCCGACGGGTGATGGTCGACGAACGTATGGTCGATGGGCTGCTCGATCGCGAGCAGCGTGCCACCCATGGGCTGGCCTGGCTCGCGACTTACGTCGAATCCGTGCGGCAGCTCGCGGCTTACGCGGAGCGGATGCAGTCCGCCGGCGGGCTCGGGGAGACCGAGCAACTGCTCGTCGAGATCGGGATCGGCGAATACCTGGCTCAGATTCAGGGCGGCATTCCCATGAGCCAGGGCGAAATCGTGCGTCCTACCGACATCGGGCTCGCCGGTGAGGCAGTCGCAACGCGTGTCGCCGGGCCGCTGCGAGAACTGAACGCTGACGCGAATGTCGAGCGCCGCGCGCGCCTGGTCGAGCTGATGCGCGCGCACCACGGCGCCACCGTCGGCGATTGCGGTCTCGACGACACGCTGACGACGATCCGCGATGAGATGCGCAAGTTCGCCGACAGCGAGGTGGCGCCCCAGGCGCACCAGTGGCACCGCACCAACAGCTACATCCCGCTCGATGTCCTGACGCAGATGTCGGAGCTCGGCGTGTTCGGCCTCACCATTCCAGAAGAGTACGGCGGCCTCGGGCTCGGCAAGGAATCCATGTGCGTCGTGTCGGAGGAACTCTCCCGCGGCTATATCGGGGTCGGCTCGCTCGGCACGCGCTCCGAAATCGCCGCCGAACTGATCATCGGCGCCGGCACCGAGGAACAGAAGCGCAAGTGGTTGCCGAAGCTGGCGTCGGGCGAAGTGCTGCCGACCGCCGTGTTCACCGAGCCCAACACCGGCTCGGATCTCGCGTCGCTCAAGACGCGGGCGGTGCGGCAAGGCGACGTCTACAAGGTCTACGGCAACAAGACCTGGATCACGCACCCTGTACGCGCCGACCTGATGACGTTGCTGGTGCGCACCAATCCGAACGAGCCCGGTCACCGCGGGCTGTCGATGCTGCTGGCGGAAAAGCCACGCGGCACGGATGAAGATCCATTTCCGGCTGCCGGCATGTCGGGCACCGAGATCGAGGTGCTCGGCTATCGCGGCATGAAGGAGTTCGAGATCGCCTTCGACGGCTTCGAGGTCAAGGCGGAGAACCTGCTCGGCGGCGTCGAGGGGCTCGGGTTTCGGCAGCTCATGCAGACATTCGAATCGGCGCGCATCCAGACGGCGGCGCGCGCGATCGGGGTCGCGCAGGCGGCGATGGAGCAGGCGCTGACCTATGGCGAGCAGCGCCAGCAGTTCGGCGAGCCGATCATCAACTTCCCGCGCGTTGCCGACAAGATCGCGATGATGGCGGTCGAGATCATGATCGCGCGCCAGCTGACCTATTTCGCCGCGCGCCAGAAGGACTCGGGCAAACGCTGCGATCTCGAGGCCGGCATGGCCAAGCTGCTCGCCGCCCGCGTCGCCTGGGCCAATGCCGACAATGCCGTGCAGATCCACGGCGGCAACGGGTTCGCGCTTGAATTTCCGATCTCGCGCATTCTCTGCGACGCCCGCATTCTCAGCATTTTCGAGGGCGCGGCGGAAATCCAGGCGCAGGTGATCGCGCGACGGCTATTGAGCGCGACAAACTGATCCGAACGGAATCGCCTCGCCGGGCGTTTGCCCTTCGAAGAAAATTGATCGAGAACAAGGACGCCACGGCCGTGCCGCGGCATGATTGCGGCTGGAGCGGAGAGGAACCGAATGCAAAAGCTGAAAATCCGGCAAGGCGATTGGGTGATCGTCTGCGACGGAAAAAAGGCGTTGATCCTGGAGAATGCCGGGGACGAAAAATTCCTCAACCTCAAGACCAAGGAGGTCCAGGAGCATGCCGATCCGAAGACGTCCGATCTCGGCACCGATGAGCCCGGCCGGTCCTTCAGCTCCGTCGGAAGCGGACGCAGCGCGGTCGAGCAGACCGATTGGCACCGGCAGGAGGAGGAACGATTTCTGCAGAAGCTGGTCAGCCAGCTCGACCATTCCGTGAAGGTCGGCGAGGTCAAGTCACTCGTCATTGTGGCGCCGCCACGGGCGCTCGGCGTGCTGCGTCAGGCCTATTCCCACACTCTGCGGGCCGCGGTACACGCTGAAATCGACAAGGACCTCGTCCGGCTTCCCGTGCACGAGATCGAAAAGCATCTCGCGGGGTGATGCGTTTCCCCGCAACTGTCACGCCCCGCGAAGGCGGGGCATCAGTGGATACTGCAGCGCGGGCTCGTGAGGCCGTGGCCGCTACGCCGCCTTCGCCGGCTGCTTCAGCAGCTTGCTCACGTTGCCGGACAGGATCGCGTCGCCGTCCTTGCCGAACGCGCGCAGCTCGTTGACGAAGTCGCGCACCGCGGCG
>Ga0207708_10003917_pt1 | contig 10958 bp, 9 predicted proteins | sample KBSK5101metaG_FD_184340 | JGI IMG/M metagenome (GOLD analysis project Ga0207708, IMG submission 184340) | Corn, switchgrass and miscanthus rhizosphere microbial communities from Kellogg Biological Station, Michigan, USA - KBS K5-10-1 metaG... | ecosystem: Host-associated > Plants > Roots >...
GCTATTTCAATCCTTCCAGAACCCCTTGAACCGGTCTGGGGCCAGCTTGGTGTACCGCACAGTTGAGGCTATCGAGCAATGGCCCAGGTATCGCCCGCGTATCCTGGCCATCGTTGGCGAGCTTGTACCCGCAGCTATGCCGCAGCACGTGGCTGGAAATCAGGAACGGGAATTTCGCCGCCTCCCCGGCGCGTGCCACCATCCGCTGATAGCCGGACACGCTTAGCGGGGCGAGGCGTTCGGATACGAAGACGTGGACCGACCGCTGCCCCTCAGGCGTCTCACGCTGCAAGCGGCGCAAGGCACGTAGCTCCCGAGCGCCTAGCGGGTGGACGCTTGTTTCCCCGCCCTTGGAGCGGCGCACGTGCAGCTTTCCGGCCTGCAGGTTGATGTCGTCCCAGCGCAGCGCCACCAGCTCGCTGGCGCGCAGCCCATGTCGGTAGGCCAGCAGGATGGCCGTAGCGCGTTCCGCCCGAAGGCCCCTCCCCGACCCCACACGAGCCCGGCTTTATTAACCGGCGAAGGGCCTCACCCGGATACCCTCCAAAATCTGCCTAAAGGCTGGCTCCGGGGCCAAGCACATGGTTCGATACGTATCCAGGAAGGGGAGCCAGCTCTTTCAAGAACTTAGGAATAGTGTTTCAAGTTCTTTATTCTCATAGCTGGGCCGCTAGACCGTCTTCATCCGAGACTCCAACCACGCGCGGCGAGCGCCATGGGCTTGAAAACTTCGCCCGGCGCGCGGCGCATTGGACACCTCAGAGCCCTATGCTGTGCCGTGACCGGTGGCGGCCGGCATCGCCGGGCTAGCTATTGCGCGCTGGACGACGGCGGTCCTGCTCTGCGGCAAGAGAGCATCATCTCCGGATCGCCTCTTATCCAATGGAGCCGTGTCCTGGGCGAAGTTTTTGTTCGCTGCTCTCCAAAAGGAATGAACCATTCCAGCTGTTCGCAACACTAATGGGTTGAACGCTGTCACTCCTTTTGAACCGGCCCGTGCGTGACCCCATGATCTCCATCATCCCCATCGAAGTCGTGTGGTTGTCGACCGGCTTCATCATGCTCATGGCCGCGTTCCTGGCCGGGGCTGCGGAGTAGGCGAGCAGACCAGACGGCTCGGAGAATCGGACTGCCAGTGTGCGTTTCGTGCGCATTCGCGTCGAGGAGAGCCTTCCATGCCGGTCGATCCACGGCCAGCGATGCCGATCATACCTCCCAGACAGGCCGCCTTTAGGACCCGTCGAACTTGGCTGCTTGCCAAGCTCGCGACCTCGGTTACGGTGCTCACGGCGGCGACTGCCGTTCTGATTGTCGCTGCGGCCGCTGTGGCCTTCACTATTACCTGACGGGCTGCCTCAACGGCCTTGCGTCTCCGGCCGACGATCCCGCATGAACGCGCGGCTCGTCATCGCACCATCATGATCGCCGGCTACCGGCTATATGGATATGGTCGACATGGATATGGTCGACGCGTCGGCGCTAACGACCGCGGATGTACCGGTAGTGGCGATGGCGCAGGGGCCAAATCGTTGCGTTGCATAAAGGGCCCGCCCGGAGAAATCCGCGGCGGGTTTTCACTTGGCACAAAATATCGGGCGGCCAGTTGGGCGGGATCAACTCCGTCCACTGCTTGCTCATTCGAGCGTCGAGCCGCCCTCGCCCAGACGCCCGTGCGATCGCTCCAGGATGTCGACCACCCTGGCGAAAGCTCCAGGATCCAGTTCCGCGCCCGGGTTGTGGGCTTTCCGGTCCCGGACCACGCGATCGTGCGCCGCGACCAGGCCCTCCTTGCTGATGCCGGTGGCGATGATCTCGGCCGCCATCGCGTCACCTACCGGGCCAAGGATTTCGACGACCTCATCGCGTGATAGTTCGGACATTGGGAAACGCCTCCTGTCAGCGGGTACCCTTCACCCACGAATTGGGCGCGGCCGCAGCTTTCATTCTCAGCGGTCCATCTGTAGCCGCTGATTTGGGCGCCGTCACGCCGGCAGGGAGTGCCCTGCCCTGCCACCCGGAGACTATTGCGCTGGGACCGGTTTGACGGCCTTGTCCTTGCGCGCGGCGCGCCATTCCTCGAACCGTCGAACCACGACGAAGAACGACGGCACGAACAGAACGGCAAGACAAGTCGAGGCGAGCATGCCGCTGAACACCGCGATGCCGATCGATTTGCGCGCACTGGCGCCGGCTCCGGTCGCCAGCACCAGCGGCAGCACCCCCAGGATGAAGGCAAACGATGTCATGAGGATGGGACGAAAGCGTGCGCGCGCGGCCTCGATGGCCGACTCGAGGATCGGCTTGCCGTCAAACACGCGTCGCTCGCGCGCGACTTCCACGATCAGGATGGCGTTCTTCGCCGAAAGTGCGATCAGCAGCACGAGGCCGATCTGAGTGTAGAGATTATTGTCGATGCCCAGCCCTTTGAGCGCCACCACGGGCCCGATCAGGGAGAGCGGCACCGCAAGAAGGACGGCCACCGGCATCAACCAGCTCTCGTACTGGCCGGCCAACACCAGGTACACAAGCAGCATGGCAAGCGCGAAAATGTAGTAGATCTGATTGCCGACGATCTTTTCCTGGTACGACATCGCCGTCCATTCGAACCCGGCGCCCGGTGGCAAGACCTTGTTGGCGATCTGCTCCATCAGGGCGTTGGCCTCGCCTGAACTGAATCCGGTCGCGGGCAGGCCGAGCACCGTCGAGGATGGATAGAGATTGTATAGACTCAAGAGCGAGGGTCCGACCGACGGGGTGATATGGATCATGGTCCCGAGCGGGATCATGGCCCCTTGCTTGTTGCGGACGGGCAGAAGCTCGATATCTTCGGGCCGCAAGCGAAACTGCGAATCCGCCTGCACATAGACCTGGAAGACGCGGCCGAACTTGTTGAACTGACCCACATAACTCGATCCGAGATAAGCCGCGAGCGTCGAGAACACTTCATCGATGGAGACCTGCAGCGTCTCCGCCTTGGCGCGGTCCACATCGACCTTCATCTGCGGCACCGTGGAGCGGAACGAACTGGTCACCCGCTGCAGCCCACTCTGCGATTGCGCGTCCTTCACCACTGCATTGGTCAGGGTCTGCAGCTTGGTCAGGTCGAAGCTGCCGTCACGCAACTCCAGCTGCATTGCAAAACCACCCGCATTGCCAATTCCCTGGATGGGCGGCGGCGGGAACGCAACGATGCGTGCCTCGGTTATGACGGCGAAATCCCGGTTGAATTGCTGGAACAGCGACCGCAGATCCTCGCCCTTGCCGCGCACGCTCCAATCCTTGAGCACGACATAGGCGACGCCAGCGTTGGCAAGCGTCGAGTTGTTGTCGAGGGCGGACACGCCGGAGATCGCGATCACGTTTTCGACTGCCGGGTTCTTGCCGGCAATTGCGCTCAGTTGATCCATCACCGCCTGGGTTCGTTCAAGCGAAGCGCCGTCCGGCAGCTGCGCCGTCACGAGAATGTAGCCCTGGTCTTCGATCGGGAGAAAGCCGGTCGGCACCCGGGAGAGGCCGTAGCCTGCTCCGCCGATCACGATGAGCGCGACGATGCACATCAGCCCACTGTGTCCAACCATGCCCCCGATCAGTCGGGTATACGCCCGTTCGAACGGGTTATAGATCGCATTGAAGCCGCGAAAGAACCAATTGCGCTGTTCCGGCGGCACGGGCGGCCGCAGCCATAACGCGCACTGGGTCGGCTTCAACGTGGCGGCATTGATGGCACTGAGCAGCGCGGTCGCGGCGATCACCAGCGCGAACTGCGCGAACATCTGTCCGGTAAGCCCCGGAATAAAGGCGGCCGGCAGAAATACCGACATCAATACGAGCGTGATGCCGATGATCGGGCCGAACAGCTCGTTCATGGCCTGGATGGCTGCCTCTTTCGGCGCCAATCCGCGCTCGATGTGATGTGCCGCGCCTTCGACCACCACGATGGCATCGTCAACGACGATGCCGATCGCCAGCACGATCGCGAAGAGCGTCGACAAGTTGACCGTGAACCCGAGCGCGGCCATGCCGGCGAATGCACCGATGATGGTCACCGGGACCGTGGTCATGGGCACCAGCATGGCGCGCCAATCCTGCAGGAACACCACGATCACGATCAGAACCAGGATCGCCGCCTCGAACAGCGTCTTCCATACCTCGTTGATGGAAGCACGGACGAAGGTCGTGGTATCGAATGGAATGCTGTAGGCCAGCCCTTGCGGAAAGCTCTTCGCGAGCTGAGTCATCTTGGTGCCGACCGCACCGGCCACGTCCAACGCGTTCGCCTCCAACGTCTGATAGATGCCGATGCCAGCCGCCGGCTTGCCGTTGAGCGTGAAAACCTGGCTGTAAAGCTGGGCGCCAAGCTCGACGCGCGCAACGTCGCGCAGATATGTCATCTGGCCGTTGCTTTCGGTCTTGACGACGATGTTCTCGAACTGGCTGACGTCGTCTAGGCGGGTCGCAATGTCGAGCGTGTACTGGAATGGCTGCGTGCTCGGTGCCGGGGGCATGCCGAGCTGGCCGGCGGTCACTTGCTGGTTCTGGCCTTTGAGCGCATCGACGACGTCTTGAGTGGTGAGCGAGCGCGCGTAAAGCTTGTTGGGATCGAGCCAGACCCGCATGGAATACTGCCCGGCCCCGAAGATGTTGACCTGACCGACGCCTGGCAAGCGGGCGAGTTCCGGCTGCAGATTGATGGTCGCATAATTGGCGAGGAAGAGGCTGTCATAGCGGCCGTCGGGGGATGTCAGGGTGACGAACTGCAGAATGGCGGTGGACTTCTGTTGAACCGTTACACCCTGCGCTTGCACCGCCTGGGGCAACTGAGCAAGCGCGCTGGACACCCGGTTCTGCACCAGTACCTGCGCGAAGTTGATATCCATTCCGATCTTGAACGTCACGGTAAGCGAATAGCTTCCGTCAGACGCACTGTAGGACTGCATGTAGATCATGCCGTCGACGCCATTGACCTGCTGCTCGATCGGCAGGGCAACGGTATCGACCACGGCGCGCGCGCCAGCACCGGGATATCGAGTGGTGACCGAAATGGTCGGAGGCACGACGTTGGGATATTGCGCCACCGGGAGCCGCAGTAGGCACACGGCGCCGATGACCACCATGAGGATGGCGAGCACGTTCGCTAGAACGGGACGCTCGATGAAAAATTTTGAGATCATGACGCGGCGTTATTTCGGTGCGACCGGATCCGCCGCCGCGGACGTCGGCGTCCGCAGTTGCGGATCGACCTTCTGGCCGGGAACAGCGTCGAGGATGCCTGACACAACCACGCGCTCGTCGGGCTTCACCCCGCTCTCGACGACCTGCATCTCGCCGACCACCTGACCGAGCTGCACCCGTCGCTGCTCGACGACGTTATCGGCGTTGACTGTCAGCACGTAGCGGCCCGCCTGATCGCTGCCCACAGCCACCGCCGGAATGAGCAGCGCAGGTTCCGAGCGCAACGGCACCCGCACGCGAACGAAATAACCCGGCAGCAAACCGGCCTTCGCGTTCTCGAAAGAGCCCCGCACCTGCAGCGTTCCGGTCGACTGATTGACCTCGGGGGATGTGTAGTCGAGCAGGCCCTGGTGTGGATATCCGGTCTCGGTCTGCAGCCCAACCTCAACCGGGACCTTATTTATGAGCTCGGCAACGGTCACGCCGCGTTCCGCCATCGAGGCGCGGACGCGCTGAACGTCGCGTTCGCTGAGGTTGAACCAGACCCAGATCGGGTTGATCTGGACAATGGTCGCGAGCTCGCTCGGTTGGTTCCCGCCGACCAGTTCGCCGACCGAGACTTTGCGCGCGGTGACGACGCCGTCGAACGGGGCCGACACCGTGGTGTATCCGAGCGTGATTTCCGCGTTCTGGGAATTGGCCTGTGCTTGCAGCACATTGGCCCGCGCCGTGTCCCGGTTGGCCCGCGCCTTGTCGAGATTGGCTTGGGTCGAGACGTCCTTGGCCTGCAGTTCCTGCTGCCGCGTGAATTCGGCTTCGGCATTGACGAGCGTCGCCTTGGCGCCCTCCTCCGCTGCTTGGGCCTGCTCCAACTGAACCTTGTAGGGCTCCGGCTCGATCACGAACAGCGGCGTGCCCTTCTTCACCACCTGGCCGTCTTGATACTTGATCTCTTGCACATATCCTTGCACGCGAGCCACGAGCTTGATGTTGTTCACCGAGGCGACATTGCCGGTCGCCTCCAAATAGGGCGTCACAGTCTGCTGTACCGGCAGTTCGACCGTCACTTTCGGTGGCGGCGGCGCGATAAAACGGTTTTCCTGACCGCACGCCGTCAACAGGACGGCGATCGCCGCACAGGCGATTAAGGTCACGCGTTCTCCACCGCATGCCCGCGTCCGGCGCCGGTCGCCTTCGGTGCGCTGGCCCTGCGTGAGGCAAACTCCAACGGCGCCCGAGAAGGTCTCGGCAGCACATTTCATGTTCATCTCTCCGGTCTTGCGCCGGTCACCGACATCGCCCGAGCGCGTGACCAAGACATCGACTTCCTCGTAAGCGAGCCGGGCGCAGGTTACGACGTGTCGATATTTTCGCGCCAGCCAATACTTAGCCTACCTGCGACAAAATTGATGAAGCCTCCGCGTGCGAAGCTGCGATGGAGCACCCTTTGCAAGATTCGGTGTTGGATTACTTAATCTTCGCTGGGCGAGCCAGATTGATTGTCGGGACAATGGAGCGGACGGCGCCGCTGAAGGCCTAGCGAGACGCCTTGGCCGCCGGCGCCCGCTCCGTCGTTTCGGCCTTGAGCTGGAGTTCCTGGATGACTTCTTGGCCATACCGGACGAGCGCTCCGGTCTTCTCGGCATCCCCGACGCCGGTGAGATCCACCACCCCCTCGCAATAGGCGAGGATCAACGCGTTGGCGAGGTCCGCCGGCTTGGCCTTCGGGTTCTGCGCAAGCATGTTGTCGGCTTGCGCGATCGCCGCAGGGGCGGGGAAATTCAGGTCGGGCTTGCCCCGAATCTGTGTGGCGGTAGCGACCAACGACGAAGGCACGCGCGAATTGTCGTTGGCCGGGCATTTAAGCGAAGGTTGCCAACCGGGGTCACGCTCCGCGAGCGAATACCCTACCGGGACCGCCCAGATGATGCTGACATCGGGCTCCGCCTCGGTCACCACGCTCTGATTGGACAGGTACGACGTGATGTCGAGCGCGAACCGCTTGACCGCCAGGCTTTTCGCTTGATCCGACCCGCCGCTTCTGGCCGCGACCGGACAGTAGGCTGCCACGAGATTGTTGACGATGTCCGCCATGTCCGCGCCGGGATGCGACGCCTTGTACAAATCGACCAGCGTGGTGTAGGCGACGGAGCGCTGCGCCATTTCGCCGCCCAACATCGCGATCAACTGGGGATCGAGGTCGGCACTGCCTCCCTGGCCGACGTTCGCGCATTCAAAGCGCCGAGCGGCGTCACTCGCATAGACCGGCAGGGACAAGGTCGAGCGCCAGCTCCCGGCCAAGGCAGGCGTCGCGTTCGGAGCTGCCTCGTTACCCCAGTTCGTGCGCACGTAGTTGGCAAGACCTGCAACATCGCTGTCGTTCAGCGAGCCCGCAAAACTCGGCATTGCCTGGATCCCGTCGCGAGCAGGAACGCCTTGCAGGACCACAGAGAGCGTGTCGAAAGGCTTGGTTGCGATCACCGCCGGATTACCGGCGAGTGGGGGAATCGAGCCGACAACACCCTGGCCATTTGCCTGGTGGCAGGTCGCACAATTGTCCGCGTACAATTTGGCGGCCCGGGCCGCAATCTCGGGCGGCAGCTTTTTCGCCGCAACGAGCGCCGGCGCACTACTTCCGTTGGTCACATCGAGCAGATAGCTGGCCATGGCGTCGAGATCGTCCGGCGTCATAAAAGACAAGCTGTCGTGCACGACCTCCTGCATCGGGCCCAATGCGGTGGAATTGTTGGCAGCGCCCTTCTTGAGAAACGCGATGAGCTGGGACTTATCCCAGCGATTGGTCCGGGCCAAAGCTTCTGGGGTGATGTTAGGTGCGTACCACTGATCGATCTGTGCGCCCTTGAAGCGCTCGCTCGCGACTGTCGCGCCCATGAAATTTCGCGGCGTGTGACAGTCGCCGCAATGGCCGAGCGCCTCGACCAGATAGGCGCCCCGATTCCATTGGGCGCTCTTCGTCGGGTCGGGCTCGAACCATTGCGCGCGGAAGAATAGCGCCCGCCACACCAGCATGCCGTAGCGGATGCTGAAGGGAAATGTCAGCTCATTCTCCTGGTTCTTCTGCTTGATGGGTGGAAGGCTGCGGAAATAGGACCACAACGCCTTGAGATCATCCTCGCTGATCTTGGTGAAGGCGTCGAACGGCATGGTGGGATACAGGAACTTGCCGTCGGCCCGGATGCCGGAGTGAACGGCTTGCTTGAACTCCTCGAATGTCCACGCACCGATCCCGGTTTCACGGTCCGGTGTGATGTTGGGCGAGTACATCACGCCGAACGGCGTGTTCATCCGCAGTCCACCGGCATAAGCCTTATCGCGCGCCGCCGTATGGCAGGGCATGCAATCGGCGGCCCGCGCGAGGTAGTTGCCCCGCGCAATCATGTCGGGATCAGCGGCCTCCTCCGCCACCGCGTGGCCGGGATCACCTGCAACCAGAGCAACTGCGGCGAGCAGGCTAGCGAGCAAACATCTGACATGCATAACGTTTCGGTTCGCCGGCTGGTGGTGGCATTCGAAGCGTTCGAGACGAGAGCCAAGCAAAGGCCACCGTCCGTTGGACCGGACGAGCCACCGCGGATAGCGTCCGTCAGCCTTTGCGTCTTTGGTGTGGTAATGTACATCAGCGTGGCGGCCCGGCAAAGAGCGCGGCCGCGCGAGGACGATGTAGATGACGAGGTCTATTCGGTATCCGGCCATGAACGGTGCAAGCCGCTTGCTAGCGTTGGTCGTGGGCGTGCTCATCCTGTCCGCGGTGCTGCCCGCGCACGCACAGTATGCCTGCACCACCAACTACTGCATTCGCAGCCAGAGCCTATCAGTGCAGCCGCCGCCGGAATGGCCGGCCGTCGCGGTCGAGCCATGCTGTCAGACCCATTGGGGCGCCCTCCCAGGAGGCATCGACTGGACCAACGCAGCGCCCGTCATGATCTGTACCGCCAATGCAGAATACGCCACGGCTTTCCCGAATTGCGGAGGCCCCAACAATCTGTCGCAGGCGTTTCCCCTGGACTACTGGCAGCCGAAGATCGGAATTGGCGTCGCCTGGCCCAACCCCAAGGACTATCGCTACGAGATGCAAAGCGTCCCGCTCATCGATGGACCGGACGGCACCTGCGCCCAGTATTCCAATCAGCCCGGCAAGGTGACGAATTGGTGGGTGTATCAACTAAAGGAGCCCAAACGCGGCTCCTACGTGTTCACCGCGAACGTGAGTTTCCAGAAGGGCGAGAAGGGCTATTATGCCGTGCTCAATGGTTGCAAGCTCGAGTCCCCCCCGTCAGCGGGCGCGCAATAGCTCGAGCAGAGCAAGGAATGCTGCATTCCTGCGCTCCGGCGAAGGTCGCGGCGTCCCCTGCGACAATGGATGCGACGTGCGCAGTTCGACTGAATCGCAAGTGGTCGAGTGACGGCAGGCGGCATTGTCAGGCCATTCTGATCGGAGCACCGGCGACAACCGTTCAGGCGGTGAATTGCCGGCGCTCTTGCGTCTGGCGCAGTCCCGCTGCGAACGACGCGCGCAAGCAAGAGGCGCCACATGCTTTCCTCCGGTGTGATACTTGCGCTCGGTGGCACGTTGCTGCTCGTCGTCGCCGACAACGTGCCCAGCCTCAACGTCGAGCCCGCCTGTCGCGCGGCCGCGAAGATGGGCGACAGCTTGAGCTTGGACACCACGCTCCGGCAATGTCTGGCTGATGAAAAAAGCGCTCGCGACCAATTGGAGAAGGAATGGACGCAATTCACGCCGGCATTGCGCCAGCGTTGCGTCGCCACCACGCAGACCGGCGGCGACCCCAGCTATGTCGAAGTGCTCGTATGCCTGCAGATGGGGCGCGACGCAGGCCAGATCCAACGCAACTGACAATGACGCAGATCGTGAATGCATTTGTCTCGCCAGGTTCTGCTTCCCCGCCGAGCCGGACTTGCCACACGCGCACTAATCGCGCAGCGGCGCGCAACCCGTGCCAGTCACACACACACCAGAGCACACGACAAAAGCGGGCCTGAAAAACACTGACCGGAGCACAGCATGAAGGAAGCAGAGGTCAAGGCACGGGCGTTCGCCATGCCGCTGACAAGTCCGGCCTACCCGCCGGGCCCATATCGTTTCGTCAATCGAGAGTTCATGGTCATCACCTATCGAACCGATCCGGATAAGCTGCGCGCGGTTTTGCCGGAACCGCTCGAGATGGATGAGCCTCTGGTCAAATACGAGTTCATCCGCATGCCGGATTCCACCGGTTTCGGCGACTATACCGAAACCGGTCAGGTGATCCCGGTGAAGTTTCGAGGCCGCAAAGGGGGATACACCCACTGCATGTTCTTGAATGACGAACCGCCGATTGCGGCTGGCCGCGAGCTTTGGGGCCATCCAAAAAAGCTCGCCAATCCCAGCCTGCGTATCGAGGTCGACACCTTGGTCGGCACGCTCGATTATGGTCCGGTCCGGGTGGCCACCGGCACCATGGGATACAAGCACAAAAGTGCTGACCTGGACGCGGTCCGCGCCTCCCTGGCGACACCAAATTTTCTGCTCAAGATCATTCCGCACGTCGACGGCACCGCGAGAATTTGCGAGCTGGTTGAGTACAATCTTGAAGACGTTGCCCTCAAAGGCGCGTGGACGGGCCCGGCGGCGCTTTCCCTGGTCCCTCATGCGCTCGCGCCGGTTGCCGAATTGCCCGTGCTCGAGATCGTTTCGTCCGTTCATCTCATCTGCGATCTCACCCTCGGCCTGGGCAGGGTCGCCTACGACTATCTGCAACCCTCCC
>Ga0207708_10003920_pt1 | contig 10956 bp, 10 predicted proteins | sample KBSK5101metaG_FD_184340 | JGI IMG/M metagenome (GOLD analysis project Ga0207708, IMG submission 184340) | Corn, switchgrass and miscanthus rhizosphere microbial communities from Kellogg Biological Station, Michigan, USA - KBS K5-10-1 metaG... | ecosystem: Host-associated > Plants > Roots >...
ATCGGCTCGATCAGGATGGCGGCGGTCTCCGGCCCGATGGCGCGCTTGGTCGCTTCGAGATCGGCAAACGGCACCTGGTCGAAGCCTTCGACCACAGGCCCGAAGCCTTCGAGATATTTCTTCTGGCCGCCGGCGGCGAGCGTCGCCAGCGTGCGGCCGTGAAAGGCGCCCTCGAACGTGATGATGCGGTAGCGCTCCGGCTTGCCGCTCACCGATTGATATTTGCGCGCCATCTTGATCGCGCATTCCATCGCCTCGGCGCCGGAATTGGCGAAGAACACCACGTCGGCGAAGCTCGCCGCGCACAGCCGCCCGGCCAGCCGCTCGGCCTCGGGGATGCGGTAGAGATTGGAAACGTGCCAGAGCTTCCTGGCCTGCTCGGTGACCGCCTCCACCAGATGCGGATGGGCGTGGCCGAGCGCGTTGACCGCCACCCCCGAGGTGAAATCGAGGTAGCGCTCGCCATTGGTGGCGATCAGCCACGCGCCCTCACCGCGCTCGAATGCGAGATCGACGCGTGCGTAGACCGGCAATAGGTGCGATGCGTGAGCGCTGTTCGGCGACACCGGGACGATCCGTTTCAAATGAAATGTGCCGCCTCTCCGGGCGGCACGGGCTGGTATTTTATTGCGGCGACGTCGACTGTCAACATGATCCGGGGCGCCGGGATGGCGCCTTGCCCGCGCCGGGCGGCCCGGCCTCCAAGCAGATAAGTGTGGATGCAGGGCCCCGGCAGTGGATGAACATGTGGACGCCGGTACCTCGGACTCTTGCGCCTGACTCTCGCCATATTGTAGCCTTTCGATCAGCAGGTACGACATATCGTGCGGCGGACAGGTCACTAGCGTACATCGTGGTGGCGTTAGGCGTCAGGGGCAAAGCGTCGGTGCCCCGGCCACAGGTGGACTCTGTCCGGATTTCTCCGCGCCGACTGGCGAGGGATTTGAGGCCATGACTTGGACTGATGAACGCGTCGAGACGCTCAAGCGGCTGTGGACCGACGGGCTGTCGGCCAGCCAGATCGCCGCCGAGCTGGGCGGCATCACCCGCAATGCCGTGATCGGCAAGGTGCACCGGCTCGGGCTTTCGGGTCGCGCCAAATCGCCGTCCTCGGCGGCGCCGCGGCCGCGCAAGGCGCGGCCGCACCAGCACATGATGCGGGTCTCGCGCCCGGCCGTCCGCGGCAACACCGCGCTCGCCCATGCCTATGACCTCGACGCCCAGGCCGAGCCGGAACTCGTCGACAACGTGGTTCCCATGGGTCAGCGCCGGACCTTGCTCGAATTGACCGAGGAGACCTGCCGCTGGCCGATCGGCGATCCCGGCCAGGCCGACTTCTTCTTCTGCGGCGGGCGGACGATCACCACCCTGCCCTATTGCGCCTTTCACTCGCGCGTCGCCTACCAGCCGCCCAACATGCGCCGCGACCGGCGGCCGTTCCGCGGTTGACCGGGCCATCCTTCGTCATGCCCGGGCTTGACCCGGGCATCCATCTTCTGTGCGAAAAGGCTTCCTGCGAAGACGATGGATTGCAACGGACGCGGGCCGCCCGCGTCCGCAACATTCACGTGCCGCAAGTCGGGTAAACCCGACTTGCGGTGTCAAGCCCGGCAATGACGGCTCCCGGTCAAGCCACCTTTCCGAAGCGGTCGTCGAGGGCGTAGCCGGCGCCGCGGACGGTCCGGATCGGATCGGTCTCGTGGCCGCGGTTGAGCGCCTTGCGCAGGCGGCCGACATGGACGTCGACGGTGCGCTCGTCGATGTAGATCTCGCTGCCCCACACGCCGTCGAGCAGTTGCTCGCGCGAGAACACGCGGCCCGGCCGCTCCATCAGGAATTCGAGCAGACGATACTCGGTTGGCCCCAGATCGATCGGGCGGCCGCTGCGCGAGACCCGCTTCTTCTCGCGGTCCACTTCGAGATCGCCGAATGACAGCACGTCGGCGAGCCGCTCGGGCAGCGCGCGGCGCAGCAGCGCCCGCACGCGCGCGCTCAGTTCCGGCACCGAAAACGGCTTGACGATGTAGTCGTCGGCGCCGGTCGCGAGGCCGCGCACGCGCTCGCTCTCCTCGCCGCGCGCGGTCAGCATGATGATCGGCAATTGCTTGGTCTCGGGCCGCGCCCGCAGCCGGCGGCAGAGCTCGATGCCGGAAAGCCCCGGCAGCATCCAGTCCAGGATCACGAGGTCGGGCGCGCGCTCCTTGAGCAGCAGGTCGGCTTCGTCGCCGCGCGGGACGGTCTCGACCCCGTAGCCCTCCGCTTCGAGGTTGTAACGCAGGAGGAGCGTGAGCGCCTCCTCGTCCTCCACGATCAGGATGTTGGCCTTCATCAGCTCAGCGTCCCTTTGTTATTTCTCCGCAATCATTTCTCCGCGGCCAGCGTGGCAAAGCTGGTGGTGTCGCCCTTTGGCCGCTGGTCGGCGATGGCGTGGCCTTCGATCATGTAATAGACGGTCTCGGCGATATTGGTGGCGTGATCGCCCATGCGCTCGATGTTCTTGGCGCAGAACATCAGGTGGATGCAGAAGGTGATGTTGCGCGGATCTTCCATCATGTAGGTCAGGAGCTCGCGAAACAGCGAGGTGCACATGGCGTCGATCTCCTCGTCGCCGTTCCACACCACCATCGCCTTCTTGAGATCGTGCCCGGCATAGCTGTCGAGCACCTCCTTGAGCTGCGTGAGAACCAGCGCGCCCATATGCTCGACGCCGCGGATCAGCTTGGGCGGATGAAACTCGCCGTCGAGCGCCAGCACCCGCTTGCCGATGTTCTTGGCGAGGTCGCCGATCCGCTCGAGGTCGTTGGACACGCGCAGCGCACCGACGATTTCCCTCAGATCGACCGCCATCGGCTGCCGGCGGGCGATCGTCAGCACCGCCCGCTCCTCGATCTCGGCCTGCAGCGCGTCGATGCTGGGATCGCTGGCCACGGTGCGCTGGGCGCGGTCGGCGTCGCGGCGCGCCAGCGCGTCGACCGCGTCGGCGATCTGCTTCTCTGCAAGCCCGCCCATCTCCGCCACCATCCGGGTGAGCTCCTGGAGGTCGACGTCGAAGGCCTTTGCGGTGTGTTCGGGCATTACCATTTATCTCGTCCTGGCTGGGCGAACCGCGCGATCTAGCCGAAGCGGCCGGTGATGTAGTCCTGCGTGCGTCGATCGCTCGGCGCGGTGAACATCTTGCTCGTGGTGTCGAACTCGACCAGCTCGCCGAGATACATGAAGGCGGTGAAATCGGAGACGCGCGCCGCCTGCTGCATGTTGTGGGTGACGATCACGATCGTGTAGTCCTCTTTGAGCTCGTCGATCAGCTCCTCGATCTTGGCGGTCGAGATCGGATCGAGCGCCGAGCACGGCTCGTCGAACAGGATCACCTCGGGCCGCACCGCCACCGTGCGCGCGATGCACAGGCGCTGCTGCTGTCCGCCGGACAGGCTCAGCCCGTTGGCGGCAAGCTTGCCCTTGACCTCGTCCCAGAGCGCGGCCCGGCGCAGCGAGGTCTCCACCCGCTGGTCGAGCTCCGACTTCGACAGCTTCTCGTACAGCCGGATGCCGAAGGCGATGTTCTCGTAGATCGACATCGGGAACGGCGTCGGCTTCTGGAACACCATGCCGATGCGGGCGCGCAGGAGATTGAGATCCTGTTTGGGCGAGAGAATGTCCTCGCCGTCGAACTCAACCTCGCCCTCCGCCCGCTGGTTGGGGTAGAGGTCGTACATCCGGTTGAGAACCCGCAGCAGTGTCGATTTTCCGCAGCCCGACGGCCCGATGAAGGCGGTCACCTTGTTCTCATAGAGCGGGATGTTGATGCTTTTGAGCGCCTTGCTGGCCCCGTAATAGAAGTCGAGGTTCCGGATCGACACCTTCTCCGCCAGCCCGAGCGTGCTGACCGGCGCGTGGGTGACGGTGGGGACTGTGACCGAGGCGGAAGCGATATTCATGGCGATTTTCTCGAGGAGGCAAGGGCGCGCGCGACGATCGAGAGCGCGAGCACGGTGAAGGTGATGATCAGCGCGCCGGTCCAGGCGAGCTTCTGCCAGTCCTTGTAGGGCGACAGCGCGAACTGGAAGATCACGGTGGGCAGGCTCGCCATCGGCGCGTTGAGGTTGGTGCTCCAGAACTGGTTGTTCAAGGCGGTGAAGAGCAGCGGCGCGGTCTCGCCGCTGATGCGGGCGATGGCGAGCAGCACGCCGGTGATCATGCCGGCCTTGGCGGCGCGGTAGCACACCCGGATGATGGTGATCGCGCGCGGCATGCCGATCGAGGCCGCGGCCTCGCGCAACTGGTCCGGCACCAGCATCAGCATGTCCTCGGTGGTGCGCACCACCACCGGGATGACGATGACCGCGAGCGCGACCGCGCCCGCCAGGCCCGAGAAGTGCCCCATCGGGGCGACCATGACTTCGTAGATGAACAGGCCGACCACGATCGACGGTGCGCTCAGCAGGATGTCGTTGATGAAGCGCACGACCGTGCTCAGCCGGTCGTGGCGGCCGTATTCCGCCATGTAGGTGCCGGCCAGCATGCCGATCGGCGTGCCGATCGCCACCGCCAGGACGGTGAGGATGAGGCTGCCGATGATCGGATTGAGCAAGCCCCCGTCGGCTCCGGGCGGCGGCGTCATCTCGGTGAAGACCGCGAGCGAGAGCCCGGAGAATCCCTGGTAGACCAGTTCGCCCAGGATCACGACCAGCCAGCCCAGACCCAGGAGCGTGGCCCCGACCGCAAGCGTCATCATGATGGCGTTGCGGCGGCGGCGGGCGGCGTAGAGACTATTCATGGCGGCGGCACTTGTCATGGTTGCCATGGCGTCACCCGATCCGGCGCTCGATGCGCAGCAGCATGTAGCGCGCCGCCGCCAGCACGATGAAGGTGATGACGAACAGGATCAGTCCGAGCGCGATCAGCGACGAGGTGTAGAGGTCGCCGACCGCTTCGGTGAATTCGTTGGCGATGGTCGCGGAGATCGTGGTGCCCGGCGCCAGGATCGAGGCGGAGATCTTGTGGGCGTTGCCGATCACGAAGGTCACCGCCATGGTCTCGCCGAGTGCGCGGCCCAATCCCAGCATGATGCCGCCGATGACGCCCACCCGCGTATAGGGCAGCACGACGTTGCGCACGACCTCCCAGGTGGTGCAGCCGACGCCGTAGGCGGCCTCCTTGAGCACCGGCGGGACCGCATCGAACACGTCGCGCGAGATCGAGGTGATGAACGGCAGCACCATGATGGCGAGGATCAGCCCGGCGGTGAGCACGCCGATGCCGTAGGGCGGGCCGGCGAACAGCGACGACAGCACCGGAATGTTGCCGAAGGTCGCGATCAGGAACGGCTGCAGCGTGTCCTGCAGGAAGGGCGCGAACACGAACAGGCCCCAGATGCCGTAGATGATGCTCGGGATGCCGGCGAGGAGCTCGATCGCGATCCCGATCGGGCGGCGCAGCCACATCGGGCACAGCTCGGTAAGGAACATCGCGATCAGCAGGCCGATCGGCACCGCGATCGCCATCGCGATCAACGACGTCACCAGCGTGCCGTAGATCGGCGCGAGCGCGCCGAATTTCTCCGTGACCGGGTTCCAGCGCTGCTCCAGGAGAAAGTCGATCCCGAACGCCTGCAGCGCCGGCAACGATCCCTCGATCAGCGAGAACAGCACCCCGCCGAGGATGATGAGGACGCCGATCGCCGCCGTCTTGGTCAGGAAGCGAAAGGCGATATCGCCCAGCCGCAGGCGCTGGATCGCCTTGGCGCGCGATGATGCGTCCGGTATCACGCCCGCGCCGGAGGGGAAGGCAACATCAACCACGGAAGGTCTCCCGGCAGGTCCCATCGCCGACTCCCTGTCTGCCGATTCGTTCGGGAGCCGACTCAAGCGGTGCCGCGGCCGCGACACAAGCCATGTTCTCGATCACGGCCGTTGCGCAGGGAAAGGCGCCGTGCGGCGCCTTCCCTGGCTGGTGTCCCGATTCCGAAGTTCGCATCATTGTGCGGCGCGCTCCTTGCGAACTTCGGAATCCGAAGGACACCAGCAACTTTATTGACCCAGTGTGGCTTTGGTTCAGAAGTCCGCTTCCGGACTTGCCGCGGAAATGATGCGGACTTCTGAACCGCCACACTGGTGTCAATCAATGCGACGCGGTGAACAGCGGCTTGCCGGACGCGTCCTTGATCTCCGCCGCCCAGACCTTCTGGATGGCGGTGACGACGTTGTCCGGCATCGGCACGAAGTCGAGATCTTCGGCCATCTTGTCGCCCTTGGTGTAGCCCCACGAGAAGAACTTGAGCGCTTCGGTCGCGGCCGCCGCATCCTGCGGCTGCTTGTGGATCAGGATGAAGGTGGCGCCCGAGATCGGCCACGAGGCCGCGCCCGGCTCATCGGTCAGGATCACGCCGAAGCCCGGTGTGCCGGTCCAGTCGGCGGACGCCGCGGCCGCCTGGAACGACTCCGAGGTCGGGGCGACGGTCTTGCCGTCCTTGTTGACCATCTTGGCGTAGTTCAGCTTGTTCTGCTTGGCATAGGCATATTCGACATAGCCGATCGAGCCCTTGGTCTGGCCGACATTGTTGGCGACGCCTTCGTTGCCCTTGGCGCCGAGACCGACCGGCCACTCGACGGCGGTGTTGACACCGACCTTGGACTTCCATTCCGGGCTGACCTTGGACAGGTAGTCGGTCCAGATGAAGGTCGTGCCCGAGCCGTCGGAACGGTGCACGACGACGATCGGCTGCGCCGGCAGCTTGGCCGACGCGTTGAGCTTGGCGATCGCCGGGTCGTTCCAGGTCTTGATCTCGCCCATGAAGATCTTGGCGAGCGTCGGGCCGTCGAGGGTGACATCGCCCTGCTTCATGCCGTCGATATTCACCACCGGCACCACGCCGCCGAGCACGGTCGGGAACTGGACCAGGCCCGCCTTCTGCAGCTCTTCCGCCTTCAGCGGCATATCGGTGGCGCCGAAGGTGACGGTCTTGGCCTGGATCTGCTTGATGCCGCCGCCCGATCCGATCGACTGGTAGTTCAGCCCGGCGCCGGTCTCTTTCTTGTAGGCGTCGGCCCACTTCGCATAGATCGGATAGGGGAACGTGGCGCCGGCGCCGGAGATGTCCACGGCGAGGGCGGGCGCGATCGTCGCGGCGGCGATCGCGCCGGCTGCGGTCAGTGTGCGGAAAAGTTTCAATGCTCTCTCCTGTTGGTCGAGACGAAAACGGGAGCCGACGCCGGGCATGCACCAACGGCTCGGATCATGGCGTTCCTGGTTACGGTCGATGGGGTCTGACTAGCTACACGCTCGAGGGTGGCCGGTCTGGCACGTCCAGTGGCGGTCAATCCCGCGGCTGCCCGCATCCCTACGCGTCCCATGTCATCGTTCTATGATCGCTCCATGACAGTTGGATGACAGCTTAAGTCCTTGTGGATACGTGCGGATTTCTCCGCGACCCGGAACGCCCGGTAAAACCGTATGTCGTTGTTAACTGTGCGGATTCGCGCGCAAGCGCGACAAAACCGCCCAGCTGTTGCTGACGCGAATCGTTCGCCCGCCGACGCCGCGATCGGAGGCCGCCAGCCTTGCGACTGGTGACCGCTGGCAGCGTGTTGAGGTGAATGATTTCAAGCGGCAAACTCGGTTGCCGCACCTGTGCGCCGAGCCCGGCGGAATCCACGCTAGCCGTACCCGTCAGCGCGAGGCGGCGTAGACCGGCGCGCCGCTGGCGTCCTTGATCTCCGACGCCCACAGCTTGCGAACCGCCCCGGCCACGCCCAGCGGCATCGGAACGTAATCAAGCTCCTCGGCCATCTTGCCGCCGTTGGCATAGACCCAGTCGAAGAATTTCAACGCCGCGCTGGCGGCGGCCGGATCGCTCGGCTGCTTGCGCATGAGCACGAACGTCGCGCTGGTGACCGGCCAGCTCTCGGCGCCGGATTCGTTGGTCAGGATCACGCCGAAGCCGGGAGCGGCGTCCCAGTTGGCGTTGCCGGCGGCGGCGGCGAACGAGCCGATGGTGGGCGCGACCGCCTTGCCGGCCTTGTTGATCAGCGTGGTGTAGGCAAGCTTGTTCTGCTTGGCGTAGGCATATTCGACGTAGCCGATCGCGCCCTTGGTGCGCGCGACCGCGCCGACCACGCCTTCGTTGCCCCTGGCGCCGATGCCGACCGGCCATTCCACCGAGGTGATCGAACCGATCCGCGAGCGCCACTCCTGGCTGATCTTGGCGAGGTAATCCGTGAACACGAAGGTCGTGCCGGACCCGTCGGAGCGGCGCACCACCGCGATCGGCTGCGACGGCAGCTTCGCGCCCGGATTGAGCTTGCGCAGCGCGGCGTGATTCCACGACCTGATCTCGCCGAGGAAGATTCGCGCCAGGGTCGGACCGTCCAGCGTGATGTCGCCGCTCTTGATTCCTTCGATGTTCACGACCGCAACGATGCCGCCCACCACGGTCGGGAATTGCACGAGCCCATGTTCGTCCAGGTCCGCGGCATTGAGCGGCATGTCGGACGCGCCGAAGGTCACCTCCTTGTCCTGGATCTGCTTGATGCCGTCGCTCGATCCGACCGGCCGATAGGCGATGCCGACACCGGTCTCCTTTTTGTAGGCGTCGGCCCATTTCGCGTAGATCGGAAACGGAAAGGTGGCGCCGGCGCCGGAAATGTCGGCCGCGACGGCGGGACCGATCGCGGCCGCGGCAAGGCACCCGGCGGCCGTGAGCATCTTCAGGAAGCTTCGGGTCATGGAGATCGTGGCATTCGTGTTGGCAAAACGTCAGCCGGGATGGAACCCGGCAATCGCCCCATCGCCGAGTGTCCTCGCCGTCCGTGCAAAAGATGTTATGGCTGTATGATCATTTCATAACAGTTCGATGACACGGGCGCTGCGACTCCGCGCCGCTCTCTCGCCGTCGTGCTGAGGACCGCGATCGGTGACCAACATCGGCGCGCTGAAGTGGAGTAAGTTCAAGCGGCAAACTCGGTGTGGCTCCCCTCCCCCTTGTGGGGAGGGGTTGGGGGTGGGGGTAGCAGTAAGAGCGCGACGACATGTCCGCAGAAGACGAGCCGCGAGTCTGGGCTAAACGCGATCGAACGATCGTGCCGCCGCAACGCCGCCTCGCCCGTGCGATGCGCGCGGCTCCGACCGAAGCGGAACGCAAGCTCTGGTGGCACCTGCGCCACCGGCTCCTTACGCCGGGCACGCACTTTCGTCGCCAGGTCCGAATTGGCCGTTACGTCGCTGACTTTGCCTGTCACACGACCCGCCTCGTCATCGAGGTCGACGGCGGCCAGCACGCTGCATCAGCAACCGACGAAGCCCGCACGAAGGTTCTCGAAGCGAACGGCTACCGTGTGCTGCGCTACTGGAACAACGATGTGCTGACGAACATCGATGGGGTGCTCGAGGACATTGTCAGCGCAATAACAACGACCCCCACCCCCAACCCCTCCCCACAAGGGGGAGGGGAGCACACCGAGTCTGTGGCACCTTCACGTCGAACCAAAAAGAAAATGCGCTAGCCGGCCGATAATGCGCTAGCCGGTCAATGAGGGCGGTCCCGACCCGTGGCGATCCGACGTCCCGCGTCGAATGCTCACCGCGAGATGGCGTAGACCGGTTTGCCGGCGGGATCCTTGATCTGCGAGGCCCAAAGGCTCTGCACGGCGCCGACCACGTTGCCGGGCATCGGCACGTAGTCGAGCTCCTCGGCCATCTTGCCGCCCTTGGCGAAAGCCCAGGCGAAAAATTTCAACGCGGCAGCGGTGGCGGCGGGATCGTTCGGCTGCTTGTGCATGAGCACGAAGGTCGCGGCGGCGATCGGCCACGTCGCCGCGCCGGCCTGATTGGTGAGGATCACGCCGAAGCCCGGCGCCGCCTCCCAGTCGGCGTTGGCGGCGGCGGCCGCGAACGCCGCGGTCGTGGGAGCGACCGCCTGGCGGTCCTTGTTGATGAGCTTGGTGTAGGTCAGCCGGTGCTGCGTGGCATAGGCGTACTCGACATAGCCGATCGCGCCGCGCGTTCGCGCGACGCTGGCGGCAACGCCTTCGTTGCCGTTGGCGCCGATGCCGGTCGGCCATTCCACCGCCACCGTCGATCCGATCTTGGACTTCCAGTCCGCGCTCACCTTGGCGAGATAGTCGGTGAAGGCAAAGGTGGTGCCGGACCCGTCGGAGCGGCGCACCACCAGGATCGCCTGCGACGGCAGCTTGGCATTGGGATTGAGCTTGCGGATCGCGCCGTCGTTCCAGCGCTTGATCTCGCCGAGAAAGATCTTCGCCAGGGTCGGGCCATCGAGCGTGAGATCGCCGGACTTGATGCCTTCGACATTGACCACCGCCACCACGCCCGCCACGACGGTCGGGAACTGGACGAGACCGTCCGCCTCCAGGTCGCGGGCGCCGAGCGGCATGTCCGACGCGCCGAAGGTGATCTGCTTGCTCTGGACCTGGCGGATGCCATCGGCGGAGCCGACCGAGCGATAGTCCAGCGCGACGCCGGTCTCTTTCTTGTAGGCCTCGATCCACTTCGCATAGATCGGATAGGCGAAGCTCGAGCCGGCGCCGGAAACCTCGGCGGCGGCGACCGGCGCCGTCGCGGCCGCAGCGATGAAGCCCGCCGCCGTCAGGGTGCGGAAGAACTGCATGCCCTCTCCTGCCTACGTCGATAGCTTTAGCAGAGCGCCGCACGCGATCAACCGACACGACGCGGGGCGTTCCTCGGACGTCTATGTTCTCGACTGTCCAGCCTCACCCGGTGCCTCGGACCGCGATGCGGAGTCCGGGCCGCTTAAAGCGCCGCGCACTCGGTGTGCTCCCCTCCCCACGAAACCCGGGCTTGCCGGGGTTTCGCGCTTGAGTGCGCAAGTCGGGCAGGCCCGACTTGCGGTGGGGAGGGGTTGGGGGTGGGGGTAGGTGTTGGCGGACACATCTCGTGAAACAACAACTACCCCCCTCCCCACCCCTCCCCCACAAGGGGGGA
>Ga0207708_10003925_pt1 | contig 10944 bp, 13 predicted proteins | sample KBSK5101metaG_FD_184340 | JGI IMG/M metagenome (GOLD analysis project Ga0207708, IMG submission 184340) | Corn, switchgrass and miscanthus rhizosphere microbial communities from Kellogg Biological Station, Michigan, USA - KBS K5-10-1 metaG... | ecosystem: Host-associated > Plants > Roots >...
GCCGAGGTGGCCACGGGCGACTGCCGCTGGGACGGCTGCGCCGATTGCGGCGCCTGCTTCGGCCCCGTCCGCAACAAGCTGATGCACTGATCCGTGCGGGGACGGTCCCCGTACAGACCAGGCGAGAGATTGGGACACATCGTTGACATACCGGATCACCTTCGCGGTCAGCGGCCGGGCGCGCTTCCTGTCGCACCTCGAGACCGTTGACACGCTGCTCGGCGCGCTGCGGCGCGCCGGGTTCGACATCGCCCTGAGCAAGGGCATGAAGCCTCGCCCCGTCATCTCGCTCGCCATGCCGCGGGCGGTGGGGATCGAGACGCTGGCCGACATGGCCGACGTCGAGCTGCGGGGCGACCACGAGCCGCTGGACGTGGGCGAGCGGCTCGCAAACCACCTCCCGATGGGCATGACCGTCGTCTCGGTCGAGCCCGCGACCGGCAAGCAGGCCGCGTCGCGCGTCGAGAGCGTGGCCTACCGGGTCGAGGTCGGCGAGGACGTCGACTGGGATGCCGGCCTGGCCGCATTTGCGGCCGCAGAGACGTGCGAGGTCGTGCGCACCGCGCCGAAGAAGGCGTCGAAGCGCGTCGACGTCCGCCGCTTCTGCACCGCGCTCGCCCATGAGCCCGGTGCGCTCGAGATGGAGCTGGCCGTCACCGACGCCGGCACGGCCCGGCCCGAGGAACTGACCCAAGCGGTCGCAGCCCTGGTGGGCGCGACCCCGACAATCGAACGGCTCGTCCGCACGGCGATTCGCCTGCGCGAGCCTGTAGGAGCACACACGTGACACTGATATCCGACGTGACCAAGACCATCCTGATCTCCGTCGACCTGAGCGAGCTTCGCGTCGCCGTGGTCGAGGAGGGACGCACGGTCGAGGCGCTGATCGAGCGCCGCGGCCAGGGGTCGCTGGTGGGAAACATCTACAAGGCGAAGGTCGACAACGTCCTGCGCGGGATGGAGGCGGCGTTCGTCGACCTCGGCCTCCCGCGCAACGGCTTCCTGCACGTGAACGACGTGGTCGTCCCCGGCCAGACGTCGTCGCGCACGCGCCGGCGGCGCAAGATCGACGAGCTCCTGAAGCCCGGCCAGGAGATCCTGGTCCAGGTCGTCAAGGACTCGATGGGGACGAAGGGCCCGCGGGTGACGATGGAGCTCTCCATTGCCGGCCGCTTCCTCGTCCTCTCGCCGAACGGCGAGGCCGGCTCCGGAGTGAGCCGGCGGCTCCCCGACGGGGAGCGCGAGCGGCTGCGCAAGCTGGCCAAGGCGCTCGAGGTGGAGCAGGGCGGCGTGATCGTCCGCACCGCCGCCGCCGGGGCGACGAACGACGACCTCGAGCGCGACCTGCGGTTCGTGAACCGCATCTGGTCGCAGGTCAGCTCGTCGTCGGAGGGCAAGAAGGCGCCGAGCCTCGTCCACGCGGAGGCCGACCTCTCGCTCAAGGTCATCCGCGACCTCCTGGCCCGCAACGTGCAGGAGGTGCTCGTCGACTCGGAGCGCCAGTACCGCCGCATCCTCGGCTGGGTGCGGGTGACGCAGCCCGAGTTCGTCGAGCGGATCAAGCTCTACTCCGACGCCGTCCCGCTGTTCGAGCGCCACGGCGTCGACCAGGCGATCCTGAGCACGCTGAACAAGCGGGTCGACCTGCCGTCGGGGGGCTACCTGATCTTCGACTACGCCGAGGCGTTCACCGTCGTCGACGTGAACACCGGCCGCTTCGTCGGCAGCTCGAGCCGGCTCGAGGACACGATCACGAAGAACAACATCGAGGCCGCCCGGGAGGTGATGCGCCAGCTCAGGCTGCGCGACATCGGCGGGATCATCGTCATCGACTTCATCGACATGGCGGTCGCCAAGAACCGGGCCGAGGTGCTGAAGGTGCTCCAGGAGGAGCTCGAGCACGACCGCACCAAGACCTACCTCGTCGAGATCTCGCCCCTCGGGCTGGTCGAGATGACCCGCCAGAACGTCACGGCCGGCGTGCGCGAGACGCTCACCCGGATCTGCCCGACGTGCGGCGGCGAGGGCCGCGTCCTCTCCGAGGAGACGATGTCGGTCGAGGCCGAGCGGCGGCTGCGCAAGGCGGCCCGCGGCTCCGGCGCCGAGGCGTTCCTCGTGCGGATGAACGCCCGCGTCGCGACCCATCTGGCCGGCCCCGGCGGCGGGAAGCTGCTGGAGCTCGAGCGTGAGACGGGCAAGTACTTCACCGTCGAGCCGGTCGAGCGCATGCCGCTCACCGAGGTCGACGTGATCCGCGAGGGCACGCGCGCCGACGTCGACGGCGGCCCCCTGCCCGTGGCCGACGGCGACGAGCTGCGGCTCAAGATCTCCGAGCCGCACATGTACAACACGACCGACGGCGTGGCCCGCATGAACGGCGGCTACGGGATCGTCGTTGCCGGCGCCATCGGCTACGTCGGCCAGGAGCACCGCATCCGCGTCGAGCGCGCCAGCCGCACCGGCGCGTTCGCGACCCTGCTCGATGCGAAGCCGACGGCTTTCGACCTCGAGCCGGAGCCCGAGTACGCCTACGAGCTGCCGGAGATGGAGCGCGAGGTCGGCGAGCGGCTCGAGCTGGAGGAACGCACCCGTCCGCGCCGGACGCGGCAGACGCCGGCCAAGTCCCGGACGACCAAGGCCAAGGATGAGCCGGCAGCCGAGGACGGAGCGGAGGCCGAGGAGACGCCCGCCAAGAAGCCGGCGCCGCGGCGGCGCACGCGCAAGAAGGCCGAGCCCGACGCGGCCGCCGCCGAGGCGGTGCCCGAGCAGGCCGAGGCGGCCGACGAGCCCGCCGACGCCGGCGATGGGGCCGAGGAGGCGGCGACGGCCGCCAAGCGGCGCCGGCGCGGCAAGCGCGGCGGCCGCGGCCGCTCGAAGGCCGGCGCCGCGGCCGCGACCGACGGCGCCGGCGATGCCGATGCCGCGGCGGAGGTGGTGGCGGCCGAGCCGGCCCCGGAGCCCTCGGACGACGGAGCCGCGAAGCCCAAGCCGCGCCGGAGGAGGACGCCGGCCAAGGCCCGCCCAGCCGAGCCCGCGGCGGAGGAGCCCGCGCCGGCCCCGGCTCCCGTCCAGGCGCCCGTCGCGGAGGCTCCGGCCGCGCCTGCGGCGGCGCCCACGGACGGCGACGGCAAGAAGAGCGGCGGCCTCCTCGGGCGGTTGCTCGGCAGTTAGCCAGGCGCAGACAGGCCCTTTGGTACCATTCCGCGGCTCATGTACGCGGTCATCAAGGTCGGCGGCAAGCAGTACAAGGTCGAGCAGGGGCAGACGCTCCTGGTCGACCGGCAGCCGCATGAGCCGGGCAAGGCGTTCACGCCCTCGGTGCTCATGACCGGCGGTGACGAGGTCGTCACCGACGGCACGAAGCTCGAGGGCGCCGTCACCGCCCAGGTCGTCGAGCACCTGCGGGGCGAGAAGCTCAAGGTCTTCACGTTCAAGCCCAAGCGAGGCTTCAAGAAGACCCGCGGCCACCGCTCCGAGCTGAGCCGGATCCAGATCGACGCGATCGGCCCGTCGAAGCCGAAGCGGGCGCCGGCCAAGAAGGCGGCCGACGAGAAGCCGGCCGAGAAGGCCGCCGCCGCGCCGGCCAAGAAGCCTGCGGCAAAGAAGCCGGCCGCGGCGAAGAAGCCCGCGACGCGCAAGACGCCCGCGGCGAGCGCCGAAGACACGCCGAAGCCGGCGCGGAAGCCGCGAGCGGCGAAGCCGAAGGAGGACAGCGGAGATGGCGCATAAGAAGGGCCTCGGCTCCTCGAAGAACGGGCGCGACTCGCACGCCCAGCGGCTCGGCGTGAAGGTGTTCGCCGGCCAGACCGTCACCGCCGGCGCGATCATCGTGCGCCAGCGCGGCACCCGCTTCTACCCCGGCAACGGCACCGGGCTCGGCGGCGACGACACCGTGTTCGCGACGGTCGACGGCACGGTCGCGTTCACGCGCAAGAACGGCCGCCGCTACATCAGCGTGCAGGCCGGCCAGCCGGCCTAGCGCCGGCCTCCGGCCGTGTTCGCCGACCGCGCCACGATCCAGGTCGAGGGCGGCCGCGGCGGCGACGGCTGCATCAGCTTCCGGCGCGAGAAGTACGTCCCGAAGGGCGGGCCCGACGGCGGCGACGGCGGGGACGGCGGCGACGTCGCCCTGGTGGCCCGGGCCGACCTGCGCGACCTGCACAGGTTTCGCACCGCGTCCCACTTCCGCGCGCAGCGGGGCGTGCATGGACAGGGCTCGGGGAAGCACGGGAAGCGCGGCGACGACCGCGACATCGAGGTACCGGTCGGCACCCAGGTGCGGCTGCGCGACACCGGTGAGGTGGTGGCCGACCTGGCCCATGCGGGCGCCCGGGTCACCGTGGCCCGCGGCGGGCAGGGTGGGCAGGGCAACCGCCGCTACGCGACGGCCCGGCGGCGCGCGCCCGACACGGCCCAGGTCGGCGAGCCGGGTGAGGAGCATTGGCTCGAGCTGCATCTGAAGCTCGTCGCCGACGCGGCGCTCCTGGGGCTCCCGAACGCCGGCAAGTCGTCGCTCCTTCGCCGGATCTCGAACGCGACGCCGAAGGTGGCCGACTACCCGTTCACGACCGTCGAGCCGGTGCTCGGCACGGTCGAGGCGGACGACCGCCAGCTGACCGTCGCCGACGTGCCGGGGCTGCTGGAGGGGGCGAGCGAGGGCGTCGGCCTCGGCCACGAGTTCCTGGCCCACCTGGAACGGGCCCGGCTGCTCGTGCATCTGGTCGACGCGTCGGCCGGCGCGGAGGAGATCGCCCGCCGGCGCGAGACGATCGACCGCGAGCTCGCCCTCCACGGCGGCGGGCTGGCCGAGCGGCCGCAGCTCCTCGTCCTCTCGAAGATCGACCTCGTCCCGCCGGCGGAGCGGGAGGCGCTCCTCCGGGCGACAGGCGCAGCGCTCGCCTGCTCGGCGGCCACGGGCGAGGGCATCCCCGAGCTGAAGCAGGCGCTCTTCCGCGATGTCCCGGCCGAGCTCGAGCCGGTGCCGGCGGCCGAGCCCGAGCTGGCCGACTTCCTCGTCTACCGGCCCCAGCCGCCCGCGCGGCGCGAGTTCCGCATCCTGCGCGACGGCGGGTTCCTGCGCGTCGCCGGCCGCGGCATCGAGCGCCGCTTCGCCGACCTCGACCCGGAGGACGACCGGGCGGTCGGCGTGCTCGCGGCCGAGCTCGAGCGGCTCGGCGTCGACCGCGCCCTGCACGCCGCCGGGGCGCGCCCCGGCGACGACGTCCTGGTCGGCGCGCACCGCTTCACCTACCGGCCGCGGCGGTGACGGGCCGCCCCCGGATCGGCGTCTTCGGCGGGCGGTTCGACCCGCCGCACGCCGGCCATGTGGCGGTGGCGGGCGCGGCCATGCGCCAGCTCCGGCTCGACCGGCTGGTCGTCGTCCCGTCGCGCCAGCCGCCCCATCGGGACGCAGGGACGACGCCGCCGGAGGTCCGCTATGCGATGGCCGTCGCGGCGTTCCCGGGGCCGGGCCGCGTCGAGGTGAGCCGGATCGAGCTCGACCGCCAGGGCCCCGACTACACGGCCGACACGCTCGCCGAGCTCGCGCCGGAGGGCCGGCTCTTCCTGATCGTCGGCGCCGACCACGCCGAGCTTCCCGGTTGGCACATGGCCGAGCGGGTGCGCGAGCTGGCGACTCTGGTCGTCGCACCGCGTCCGGGGGTCGAGCCGCCCGGCCCGGACGTCGTCGCGCTCCAGATGGAGCCGGTCGACCTGGCCTCGACGGCGATCCGGGAGGCCGTTGGCCGCGGCGAGGATCTGGGCGACCGCGTGCCGGAGGCGGTCGCCGCGCTCATCGCCGCCGAGGGCCTGTACAGCGAGGGTGCGTGCTAGGCTGGTTCGCGTCGCCAATGGGGATGACCGCCTGAGCAGCACGACCCAGCTCGCGAGCCGGATCGCGGCCCTCGCCGCCGAGAAGCTCGCCACCGACATCGTGATCCTCGACATGCGCGAGGTGGTCTCCTACACGGACCACTTCGTCATCGCGTCGGGGCGAAACCCGCGCCAGACGCAGGCGATCGCCGAGGAGATCCAGCAGCAGCTGAAGCGCGACGGCCTGGTCGCGCGGCGGATCGAGGGCATGCGGCAGGGCGACTGGATCCTGCTCGACTACCTCGACGTCGTCGTCCACGTCTTCACGCCCGAGGCGCGTGCGTACTACCGGCTCGAGGCCCTGTGGGGCCAGGTCCCGAGCGAGTCGTACGCCGCCGGCTAGGCGTGGCGCCCGAGCGCCAGTTCACGGTCGAGGAGGCGCAGGCGCTGCTCGATGCCGAGCTGCGTGCCGAGGCCGAGCGGATGGTCGAGGTGCGCGCCCGTGGCCGCGATCTCGAGGGCCGCTGGCGGCGGCTGGTGATCGCGATCGGCTCGAACGGTGGCAACTTCGAGAAGCCCGAGGTGCGGAAGCTGCGGGCCGAGCTGAAGCAGGCGGCCGAGGATCTGGCGGCGATCCTGGGCCGGTTCGAGGAGCACGGCGTCCAGGTGAAGGACGCCGACGCGGGCCTCATCGACTTCCCGGCCGAGATCGGCGGCCAGCCGGCCCTCCTGTGCTGGCGGGTGGGGGAGGAGCGGATCGAGTTCTGGCACACCCTCGAAGGCGGGTTCGCCGGACGGCGGCCGATCGAGTGAGCGCCGGGAAGCACCTGAACGCGGCCCTCGATGCCGAGGCGGACGCCTACCGGACGCTCGTCGCGGGCGGCGACTCGGCCGAGGCGTTCCGGCGGGCGCGTGACGCCTACCTGGCGTCCCACGCCGAGACCGGGCCCGCGAGCTGGGGCCGGCTCCTCGGGGCGCTCAAGATGGCGATCCTGGCCGGTGACGGTGCCGAGGCCATCGCCCGCCAGGCCGTCGCCGAGACGGGCGACGCCGGCTCGCCCGCGTCCGCGTATGCCCGGGCGCTGGCGCTCGTGTGCCTGGGGCAGGAGCCCGACGTGGGCGCGATGGTCGCGGCGGGTGGGGCGTTCGCGCGCACCGGCCGGGCGCTCGCGGCGCTCGCCGCCTCCGACTCGCCCGCCTACGCGGCTGCCCTCGCCGAGATCGTGGCCGATTTCGAGGCTCGCGACCGGCACCTGTCCGGCGTCGCCGTGGCCGACACGGCGCTCGTGCTCGAGCGTCTGGCGGAGCCGCGCGGCATGGCCGCGCGCCCGCAGAGCTCGCTCGTGCCCTGAAACAGCGCCGGTATACTCCGAGGCGACCTGGGGCTATAGCTCAGCTGGGAGAGCGCCACGCTGGCAGCGTGGAGGTCGACGGTTCGAGCCCGTCTAGCTCCATCGAAGAGGTGTGTTGCTGCTACAGTCGCGGCGATGGCGCTTGCCGAAGAGCCCCGGACCGACGTCCTCCGGCAGGCCAGGATCGACCTGGCGGCTGCGCTTCGGGCGGCGGCGCTCTACGGCTTCAACGAGGGCATCGACAACCACTTCAGCTACGCCGTCCCCGGAAGCGACGACCTCTTTCTCCTGAACCCGTACGGGCCCGAGTGGTCGGAGCTGCATGCCTCCGACCTGATCGCCGTCGACGGGGAGGGCAACGTCGTGGACGGCGACGGCGAGTGGGAGATCACGGCGTTCATGATCCACCGCGGCGTGCACCGCGCCCGGCCGTCCGCCCGGTGCGTCTTTCACACGCACATGCCGTACGCCACGGCCGTGTCGGCCACCGAAGGCGGCTTCCTGCCGGCGCTCAGCCAGGCCGCGATGGGCTTCCACGGGCGGGTCGAGACCTGCCCCTACGGCGGCCTTGCCCACGCCGCCGACGAGGGCGAGCGGATGGGGGCGGCCGTCGGCGACTCCACGAGCGTCGTCATGCTCGAGAACCACGGCGTGATCGTGATCGGGCACGACCCGGCCCAGGCCTGGTCGCGGCTCTACTTCCTCGAGCGGGCGTGCCAGGTGCAGATCCTGGCGCAGTCGACGGGCCGCCCGCTGATCGCCGTCCCGGACGAGGTCGTCCGGGCGACGGCGGAGCAGATGCAGCGCGACGACGTCGGCCCGGGCAAGCTGTTCGAGGCGGTCAAGCGCCGGCTCGACCGCGAGAGCCCGGGCTACGAGCTCTAGCGACCCGACGCGCCGGAGGGGGCCATCGGCGTCGACCTCTCGGATGTGTACGCCGGATCACTGTTCGCGCTGGGCTCGGCCGGCGTTGGGCTGATCTTCGTCCACAGGGCGTGGGCATGGCGCGCCGAGCTCGTCAGCCTGCTCGGCGTTTCGCTCCTCTGGGCGGGGTTCCTGGTGATCGCACTTCGGAGCACGGCGATCGGGCACGACTGCAGCGAGGTACACCATGAGGGCGAGTTGCCGATGCTGATCGTGACGCTGGCCTGGGCGGGCGCGCTTGCCTTCACGCTGCGCCGCATACCCTCGGAGCCACGGCTGCTCCTCAGGCTCGTCCCCGTGCTCGGCACTGCCGCGGTGATCGTGGGGACGATCTACGTGCTCCTGACCGTGCGGCCGGCCTGCTGACTGGGCATCGGGGCTGGTCGGGTAGGCTGGCGGCGCGATGAGCGACGACCGCGGCTGGCTGACCGACGAGTACCCGGAGCTTCGGGCCGGGCCGCCGTGGGTGATGGAGGAGATGATCCTCGCCGAGCGCGACCTGCCGGCGGCGATCCTCGAGGGTGGGGGCGAGGAGACCGCTCGGGTGGCAGCGGCCATCCGCGACGCCGTCGGCCTCGGCGCGCCGATCGTCGTCACCGGGTGCGGGACGTCCGAGCACGGCGCGATGGCGGTCGCCGCGCTGATCGCGGACGCGATGCCGGACGCCTGGGTCGAGGCCCGTGAGGCGCTCGATGCCGCGGTGGGGCCGCGGGCGGGAGGGCTCTGCATCGGCATCTCGCACGACGGCGGCACGCGGGCCACCCGGCTCGCGCTGGAGGCTGCGAAGAACGCCGGGGCGGTGACCGCAGCGATCACGGCCCACCCCGCGACCAGCGTGCCGGAGAGCGCCGACTACGTCGTCGTGACGCCGTTCCACGACCGCTCGTGGTGCCACACCGTCGCCTACATGAGCGCGATCCTGGCCGGCGCCGGGATCGCCGGAAGCGGGGCGGCACCTGAGCGCCTGACGGCGGCGATCGACTCCGCCCTCGCTTTGCGGCCCGCCTTCGCGGACGCCGCCCGCCGGATCCACGGCGGCCGGCGCATCCTCACGTGCGGACTCGGAGCCGACTTCGTGACGGCGCGAGAGCTGGCGCTCAAGATCGAGGAGGGGGCCCGCATCCCTGCGAACGCGCACCGGCTCGAGACCGTGCTCCACGGCCATCTGGCAGGCTGCGACGCCGACACGACGGCGCTTGTCAGGTTTGCGCTCGACCCCCGCGGCGCCGGCGTCGCGGCGACGCGCGGGGGCGACCTGGATGCGGCGCTCGGCGTGATTGGGATCCCTTCGGTCACGATCGGCGAGCCGCTGGGCCTCGCTCCCGCCGAGAGCGTGGCCGAGGCGCTCGTCGCCGGTGCGGTCTCGCTCCAGCTTCTGACGCTGGAGCTGGCGCATGCCGCCGGGACGAACCCCGATCTGATCCGGCGTGAAGAGCGCGCCTATCGCGAGGCCGCGGCGGCGGCCGAGCACGCCGACGGCTGACGTCAGTCGGGGACGGGCGCCCCGGCCGTCACGCCGGCGCTCGCCGCGATGACCGCGGCGATGCCGGCGATCTGGAGCGTGGTCAATGTCTCCGACAGCGCGATCACGCCGATCACGGCCGCGATGGCCGGGTCGGCGCTGTAGATCACCGCCACCGTTCGCGGCTCCAGCCGCCGGAGCCCTTCGAGCTCGAGCGCGAACGGGAGGATCATGCCGCCGACCGCGATCAGGACGCCGAGGGCGAGCGCGTGCCCGTCGACGTCGCCGGCGTGACCGATCCCGAACGGGAGCGTGACGAGGCAGGCGATCGGGATCGCGAGCGCCAGGCCGTCGATCCGGCGCGTCCGCATCCCGACCGACCTTCCTGCGAACGCGACCGACACCCATGCGCAGCCGGCCACGAGTGCGAACGCGACGCCGGCGGCGGAGCCGGGCCGGTCGATCCCGCCCAGGACGACGACGCCGGCGCCCGCGAGGAGGGCGAAGGCGATGTCGCGGCGGTGGCGCGACCCGACGAGGGCCGCGCAGAGCGGCCCGACGAACGCGAACGTCACCGCGAGCCCGAGCGGCAGGCGCTGGAACGACTGGAAGAACGTCACGTTCAGGATCCCGAGCGAGATGCCGTAGACGGCGATCGCGGTCCAGGTCTCGCGGTCGCGCCCCCGCAGCGATGGGCGCACCACGGGCAGCACGATCGCCGTCCCCAGCGCGAACCTGAGCGCCGACACTCCCGTCGGTGTGAGCGTGTCGAAGAGGCTGTGCGCGATCGCCGCGGCGACCTGGATGCTCGCGCTGGTGCCGATGATCATCGCGACGCCGGCCAGCGCGCGGCGATTCACGTGGCGGCCGTCTCGCGATGAAGGCTCAGCCGTACCGGTAGACGGCCACGTAGTCGACCTGGAGCGCGACCAGCCGCGGCGTCGAGGCGTTCGGCATGACGCCGGTGAAGCCGTTCGTCCCGGTGTTGGTCTGCATCACGAGGTCGCGCCAGGTGCTGCTGGCGGTGTCGAACAATTGCCATTGATATGTGACTTGCTGGGTGGGGACGGGAATGGCGCCGACGGTGAGCACTGCGGCCTCTTCGTAATCGAGGCCCTTCAGGAGTGAGAAAACGATCGCGCTGGCGAGCAGAACAATCGCGAGGTGGTATGCGCCATCGAGGCGGCGCTGGATGCCGCGCGCGAGCACGAGCAGGCCTGCACCCGCGACGCTCGCGACGAAGTGCGAGAGCTCAATAATGGGCAGCGGCAGCACGTTGTTGAGCCGCGCGAGTCGGCCATGCAGGGCAGGCGTCGCACCGGAGAAGAGCAGCAGGAGTCCGGCGACGAAGGTCGCGAACGCCATCGCGTGCGGCACAACGAGCGAGACGCCGCC
>Ga0207708_10003927_pt1 | contig 10942 bp, 9 predicted proteins | sample KBSK5101metaG_FD_184340 | JGI IMG/M metagenome (GOLD analysis project Ga0207708, IMG submission 184340) | Corn, switchgrass and miscanthus rhizosphere microbial communities from Kellogg Biological Station, Michigan, USA - KBS K5-10-1 metaG... | ecosystem: Host-associated > Plants > Roots >...
GGCTTCCCAGCCTGCGCCCTCGTCGGTGGTCGAAGGCGGTATCTCGGCGGCAGGCGGCGCCGCGCCGGTCGGTTCCTCGGCGGTCGACGGCAAGACGGCGTCTTGCGGTTCGGTCAGGCCTTGGGGAGCGCTGGGCACCGGGGCTGCGCCGATTGGGTTCGAGGGTGGAGATCTCTTGGCGACGGTGGTGCCGGGCTCGCCTTGAGGCGAGGAGCCGTCTTCAGCCAGGGCTGCGATTGAAAGACCAAGAGCAAGAGGCAAGGCAAGCAACAGCCCGGCAGCTCTGCGGCAAATCATGCACTCCCCCGTATTCCCCGGCGGCTCAAGACCAAGTAAGCGATAGATGATTCAGTCAAATCTGGTCAATTTAAGATTGGCTTACCGGGCGCTGCCGGCTAGTCGCCAATACGCTGGAATAGTGCGGTTTTTTTGGAGCGGGCCGCGTCGAAAATCCCTATGGGATCCCCCCATCCCGGCTGGTGCGGGTACAACTCCGCGTTAGGACTGCGGGTAAACGTGAGTATTGACCCGCTGACTGCGACAATCGCCGAGCTGTCGTGCTATGCGCGGTCATCGCGCTGGCGGCAAACGGCGAGACGCGCTAGCCATCCGGACTGCATGTCCATACAACGGCGAAAGAGTGCCAGTGAAGGTCATGAATCGCTTGATCATGTGCCTTACCGGCCGCCTCACACGCTTCCTTGCTATCGAAGTTGGCGGTTGTTGTTGAAGAGCCGGAATAGCCGGACAGGATTGTTAGCAAGAGCAACCATTTCATGTCTGCCTCCTATTTTGAATAAGAAGCAACGCATGTGAGCCCCGTCTGGCAACGGGTCCCATTTAGTCAAAAGGACCGGACCTCTGCAGTCGGATTAGCGCTCCTGTCGCTGTCCTGTGACCTCACGCCACTCGCCACGAAGCATGCTAATTGCGCACATGACAGCTCTATTTCCGGGGTTGGCACCTTCGAGTGACTCGGCGGCCTTGTCGATCAGGGCGTTTCGCTTGGCGCCATCCATCCTTTTAAGGAGCTGCACCAGAATTGCACACATGCAATATGTCAGCGCGGTCTGGTCTGCTCCTGGAAACATTGAAAGCTTGGTTAGCATCACGGGCCTCCACTCAAAATTGGAGCTTACAGCAAAAGAACCCCGAGCCTGGTGATGTAGCCGCAAGAACACACTATATCAACGAGCGCCCCCGCCCGCTCGACCAACCAGCCAAAAAGCGAGGGCCTAATAGGGCGTGACTGCCTCGTCCCTGCCCACCAGAATCTCGCGCTTCCCGGCATGGTTGGCAGGGCCGATCAGGCCTTCATTCTCCATGCGCTCGACGAGCGAGGCGGCGCGGTTATAGCCGATGCCGAGCCGGCGCTGGACATAGCTCGTCGAGGCCTTGCGGTCGCGGAGCACGATGGCCACAGCCTGGTCGTAGAGCTCATTGCCTGACTCGCCGTATTCCTCGCCGCCCTCGGCGGCCTCGTCACCGTCGTCCTCTTCTTCGGTGACGGCTTCGAGATAAGCGGGAAGGCCCTGCTTCTTCAAATGCCGTACGACCTTCTCGACCTCGTCATCGGCGACGAAGGGTCCGTGCACGCGCATGATGCGGCCGCCGCCCGCCATGTAGAGCATGTCGCCCTGTCCGAGCAGTTGCTCCGCGCCCTGCTCGCCGAGAATGGTGCGGCTGTCGATCTTGGAGGTAACCTGGAAGCTGACCCGCGTCGGGAAGTTCGCCTTGATGGTGCCGGTGATCACGTCGACGCTCGGACGCTGGGTGGCGGTGATCAGATGAATGCCAGCGGCGCGCGCCATTTGCGCTAGGCGCTGCACCGCAGCCTCGATGTCCTTGCCGGCGACCATCATGAGGTCCGCCATCTCATCGACGATCACGACGACGTACGGCATCACGTCGTAATCCATCTCCTCCTGCTCGTAGATGGCGCGGCCGGTCTGGCGGTCGAAGCCGGTCTGCACGGTTCGGGTGAGGACTTCGCCCTTCGCTTCCGCGTGCAGGATGCGTGCGTTGTAGCCTTTGATGTCACGCACGCCCAATTTCGACATGCGCTTGTAGCGCTCCTCCATCTCGCGGACCGTCCATTTCAGCGCGACCACCGCTTTCTTGGGGTCGGTGACCACCGGCGCGAGCAGATGCGGGATGCCGTCATAGACCGACAGCTCGAGCATCTTCGGGTCGATCATGATGAATTTGCACTGGTCGGGCGACAGCCGATAAAGCAGCGACAGGATCATGGTGTTGATGCCGACCGACTTGCCGGATCCCGTGGTGCCCGCGATCAGGAGATGCGGCATGCGCGAGAGGTCGACGATGATCGGTTCGCCACCGATATTCTTGCCGAGCGCGAGGGCAAGCCGCGCGTCGGTCTCCTCGAAGTCGGAGGTTTCGAGCAGCTCGCGGAGCAGAACGACCTCACGGCGGTCGTTGGGAAGCTCGATGCCGATGGCGTTGCGGCCCGGCACGACGGCGACGCGGGCCGCGACCGCGCTCATCGAGCGCGCGATGTCGTCGGCAAGGCCGATCACCCGCGAGGACTTGGTGCCCGGCGCAGGTTCAAGCTCGTAAAGGGTGACCACGGGGCCGGGCCTGACGTTGGTGATCTCGCCCTTGACGCCGAAATCCTGTAGCACGCCTTCAAGCTCGCGCGCGTTCTCCTGGAGCACTTCGTCTGACACGCCGCGGCCACGCGCGCCGCGCGTCTGCTGCAACAGCTTGAGAGACGGCGGATCATAAGGTTCGTCCGATCGCGGAGCGCGCGAGAGGCCGGTGTGCTTCTTCTTCTCCTTCGATGCTGTGCGGGTGATGCGATAGCTCGGCGCCGTGATGTCCTCCTCGCCCTCATCCTCGAACTCCTCAACCAGCGATGCAGGCCCGAAGGACGGCTCGATGCGGCCATCGGCGTCGACCTCGGTCTCTTCGGTCTCGAAGCGTTGCTCCTCGGCCTCGACCTCGTAATCGTCCTCCTCCTCCTGGTCACGCGCACGGCCCGCGATGAGGCGTCTAACCTTCGAGGCAACGAGCATGAAGAGATGCATGGCGGCACCAAGCGAGGCGCTCGCCCATTCGCCTGCCACTGTGCTGCGCGGCGCCCATAGCTCGATCAGCCGCGAGGTGCTCGTGCCGCAGGCAAACAGGAGCAGCATGGTGCCTAAGACGAGGAAGGCGATACCCGCCACGAAAGACACGGCGGCCTCGGGCAGGAACGGGCCGATGACGTGGGTGGCGGCCATGAAGAAGTCGCCGAGGATGCCGCCAAGGCCGTTCGGCAGCGGCCAGCTCTTGGGTTGGGGCAACGCGGCGAGGGTCGCGGCGAGCAGCATGACCGCGCCGGGCCAGGCGAGCAGCCTCCATCTCCGCCGGCTGGGCACCGTGCCGAACAAGATGTGCCACCCCCACGCCGCAAGCGGCAGAAACAGAATGATCGCGGCAAGCCCGATCGACTGAATGGCGAGGTCAGCGACCACCGCCCCCCAATGGCCAAGAAGGTTTTGCGGCGCGGCGCGAGTGGCGTTGTTGAAGCTCGGGTCGTGCACCGACCAGGTGGCGAGGCTCGCCCAGGCGGCGCAAGCAACCGCGACGATGACAAGCCCGCATCCGCCGAGCAGGAGCCGTCGCAAGCCCGACTCGACCGCCCCTGGCAGGAGCCGCCGACGCTCCTTAGCTCTGCCCCTGCTCGCCATCCCCTCTAACCCATGTGGCGACGATGCGCGTTAACGCCTCGCGCGTGGTGTCCCTGTCATGCACGAGTGCGACCCTGACGTAATCCCTGGCGGGATTGGTTCCGTCAGGCTCGTCTCGCGCGAGATAAGTGCCCGGAAGCACTCTGACACCACACCCTTTCCAAAGGGTTGTCGCAGCTGCTTCTCCGCCGCCGAAATCGGCCATATTCAGCCAAAGAAAGAAGGCTCCTTGCGGTCTCCGGTAGCCGTAGCGGCCCTCAAGGATGGCGTCGGCGATGTCGAAATTTTTGCGGTAGACCGCGCGGCCCTTCTCGACATGGTCCTCGTTGCTCCAGGCCTTGACCGAGACATGCTGCACCGGCAGTGGCACTTGCGGACAGGCGACGTTACGGAAGCGCCCTAAGGCGGCGATGAAGTCAGGATCGCCGGCTACGAAGCCGGACCTCAGGCCTGGAAGGCCCGAGCGCTTGGACAGCGACTGGAAGGCGACGACATTCGCAAGGCTTCCGGTCTCGGCATAGGCCGTTTCGAGCGCACCGGGCGGCGGCACATCGCTATAGATCTCCGAATAGCACTCGTCGGCGAACAAGAGAAAATCGAAGCGGCGGGCAACCGCGATGGCGCGCGCGAGATAGTCGCTTCCGGCCACAGCGCCTTGCGGGTTTGACGGCGAGTTCACATAGAGTGCGACGGCGCGCTTAAGGAGCGCCATATCGATCTTGTCGAGTTCTGGCAGGAAATCCGTCGCGGCGGTGCTCGGCAGGAAGATCGGCTCAGCGCCTGAGGCGGCCGCGGCGGCGCCATAGGCCTGATAGAACGGATTCGGGATCAGCACCACCGGCGAAGCGACCGAAGGCTTTCGCGCGAGCGCGGGAAAGATGGCCGAGAACAATCCTTCGCGCGAGCCATTGAGCGGCAGGATATGTTTCTCGGGATCGATGACGCCAGCTAGCGTCGGGTAGCGCCGGGCGATCCAGGCAGCGATCGCCTCGCGTAGCGCAGGGATACCTTTGATCGGCGGATAGCGACCGAACTCGGGCAAATGCTCCTGCAGCGTGCGACCAAGAAACGGCGGCATCAGCCCCTTCGGCTCACCGAGTGACAGGTCAATCGGCGAGGCGCCAGGCGCAACACCATCAAGCAGAGATGCGAGCCGCTGAAACGGCGAGCGGACGATCTCCTCGAGGCGGGTCGGCGCAAGGTCAGGCGGCATAGCGAAGCGTGTTACGGGATGGGAGCCGCCGCGGCAATGCCTTGACCGCGCCAAGGACGAAACAATAGGCCCCGGCGAAAGGCCGGGGCTTAAGGCGAGCTACAAGTCAAGGGAGGAGGAGACTCAGCTCTGCAAAGTTCTTGTCCCTCTTTGACTGACGCGCGACTGATTCTTACTGAACCACCTCGCCATGCAGGTTGATGTCGAGACCTTCGACCTCGACGGCCTGGCTGACGCGGAGACCCATGATGATGTCGATCACCTTGAGGATGATAAAGGTCATGACGGCGCAATACACGAACGTGCCGGCGACGTCATAGAACTGGATCAACATCTGATGGGCGTTGCCGTCGATGAGCCAGCCTTTTCCGGCCGAATTGATGGCGCTTGACGCGAACATGCCCGTCATCATGGCGCCGAGCGCGCCTCCGACGGCATGCACGCCGAACGCATCCAGCGCGTCGTCATAGCCGAATGCCTTCTTCACGTGGACAGCTGCGAAGTAGCAGACGACTCCGGCAGCAATGCCGATGATCAGCGCTCCGGTCGGATTGACAAAGCCCGACGCCGGGGTGATCGCCACGAGGCCAGCAACTGCACCCGAGACGAGGCCGAGAATGCTGGGCTTTTTGGCGATCATCCACTCGCACACCATCCACGCAAGTGCAGCGGCGGCCGTGGCAATCTGGGTCACGGCCATGGCCATGCCAGCATTGACGTTGGCGGTCACCGCCGATCCTGCATTGAATCCGAACCAACCGACCCACAGAAGCGACGCGCCGATCACGCTGTAGACGAGGTTGTAGGGCGCCATGTTCTCCTTGCCGAGGCCATGACGAGGCCCGAGCACGAGAGCGCAGACGAGGCCAGCGGTTCCGGCGTTCAGATGCACGACGGTCCCGCCTGCATAGTCGAGTGCGCCGAGCTGACCGAGCCAGCCGCCGCCCCACACCCAATGCGCGATCGGGCTATAAACGAGGATGAGCCACGCCCCCATGAACACCATGAAGGATGAGAACTTCATCCGATCGGCGAGCGAACCGGCAATCAGCGCCGGCGTAATGATGGCGAACGTCATCTGGAAGGTCATATAGACCGATTCCGGGATCGATCCGGCGAGCGGGTTCACCGCATCGATCGTCATCGGCTTCAACATGAAGTACTTGAAGCTGCCGATCCATTTTTGCAGCGACTCACTATCGTTGGTCGTGAATGCGATCGAATAGCCGATGATCATCCACAATACGGTGATGATGCAGGTGGCTCCGAACGCTTGGCCAACGGTGGCGAGCACGTTCTTCTTGCGCACCATGCCGCCATAGAAGAGTGCAAGTCCCGGGATCGTCATCAGCAGAACCAGCGCCGTGGATGTGAGCATCCAGGCGGTATCGCCGGTATTGATCGGCGGCGTCGGCGCTGCCGGCGCGGCTCCCGCGGCCTCCTGAGCCAGCGCCGGGTCGAGCTTGAAGATCAAGAACACGGCGAGCGCTGCGACCGTGGCAAAGAGATATTTGGCAAGCTTAACCATCTTTCTTCCTCTCCCCATTAGAGCGCTGATTCGTTCGTTTCGCCGGTGCGGATGCGCACCGTCTGCTCGACGGGAACGACGAAGATCTTGCCGTCGCCGATCTGCCCGGTTTTGGCCGCCGCGACGATCGCATCCACCGCCCTGTCGACCACCGCGGCAGGAACCACCACCTCGATCTTGATCTTCGGCAGGAAGTTCACGGCGTATTCGGCGCCCCGATAAATTTCCGTGTGGCCCTTCTGCCTCCCGTATCCCTTCACCTCGGTCACGGTCATGCCTTGCAGGCCGAGCTCAGTGAGGGCTTGGCGCACCTCATCGAGCTTGAACGGCTTGATGATCGCCATCACCAGCTTCATCTTTCGAACCCCTCCATGTTTACGGCTGCCAAGTGTTGGCCATGGCCGTTCCAGCCGTGCGAACCCGAAGCCAGAGTCAAGCCGCGTGCCAACTCCGTGAAAAGCCCGGAAATCCTTGGCTTTAATGGATCTTCCTTAGGCGCGGTGCGGTGTCGCGAACAGCGGGGCGGGGTAGTACTGCACAATAAGTAGGCAAAGATTGCCAATCGCCTAGAATTTAGTCAGTTCTTGTAGCTGACCGTTCCCTGAGCAGGCCTTCTTGTGCCGTCGAGGCTACAAGCTTTCCGTCACGGGTGAACAACATGCCGCGGCAAAACGCGCGTCCACCGCCGGAGATCGGGCTGTCCTGGGCATAAAGCAGCCATTCGTCGGCCCGGAGTTTCCGGTGGAACCATAGCGCATGGTCGAGGCTCGCAAGTATCAGCTTGGGGTCGAACACAAAGCGGCCATGGGCAATCAGCGCCGTATCCAGGAGCGTGAAGTCAGAGGCATAGGCGAGCACGCATTGATGCAGGCTTTGGTCGTTCGAAAGTTCGCCGGTCGCCCTGATCCACACTTGCTGGCTCGGGTCATGGTTTCCCGGCGTGAGATAGCGAGAGAGGTCGACCGGCCTGATCTCGATCGGCCGCTCGCGTTCCCAATAGGCTTTGACCTGCGGCGGCACGCGATCGATGAGGCAGGCCTTGAGCTCCGCTTCGCTTGGCAAGGATTCAGGCGGCGGCACCTCCGGCATTTTGATTTGATGCTCGAGCCCGGTCTCTTCTCTGTGGAAGGAGGCGGCCATGGAAAAGATCGCCTGTCCGTGCTGGACGGCGACCACGCGGCGAGTAGTGAAGCTTCCCCCATCCCGAATGCGATCCACGTTGTAAATGATGGGAACCGAAGGATCGCCGGCGCGCAGGAAATAGGCATGGAGTGAATGCGTGAGGCGGCCGTTCACCGTGCGATTGGCGGCGACCAGGGCCTGGCCGATTACCTGCCCGCCGAACACGCGCTGCCAGCCGACCTGAGGGCTCAAACCTCTGAACAGGTTCTCCTCGAGCCGCTCGATATCGAGGATTGTGAGGAGCTGGTCGAGCGCGCGGCTCATGGTCAAGCCTTTCGTCGGATGGGTTCTCGCCGTTTAGCAGTTTCGCTTCGCGTACGGAACGTGGCATTGCTGGGTGATGCCTGGAGCCACTTCAGAGCGCCGCTTTTTCGATGTCGCGATTGCCGGCGGCGGATTCGCCGGACAGACGCTTGCGCTGGTTCTGGCCAAGCAAGCGCCGCGAGGCTTCCGCATCGCGCTCGTGGACGCCGAAGCTCCAGCCGCTCAATCCGGCAGAGCTCAGGATGCGCGCGGCCTCGCGCTCTCCTCGGCAACCAGGAGCCTCCTCGCAGTGCTCGGGCTGTGGGATGCGCTTGCGCCTGCCGCGCAACCCATCTCGTCGATCGAGATTACCGACAGTCCACTCGAGGCCGATCTCAGATCGCATTTTCTCGGCTTCGACGATGAGCTCAATGGAGGCGAAGCAACCGCCTACATCGTAGAGGCCGGTCCTCTTAATCGCGTACTTTCTGCCGCTGTGGCTGAAGAAAAGGCGATCGATGTTATCGCGCCTGACTTGGTCTCTGACTTCACAGCGGGACCATTCACCGTAACGGCGAAGCTCATGCAAGGCGGTGAGATCGAAGCGCGCCTTCTCGTGGCTGCCGACGGGAAGCGCTCGAAGACCAGGGAGCGCGCTGGGATCAAATGCGTGGGCTGGTCCTATCCGCAGATCGGCATCGTCACCACAGTTGCGCATGAGAGGCCACATCGCGGACGGGCAGTACAGCATTTCCTCCCCGCGGGTCCTTTCGCCATCTTGCCGCTCACCGGCAACCGCTCCTCCATCGTGTGGACCGAAGAGAAGACGCGAGGCGATGTGATCGTGGCAGCGAGCGAGGCGGAGTTCGTTGCCGAGTTGACCAAGCGCTTCGGCCCTCGTCTCGGCGAGATTTCGCTTGCCGGATCGCGCCAATCCTTCCCGCTAGACCTTCAGATCGCGCGAAACTTCGTCGCTGACCGTCTGGCGCTGATCGGGGACGCAGCGCACGTGGTGCATCCGCTCGCCGGCCAGGGTCTCAATATCGGCATGCGCGACGTGGCTGCCCTCGCCGAGATCATCGTCGAGAGCGCGCGACTCGGACTGGATTTCGGCGACGCGCCACAGCTTGAGCGTTACGAGCGCTGGCGGCGGTTCGATAGCGCGTTTTCGGCGACGGTGATGGACGGATTGAACCGGCTGTTTTCCAACGACAGCGCGCCTCTCAGAGTACTGCGCGATTTCGGTCTTGGTCTCGTCGACCGCGCGCCGGCAGTGAAGCGCTTCCTCGTGCGCGAAGCCGCCGGCGCAACGGGAAACGTGCCGCGCCTGCTGCGCGGCGAGCCGCTCTAGCTTTCGTCCAGCTTGCGCGCTTCCTCGGGTAGCATGATCGGAATGCCATCGCGGATCGGGTAGGCAAGGCCCGCGGCGCGGCTGATCAGCTCTTGCCGCTCGGAGTCATAGTCGAGCGAGGTCTTGGTCAGCGGACAAACCAGGATCTCGGGAAGCTTGGGATCTAGCCTGCGCCGGCCACTCTTTTCAGTCTCATCGCTCATCGATGCACCTCAGCAGCCGTCATTGTAGCGATGTACCGGAGCCGTCGTCTCGCGCCGCAAGCTCCATCTCGGCAAGCGCGATAAGGGCCTCCGCACGCGCCCGCAAGTCGCCCGCCTCGAGCAGGCACTGCTTCTCCTCGGGCCCATACGGACTCAAGATCGACAGCGTGTTCACCAGCCGCTCGGTGCTCGCGCTGTTGATGCGCTCCCAGTCGGCATTGAGATTGTTGGCGGTGAGATAGCTCCTGAGCGTCGCGATCAGACGTGGCCGGTCGACCTGGTCCTCGCCGTAACCGCTGACAAAGTCTTCGACATAGGGTGCGAAGTCGACCTGGCACAGGCGGAACGGCTGCTCTCCTGCGACATCGCGGCCGACGCTGAAACGCGCCACCCCGGAAAGGGAGATGACGACCCGGCCATCCTCGTTTTCAGCGAAAGACGTGATCCTGCCGACACAGCCAACGCGGCGTAACGGAAAGCTCTTGCCTTGAGGCGACTCGGCGTCTCCAACATCCGGAGCGGGCTGGACGATGCCGATCAGCCGATTGCTCGCGAGCGCACGATCGACCAGCGCAAGGTAGCGTGGCTCGAACACATTGAGCGTGAGAGAAGCGCGCGGCAGGAGGATTGCGCCGCGCAGCGGGAACACGGGCAAAGATCTCGGGAGATCTGAAGCGCTGCGATAGAGACCGGTCACCCCAAGGGAAGAACTCCCTGGCTCTCACGCAAAGAGCAGCGAGGAGAGCCTTTGGCGGCCCGCGATGGTCGAAGGGTCGGCCGGTCCCCAAGCATCGAACAATTGGAGTAGCTGCTTGCGGGCGGCATCGTCGTTCCAGCTGCGGTTCTTGGCGACGACGGCGAGCAACTCGTCGAGCGCGCCGCTCCGATCACCTTTCGCGCTCAATGCCAGGGCGAGATCGAAACGCGCTTGCGGATCTTTCGGGTCGGCGGCGAGCTTGGCCCGCAGGGTCTCGATATCGCCAGCGGCCGGCGTCTTGCGCGCAAGCTCGAGCGCGGCGCGGGCGCTCGCCACCGGCGAGCTGTCGGCCTTGGCTGGAGGCACGAGCGCCAAAGTCTGCTCGGCCCGGGCAAGATCGCCAGTCTTGATGTAGCATTTGGCAAGACCCGCGAGCGCCTGGGCGTTCTCACGGTCCTTTTGCATCACCTCGCCGAACAACTGCGCCGCGGAATTGACATCGCCCGCGGAAAGCGCGGCCTCGGCCGCTTCGAGATCGGCAGCGGTATCGCCGGCGCTGTCGCCAATCAGCCGCGCGATGAAATCATTGACACGCGACTCTGGCAGCGCGCCCATGAAGCCGTCCACCGGCCTCCCGTCCTGGAAGGCAAATACGGCCGGTATCGACTGCACGCCCATCTGGCCCGGGATCCGCGGGTGCTCATCGATATTGAGCTTCACCAGTCTCACTCCCCCCTTGGCCGCGCGCACGGCCTTTTCGAGGATCGGCGTGAGCTGGCGGCACGGCCCGCACCACGGCGCCCAAAAATCGACCAAGACCGGCACCTCGC
>Ga0207708_10003929_pt1 | contig 10941 bp, 5 predicted proteins | sample KBSK5101metaG_FD_184340 | JGI IMG/M metagenome (GOLD analysis project Ga0207708, IMG submission 184340) | Corn, switchgrass and miscanthus rhizosphere microbial communities from Kellogg Biological Station, Michigan, USA - KBS K5-10-1 metaG... | ecosystem: Host-associated > Plants > Roots >...
TAGACATCGGCCACGTCGACCTGGTCTGCCAGATCTCCACGCCGCGCTCGATCTCCGCGCTTGTTCAGCGCGTGGGCCGATCCGGCCATGCGGTCGGCGCGCTGCCGAAAGGGCGCGTCTTTCCGCTGTCGCGCGACGACCTGGTCGAATGCGCGGCATTGCTGGATGGCGTGCGCCGCGGCGAGCTGGACCGGCTGCGCATCCCCAGGCAGCCGCTGGATGTCCTGGCACAGCAGATTGCTGCCGAGGTGGCGAGCGGCGAATGGGACGAGGACGCGCTCTATGAACTGGTGCGGCGCGCATGGCCCTATCGCGACCTCACGCGCGCGGAGTATGGCGAAGTCGTGCAGATGCTGGCGGAAGGCTTCTCGATGCGGCGCGGGCGCAGCCGTGCGCTCTTGCACCGCGACGCGGTCAATCGCAAGCTGCGGCCGCGGCAAGGGTTGAAGCTGACCGCCGTTACTTCCGGAGGAACCATCCCGGACACCGCCGATTACACGGTGGTGCTGTCGCCGCAGGATGTCGTGATCGGCACGGTCAACGAGGACTTCGCGGTGGAGAGCCTCGCCGGAGACGTGTTCCAGCTCGGCAACGTGTCGTACCGAATCCTGCGCGTGGAAGCCGGCCGCGTGCGCGTGGAGGATGCCGCGGGCATGCCGCCGTCGATTCCGTTCTGGCTCGGCGAGGCGCCGGCGCGAAGCGACGAAGTCTCGGCCGCCGTTTCCCGCCTGCGCGCCGACATCGAAGCGCGGCTCGAAGATCCGGCGGCAGCGCTATCCTACCTGGTCGAGCAGGTTGGGGTCGCAAGAGAAGCCGCCGAGCAGATCGTCGACTACTTCGCCATGGCAAAAGCAGTGCTCGGCACTTTGCCCACGCAACAGCGACTGGTGCTGGAGCGTTTCTTTGACGAAAGCGGCGGGACCCAGCTGGTCATCCATTCGCCTTACGGAAACCGGATCAACCGCGCCTGGGGGCTGGCGCTGCGCAAGCGCTTCTGCCGCAAATTCAATTTCGAGCTGCAAGCCGCCGCGACCGAAGACGCGATCATCCTGTCGTTGACCTCCTCCCACAGCTTCGAGCTCGAGGAAGTGGTGCGCTACCTGCACTCGAACAGCGCGCGCCAGGTGCTGGTGCAGGCGTTGCTCGACGCACCCATGTTCATGACGCGCTGGCGCTGGGATGCCTCAATCGCACTGGCGTTGCCCCGCTTTCGCGGTGGCGCCAAGGTGCCGCCGCAGTTGCAGCGCATGCAGGCCGAGGACCTGGTGGCGGCGGTATTTCCGGATCAGCTTGCCTGTCAGGAGAACGTCGTCGGCGACCGCGAGATCCCGGATCATCCGTTGGTAAGACAGACCATCGACGACTGCCTGCACGAGGCGATGGACATCGAGGGCTTCGAGCGGCTGCTGCGCGCGCTGGAACGCGGCGAACTGGAAGTGATCGCCCGCGACCTGGTCGAACCTTCGCCGCTCGCGCTGGAGATCCTGTCCGCCCGGCCTTACGCCTATCTTGACGATGCACCGCTCGAGGAGCGGCGCACGCAGGCGGTGGTCGGCCGGCGCTGGCTCGATCCCGAGAGTGCTGCGGACATCGGCAAGCTCGATGCCGAAGCGATTGCCCGAGTGAAGGATGAAGCCTGGCCCCAGGCGGACACGGCCGACGAGCTTCATGACGCGCTGAGCTGGCTCGGCCTGCTGACCGGGCAAGAAGTCGATGCCCAGCCGGGATGGCGAGCATTGCTGAATCGGCTCTGCGACGACAAGCGGGTAACGCGATTTCTGCCCGCTTCCCAGCCGGAATCGGCCGGACTCTTCGTGACGGCGGAGCGCCTGCCCGAGTTCAGTGCCGTGCATCCGGGCGCCGCATGGATGCCTTCGATCGAAGCTCCTCCCGGATACGCCCGAACCTGGTCGCGTGATGAAGCACTCGTCGAAATCGTGCGCGGTCGGCTGGATGGGTTGGGGCCGACTACCGCCACGGAACTCGCCGCTTCGCTCGCGGTGCCGGTGGCCGATATCGACCGTGCGCTGCTGGCCCTCGAAGCCGAGGGCTTTGTCATGCGCGGCAGCTTCACTGCCCCCGGCCTCGCTCAATGGTGCGAGCGCCGTTTGCTGGCGCGCATCACCCGCTACACCGTCAAACGCCTGCGGCAGGAGATCGAACCCGTCTCCGCCGCCGACTTCATGCGTTTCCTGCTGGACTGGCAGCGCGTAACGGAACGCATGGAAGGGCCGGATGCCGTGGCTGCGGTGGTGGCGCAGCTCGAAGGGTTCGAGGCAGCGGCCGCATCATGGGAAACCGAACTGCTGCCCTCGCGGATCGCCGGCTACGAGCCGGAGTGGCTGGACGATCTATGCCGCTCGGGGCGCGTGGCATGGACCCGGCTGGAAGCGCCGCAACTGGATCCGCTGCGCGGCCGCGGGCCCAGTCCGGTGCGAAGCACGCCGATCACGCTGATGACCCGGAAGAATCTTCCGGTATGGATGGCGCTCGCCAAGGGATCGAACGAAACCGTGCACTTGAGCACGCGGGCCCAGGCCGTCGCCGACTATCTGGCGCAGCAGGGGGCATCGTTCTTCGATGACATCGCCGGCGGTCTCGATTTGCCGCGCACCTTTGTCGAAGAAGCGCTGCGCGAGTTGACCGCGGCGGGTTTGGTGAATTCCGACGGCTTCAGTGGACTGCGCGCGCTGCTGTTGCCCTCCTTTCGGCGCAAGGCGGTAAACGGCGCGCGCCGGCAGCGTACGGCGGGCTTCGGCGTGGAGGATGCCGGACGCTGGGCGCTGATCCGGCGCAAGGCAGCCGGCTCTCCGACGCCTTTGACCCTTGCGCGCGAAACCGCGGAGCAGATCGCGCGCACCTTGCTCAGGCGCTATGGCGTGGTGTTCTGGCGTCTGATTGCGCGCGAGGCGGACTGGCTGCCGTCATGGCGGGAATTGCTGATGGCCTGCCGCCGGCTGGAAACGCGCGGGGAAATCCGTGGCGGGCGCTTCGTGGCAGGGTTTTCAGGCGAGCAATTCGCGTTGCCGGAAGCGGTCGGCGTTCTGCGCGGAGTGCGCAACCAGGAGAAATCCGGGCGTCCGCTCGCCGTCAGCGGCGCCGATCCGCTCAACCTTGCGGGAGTCTTGTTCCCCGGTCCTCGGGTTCCGGCGATCTACAGCAACCGCATCTTGTATCGCGATGGGATCCCGATTGCCGCATTGGTCGCCGGCGAAGTGCAGTACTTCGAAAAGGTGGAACCGGCGAAGGCCTGGGAACTGCGCAATGTTTTGCTGCGCGTTTCCACTCCGGCAAGCCTCGCGGCGCTGATGTGATGAGGATCTAACCCAACCCCGGAGCAGCTTCAACCGCGGGTCGGTGAATCGCACGGCGCCCGAAAGCTTGCTTCAGGCGGTCGATCTCTTGTCAAAGATGAAGTGATCGCCTTCTTCATCAGCCGATTCGATGTCTACGCTGTCCACGCGCGACCCGGGCGGGCCTTGACGTACCCAATCGACAAGGGAGTCGATGTCAAATGCCTCGCCCTGCACGATCGCCTCGACGGTTCCGTCAAGGCGATTGCGAACCCAACCGGTAACTTTCAGCTGCTCCGCACGCTGGCGCATGGCTTCGCGCAGGTTCACGCCCTGGACCTGGCCACGGATGCGGAGTCGGCGCGTGAGCTTCATGGGGACTCATTACTTTACGCGCATGCCCGGCTGCGCGCCATCGTCGGGCGAGAGTAGGAAAATGCCCGGTCCGTCGCCGCTGGCGGCGAGCACCATGCCCTGGGATTCGCCGAAACGCATCTTGCGCGGCTGCAGGTTGGCGACCATGACCGTAAGGCGCCCGACCAGCTTCGCCGGGTCATAGGCTGACTTGATGCCGGCGAATACCTGGCGGGTTTCGTTGCCGAGATCGAGCTGAAGTTTGAGCAGCTTGTCGGCGCCTTCGACGTGTTCGGCGGCTACGATCCGCGCGACGCGCAGCTCGACCTTGTTGAAATCATCGATGGTGATGTGATTCGGGGCGGTAGCGGTTTCCACGGCTTTCTCCTGTTGCTGGGCGTGACGCTGCGGCGAATGGCTCTGCAACGCAGGTTGCAGGCTTTCCTTGTTGGCTTCGACCAGCGCGGCGATCTGCTTGGGATCGACGCGGGTCAACAAATGATCGTATTTTCCGATTCTGTGCAGATGCGCCAAAGGCTTCTTGTGCGCAGCCCAATCGAGGGGCGCAATGTTCAAGAATTTCTCTGTGTTGAAGGCAACATTTGGAAGAATTGGCTTCAAGTAGACTGTCAGCACTCGGAAAGCTTCCAACGCAGCGCTACAAACAATATGCAGGCGATCCTTTTGAGCAGGAGACTTAGCGAGTTCCCAAGGTTTGTTGTGGTCGACATACTGATTCACCAAATCGGTTAGCCGCATAATTTCCCTAACGGCTTGACCAAACTCCCTCTCCTCATAGGCCCGCCTGAGTTCCTCCTCGGATCCCCACAGCTTCATTAGAAGCGCAGCGTCTGAGCTTATAGAAGTCTCGTTTGGAGAGAAATCCAGGTCCGCTCGCACCGACCCTTCAAACTCTCTTGTAATAAATCCTGCGGCGCGGCTGGCTATGTTCACGTACTTGCCGATCAGATCGCTGTTTACCCGCGCGACGAAGTCCTCGAGGTTGAGGTCGATGTCTTCCATGGTCGAATTCAGCTTGGCCGCGTAGTAGTAGCGCAGCCACTCGGGATTGAGTCCTTGCTGGAGATAGCTTTCGGCGGTGATGAACGTGCCACGGGACTTGGACATCTTCTGCCCGTCCACGGTGAGGAACCCGTGCGCAAAGACCTTGGTCGGCACGCGGTAGCCGGCGAACTCGAGCATCGCCGGCCAGAACAGGGCATGGAAGTAGAGGATGTCCTTGCCGATGAAGTGGACCATCTCGGTATTGCCGCCCGGGCGCAGGAAGGCGTCCTTGTCGATCGGTTTGCCCGCGGTTTTCAGTCTGGTCGCGTAGTGGGCGAAGCTGCCGAAGTAGCCCACCGGGGCATCCAGCCAGACATAAAAGAACTTCTGATTGCTGGTGCCGGGGATCGGAAAGCCAAAATACGGCGCGTCGCGGGAAATGTCCCAGTCGGCCAGCTTGCTGTCGCCGGGCTCGCCCAGCCACTCCTTCATCTTGTTGGCCGCTTCCGGCTGGAGCGCATCGCCGGTCTGGGTGAACTGGCGCAGGAATTTTTCGCAGCGCTCATCGGAAAGCTTGAAGAAGTGATGTTCCGAGGCCTTGCGCTCCGGCTTGGCTCCCGACACGACCGAGTACGGGTCGATCAGATCGGTCGGGGCGTAGGTCTTGCCGCAGACTTCGCAGGAATCGCCGTACTGGTCCTTGGAGTGGCAGTTGGGGCATTCGCCTTTGATGTACCGGTCCGGCAGGAACATCTGCTTGACCGGGTCGTAGAACTGCTCGACGGAGCGCCTTGCGATCAGATCCTTCGCCTTCAGGCTGTTGTAGATGTCTTCGCAAAAAGCCCGGTTCTCCGGGGAATTCGTGGTGTAGTAATTGTCGAACGCCACATGGAAACCCGCGAAGTCGCGCGTGTGCTCGCCATGCACGCGCGCGATCAATTGTTCCGGGGTTATTCCTTCCTGGTCGGCGCGCAGCATGATCGGCGTGCCGTGGGTGTCGTCGGCGCAGACGTAGTGCACCTCATGGCCCCGCATCTTCTGGAAACGCACCCAGATATCGGTCTGGATATATTCCACGAGGTGGCCGAGGTGGATGCTGCCGTTCGCATACGGCAGCGCCGAGGTGACGAGGATCCTGCGCGGCATTTCGGGGAGGCGCGGAAAAGCCCGGATTCTATCAAATGGACCCCGAGAAAGCCCTTTACGCGTCGGGAATTAAGCTTAAAATTCGCCCCTTAAAAACCAGGGCAAAGTCGTGGCCATCACCGAAGAGCAGGTCAAATCTGCCTTGCAGGAACTCACCGATCCGGTGACGGGGAAGGACTATGTGTCCGGCAAGGAAGCCCGCAACATCAAGATCGAGGGCAACGCGGTCTCGCTCGACATCCTGCTTGGTTACCCGGCCAGGAGCGTGATCGACACCGTCCGGCGCGATGTCATTGCCAGGCTGAAGTCCATTCCGGGCGTGGGAAGTGTCAGCGCCAATGTGCAGGTCAAGATCATCGCCCACGCGGTGCGGCCCGGTGTGAAGCTGATGCCCGGAGTCAAGAACGTGATCGCCGTGGCCTCCGGCAAAGGCGGGGTGGGCAAATCCACCACCGCGGTAAACCTGGCGCTGGCGCTCGCCGCCGAGGGCGCCCAGGTTGGATTGCTGGATGCCGATATCTACGGCCCCTCGCAGCAGATGATGATGGGACTATCCGGGCGTCCGGAGTCCGCCGATGGAAAGACCATCGAACCAAAGTTGAAATACGGCGTGCAGGCGATGTCGATCGGACTGCTGATCGACGTGGACACTCCGATGGTGTGGCGCGGTCCGATGGTGACGCAGGCGCTGGAGCAACTGCTGCGCGACACCCAATGGAAGGACCTGGACTATATGGTGGTGGACCTGCCACCAGGGACCGGCGACATCCAGCTTACCCTGTCGCAGAAGGTTCCGGTGACCGGCGCGGTGATCGTGACCACCCCCCAGGATATTGCGCTGATCGATGCCCGCAAGGGGCTCAAGATGTTCGAAAAGGTCGGCGTGCCGATTCTGGGGCTGGTCGAGAACATGAGCGTGCACGTCTGCTCCAAGTGTGGGCATGAGGAGCACATTTTCGGCGAGGGCGGCGCCGCGGCCATGAGCCGGGACTACGGCGTCGAGGTACTCGGTTCGCTGCCGCTCGACATCAATATCCGCGAGCAGGCGGATTCTGGCAAACCGACGGTGGTGGCTGAGCCGGACAGCCGCTCGGCGCAAATCTACAAGCTGATCGCGCGCAAGGTGGCGGCCAGGATCTCGGAGCTTTCGAAAGACCACAGCGCGGCATTTCCCAAAATAGTGATCCAAAATACATGAAACCAGGCACTGGGGACTCGGGACTCAGGACCGGGAGGAAAGACAAAACGATGTTTCTCGCCCCTCGCCCCTCACCCCTCACTCGTCACGCGAAGCCATGAGCATCAAGTCAGACAGGTGGATTCGCCAGATGGCGCGCGAGCGCGCGATGATCGATCCGTTCGAGCCGAACCAGGTGCGCGCGCTCAACGGCCACAAGATCGTGTCCTATGGTACGTCGAGCTACGGCTATGACATCCGCTGCTCGAACGATTTCAAGATTTTCACCAACATCAATTCGACCATTGTGGATCCGAAGAACTTCGACGAGAAGTCGTTCGTCGATTTCACCGGCGACGTGTGCATCATCCCGCCGAATTCATTCGCGCTCGCCCGCACGGTCGAATATTTTCGCATTCCCCGCAACGTGCTCACGATTTGCCTCGGAAAATCCACCTATGCGCGCTGCGGCATCATCGTCAACGTCACGCCCTTCGAACCGGAGTGGGAGGGCTACGTGACCCTGGAGTTTTCCAATACCACGCCGCTGCCCGCCAAGATCTACGCCAACGAGGGCGTCGCGCAGGTAATCTTCTTCGAGTCCGACGCCGACGATGTCTGCGAGACTTCCTACCGCGACCGCGGCGGAAAGTACCAGGGACAAAAAGGCGTGACGCTTCCGAAGATCTGACCGGAGATCCTTTCCTCCAGTGGCGAGCCCCAGCCAGCCATGCAACCTTTCCCGCCGAGATCCAGCCTTGACGGTGCCCGCACGGAGAACACCATGAAATTCCGTTTCCCTGTCGTGATCATCGATGAAGACTTCCGCTCGGAGAATACCAGCGGGCTCGGTGTCAGGGCACTCGCAAAAGCGATCGAGGAAGAGGGCCTCGAAGTGCTCGGGGTCACCAGCTACGGCGACCTGTCCTCCTTCGCGCAGCAGCAAAGCCGCGCTTCGGCCTTCATCCTGTCCATCGATGACGAGGAGTTCGGCGGCGGCTCTGAGGAGGAGACTACCAAGGCGCTGAAGACGCTGCGCGCCTTCGTGCAGGAGCTGCGCTTCAGGAACGCCGACATTCCGATCTATCTGTACGGCGAGACCCGCACGTCGCGGCACATCCCGAACGACATCCTGCGCGAACTGCATGGCTTCATTCATATGTTCGAGGACACGCCGGAGTTCGTGGCGCGGCACATCATCCGCGAGGCGCGCTCCTACCTGGACGGGCTTTCTCCCCCGTTCTTCCGCGCGCTGGTGCATTACGCCCAGGACGGCTCGTATTCGTGGCACTGCCCGGGGCATTCCGGCGGAGTTGCCTTTCTGAAGAGCCCGGTCGGGCAGATGTTCCACCAGTTCTTCGGCGAGAACATGTTGCGCGCGGACGTGTGCAACGCCGTGGACGAACTCGGACAGTTGCTCGACCACACCGGGCCGGTCGCCGCATCCGAGCGCAACGCCGCCCGGATCTTCAACGCCGATCACTGTTTCTTCGTCACCAATGGCACCTCGACCTCGAACAAGATGGTCTGGCATGCCAACGTTGCACCGGACGATATCGTCGTCGTGGACCGCAACTGCCACGTCTCCATCCTGCACGCGATCACCATGACCGGGGCGATCCCGGTGTTCCTGACCCCGACGCGCAACCACCTCGGCATCATCGGCCCGATCCCGCTCGATGAATTCAAGCCCGAGAACATCCAGAACAAGATCGAGGCGAATCCGTTTGCGCGCGCGGTAAAGCGCAAGAAGCCGCGCATCCTCACCATCACCCAGAGCACCTACGACGGCGTGGTCTACAACGTCGAAATGCTCAAGGACACGTTGAATTCGTCGATCGATACCCTGCATTTCGACGAGGCCTGGCTGCCGCATGCGACCTTCCACGATTTCTACAAGAACATGCATGCCATCGGCAAGGACCGGCCGCGCACCAAGGACTCGATCATCTACGCCACGCACTCCACGCATAAGCTGCTCGCCGGCATCTCGCAGGCTTCGCAGATTCTCGTGCAGGAGTCCCAGACCAGGAAGCTCGACCGCCATGCCTTCAACGAGGCCTACCTGATGCATACCTCGACTTCGCCGCAGTACGCGATCATCGCCTCCTGCGACGTGGCGGCGGCGATGATGGAGCCCCCGGGTGGCACGGCATTGGTCGAGGAATCGATTGTCGAGGCGCTCGATTTCCGTCGCGCCATGCGCAAGGTCGACGAGGAGTTCGGCAAGGACTGGTGGTTCAAGGTGTGGGGCCCGGAAAAGCTGGCCCAGGAAGGCATCGGTTCGCGCGAAGAGTGGATCCTCAAGTCCAACGAGAAATGGCACGGTTTCGGCAATCTGGCACCGGGCTTCAACATGCTGGACCCGATCAAGGCGACTGTGATCACCCCCGGGCTGGACGTCTCGGGCAAGTTCGCCAAGACCGGGATTCCGGCGGCGATCGTGACCCGCTATCTCGCCGAACACGGCGTTATCGTGGAGAAGACCGGTCTCTACTCCTTCTTCATCATGTTCACCATCGGCATCACCAAGGGGCGCTGGAATACTCTTGTAACCGCGTTGCAGCAGTTCAAGGACGACTACGACAAGAACATGCCGCTGTGGCGCATCCTCCCCGAGTTCTGCCAGGCGTATCCGCGCTACGAACGCCTGGGCATGCGCGATTTGTGCGAGCAGATCCATGGCATGTACAAGGCCAACGACGTGGCGCGCCTTACGACAGAGATGTACCTGTCCGACATGCAGCCGGCGATGAAACCCTCCGATGCGTTCGCGGCGATGGCTCACCGGGACATCGACCGCGTCGACATCGACAACCTCGAGGGCCGCGTGACCAGCGTGTTGCTTACGCCCTATCCACCGGGCATCCCGCTACTGATTCCTGGCGAGCGGTTCAATCCCACGATCGTGCGTTATCTCCAGTTCGCCCGCGACTTCAATCGCAAGTTCCCTGGGTTCGAAACCGACATTCATGGCTTGGCCGAAGAACCCGGCGACGGTGGCGTTCGATACTTCGTCGACTGCGTCGGGCAGGCCTGACCGTTCACCTGTCTTTCGCAGGGGGGGCCCTGCGGCGCGATGCCAGGCGATGCACCGGAGGTTGTCCGGGAAATAGACTTCGTCCATGTCTGCGGACGAAGTCCTGATTGCGCGGGGACCTATCCCAGTAATTTCAAACGCTTCCCGTTTCTAGCGGGCGTCATGAGCGAGCCCGTAACCCATGCGCGCATGGCAACCTTCGCAGCGTCTTCATGACGGCTGAGGCCAAAAGCGTTTGACGCTGCGCTCCGGGTTCTATACTGTTTGCCACATAAAAAGCTTTTCAAAGTCGTGATTTAGCTTATGCAGATCACGTGCTGTGCATAGCGATGGGGAGGATCCATGCGGAATCTGAAGCGCTTCGCGCTGCATTTTTCTTTGGTTTTCGTTTTTCCGCTGGTTGTTCTGGCTGCCGACGAACTCCTGATCTCGGCAAAGAAACAACTCGACAACGGCAATCCACAGGCCGCCTACAACATTCTCATCCCGCTTGAGTCGCAGCGCGCGGGCGACCCGGAATTCGACTTCCTGCTCGGCTCGGCGGCGCTCGGTATCGGCAAGAACACCGAGGCGGTGTTCGCGCTAGAGCGTGTGCTCGCGGTCCGGCCCGACGCGATAGTCGCGCGGACACTCATTGCGCGGGCCTACTTCAACCTGAAAGAAACCGAGACCGCCAAGCGCGAGTTCGAAAACGTCCGCAAGCAGGAAGTGCCGGAAGAGGTGGCATTGACCATCGACCGCTTCCTGGACGCTATCCGGCGCGTGGAAGAAACCAAAAAAGTCACCATCCGTGGCTACGTTGAATTTGGCGGCGGCTACGACTCGAACGTCAACAGCGCGACCGCGGATGGCCAGATCGCGGTCCCGGCATTGGCCGGAACAATCCTCACGCTGAGTGGTCCCGGAATAGAGCAATCCGACGGCTA
>Ga0207708_10003932_pt1 | contig 10937 bp, 10 predicted proteins | sample KBSK5101metaG_FD_184340 | JGI IMG/M metagenome (GOLD analysis project Ga0207708, IMG submission 184340) | Corn, switchgrass and miscanthus rhizosphere microbial communities from Kellogg Biological Station, Michigan, USA - KBS K5-10-1 metaG... | ecosystem: Host-associated > Plants > Roots >...
CGCCAAACGCTTTGCCTTGGATTAACGAGAACGTCGCAATACCCGAATCGAATCCCGTTACACGCCTGTACATGTTGTCGACGCACAGGTCACCGTAATAGGAAAGAGCGCTGCGGTCCTTCCTCAAGATGGCCTGTATAAACATCGATAGGTCACCGCCGAGGTTAAACACTCCCGGAATGCGGCTGCCGAAAACAATATTTTCGACCTTGCATTCGCGACCCGCGTGCTGAATCCACCCTTGGTGCCGCGCCAAGCGACTTTCGAACTGCTCAACTTCACTTAGAAATTGCGAGTTGAAGCACGGGCGCGGGCTCGGCTTCATCCACCAGTAAAGCGTCAGCGTATCGGCATCGTATTCAACTTCGATTTGACGAAGATTTTGCGTGTTTGCATATGCGGGGAACTCTGCGACGGCATTCATTTTTACGACCTCCGAAAGAGCTGCTTCTACAGATGGACAATGACCGACACATATTGCCGCTCAGCGGCATGCGTGTACTCTACACAGATTGTAGGATTTAGCACAAGGAGGAAACGCAGGCGCCCGTACGGATGGCCGGGTTTGTTGCGATAACCCAAAAAGCTATACGTGATAGGGAGTTATGCTAACGTCCTAAAACTTCGACTCGCGCCGCCGCTTCGCAGGGATACTTGGATTGTTTACTACAAGCAGTTTAAAAGGTTCTGCTGACTACAAGGCAATCCATCGCCCCCCAACCATCCCCTCTATTGGTCGAAATGTCGCCTTGTACGCCATCTTCGGGCTCTCGCCGATCCAGTAACCCAAATACAGATACGGGAGACCGAGCTCCCGGCAGAGCTCGATTTGCCAGAGGATGCTATAGGTCCCGTAACTTTCGGTCGGCGGCTCGGGATCGAAGAACGTGTAGACGGACGACAGACCGTCGGCCAGCCGGTCAATGAGGCTGACCACCCTGAGCTGGCCGTTCTCGCGGAACTCGTAGAGGTCCGTGTCTACATTGCTGTGCAGCAGGAAGTGCTGGTATTGCTCGCGGCTATCCTGATCCATCCCGCCGCCTGGGTGCCGCATGCGCTGGTAGCGCAGGTAAAGCGCGTAATGGTCGGCATCGTAGGTCAAATCGCGCCTAACTACGGCTATCTTGTCGCGATTTCGCATCGCCCGACGTTGACTTCGCGTGGGTTGGAACTGCTTGACCGGAACCCTGACAGGCACGCATGCGTGGCAGTGGTCACAGTAGGGGCGATACGTGAAGGCACCGCTGCGGCGGAACCCCAGGCGCACCAGTTCGCTGTAGACACGTGCGTCGATCAGGTGGCTGGGGGTCGCCACCTGTGAGCGGGCTGCGCGGTCGGGCAGGTAGCTGCAGGGGTAAGGCGCAGTCGCGTAGAACTGCAACGTCGCCAGCGGAAGGTCCTTGAGATTGCTCACCCCTGCTCCGTCAGTGGTCCCGCAGTCCAGTCCGCGGGCGCTGCGTCCGAGTGTATCAATTCAGCGAGCGCGAGTGCGAACTCCCGCCTGGGAATCGGGCGCGCACCCATCGACGCCAGGTGCTCGGTTTCTTGTTGGCAGTCGATCATCGGGATGCCCCGTCGCGCCGAAAGCGTAACCAACGCCGCCAGCGCCACCTTGGACGCGTCGGACTCGTACGAGAACATGGATTCTCCGAAAAATACCTTCCCGAGCGCAAGGCCGTAGAGCCCTCCGACCAGTTCCCCGTCGCGCCAGGCCTCCACCGAATGGGCATACCCAAGCGCGTTCAGTCGCTTGTAGGCAGTGGCCATCTCGCGCGTGATCCATGTTCCGAATTGCGCTTCGCGCGCGATGTTCGCGCACGCGTGCAGGACTTCGTCGAACGCGGTGTCGACGCGAACGTCGAAGTCGCAGCGCCTGATGCGCTTGGCGAGCGAGCGCGACAATTTGAACTCGTTCACGTACAGCACCATTCGCGGATCGGGGCTCCACCACAGCAATGGCTGGCCCCGGCTGTACCACGGGTAGATGCCATGGCGGTAGGCTTCGATGAGCCTCGCGGGCGAAAGGTCACCACCCGCGGCAAGCAGCCCGTTGGGCTCCGCTAACGCGCTTTCGACGGGCGGAAATGGCGACTGCGAGTCGAGCCAGGGGATCACTTGCGGCGCGCGGGAATGGGATGCGGATTCTGCGGGCGCCAGTGTATGCGCAGAAGACCGTTCCGGTAACATCGGGCGCGAAGTGCCCCGGTAGCTCAGTGGATAGAGCAGCCCCCTCCTAAGGGGCAGGTCGGACGTTCGATTCGTCTCCGGGGTACCACGAACGGCGGCACGCGAATGCTACATGGGCGGGGTACGGCGATCCCACGGCCAGCGACGCGCGCGAGCGCGCATGCATGATGTCGCGCCGCAAGGCGTCTGCCTCTGTTCGCGCAGGCATTTCGCAACTTCCTCGCGCGTCAGGGCCGCACCGTTCTCACCGAGATCTGAGCGGACCGCTACCCGCCAGCCGTGCGGCCGAAGCGGCGTGCGGCCGTTGAATTACACTGCGTCCCTTCTCACCTGCCCACGCCGTCGCGCACCCACGATGAAGATAGGAATGATCACCGACAGCCTGCCCGAAGCCGATTTCGACACGATGCTCGGCGTGGCTGCGCGGCTGGAAATGGACATGCTCGAGTTCGGCTGCGGAAACTGGTCGAGCGCTCCGCATATCGACCTCGACGGAATGCTCGAAAGCGCGACCGCGCGCCGCGAGTTTCTCGCCAAGCTGGCCGACAACGACATTGCGATCAGCGCGCTCAATTGCTCTGGCAATCCCGTCCATCCGGGCGACGAAGGACGCAGGCACGATGAAGTGACGCGCAAGACCATCCGCCTCGCGCGCCTGCTGGCGGTCGATCGCGTCGTCATGATGTCGGGATGCCCCGGCGCACCCGGCGACCGGCACGCCAACTGGATCACGACCGAGTGGCCACCCGAGGTGCGCGAGATCGTCCGCTGGCAATGGGAGGAGGTGCTGATCCCCTACTGGCGCAACCTCACGTCGTATTCGCGCGACCAGGGCGTGCCGCACCTGTGTCTCGAGTTGCATGGCTATCAAAACGTCTACAGCGTGGCAACGCTCAAGCGGTTGCGCGATGCGGTCGGCGACACGGTCGGTGCCAACCTCGATCCAAGCCACCTGATGTGGATGGGCGCCGATCCCCTCGCGGCAGCCCGTGCGCTCGGCGACGCGATCTATTACGTCCATGCCAAAGACACGCGGATCGAGCCTTCGATTGCCGGCGTCAACGGCGTGATCGACACCACGCCCGGCAGCGCGTACGAATCGCGTGCGTGGAACTACATCACGCTCGGACGCGGTCACGACGAGAGCTGGTGGCGCGGCTTCGTCTCGACGCTGGCGGACGTCGGCTACGACGGCGTGCTCAGCATCGAGCACGAGGATCCGGCGATGAGCGCCGTCGAAGGCGTCGAAGAGTCGGTGGCGTTGCTGCAGCGAGTGATCGTCGACCGGCCGCCCCGCGCGCATGCAGTCGCCTGACGCCGCGCCGCGCCGGCGCAGCGTCGTCGTGTTCGATGTTGGTGGCGTCCTGCTGCAATGGGATCCGCGGCATCTCTATCGCAAGCTCTTCGCCGGCGACGACGCAGCGATGGAGCATTTCCTCGGCAACGTCTGCACCGAGGAATGGAACGAGCGGCAGGACGCGGGCCGCACGTTCGCCGACGCGGCGGCCGAGCTTCTTCCCGCGCATGCCGACAAGGCGCATCTCATCCATGCGTTCGGTCGCCGCTTCGACGAGATGATTCCCGGCGCCATCGAGGAAACCGTCGACATCCTGCGTGAGCTCAAGCGTGCCGGCGTGCCGCTTTACGCCGTGACCAACTGGTCGGCCGAGACGTTTCCGTCGGCGCAGAACCGCTTCGATTTCCTGGCCGAATTCGACGGCATCGTCGTGTCGGGCGAGGAAGGCGTCATCAAGCCCGATCCGCGCATCTTTCGCATCCTGCTCGATCGCTACGACATTCCGGCGCACGCCGCGGTCTTCATCGACGACAATCCGGCCAATGCGGAAGCCGCGACGAACCTCGGCATCCATGGCATTCATTTCCGCTCGCCGCAGCAATTGCGACGCGAGCTCGTCGAGCTGGGCCTTCTCTAGGAACCTTCGCATGGCCGTTTTGCTCGGCATCAACCCGATCACCTGGACCAACGACGACATGCCGGAACTGGGCGGCGACATTCCGCTCGACGTCTGCCTGTCGGAAGCGCGAATGGCCGGCTTCGCCGGCATCGAGCTCGGCGGAAAATTTCCGCGCACCGTGAGCGCATTGAGCCCGATCCTCGACCGCCACGGCCTTCAACTGGTCTCGGGCTGGTACAGCGCGAGGCTGTGCGAGCGAACCGCCGACGCGGAGATCGCCGCTGTCGCCGACCACCTGCAACTGCTGGCCGGGATGGACTGTCCGGTGATGGTCTTCGCAGAGGGGCACAACAGCACCGACGGCAACGCGGACGCGCCGCTCTCCACGCGGCCGCTGCTCAGCGAGGCGGAGTGGCCGCGGTTCTGCGAACGGCTGAACGCGGTTGGGCGGCATCTGCGCGATCGCGGCGTTCACCTCGCGTTTCACCACCACATGGGCACGGTGATCCAGACCGAGGCGGAAATCGATCGGCTGATGGCCGGCACCTCCGAAGACGTCGGTCTGCTCCTCGATACCGGGCACCTCGCCTTCGCGGGCGGCGATCCGGTAAGTGTGGCGCGGCGTCACGCATCGCGCATCGTCCACGTCCACTGCAAGGACGTGCGCCGCGCCACGCTCGACGACGCAATTCGCCGCGACCGCAGCTTTCTCGCATCGGTGCTCGACGGCATCTTCACTGTGCCTGGCGATGGCGCGATCGACTACGAAGCCGTGCTGCAACCGATCTGCGATGCGGGTTACGCAGGCTGGCTCGTCGTCGAGGCCGAGCAGGATCCCGCGAAGGCGCATCCGCTGACTTACGCACGACTCGGCTTCCGTAATCTGAAGCAGGCGGCGGAAGACGCGGGTTTCGATGTTGCACCACCGCCCAAGACACCCGTCGATTCACCCGGGAGCGCCGCATGATCGACTTCTGCCTCGTCGGCGGTGGCTTCATCGGACCGCTGCACGCTGCGAACATCGCAAGCCATCCGAACGCGCGGCTGCGCTGGGTCGTCGACGTCAACACCACGGCGGCCGAAGCGCTCGCTACCAAGTTCGGCGGGCGGGCGACGGCGAATCTCGACGAGGCGCTCGCCGATCCGGACGTGCGCGCCGTGATGATCTGCACGCCGCCGCGCACCCACGCCACGATCATCGAGCGCGCGGCGCGCGCCGGCAAGGCGGTGTTCTGCGAAAAGCCGATCGATCTCGACATGAGCCGCGTCGATGCGTGCGGCCACGTGCTGGAAACGACGCGCACGCCATTCTTCGTAGGATTCAACCGGCGCTTCGATCCGTCGCATCGCGCATTGTTCGACGCGATTCGCGCCGGTGAGATCGGCGCGCTCGAGATGCTGGTATTGAGCAGCCGCGACCCGGAGATCTCGCCACCCGATTACGTCGCGGCGATGCCGTACGGGATCTTCTACGACACGATGATCCATGACTTCGACATGGTGCGGTGGCTGACGGGCGACGAGCCGATCGAGATCGTTGCGCGCACGGCGTGCATGCTGGACACGGCGACGAATCCGCATCGCGATCCAGACACGGCCATGGTGATGCTGAAGATGGCGAGCGGCGCACTCGTGCACGTGAATTCGAGCTTTCGCGCCGTGTACGGCTACGATCAACGCATCGAGGCATTCGGTGCCAACGGCATGCTGATCTCGCGCAATCGCCAGCCGACGACGCTCGAGCGCTACAGCGCGGACGGCATCCGCGAGGATCCGCTTCTCTACTTCTTCATCGACCGCTACGCCGAATCGTACGCGCGCGAGCTGAACGACTTCGTCGCCGCGCTCGACGAAAAGCGCGCGCCGTCGATCGGGTTCACCGACGGCCGCCGGGCATTGTTGATTGCGGAGGCCGCGGTAGCGTCGGCGAAAAGTGGCGCACCGGTAGCGATTCCCGGCTAGCCGGCGCGGTCACGCGGTCTTCATCGAAGCTTCCGCGCCGACGCCGAATTCGGCAGCCGCTTGCCGAGGCGCGATTCGCCGGCGTCCTACGACAACGCGGATGACGCCTACCGCAGCAATCATCAGTGCGATCAGCACGGAGGCATACGCCGATGCGTAGCCGTATTCGCCGACTTCCGCGCGGCCGACGATGTTGACCGTCGCCATGTCGAAGCGCGGACTCGTCAGGAAGATTACGGCACTGATCGAGGTCATCGCACTGATGAAGCTGTAGACGAGTGCGGCGATCACCGCCGGCCGGGCGAGCGGCAGGATCACGCGTCGCAGCGTCGCGAACGATCCGGCGCGCAGCGTCGCCGACGCGTCGTCGAGGCTCGGATCGATCTGACTCAGCGTTGCGGCACCGGCGCGCAAGCTCGTCGCCATGTCACGGAACACGAAGCAGGCAACCAGGATGATGCCGGTGTATGCGAGCTCGATCGGCGGCGCGTTGAATGCCAGGATGTAGGCGATGCCGACGACGGTGCCGGGCATCGCGAACGACAGCATCGCGATGAACTCGAACGCGCCCCGTCCGGCAAAGCGATGCCGGTTCAGCAGGTAGGCAACCAGCAATCCGAACGCGGCGGTCATCGGCGCCGACACGAGCGCGATCGAGAGCGTCGTCAGGAACGAACTCCACGCACCGCCGGTCAGGTGCAGCGCGCCGTTGACGTTCTCGACGCCGAACGCCGTGACGTAGTTGCGCAGCGTCAGCGCGTGATTCAGTCCCCACTTCTCGAAGAATCCGCCGGCGAAAATCATCGCGTACACGATAACCGCCAGCACGAGCCACGGCAGCGTCAGGAGCGCGGCCACCGCACTGACCGATCGTGGCAGCAGCATCCGCTTGCCACTGTCGCCCTTGCCCGAAATCGTCACGAAGCTGCGGCGCGCCAGGAGCCGCCGCTGGATCATGAACACGGACAGCGACAGCGCCAGCAGGACGATCGCGAGGATCGCCGCACGGCCGGGATCCTGCTGCACGCCCACGATCGCGAAATAGATCGAGACCGACAGCACTTCGAGATTTCCACCGAGCAGCAGCGGGTTGCCGAAGTCGGCGAGGCTTTCGATGAACACGAGCAGGAACGCATTGATCAACCCAGGCGCCATCAGCGGCAGCGTGACCGTTGCAAACGTCCGATAGCGCGATGCGCGCAGCGTTTGCGCAGCCTCTTCGAACGCCGGGCTGATCCCGTCGACGACACCGACGAGCACGAGATACGCAACCGGCGTGAGCGCGAGCGTTTGCGCAAGCCAGACGCCCGGCAGACCGTAGATCCAGCGCGTCGGATTGACGCCGAACGCCGTCTCGAGGATGGCATTGACGATGCCGGAGCGGCCGAAGAGCATGATCAGCGCGAGGCCGATGACGAACGGGGGCGTGATCATCGGCACGATCGCCATCACGCCGACCAGACGCCGTCCCGGCAACCGCGTGCGCGTCACGACGAGCGCGAACCCCAGCGCGAGGAGCGTCGCGGCCGTGGCGGTCATCACACCGAGTTGCAGGGTGTTCCACACCACACCGCCGTAGCCCCAGATCTGGCTCGATGCGATACGCGCGGTCAACGCCTTCAACGATGCGTGCCCGTCGGAATCGACGAACGCTCGCACGAGCAGGCGCGACAGCGGGTAAAGGGTGAACAGGCCGACGAGCGCAACCGCGGCACCGATCGCGCTGGCGATGAACGCATCGCCGCGGACCCAGCCGCGCAACGCAAGACCGTGGCAAACGAACATCAGTGCGGCGGCGGCCACCGCAAGGCCGCCGTAGCCAAGCCCGGGCTGACGCCCGCGCAGCGGGCCGAACAGCGCTGCCAGTGCGGGCCAGGTCCAGCCGCCGATGTCGATCGCCGCGGCGACCGCCGCGATCGTCGCGACGCCCAGCGCCCCGCTGACGATGAGAAGCCGCGACGCCACACGATCGCTCATCGCGCGGCGTAACGTGAACAGCGGCAGCACGAGCGTTGCCGCCAGCGGCAGCAGCCACGCGCGTCCCTGGTAGACGAGCTGAACGGCGGCCGGGGCCACGCGCGCGTCCAGCGGATACGCCGCTACCCAGTTGAACGCGAGGAAGCCCTGCCCGCCGATCGCATTCCACGGCAGGAAAAGGAAGCCGAACCAGCCCACGGCGAGCCAGCCGGCGACGCCCGGACGTTGCATCGTGAGCGGGGCCGTTTCGCGCGACCCCAACGCGGTTACTTCGGTGCCTTGAATACCTCGTTCTCCCAGCGGGAGAGCAGCCGCTCGCGGCCCTGCTTCGAGCCGTACTTGTCGAGATCCAGCTTGATCAGCTTGATCTCGGACGGCTTCGGCGCCATCGGGTGTACCTGGGCGTTGCGATTCGACGGCGTCTGGAACTTGTTGACCGCCACCGCGACGTTCTGTCCCGCCGGCGACAGCACGAAGTCCATCCACTTGCGCGCGCCTGCCGGATTGGGACCGTTCTTGATGATCGCCGACGAGATGATCTCGTAGCCGGTACCTTCGCACGGCACGACGGTCTTCACCGGATAACCCTGTACCGTCTGCGCGACCGAGTCGTGCAGGAATGTGATGCCGATCGTCGTCTCGCCCTTCGCAGCCGCCCGGATGCCGGCGCTGCCGGAGCGCGTGTACTGGTTGACGTTCTTGTTCATCGCCGCGAGGAACTTGAAGCCCTCGTCCTCGCCCATCATCTGCAGGATCGTCGACACCATGTTGAATGCCGTGCCCGACGAGCCCGGATTGGCCATCTGGATCTCATCCTTGTAGGCCGGGTTCGCGAGGTCCTTCCAGCACTTCGGCTCCGGCAGCTTCTTCTTCGCCAGGAGCTCGGTGTTGTAGCCATATCCCAGCACGCCGGTGTAGATCGGCGTCTGGAAATACTGGTTCTCCTCGGCGATCCGCTGCGCCCACTCGTGCAGATCGGCGATGCGCGGCGACTTGTACGCTTCGAGCAGGCCCTCCGCGGCGAGTTGCTTCGCCGATGCCGATTCGGCCGCGTGATATACATCGGCGCGCGGGTTGGCCTTTTCGGCCCGGATCTGCGCGAGGCTCTCGCCGTCCGTCCTGCGGATGAACACGGCTTTCTCGCCCGTGGTCTTTTCGTAGGCGGCCTTCAGAGCTTCGCACCAGTCGACCTCGAAATTGCAGAGAACCGTCACTTCCTGGGCGAGCGCGGGTGCAGCGAACGACAACGCGGCGATCAAGCCGAGCAATGCGCGCGGCGTGATTCTGCTCCATCGAACGGACATCATTCCCTCTCCTTTTTGTTGAGTGCGTGATGCTCCACGTCCGAGGCGGGTCGGAGCAAAATTATGTGCATGCGCAGGACCTTCGTGTCAAGGAGCATCGGTCCTCGCGGCGGCGTGCCAGGACATGGAATGCGAACGATCATCGAGCGCGCGTTCACCGCCCACAAGCTCGCGACGGCAAGGTACGTCGGCGGATGGCGCAGGCTATGGGCCGCAGGCCTGCTTTGCGCGCTTGCCGGAACGGCGTCAGGTTACGTGCAGGACCTCGAGTTCGAGCGGCAACTTCACGCCAGTGACGCGCGCGGGCTCGCGCGCCTTCCGGCAGCGCGGTTCAACAACGGCGTGGCGGGGTTCTTCCGCGCGCACGGACTCTACGTCGTCCCTTACACCGAGATGGCCTGGTGCCAGGATCGCGCCCACGGCGTGCTGGGTCCGGGATGTTACGTCGAGTTCTTCTTCCAGCTCAAAGGGCTTCCGCCACGCGAGGCAGGCGGCTCGCCCTGCGGCCTCATCGGACGCTGGCACCGCGCACCCGGCAGCAACACGTACGTCCCGACACCCGGTGCCATCTACGCGGCTGCGATTGCGGCCGGCGATTGGCACAAGGTGATCGCCGCGCTCACGGAATCACCCAATCCTTCGCAATCGAACGACTCACGCCGCCGCGACGAGTGCACGAGCTGACGTTGCTTCCGATGACCAGTGCGTCGCAGATGTGATGCCGATGACGATCAAGCTCGATTTCGCGCCGTTGCAGGCCGCCTGCGACAGGCGCTGATCGGGGACCGGGCGCTGCGCCCGACAGCGCAGGTGCGACGGCAAAGACGGTAAACTGGCGCCATGTTCGCCGCAACCGATGCCGTCGTCGTGCGCGAGGTGGGATTGCGCGATGGGCTGCAGAGCATCGAGCGCATCCTGCCGACGGCGCAGAAGATCGAGTGGATTCGCGACGCGCATGCCGCGGGTCAACGCGAGATCGAAGTGGGTTCGTTCGTACCTGCCCGCCTGTTGCCGCAACTCGCCGACACCGCCGAACTCGTCGCATTCGCCAGAACATTGCACGGCCTGTTCGTGTCGGTCCTCGTCCCCAACCTCAAGGGCGCTGCACGTGCGCTCGAGTCGGGCGCGGACCTGATGCTGGTTCCGCTGTCGGCAAGCCACGCGCACAGCCTCGCCAACCTGCGGAAATCGCCTGACGACGTCGTCGCCGAGATTGCGCAGATCCGTGACGCGCGCGATCAAGCGGGTTCGGCATGTCTCATCGAAGTCGGCATAAGTACGGCATTCGGCTGCACGATCCAGGGCCGGGTCGATCCCGCGGAAGTGCTGCGGCTCCTGCAGGCTGCCCTCGACGCGGGTGCCGATCGCGTCGGCCTCGCCGACACCGTGGGTTACGCCGATCCGCTGATGGTCAGCCGACTGTTCGAGCAGGCCACGCGCATCGCCGGCGACCAGTTGGCATGCGGTCATTTCCACGACACGCGCGGGCTCGGGATGGCCAACGTGTTCGCCGCGTGGCAGGCCGGCGTACGGCGCTTCGATGCGACGCTGGCCGGCATCGGCGGATGCCCGCATGCGCCCGGCGCGAGCG
>Ga0207708_10003933_pt1 | contig 10937 bp, 10 predicted proteins | sample KBSK5101metaG_FD_184340 | JGI IMG/M metagenome (GOLD analysis project Ga0207708, IMG submission 184340) | Corn, switchgrass and miscanthus rhizosphere microbial communities from Kellogg Biological Station, Michigan, USA - KBS K5-10-1 metaG... | ecosystem: Host-associated > Plants > Roots >...
GATCGCGAAGGCATCCGGCGCCTGGCGGCCGAAGAGCTCAGGCTGCCGACCTCGCCCTACCGGTTCGCGGACAACGAAGCGGTGTATCGCGCCGCCGCCTCGCGGCTGTGCGTATCGCCTTTCATGGCCGAAGAATATGCGCGCCGTTACCACGCCTCTGGCTCGGTCATGTATCCGTCGCGCTCGAAGGATTGCCCGATCTTCGAGGCGAAGACGCCGCGCGCGATTCGTAACGGCGAACTCGTGATTGGCTACGGCGGCAGCAGCGGGCCGGAGATGATGGCATGCCTGCGCACGCTTGCGGCGGCATTGACGGGCGCACCGACGCGACTGGAGGTGTTCGGTCCCTTCGGCGAGGACGCGAAGCGCGACCTCCTCTCGATTTCGCCGGCGATTTCGTTCCAGGGCTTCGTGCCGTTTGACCAGATGATTCGCGATCTGCGCGCGATCGCGGACGTGCTGTTTTTGCCGATGACCTTTGACGCCGCCGGGCGCAACAACATGACGGTGTCGTTCCCGAGCAAGTTCACCGACTACACCGCCACCGGCCTGCCACTGCTGATCTATGGGCCGCCGTATTCCTCCGCGGTGCGGTGGGCCCGGAGCTTTGACGACGTCGCGGAAATCGTCGATCGCGAAAGCGTCGACGCGCTGCGGGAGGCGATCGCGCGAATCGCCGGCGATCACGATCGGCGGGCTGCGCTGGCGGGGCGCGCGGTGGCCATCGGCCGGCAGTGTTTCGATCCCGAAGGCGCCCGCGCCGCGCTGGCGGCGGCGCTCGGCGGCGTCGGTTGATGGCGGCGGCAGCGGGATCCGCCGACGTGCGCGTCTACCTGTTGACGTACCGGCGCAACCACCTGCTGCCGCGGGCGCTCGACAGCCTAATCGCCCAGACCCACACCAATTGGATCTGCGAGCTGCACAACGACGATCCGGACGATCCGTTTCCGGAAACGCTGGTCGCCGCCGCCAACGATCGGCGCATCACCTATCATCGGCACGCGCGCAATCTCGGACCGACCGCGAGTTTCAACAACGTATTCAAGCCGATCCATGAACCGTTCATCAGCCTGCTCGAGGACGACAACTGGTGGGAGCCGCAGTTGCTCGAGCGCCTGTTCGCGGCGATTGCGCCGCACCCGTCGATCAACCTCGCCTGGTCCAATTGCCATCTCTGGCGCGAGACCGGGCAGCACGAGTGGCGGCGTGAAGGCACGATTTGGCCGGTGGACGGACACGGCGCCATCACCATCTTCGAGACGCCCCACCCGATGCAGGCGTGCCGCGCGATTCACTCGAATGGCGCGATGATCCTGCGCGTCACGAGCGAGACCACGGTGCCGACGCCGCTCTCCACGCCGTTTGTCGCCGTCGAGCGGATGCGCGAGCGCGCCTATCCCGGCCGGCTGCTGATGGTCCGCGAGCCGCTCGCCAATTTTGCGATCACGCTCGAGTCGTCGCGCCGCGAAACCGCCGACGAAAGCATGCAACTGATGGTGTTGCTGGCGATGACGCTGATGAAGCGTTGTCCGGACACGCGGGAGTTCTTCGGACGAATGTGGGCTGAGTGTCGCGGCGCCCGCGGCCACTTGCTTCGTCCTCTCGTCGTCGCCGGTGCGATGGCCGGACGCCTGCGTCGCGTGCTGATGTCGGCGAGTCCGGGCGACCTGGCCGTGGTGGCCGCATGGGCGATGCTCAATCCCAGGCGCTTTGCCGGTCTCTTCAAGGCGCCGGCACGCTTCCCTGAAGTGCTGGAATTCCTCGAGGCCGCCGGCGCGCGCGCGGCCGCGCTGAGCGGGAAATCGTGAGAGACCGGTTGTTGCTTGCGGCCATGAAGGCCGTGCCGGCGCCGCTGGCGCGCCATCTGTTGTTCCTGCTGCGATCGAATCCTGAAGTGACCGACCGGTGGGAACATCACATCAGGCCGATTCATTACTACGAGCCGCTGCCGGACTTTCGCGCGATCGCGGCGGCCGATGCGCGCCGCCGCCGTCCTCCGGTGACGACGGATTTCGACATCCCGAGGCAGCTGTCTTTGCAAGCGGACCTCGCACGGAAGTACGCGGCGGAAGTCCAGGGCTTGCAGGCCGAAGGCCACAATTTCAACAACGCCTATTTCGACGGCATGGACGCCGCCATTTATTACGCGCTGGTTCGCGACCTGAAACCGCGGCGCATCGTTGAAATCGGCTCCGGTTTTTCGACGCGACTCGCGGCTCGTGCCATCGAGCGAAATCGCGCCGAGGGCGCGGCGGGCGACATCGTCTGCGTCGAGCCGTTTCCCGAACCGCGCCTCACCGACGCCAGGCTGCCGATCACGCTGGTGGAAGAGCGCGTCGAACGCATCGGCTTCGACGTGTTCGACTCGTTGCAGGCCAACGACATCCTGTTCATTGACTCCAGCCATGTCGCGACATTCGGCAGCGATGTCTGCCGCGAGCTGCTCGAGATCGTGCCCCGGCTGCTGCGCGGCGTGTGGATTCACGTGCACGACATCTTCTTCCCGCATGACTATCCGGCGGAGTGGGTGCTCGGGCAGCGCCGGGTCTGGAACGAGCAGTACGTGCTCGACGCGTTCCTCGCCTGCAACACCGCGTTCAAGCCGACCTGCTGCGTGCAGTGGCTGTGGTCCGAACATCGCGACGAGCTTCGAGCCGCGTGGTCGCCCGCGATCGTCGACGCCGGCGGCACGCAGGGCCCGGCGAGCTTCTGGATGAAACGCATTGCCTGATACCGCGCCCGCGACGGACGGCATTGCCGTGGTCATCGCCACCATCGGCCGGGCGGATGCGTTGGCGCTGTGCCTCGACACCCTCGCGCGCCAGACCGTGTTGCCCGCCGAGATCATGGTGGTGCACAGCGGGTCCGATCCCGAGACGCGCGCGCTGTGTGAGCAGAATTGGCCGGCGCGCGGCCTGAACGTCACCTACTTCGCCTATCCGCAGAAGAGCGCCGCGTTGCAACGGGATTTCGCGGTGCGACGCACGCGCCAGCCGTTGATCATGTTTTCGGATGACGACATGGAGTTCGAGCCGGAGTGGATCGCCGGCCTGCTCCGCGAGCTGCTTCGCGAACCCGGCATCGGCGCCGCGATGGGCCGCGTTCTCAATCAGGAGATGGCCGCGCCGACGCCGCTGTGGCGGCTGTATCGACGGCTGGTCGCGCGGGCGCGCCGCGGATTCACACCGGGCGCGGTGGTCGGCGCGCTCGTGCCCAATGGCTTTCCCCGGGACGCCGCGGCGCCGATTCCCGCGGAGTGGCTGGCCGGCTGCGTCACACTGCTTCGTCGAGACGCGTATCTGTCGGTGAACGGATTCGCGCCGCACTTTCGCGGCAGCTCGCCGGGAGAAGATCTCGATCTCGGCTACCGCATGAGCCGCCGGTGGAAGGTGGTCTACGTACCCGCCGCGCGCTGCCTCCACCACCAGTCGCCGTTGGGCCGCGAGAACATCGCCCGACATCAATACCTCTCGATGCGATCGCGCTACGCGTTCTGCCGCGCCAGCGCCGGCATGGGCGTGCTGCGATCGTTCGGACAGATCACATTGTGGGCGATGTTCCAGACGGCCAGCGAGCTCGGTCAGCTGCGGCACGGCCGCGTGCGCAAGGACCTGCTTGCGGCATGCTGGGGACGCGTCCGCGGCGCGTACTCATGCGTCGGCTGGGATCCGGCCGCGGAGCAGTTTCCCGAGTGGCATGACACCCACGTCGCCTGAAGGCCGGTTGCTGGTGCTTGGCGATTATCCCGTCGGCTATGCCAATGGGATCGGTGAGACGCTGTCGAATCTTCTCGCCGGCCTTCCGGACGCGATGCTGTTTCAATCGCATCCGGATCACCTGACGCCGTTGAACGGGCACGGACGTGGCCGCGCCGCCACTTTTGATTTTCCGCGGCGGCCGCGTGGCTGGCCGGCATGGGTGGCAGGCGTTCATAAGCCGGTCCTGAAACTGCAGCAGGTGTCCGCAAGCAGGCGGTTGTTCGAGACGGCCTCGGCGCTCATCACCGAACAACGCATCGACGCCGTGCTGTCGTACCCGGTCACGCCGTGGGTGCTGTTTGCGGTGGTGCGGCTGCGGCGGGCGTTTCCGCGCGTGCGTTTCGTCTTTTACGTGATGGACGACTGGGAGGGCCATCACAAATGTTTCGGGCTGCCGTTTACCGCGAAACGCCGCGCCGCGCTCAACGAGATCGTGGCGACGAGCGACGCCCGATTCGCGTGCTCGCAGCTGATGCAGCAGGATTACCAGCGCCGGTTCGGCAACGAATGGGGCGTTCTCCACAAGGGGGTCGATACGACCGCGAGCCTTCCGGCCGCCACCAGCTGCCGGATCGACAACATCCTGTATACCGGCGGGATGAACATGTTCAGGTGGGACGCGGTAATGGCCTTCGTCGAAGGGATGCGGCGCTACCGCGATCGATCCGGCCGCAACATTTCGTTGACGCTGCTCGGCACCGAACTGAATCGCGACTACGCGTCGGCGCTGGCCCCGTATCCATTCGTGAAGGCCGAGCCGTGGATCGACAACGAGGCCTGCCAGCGCCGCCTCGCGTCCGCCGACATGCTGTATCTGCCGCTGTCGTTCGAAGCGAAGCTCGATCGCATCGCCAACCTGGCGATGCCGACGAAATTCTCCGAATACCTTGCCTCCGGCCGCCCGACCATCTTCCACGTGCCGCGCGAGTCTGAGGTGCATCGGCTCGCCTCCGGTGCCGGACTGCCGACGATCATCGACTCCGTCGATCCGCAAGCCGCCTGTCAGTTCCTGACCCGGCTGGATCAAGACGGCATTGACCTCGCGGCGTACCGCACGCGCACCGAACAACTGCTGCGCGCCGAATTCGATCAAGTGGTCTTGCGCCGCCGCCTGGCGACGGCGCTGTGGTCGCGAGCGAACTGATGCCGATGGCAAGCGACGAGACCTCGGACGCCTACCTCGACCTGCTGAAGCGGTGCCTGACTGCCGACCTCTATGACGAGAGTGCGTGGAGCGTGTTGAGCGGATGGCGCTCGGGACACGGCGGCCTCGCGCAGCGGCTGCGCCGCGCGGCCGCGGCATTTCTGAAACGCCGCGGGCTCCTGGTGGTGCGGCAGCGGGCGTTCGATCCGGCCCTGCGCGCAGATGGGAACGACTGGCCGGCGTTCGGCTACACCATGATTGGCGTGAAGCGGCTGGCCAACGTCGAATCGTGTATCCGCGCCATTGTGAGCGAGGATATTGCGGGCGACCTCATTGAAACCGGCGTCTGGCGCGGCGGCTCGGCCATTTTCATGCGCGCCGTTCTCAAGCAGCTTGGCGTGACCGATCGGCACGTCTGGGTGGCGGATTCGTTTGAGGGCCTGCCGAAGCCAACCAACGTTCACGATCTGGCCGATCGAGCATGGGACATGTCGGAGAATCCGTACCTCGCGGTCTCTCTTGAACAGGTGCGCGCCAACTTTGCGCGATTCGGCCTGCTCGACGACCGTGTGCGCTTCTTGAAGGGATGGTTTCGCGACACCTTGCCAACCGCTCCGATCGATCGACTCGCGCTGCTCCGCCTTGACGGCGACATGTACGAAGCGACCATGGATTCGCTCGAAAACCTCTACGCGAAAGTCAGCCCCGGCGGATTCGTGATCGTGGACGACTACGGGTCGTGGCCCGCGTGCCGGCTGGCCGTCGACCGGTTTCGAGAGAGCCGGGCCGTGACCGCGCAGATGATCGCCGTCGCTGGAGGGGCGGCCTACTGGCGCGTGCCCGCGGGGCAGCCTCAGGTGGCGCGATCATGAGTCTGCGCATCCTGATTCTCGGCGGCTCCGGCATGCTCGGCCACAAGCTGCTGATCGGCCTGCGGGCGGCGGGGCACGATGTGAGCTGCACGCTCAAGGAAAGCCAGCGCTCGCCGCTGTCGCGCCTGCCGATCTTCACCGGGCCAAAGACGTTCTGGGATATCGACGTGCTCGATTGGCCGTCACTCCGCGCGCTGTTGCGGACGCATCAGCCGCAGGTCGTCATCAACGCCGTCGGCATCATCAAGCAGCGGCAACTCGCGACGTCCGCGATTCCGTCCATCCAGATCAATGCGCTCATGCCGCACCAGTTGGCCGACACGCTGGCGGCATGGAACGGGCGATTGATTCACTTCAGCACCGATTGCGTGTTCAGCGGCGATCGCGGCCATTACACCGAGGCGGACAATTGCGACGCCGATGATCTGTACGGCCGCAGCAAGTTCCTCGGCGAGGTGACCAACGCCACGAACGCCGTGACCCTGCGCAGCTCGATCATCGGCCGCGAGCTGCGCCATCACCAGTCGCTGCTCGACTGGTTCCTGTCGAAGAATCACCAGGAGGTCAAGGGATTCACGCGCGTGATCTACTCCGGCCTGACGACCAACGAGTTCGTGCACGTGGTCGACAAGGTCGTGACCCGGCATCCCGGGCTGTCGGGCCTCTATCAGGTCGCCAGCGAACCGCTCAGCAAGCACGACCTGCTGCGTCTCGTTGCGGCGGCGTTCCGCCTCGACGTCCGCATCACGCCGGTGGACCAGCCGTTCAGCGACCGATCGTTTTCGGGTGCGAAGTTCACCGCGGCGACGGGCTACGTCGCGCCGGCGTGGCCGGCGCTCGTGGCGGCGCTGGCATCGGACGATACTCCCTATGGCGAATGGCTCGATCGCATTCGCGAGACGACACATGACCCCAGACCGCCCCTTTGACAACCAGCGCATCCTGATCACCGGCGGCACCGGCTCGCTGGGCCAGGTGCTGACCCGCCGCGTGCTCGGCGGGGAGATGGGACGCCCCGCGAAGGTGATCATCTTCTCGCGCGATGAGGCGAAGCAGCATTTCATGCGGCTGCAGCACCAGAACGTCGCGGCCGCGACCGATGAAGTGATCTATCGACACGCGAAAGATGCGCTCGAGTTTCATATCGGCGACGTGCGCGATCGCTGGAGCATCGCTTCGGTGCTGTCGAATGCGGACTACGTCATCAACGCCGCGGCGCTGAAGCAGGTGCCGACCTGCGAGTACTTCCCGACCGAGGCGGTACGCACCAACGTGCTGGGCCCGGAGAACATCGTCTCGATCATCGAAACCGAGAAGCTCCCGGTGAAGGTGGTGGTCGGCGTCTCCACGGACAAGGCGTGCAAGCCCGTCAACGTGATGGGCATGACGAAGGCGATCCAGGAGCGCGTGTTCATCCAGGGCAACATGCGCTGCGGCCAGACGCGCATTGTCTGCGTGCGTTATGGCAACGTCCTCGCGTCGCGCGGTTCGGTCATCCCGCTGTTCCACGATCAGATTCGGCGCGGCGGCCCGGTAACGATCACGACGCCGGAGATGACGCGCTTTCTGTTGAGCCTGGACGATGCGGTCGACACGATTTTTGCCGCGGTGCGCGACGGCCAGCGCGGCGACACCTATATTCCGCGCGCGCCGGCGGCGCGCATGACCGACCTGGCCCGGGTGCTGATCGGCGACCGTCCGATCAAGACCGCGATGACCGGCATCCGCCCCGGCGAGAAGGTCCACGAGATCCTGATCAGCGAGGAAGAGGCGCAGCGCGTCGACGATCGCGGGCGCTTCTACGCGATCCGCTCGCTCCTGCCGGAAGTGCGCGCCCAGGCCGGCGGCACCACCGTGCTTGGCAAGGAGTACAGCTCGAGCGACGACATCCTCGGCGAGCAGGCGCTGCGCGAATTGCTCATCAGCCACAAGTTGATGGTTGGCGACGTCGCCAGCGAGACGGGCGAACTGCTGCGATGAAGATCCTGACGATTCTCGGCACGCGGCCGGAAATCATCCGCCTCAGCCAGGTGATCGAGATTCTCGACCGTCAGGCGAGCTCGCACATCCTCGTCCACACCGGGCAGAACTACGACGCGCGGTTGAGCGATCAGTTTTTCGAGGAGCTCAACGTGCGGCGTCCCGACGAGCACATGGACATCCGCGAGCCGGGGATGGCCGCGCAGATTGGCCGGATTCTCGAGTCGTCCGAAACGCTGTTTCGCAAGCATCGCCCGGATCGACTGTTGATCCTTGGCGACACCAACAGCGGCTTGTCGGCGATCATCGCTCGGCGGCTCGGCATTCCCGTCTACCACATGGAAGCGGGCAACCGCTGCTTCGACGATCGCGTTCCCGAAGAAGTGAATCGCCGGGTGATCGATCACTGCAGCACGGTGCTGTTGCCGTACACCGAGCGCAGCCGCGCCAACCTGCTCGCCGAAGGCATCGATGGGGCGCGCATCTTCGTGACCGGCAATCCGATCAAGGACGTGATGGATCGGCACCGCGATCGCGTGACGGCGAGCCGCGCGCTCGAGGACCTGCAGCTGACGCCGCGGGGATATTTCCTGGCGACGTTTCATCGTGCCGAAAATGTCGATCACGAGGGACGGCTGCGCTCGCTGCTCGATGCGTTCGCCCGGCTCCACGCGATTCATCAGAAGCCGGTGGTCTGTTCGCTGCACCCGCGCACCAAGGCGAAGATCGAGGCGTTCGGGCTCGCCGCCGGCGACGGCGTTCGGATGTCGCCGCCGTTTGGCTTCGCCGATTTCCTTCGACTCGAAGGCGACGCCTTCTGCACGTTGAGCGACAGCGGCACGGTGCAGGAAGAAGCCTGCATCATGGGCGTGCCCAACGTGACGATCCGCGACGTCACCGAGCGGCCGGAGACGATCGAGTGCGGCTCGAACATCCTCGCCGGCGCGACGGCGGATCGGATTGTGCCGGCGGTGGCGCTGGCCACCGAGCGCGGCCGGCAGTGGACGCCGCCGCCCGAGTACCTGATGACCGGCGTCGCCGCCACCGTCTGCCGCATCGTTCTCGGCCACCGCGCGCCCGACGCGGCGGAGCTCGAATGGCAACAGCGCGCACGATCATGATGACGGCCATCGTCACCGGCTATCGCCGCGTCGACGACTTGCTGAGGACCTTGCGCAACCTGCACGCGTGCGAGCCGGCGCCCGCGGAAATCCTGGTGCACATCGACAGCGGCCGCCACGACACCGTGGCCGCGGTGACGCGTGAGTTTCCCGGACTGAGCGTGCTCGTCAGCGAGGAGAACATCGGGCCCGGCGGTGGGCGCAATCGGATGGTGGCGGCGGCCGCGCACGAGCTCGTCGCGAGCTTTGATGACGATTCGTATCCGATCGATCGCGACTACTTCGCGAGGCTCGAGCAGGAGTTCCATCGCTTCCCCGATGCCTGGGTGATGGCCGCGCAGGTGTTTCATTTGCACGAGGCGATCGAACCCGACACGACGGCGTCGGAATGGGTCGCGGATTTTACCGGTTGTGGCTGCGCCTATCGCCGTGCGCGATACTTGCAGGTCGGCGGCTACGTGCCGCTGCCGACGGCCTACGGCATGGAAGAAGTCGACTTCGGGTTGCGGCTGCATGCGCTCGGCGGACGGGTGCTCCGTTCCGGCCGGCTGCGCGTGTTTCATCACACCGATCTCTCGCACCACGCCGACCCGATGATTACTTCAGCGAGCATCGTCAATCTCGCGCTCCTTGCGTACCTGCGGTACCCGGTTTCAATGTGGGCCATCGGCGTGGCTCAGTGCGCGAACCGGGTGCAGTGGCTGTTTCGCCATGGACGCCGTCGCGGCGTGTGGCGGGGGTTGATGTCGATTCCTGCGGCTATTACCGAGCATCGTCGCGAACGGGATCCGCTGCCTGGCCGGGCAGTTCGATCATTCCTGGCACTGAGGCGCGCACCACGTCCGGTGTGAGCGCACGTCGCATCAACTTCGGCAATCTCGACGCGTTGCGCGGCCTGCTGGCGGTGTATGTGGCGCTCGGCCACTGCCGATGGCTGCTCTGGGGAGGCCATGCGGCGTGGCTGGCTGGCTCGCATGCCGCCTGGGAGGCAGTCCCTGTTTACGCATCAGCGGCCCTGCGTTACGGACGCGAGGCCGTCATGGTGTTCTTCGTGCTCAGCGGCTTCTTCATTCATTTCCGCGCCGCCGATGCACGCGGCCGCGAGAAGTTTCGAGCGGCGCCGTTCTACAAGCGCCGCTGGCATCGATTGGCGCCGCCGTACTTTTTCGCGCTGGTTGTGACGGTCGCATGCGATCTGATCGGACGCATGTGGTGGCCGATGCTTTACGAAGCGCGCACAGGAGATCCGCTGCTCGATTCGACCTTTGCCAGGGGCGGGTATTCGACCACTTCGATCGTTCCCGCCTTGTTGCTGCTGCCATCGTCGGCCGGCCGCGAGTTCGGATCAAACGGTCCGCTGTGGTCGCTCGCGTTCGAGGCGATCTATTACGCCATCTACCCGGCATGGCTGAGCGTGCGCCACCGAAGCCGGGTCGCCGCATTCATTGCCATTCCCGCGCTCTGCCTCGCGCTGACGTTGAGTCCGGTGGGCGGGTTTCCAATCACGGTGTTGACCTATTACCCGATCTGGCTGGTTGGCGCGCTGCTCGCGGAACAGATGGTGACGAGCGGCGTGCCACGACAGGCCGTTGTCATCGGCGCGATGTTGTTTCTCGGTGGTGCGGCGGTGTATCTGGTGGCGCCAGTTGCCGTGCTCGCCGTGATCGCCGCGATCGTCTTTGGTGCCGGTCTCGTCCTGGCGTTCGGTGGCGCGCAGTCGAAGCGGATTCGTGGCTGACACCCGCGCGTTGACCGGGCTCGAGATGCACTCGCTCTGCCCAGCGCGAAAGTCATAAGATGTCCACGTCCACCTACGACTCCATCGAAACCATTCCCCAAACAACCGATCTGGCTCAAAATGTATGGAAGCGCTTCAGGCGTCATCGCGGCGCGATTGCCGGTGCGATCATTTTTGGAATGCTGGTCGCGATTTGCATCGTCGCATTCCTTTCTCCTTATAACCCTGAAGAGTCGAAACTGTCTGAAAAGTTTCAATCCCCCTCTGCTCCGCACTGGTTCGGCACGGATGCACTTGGACGCGATCTCTTCACCCGTATCCTCT
>Ga0207708_10003940_pt1 | contig 10927 bp, 14 predicted proteins | sample KBSK5101metaG_FD_184340 | JGI IMG/M metagenome (GOLD analysis project Ga0207708, IMG submission 184340) | Corn, switchgrass and miscanthus rhizosphere microbial communities from Kellogg Biological Station, Michigan, USA - KBS K5-10-1 metaG... | ecosystem: Host-associated > Plants > Roots >...
GCCGCAGGCTGGCGCGGTTCTCGTCGACCATCGTGCGCAGCGAGCCGCTCAGCTCGGCGAAGTTGGTCGCGGCGACCTTCGCCGGCTCGGTCACCTCGATCAGGTTGTCGGTCAGCGCGCTCACACGCTTCATCAGCTCGGCCGACTGGTCGGCGATCGCCTGCGCGCGCGCCTCGAGCTTGTCGAGCAGCCCGACTCCGGCGGTGATCTCGCTGCCCGGCGGCAGCGGCGCGGCGGCCGCGGTTCCGTCGCGCAGGTCGATGACCTTGAGCCCGGTGATGCCGGCGAACTGCAGCATCGCCTGGGTGTCGGTGCGGATCGGCGTGCCGCGGTCGACCTCGATCGCGACGTCGACCTTGCGCAGGTCGGTCTTGTGCACGCCGACGTCCTCGACGGTGCCGACCCGGATCCCGTTGAGGTAGACCACGGCGCCGGGCTCGAGCCCCATCACCGAGCCGTCGAACACGATGCGGTAGCGGTCCTGCTTCTCCCAGACGCGCACGCCGCCGAACACGACGAGGACGACGGCGATCAGCACCAGCGTCGCGGTGGCGAACAGTCCGACTCGAATGCTCTGTGCTTTGCTCGGCATGGTGGTCCTAGGTCGCCGCCGGCCGCGCCGCGGGGGCGGCGTCCGGATCGGCGACGCGGTGGAAGAACCCGAATACCTCCGGGTCGCGGCTCTGCGACAGCTCGTCGATCGTCCCGCTGGCGCGGATGCCGCCGTCGGCGAACATGATCGCGCGGTCGGCGATCGTACGGATGCTCTCGAGCTCGTGGGTCACGACGGCCAGCGTGACGCCGAGCGCGGTCCGGAACTTGAGCAGCGTTTCGTCGATGCCAGCCGCGACCACCGGGTCGAGCCCGGCCGACGGCTCGTCGCAGAACACCAGCTCGGGGTCGAGGATCGACGCGCGGGCGAGCGCCGCGCGCTTGCGCTGGCCGCCCGACAGCGTGGCCGGCATGCGGCGCTCGTAGCCGGGGATCCCGACCAGCGCGAGCCGCATGCGCACCATCTCGCGGATCACCGCGCCGGGCAGCTTGGTCAGCTCGCGCAGCGGCAGCGAGATGTTGTCCTCGATCGTCATCGAGCCGAACAGCGCGTCCTGCTGGAACGCGGTGCCGGTGCGGCGCAGCAGGCGGTCGCGCTCGTCGGGCGGCAGCTGGAACATCGGCTCGCCGAACACCACGACCTCGCCGGCGAGCGGCGGCAGGAGACCGACGATCGTGCGCAGCAGCGTCGACTTGCCGCAGCCCGAGCCGCCGAGCAGCGCGACGATCTCGCCGCGGCCGATCGACAGGTTCACGTGCTCGAGCACGGGACGGTCGTAGCCGACCGAGAGATCGCGGCATTCGAGGAGTGGAGCGCTGTCGGTCATGCGCGTCATACCCCGGTCCCGTGCTTCATGACGGTGGTGATCGTCGCGAACACGGCGTCGACGACGATGATCAGGAACACGCTGATCACCACGGTCCGCGTGGTCGCCGTGCCGACGCTGCTCGCGTCGCCGCTCGCCCGCATTCCGAGGTGGCTGCCGACCAGGCCGATGATCCACGCGAACACCAGGCTCTTGCCGACGCCGTGCACGAAGTCGAGCAGGTTCACCCGGTCGACCACGCGCGACCAGAACGTCACCGGAGGCATGTCGAGGGTGACCGCGGCGACCAGCATGCCGCCGAGGATGCCGATGAACATGCCGATCAGCGTCAGCGCCGGGCCGACCACGGTGATCGCCGCGATCCGGGGCACGATCAGGAACCGCACCGGGCTGATGCCCATCGTCGCGAGGGCGTCGATCTCGGAGCGCACGCGCATCGTGCCGAGCTCGGCGGCGATCGCGGCGCCGGTGCGGCCGGTGATGATCACGGCGGTCATCAGCGGGACGAGCTCGCGCACCATCGACATGCCGATCAGGTCGGCGACGAACACGCCGGCGCCGAACCGCTGCAGCTGCACCGCGCCCTGGAACGCCATCGTCATGCCGGTGAGGAACGACAGCAGCGCGACGATGAAGATCGCGTCGACGCCCATGCGCTCGATGTGGTGGCGCAGCGAGCCGGGAGGCGTGTGCACGCGGCGCGCGGCGATCGCGGCGATCTGGCGGGCGATCTCGGCGACGAGCGCACCGAACGCGCGCAGGCCGGCGGCGACGCCGAGCACCTGCTCGCCGAACCGCTCGAGCGCACCGGGCTCGGCGGCGGGCGGTGGCAGCTCGGTGCGCTCACCGGGGCTGACACTGACGGTGAGGTCCTGGCGCACGAAGCCCACCCGCCGGGCGCCGTCCTTGGCGGCTCGGGCCGCCAGATGCGGGCCGCACGCGCGCTCGATGACGATCTCCGCGTCCGGGGCCTGATGTGCGGCCTGGGTGCGATACCGCCCGTCGGTGGCCAACACCGGCGTTTCGCTGTCGGCGCGGACCAGCAGAGCCGCGTTGGAGCCCGTGAAGCCGGATAGATAACGTACATTGACCAGGTCGGATACCAGCATCGCGTCCAGCTCGGCTTCAACGAGCCGCTGGCGCAGCCGGTCCCGGCGCTGAGAAATAGTCACAGTCGATGACGCTACTCGCTAAGGTGTGGCCCCATGAGTAAGTGGTTACTGCGCGGACTGGTGTTCGCGGCCCTGATGGTGATCGTCCGATTGCTGCAGGGGGCGATGATCAACGCGTGGGAGACCAAGGCGGGTTTGATCAGCATCGTGCTGGTCGCGCTCTTCGCGATCGCGGTGTTCATCTGGGGGATCGCCGACGGGCGGGCCGACGCGCGGGACAACCCTGACCCCGACCGTCGCGCAGACCTGGCGATGACCTGGCTACTTGCCGGCCTCTTCGCAGGCGTCGTCAGCGGTTTGGTGGCGTGGTTCATCTCGCTGTTCTACAAGTCCCTCTACGTCGAGTCGCTGCTCAACGAGGTCACCACCTTCGCGGCGTTCACCGCACTGGTGGTGTTCCTTTTCTCGGTCGCAGGCGTCGCGCTCGGCCGCTGGCTGGTCGACCGCAAGGCGCCCGTGGCGCCGCACCACGGAACGTCGGTCACCGACGACGAGCGTGCCGACACCGATGTGTTCGCTGCGGTGCGTCACGACGGTGGCGCTGCAGAGCCCGCGCCCACCGAGGCGCGTCGCGAGGAATAGTCCTAGCCGAGGCTGACCAGGTACCGCAGCGCCAGCACGTAGCCCTGCACCCCGAGTCCGACGATCACGCCGGTGGCCACCGCGCTGATGTAGGAGTGGTGCCGAAACTCTTCCCGCTTATACACATTGGAGATGTGCACCTCGATCAGCGGAGCCCGCAGTTCTGCACACGCGTCGCGTAGCGCCACCGACGTGTGGCTGAGCGCTCCGGCGTTGAGTACCACCGGGTCCCCCGCGTCGGCGGCCGTATGTACCCAATTCAGCAGCTCGGCTTCGCTGTCGCTCTGTCGCACAACGGCCTTGAGGCCCAACTCGGTTGCTTCGCGTTCGATCAACGCCACCAAATCGTCGTGCGTGGTTTCGCCGTAGACCTCGGGCTCGCGGCGGCCGAGCCTGCCGAGGTTCGGACCGTTGAGCACGAGCACTGTCTGAAACGTCACGGTGCCACCTCCGCGATCTCTGAGTAGGCCGCCGCCAGCAGCGAGGGATCCGGGCCTTCGAGGCGTCCCGGCTTGGCCAGCCCGTCGAGGACCACGAACCGGAGCACGCCTGCGCGTGTCTTCTTGTCGCCCGCCATGAATTCGAGCAGCTGCGGCAGCGCGTCGGCGTCGTAGCTGACAGGCAGGCCCAGCGAGGTAAGGATCGACCGGTGCCGCGCGGCGGTGTCGTCGTCGAGGCGCCCGGCCAACCGGCCCAGTTCGGCAGCGAACACCAGGCCGACCGACACCGCTGCGCCGTGCCGCCACTGGTAGCGCTCCCGGCGCTCGATCGCGTGTGCGAGGGTGTGTCCGTAGTTGAGGATCTCGCGAAGCTGCGATTCCTTCGCGTCGGCAGCGACGACCTCAGCCTTGACGGCGACCGCGCGCCGTATCAGCTCCGGCAACACCGTGCCTGCCGGGTCGAGGGCGGCCTCCGGGTCGGCCTCGATCAGGTCGAGGATCACCGGATCTGCGATGAAGCCGGCCTTCACGATCTCGGCCATGCCCGCCACGATCTCGTTGCGCGGCAACGTTTCGAGCGTGGCCAGGTCGATGAGCACTGCGGCGGGTTGGTGGAACGCTCCCACCAGGTTCTTGCCCGCATCGGTGTTGATGCCGGTCTTCCCGCCGACCGCGGCGTCGACCATGCCAAGCAGCGTGGTGGGCACGTGCACGATGTCCACTCCGCGCAGCCAGGTGGCGGCAGCGAACCCGGCGACGTCGGTGGCGGCTCCCCCGCCGAGGCTCACGATCGCGTCCTTGCGGCCAACACCGATGCGGCCCAACACTTCCCAGATGAACCCGACAACCGGCAACTCCTTGCCGCCTTCGGCGTCCGGGATCTCGATGCGGTGCGCATCGATGCCCTTGCCCGACAGGTGATCCCGGATCGACTCTGCGGTCTGCGCCAGCGCCGGCTGATGCAGGATGGCTACCTTGTGCCTGCCGTCCAGCACGCCGTCCAGTTCGCCGAGCAGACCGGTGCCGATGATCACCGGGTAAGGCGGGTCGACGGAGACCTCGACAGTCACCGGTTCAGTCACGGTTGCCTCCCCCTGCCCTGCGGGCGGGCTGTGTTCCCAGCGTGTGTCGGGCGGCGACGGCCGCGGGTGTCGGTGGCGCTTCGGTGCTCGGCGCGGGAGTCAGCGTCGACGGTCCGCGGCGCCACGGCGGCCTGCGGCGGCGCCGCTGGGGGCGTGCCGCATCGGGGTTCTCGAGCCGGTCCACGATGTGGCGTACGACCGCGCCCGGGTTGCGGCGGTTGGTGTTGACCCGCATCGTGGCGGCCCGCCGGTACAGCGGAACACGTTGGGACATCAGGTCGCGGTACTTGCGCGCCGGATCGGGGCCCGCGAGCAGCGGGCGTACGGTGCCGCCGGTGGTGCGCCGGATACCTTCGGCTGCACTGATTTCCAGGAAGATGACGGTGTGCCCGACGAGGGCCTCCTGCACGCCGGGCGAGGTGATCGCGCCGCCGCCGAGGGACACGATGCCGTCATGTTCGGCAAGTGCCGCGCGCACCACCTCTTCCTCGATTCGGCGGAACTCCTTCTCGCCGTCATTGCTGAAGATGTCGGCGATGGTGCGGCCCGTCGTTTCGACGATCTTGGTGTCGGTATCGAGCAGCGTCACCCCCATCGCCTTGGCGAGCCGACGCCCGATAGTGGACTTACCGGATCCCGGCATGCCCATCAATATGGCCCTGGGAGCCATCAGCCCGACGCCTGCGCCGGCTCACGGTCCGCCACGGAGCGCAGATATGTGTCGATGTTGGCCCGCGTCTCGGCGAGCGAGTCGCCGCCGAACTTCTCGAGCGCGGCACGCGCGAGCACCAGCGCGACCATGGTCTCGACCACCACGCCCGCGGCGGGCACCGCGCACACGTCGGAGCGTTGGTGGATGGCGACGGCCTCGTCGCCGGTCGCCATGTCGACGGTGGCCAACGCACGCGGCACGGTGGAGATCGGCTTCATGGCGGCGCGCACCCGAACCGGCTGGCCGTTGGTCATGCCGCCCTCGAGGCCACCGGCCCGGTTCGTCGACCGCATCACGCCGTCGGGCCCGGGATACATCTCGTCGTGGGCAACGCTGCCTCGCCGGCGCGCGGTCTCGAACCCGTCGCCGATCTCGACGCCCTTGATCGCCTGGATGCCCATGACAGCCCCGGCAAGCTGACTGTCGAGCCGGTTGTCGCCGCTGGTGAACGAGCCCAGCCCGACGGGCAGCCCGTGGGCGACGGCCTCGACGACCCCACCGAGCGTGTCGCCGTCCTTCTTGGCGGCTTCGATCTCGGCGATCATCAGCTTCTCGGTGCCTTCGTCGAACGCCCGCACCGGGCTGGCATCGATGGCCGCGAGATCGGAGGCCTGCGGCGGCGGGCCGTCGTACAGCTTGGACGCGCCGATGGAGATGACGTGCGACACCACCTCGACGCCCAGCGCCTCACGCAGGAAGGCTCTCGCGACCGTCCCCGCGGCGACACGGGCGGCCGTCTCGCGGGCGCTGGCCCGCTCGAGTACGGGGCGCGCGTCGTCGAAGCCGTACTTGAGCATGCCTGCGTAGTCGGCATGGCCCGGCCGCGGCCGGGTCAGCGGTGCGTTGCGGGCGACGTCGAGGTCGGCAGGGTCGACGGGGTCGGGGGCCATCACGGTCTCCCACTTTGGCCATTCGGTGTTGCCGACCTCGATCGCGATCGGGCCGCCGAGCGTGGCGCCGTGCCGGACGCCTGCCAGCATGGTGACCTGGTCCTGCTCGAACTTCATCCTGGCGCCGCGGCCGTAGCCGAGGCGGCGGCGGGCCAGCTGACCCGCTATGTCTTCCGAGGTGACGTGGACGCCGGCGACCATGCCCTCGACCACGGCCACCAGCGCGCGGCCGTGAGATTCACCGGCTGTGGTCCATCGCAACACGCGTCCCATCTTCCCACGCCGCGCTTTTGGCTCCGAATCAGTCGATGGCCAAGCCGTCCAGGACGCGGCCGATCTCGACGACCGCCTCCCGGTGGGCCTCCTTCTGGTCGTCGGCGCGGGCGACGATCATCGCGGTCTCGCACAGAGCCCCGTATAAGAAGTGGGCCAGTGGGCCGGGTTTGCGCGGCGCGATCCGGCCGGCTTCGGCCGCTCGGGAAATCGCGAACTGCATCATCTCCAACAGCGGGGATTCCAGTCGACGGATCTGCTCCCAGCCGATCGCAGCGGACGCGTCGAGCAGGATGATCCGCTGCAGCCCGGGATCGAGGCACCCGTCCAGGAACGCCCGGCATCCGGCATGAAAGGCGTCCCACGGATCCTTCTTGCGTCCGTACGCGGCCGCCAGTGGCGTCGCCATTCGGTCAACCTCCCGGGCGAACACCGCCTCAAACAGCTGCCTCTTGCCCTCGAAGTGGTGATAGACGGCACCCTTGGTCACGCCCGCCCTGGCCGCCACCGCGTCAAGCGAGCTCGCGTCGTAGCCGTCACGGGCGAACAAGTCACGGGCAGCCTCGACGAGCGCGGTGATGGTCGCCTCGGTCCGCTCGGCCTGAGTTCGTCTCGCCACCTTCGTCGCCACGGCCTGACCATAGCCGTTGTTCACGTACGTTCCGGCTGCAACGCGGTCAGCGGCAGCGCGCGAGTGGTGAACCGGGTGTAGTGCTCCGCCTGCGGATACATGTCGACGAAAGCCCGCCACAGGCGGTCACGTTCGGCGCCTGCCAGCACCCGTGGTCGCACCCGCACGCGACGGCGGCCGATGAGGACCTCGCCGGACCCGGCATCCCGCAGGTTGAGCCACCACGCGGGAGTCCGGTCGGCGCCGGCGTTGGCGGCCAGGACGATGAGAGCGTCACCGGCGCGCAGGTACAGCACCGGCGTTGCCCGTTTGTGTCCGCTGCGCCTGCCGACGGTCTCGAGCACCATCACGGGCGCGCCTGCGAACCATTGCGGTAGAAAGCGCCCTCCGCTGATCCGGTAGAGCCTCGCATGCAGCCGCCCCATCGCGCGCTGCGCTCCGGGCCAGCGGCGCACGACTCGATTCGACTGGCGCGCAAGGCGAACCTGGTCCACCTCAGAGCACCCGATAGATCCGGTAGTCGATGTGGTTGGGCGACAAGATGTTATAGCCGAGCGCGACCACCTCGGACAGCCACGAATAGCGCTCGTCCGACGTTTCGAACTTCGGTGTGGTGCGGACATAGGTCTCTGCGAATGGGAGCACCTCGCCCGCGTCCAGGCGCTGCACACCGTCGGCCGGAATCTTGATGATGCCGCGCGATTCGTAGTGGATCAGGGCGCCGTCGTGCGTGCGCAGCGTGGCACGGACGTCCACCCGGCCCGTGCCGTCACCGCCGACGACGAGCCAGTCTCCGCCACCGGGAAGCAACTCACCGTGCAGCTTCGGGCCCTCGATCACACCGCCGGTCGTGATGAACGTCATCCGGGCACCGACCGGTGTCGGAATCGATTGTGCGGGTTGCAGATCGACGTGCATGTCGAACAAATGCTCCGCGGGCAGTGCGCTGACGAGCGGCAGTTGGTCGACCGGTGTCGCGGTTGTCATGCGTTCACCGCACCCATCGCCGCCTGCAGCTGCGCCGCGTCGATGAAGGTGTCCTTGCGTGCCACCAGCCCATCGGGTGAGACGTCGACGACATCGAGGCAGTCGAAGTGGATGTCGCCGGAGATCAGCGCCCAGTCGAGCACCCAATGGTTCTCGCCGTAGAGCACGCGATAGGTCTCCCACGTGAGATCAGGGAACTGCTCGAAGATCTCCGCAAAGGCGGCACGGACGGCCTGGCGCCCGTGCACGGGTTGGGCCCCCACGTGCATCCAGAACTGGGTGTCGTCGGCGTGGAGCGAGACGATCGCGTCGGGATCGCGCGCCGCCCACGCGGCGAAGTAGCGCTCCGAGAGCGCCGTCAAATCGAGCTCTTGAGCCATGGTTTCCGACATCCTGTCTCCAATACTCGGTAGCCGTCGTTATTTACATACTTGAGGTACGTACTAACATACCATGAGTATGCAAGTGTATGCCAGAGTCCGAGCCATGTGGCCGGCTTCACCGGCGTAAACACGGTCAGAGCGCGGCCAGCGCGATGACCGTCACCGCCGCCAGACACATCGACGGTCCGTGCGGCACCGTCCGTCCCGATCGGCGCAGCAGTGCGGCAACTGCCCATATCGCGGTCAGCACGGGTGCGCCGAGCGCGGCCAGCAGCCAGACGTCAGCGCCGAATGTGGCTGTCAGCGCGCCGATGCCGATCGCTAGCTTGACGTCGCCGGCACCCATCGCCGCGGGCGATGCCAGGTGCACGACGGCGTAGACAGCGAACAACGCGAACGCACCGAGCGCGGCCGGGGGACCCCGCTCGTGCACCACAGCCGTCACGAGGATCACCGCCGCGCCGGGCAGCGTCAGCCAGTTCGGCAGCCGTCGCTGGCGAATGTCGTAGACGCTGAGCGCCACCAGCCACGCCAGTACACAGACAACGGCGACCCCCACCCCCATGTAGGGAGATTAATCTCGGTTGCGTGCACCGACGGTCACCAATCGGCCCCGCGCTGCTGGTGGTCGTCGCCGCGATCAGCCAGGAGGTCGGTGCAGCATTCGCGGTCGGCCTGTTCGCGGCGCTCGGTGCGATCGGGGCCGCCTTCATCCGATTCCTCGTCGCGGGCGTGATCCTCTGCGTGGCGACCCGCCCACGGCTGCGCGGGCTGTCCCGGCGGGCGTGGTTGTCGGCGGCCGCACTTGCCGCCACGTTGACGGTGATGAACGTCTGCTTCTACAACTCGCTGACCCGCATCCCACTCGGCGTGGCCGTCACCATCGAAGCGCTTGGGCCACTTGCGCTTTCCGTTGCTGTCAGCTCCCGCAAGACGGCGTGGTTGTGGGCGCTGCTGGCATTGGCGGGGGTGGCGTTGCTCAGCCTCACCGGGGTTCGGGTGGGTCATCTCGACCCTGTCGGGCTCGGCTTCGCCGCAGGCGCGGCGGCAAGCTGGGCAGGCTACATCCTGGCAGCGGCCCGAGCGGGAACCGATTTCCCCAACCTCGACGGGCTGGCCCTCGCGACCGCGATCGGCGCGGTCGTGACGGCACCGTTCGCACTGGTTGCGGTCGATCCGGCCAGCGCGTTGCGGTGGCAGGTAATCGGCCTGGGAGCGATCGTCGGAGTGATGTCCTCGGTGATCCCCTACTCGCTGGAGCTGATTTCGCTGCGCCGCCTCCCACCGGATACGTTCGCGATCCTGACGTGTCTCTCACCGGTCGTTGCCGCCATCGCGGGCTGGTTGGTCCTCGGTCAGCACCTCGCGGTGACGGGCTACGTCGCGATCGTGCTCGTGACAGTGGCCAGCATCGGTGCGGTGCGCGCGGCGCGGGACCGCTTGGCCCAGAACGACACTGGCCTGATCACCGCCTAGCGTGCCTGCAGCCGTTCCGCCACATCGCCTACGGCCGTGATCAATTCGGGCAACGCCGTCTGCGGCCCGACCGGCTGGAACACCAACGTGTCCACCCCCGCATCGAGATAGGGACCGGCCGATCCGTCGACCTGATCCGGACCGCACGCGAAGAAGAGCACTGTGCTGAACGGAGTCTCGCCACGGTCGGACCGGCCGGACGCGACATGGCCCAAGGCATCCAGCAGCGTCGTCGGATCGTACTGGGAGTCGAGGACGACGCCGTCGGCGATCTCACCGGCCAGTGCCAACGTCTTCGGGCCGGTTCCGCCGATCAGCACCGGAACTCTTTGCTGCGGAGCCCAGTCCAACCGGACTTCGGCGAGTCGCACATAGCTGCCGTCGACGGTGACGGACCGACCCGCGAGCAGGTCGCTCAGCGCCGTGACGTACTCACGCATCAACGTCAGGGGTGATGCCACGGCCGCGCCGGCCTGTCGCATCCAGTCCTGCACTCCGTGACCGATTCCGACGCGCAACCTGCCGGGGAACATCGCCTCGAGGGTGGCGATCTCCATCGCCGTTATCACCACGTTGCGCAGCGGCGCAGGCAGCACACCGAGGCCGACCGTGAGCGTTTCCGACGACGCGAGCGCCACTGCCGCCGCGGCGATACCGCCCTGCAGGAAGCAGTCCTCCCACAGCCATAGTTCGGCCACCCCGGCGCGATCGGCGGCCGACGCGGTATCGCGGAGCGTGTCGGGCGAAAAGCTCACCCGCGAAGATTACACCGACTGCGGGCGTGTATGATCCTGCCCGGATGGCGCGGAATCTCCTGGTCGTCGTCGGCGTCGTGGCCGCTGCCGCCATCGTGGGCATGGCGCTGTTCGCGGGCACGCTCGCGCCGCACCCGCCCGACGAGCAGAACTTCGACCTGATCG
>Ga0207708_10003944_pt1 | contig 10921 bp, 10 predicted proteins | sample KBSK5101metaG_FD_184340 | JGI IMG/M metagenome (GOLD analysis project Ga0207708, IMG submission 184340) | Corn, switchgrass and miscanthus rhizosphere microbial communities from Kellogg Biological Station, Michigan, USA - KBS K5-10-1 metaG... | ecosystem: Host-associated > Plants > Roots >...
CGTATCGTGAGGTGGGTGATCCCTCCGCACTCGAACGCCGCGGGCTGTTCGTTGCCGAAGGGCGCCTCGTCGTCGAACGGCTGATCGCCGAGCGCTCGCGCTTTTCCATCGAGTCGATCGTCGTCATACCCGCCGCGGCCGCGGCGCTCGCGGACGTGCTCGATCGCGCGGGCGACATCCCGGTGCACGTCTGCGAGCCGTCGCTCCTCGAACGGATCACCGGGTTCGATTTCCATCGCGGCTGCCTGGCGCTGGCGCGGCGTCCGGCGGCGACGCCGCTGACGTCGTTCGCGCGCGCCCGGCGGCTCCTCGCGCTCGAGCGGGTCGGCAATCCCGACAACGTCGGCGGGCTGTTCAGGGTCGCGCTGGCGCTCGGCGGGGACGGCGTCCTGCTCGACCCGGCGTCGGGCGATCCGCTGTATCGGAAGGCGATCCGCACGTCGATGGGCGCCGCGCTGCGCGTGCCGTTCGCCCGCGTCGAGCCGTGGCCGGCCGGGCTCGACGAGGTCCGCGGCGACGCGCACGTCGTGGCGTTGACCCCGGATCGCGCAGCGATGTCGATCGACGAGTATGCGGTCGAGCCCGGCCGTCGCTTGATCCTTCTCCTGGGATCGGAAGGGCCCGGCCTGTCCGACGCGGCGATGCGCTACGCTGACGTGCGGCTGCGGATCCCCGTGGCGCCGGCGGCGGACTCGCTGAACGTCGTGGTCGCCGCAGCCGTCGCGCTGCACATGCTCATGCGCGGCTCGCCGTAGCCGTGGCGGAGGCGCTCAGGCGGAAGATACGGGCTGACATGTCGGATCAACACACCCTGTTCGAGGGCGTCACGCTGTTCCAGTCGCGGCTCTCCGCGGCGGAGCAGCGCGATCTCTGGGCGCTCTGCCGCTCGCTCGCCGACGGTCCCGTCCCCATGTACACGCCAACGGTCCGCGGCGGCCGGAAAATGAGCGTCGGCATGCTGTGCCTGGGCAGGCACTGGAACGGCATGACCTACGGCTACGAGGACACGCGGTCGGACTTCGACGGCCTGGCCGTGCCGCCGATTCCTCCGCTCCTGGAGGCGCTCGCGCGCCGCGCGGCGGCCGACGCCGGCTTCGAGATGCGCCCGGATCTCTGCATCATGAATTACTACTCGTCCGACGCGAAGATGGGCGTGCACCAGGACAAGGACGAGCGCCCGGAGACCATCGCCGCCGGCATCCCGATCGTCTCGGTGTCGCTCGGCGACGCCGCGCGCTTCGTCATCGGCGGCCTGTCGCGCCGCGATCCGACGAGCCCGGTCGTCCTGCGCTCCGGGGACGTCCTGGTGATGGGGGGGCCGTCACGGCTTCGCTACCACGGCGTGACGCGCATCCTGCCCGGCACGGCGCCCGAAGGCACCGGGCCGGGGCGGTTCAATCTGACGTTCCGCCAGTGGTGAGCGCGAGGTGCGGGGTGCGAGGTGCGAGGTGCGGGTACGGGGTGCGAGGCGGGACTGCAATCATTCTTTGCGGCGGCACGTTGGCGGCCTGGCCGCGAGGTCGCACAGCACGTCGAACCGTTCCTCGGCTGCGGCGGGTCGCGCGAGCTGCTGATCGTCCAGCCGCATTCGCTGTGTCGTCACTGTGAACTCGATCGTTTGCGGGCCGTTTCCGTTTCCCTCGACAGGCTTTGACATCGAACGCTCGACCCAGAGGTCGGTGCCTTCGACTCGTTCAGCGCCGCGGTGGTTGTTCACGGAAGCATCCGGGTAGAGCGCCTGCTCGGCGTCGATCCGCGGGTCGTAGAGTGCAAGTGCCGCTGCATGCGCCGCCAAAAAGTGAATCATGCTGCGCTCGAAGACGACTCGGCCGTCGCCCAGCACCAACACCGGCCAGCCGTCGAGCTCACGCCTCAGGGAGAGCCTATCGGCTGAGAGGACGAGCAACGGCGCCGCCGAGGGTGAGGAGTGCCCACCGATATACAGATAGCCGCCCGCGCGCTTGATCGACAGCACGGAGCCAATCGGGTCCGGAAAGGTCGCCGAGCGCCAGGTGCGCGTCAGCTTGTCGAACGATCGCACGCGCAGTTCATGAAGTGAGTTGTCGGACTCGGCGAGGTAATACGCGATCACGAATCCGCGGCTGTCGTCGAGCACCGAGTAGCTGGTAATGGGCAGCTCGAGGTCGGCCGCATCCTTCGGCACCGGCAGGTTTCGCCCGAGCAGCTCCCGGCCGAGCGACCCCGCGGTCTGAATCGTCACTGCCAGCACCAGCGTCATGAATATCTGCATCGTGTCTCCGGCGAGTTAGACACCCAGGTCTTCTGATTGTTCGAGGTCGTGAATTCGATCGCAGATGGTCACTGCCGCACTAGTCATCATTTGGCAGCTGTCCGGTCCACCGATCCCGGTTCGCCCAGAAGGGGCATTGCGGGCAGACCTCCCCCTCCGGGTAATCGACTCCCTCTTCGTGTGGGCACCCGAACAGAGACTCACGCAAGGCCACCGTTCTCACGCCGTGGGTATCCATGAACTCGCCAATGCGGTCAGCAATCTGTCGGTCGGCCCGGACGTCTCCCTCGTCGGCAAACCAGCGTTCGACCGGGTCGGGTTCAGTGCCCTCCTGCCGGACGATTCCCACCGTGACCTTCGTGGCGCGGCGGTCGTCGGGACCATAGAATGCGACCGTCGCAACGGGATAACCGCGGAAGCCACGAACCGCTCTTTTCTGGAGCGGCCAGATCGCCTTGAAGTGCACGGTCGCCTCCAGATCAGCTCACTGCGAGCTCGATTCCAGAACGCAAGGTCAACGACGTGGCGTACTCGATGTGCAAGACGCGCCGTGGCCCGTCGCTGGCCGACTTGGACGATGCGTGGACGGTGAGCGGCCGCATCACGACCGCTCCGCCAGCCGACGTCGTGCAATCCACCGGGGCGATGATCTCTCCCAGCCGCTCAATCTCGGCAGCGCTCAAGACGCCACGGCGATGCGTATCCGGCAGCACGCGCAGTGGACCGTTCGTCGACGTGGAGTCGTCAAGGCTGATTCGGAGGGCGACGACTCTTTCGAGCGCCCAGACAGGCGCCCGCGCGCAGAGGACGCCAGCCTTGGTCGACCACGGGCCCCAGGCCGGATCGTCGCTGCGCTGACGCACGGGTAGGACCGTGTCCTGATGCCAGGCGACCAGCCAGTTCGAACCCGAAGACTTGTCGAACAGCGTGGCGCGGAACGGCACCGGTTCCTGGCCGAGGAACTGGGCGGCGAGCTTTCGCAACCTCGGGTCTTCCGCGATGGTGCGAACCGCTGGAACATTGAGCAGATGTCGCGCTCCCGCCCTGGTACGCGCGGAGCCGGCGCCGCAGATTACCTCGAGCAGCTGCGCGGTCTCGCCGCGCTCGATCACCGCGTCGCAAATCGCATAGCCGCGCTGATCACGCATCGCCCACCCCGCCCCCGCACCTCGCCTCCGCACCTCGCGCCGCCCCTGGGTCGCCCGGTCTTCCGCCTGAAGGCGGAAGCCACGGAGCGCGCACCCGCACCTCGCCCTACAGCCGCTTCTTGAAGCAGCGGATCTGCACCGTCTCCTCGAACCCCAGCGCCAGGTGCGCCGCGGCGCTGACGGCGTTGTCGAGGAGCGCGTCGGACGCGAACTCGGTGCAGCCCTGGGCGCGGCCCCAGTCCTCGGCGGCGGCGACCAGGGCGCGGCCGACGCCGTGGCGGCGCGCGGCGGGCTCGACGTACCAGCCTTCCAGATACGCGACGCGATCGGTGTCGCAGTCCTCGGCATACGGGCGGATGTTGAGTTCCGCGAACCCGAGGGGACGGTCCTGGTCGTCGACGGCGAACAGGACGGCCAGCGGTTCGCGCAGGCGGCCGGCGAAGAACTGCTCGATCTCCCGCGCGTGGTCGCCCGACTCGTCGGGCCAGAGCGCGTGGCGCATGCGGAGCCAGGCCGCGAAATCGTCCGGCCGCGCCGGACGCACCGTCACGGCGCGGGGCGGTACAACGTATTCGCGGCGTACCGCCGCTTCAGCACCGCCGACGGATGCGTCGCCAGCGCGTGGTCGATCAAATCGGGCGGCAGCCGGCGCCGGTCGTATTGGCACATCCCCTGCGCGGGGACCCCCTCGAAGAACCGATTCAGGAACGATTCGTACTCGACGACCTGCGCCGACCCCGGCGCGTCGAGGAGCAGCCAGGACATGTCGCCGCACGTGCGCAGGCCGGTGAAACCGTCCAGCATCGCCAGCTCGACCGCGTCGTTCAACAGTTGCAGCATGCGCTCGCTGTCGAACCGTCCGTCCTTCAGGTGCGCCTCGTCGTGGGTCGCCTCGATCAGCGCCCCGCGCATCACCGTCTCGGCCACGTCGATGCCGGCACGGCGCAGCGCCCCCCGCAGGCGATCGATCGCCTCACGCGATTCTGCGACGTAGTAGCAGCGCTCGCCGCGGCGGAGCCCGTCGGCGACGTATTCTGCCGCCACCGCGACCCGCTCCTCCTCGGTGTCGTACAACGCGCAGATGTGATCACCCTGTCTGAAGACGTTCGACATGGGACACATTGTGCCTGAGTCGGCGGAAGACGCAACCGCCCGCCGTTGCGGCTGAGCTGTGGCGTGAGGCTATCGTGCCGGCAGTAAAGCTGCCGCGCGACTGACCTGTGAGGCGAGTTTGTCGATCGCCGCGGCGACGATCGGTATGTACTTCTTCGGCTCGTCCCAGGCCTTCTGCTCGATCCCTTCGCGGATCCCCGGCAGCGTTTTCACCCCGTACCCGGTGTAGAAGCCCGGCGCGTAGGCGAGATGCTTGAACCATTCGCGCTTTGGCAGCCCCGCCTCGTACTTGAAGGCGCGCTCCGACGTGAAGAGCAGCCGGTTCAACTCGGTTTGCCTGGCGCGATCGAGTGCGCCGCCCGCGGCGGCCCAGCGATCGTAGGCGCGCCCGTACGCCTCCGCCGCCTTCTGCAGCCGGTCGACCGACGCCCTGAGCAGCGTCTCGTCGAGCGATGGTGCGTCCTTGTCCTTCTTCGCCAGCTTGTCGATCTCGTCGACGTAGCCGCGCAGCGTGGAGGCGGTCGCGGTGAACTCGAACGGCAGGACGTCGGCGTCGGCGAGACGCAGGATCGCGGTGCCGATCGTGCGCGACAGCGCCGCGCCGTAGGCGAAGTCGCCGTCGGAGAAATGCGTGTACCAGTAGAACGAATCGTAGTTCGAGTGATACACGCCGGAGTCGGCGGCTTCGCCGCCGAAGCCCAGGTTGAGCGACGCAATCGTCAGGTAGTCGAGAAACGCCGTGTAGTCGGATCCGGATCCGAGCGCGTCGATGGGGAAGTCGCGGCGCTTCTGCAGCCGCGCCTTGTCCTCGTCGCTGGCCGCCTGGCTGACGGCGCGATCGAGCTTCGCCTGGAACAGCGTCTTGCCGTCGCGCTTCGGATCCGGGATGTCCCGCATCAGGTCGTTGCTGAATGCCTGCAGCGAGTGCGATCCCGAGATCCCCATCCATCCCTTCGCCGTGCTGTCGCTGTTGATGTAGGCGACGGCCTTCGCCGCCAGCTCCTGCTGGTGCTTCTCGACCCACTCCGTGGATCCGAGCAGGCCCCATTCTTCGCCGTCCCACGCCGCCAGCACGATCGTCCGCTTCGGCCGCCAGCCGGTCTTGAGCAGCTCGGCGAGGCCGCGCGCCGTTTCCATCAGCGCCACCTGGCCGCTCGTCGGGTCGGCGGCGCCGTTGACCCACGCGTCATGATGGTTGCCCTGCACGATCCACTCGTCGGGAAACTGCGATCCCTCGATGCGGACGATCACGTCGTGCAGCGGGCGCACGCTCCAGTCGAAGGCGAGCTTCATGTGTACCTTCGCCGGGCCGGCGCCGACGTGATACGTGATCGGCAGCGCGCCGCGCCAGTCCTCCGGCGCGACCGGTCCTTTCAGGTTCTTCAGCAGCGGCAGCGCATCGCCGTACGAGATCGGCAGGACCGGGATCTTCAGAATCGTCTGGGACGCGCGGCGATCGAGCCGCGATACGCCGGGCTCCGAGGCCTTGCCCGGCGTCAGCGGATCGCCGGGATGGATCGGCATGTCCATCACGCTGCCGCGCTGCACGCCGGTGTCGGGACGATAGCGTCCGTCGGGATAGACGTCGCCGGCGAAGAAGCCGTCCTCGTGCGGATCCGAATAGATGATGCAGCCGACGGCGCCGTGCTCGTAGGCCACCTTCGGCTTGATGCCGCGCCAGCTCCGCCCGTAGCGCGCGATCGCGATCTTCCCCTTCACGTCCACCCCGAGCTTGGCCAGCTGCTCGTAGTCCTCGGGCGTCCCGAAATTCACGTAGACGAGCTCGGCGGTGACGTCGCCGTCGGCGGAGTAGGCATTGAACGTCGGAAGTCCGCCGGCATCGGCGGAGTCCTTGTCCTCGTCGACCGGCGGCTCCTTCAGCGTCAACTGGTAGCGCTCCGGCGCCACGAGCTCCACGACGCGCTCGGTGGGATAGGGCATCAGCGCCTCGAACGACTCGATCGAGGCGTTCAAGCCCCACGACTTGAACTTGCCGAGGAGGTACTCGGCGACCTTGCGGCTGCCGGGGCTGCCGGCGTGGTGCGGCTCCTCGGTGATCGCGCGCATGTATTCGCGCAGGTTCTCCGGCTTCGGCAAGCCGCGGAAGGTCTCCTCGGCTTTCCGCTGGGCGGCGCTCGTCTGCGCCGTGAACCCGCGAATGGGCGCCGCGGGCTGCGTGCCCGCCGTGCTGCCCAACGTGAGGATGGCCGTGAATGCGAGCAGGACGCGGGTCGGGCGTGACATCCCGCTACTATAGCGCCGTCACGATTCGCGAAGCACGGCGTGAGGATCGCTCACCAGGGCGCGCCGCGCCGGCAGCCACGCGGCAATCGCCACCGCGACCAGCACGATGGTGAACACGATCCCGTAGGTCGGAGCGTCCAGCGGCGCAATGCCGAACAGCAGGCTGCGCAGCGCGCGGCTGGCGACGAGCGCGACCGCGAACCCGACGACGAGCCCGGCGGCGACGCGCCGTCCCGCGCGCAGCAGCACACCTTCGAGGATGGCGCGCGGCGGGGAGCCGAGCGCCAGGCGGATCGCGAACTCGCGCCGGCGATACGCGACCTCGAGCGCGACCAGGCTGAACAGGCCGAGCGCCGACAGGCCGAACGCGAGCGCGCCGAAGAGCACGAACATCCACGTCGCCAGCCGCCACGGTGCCTGCGCCCGCCCCACCACCGCATCCATCGGCGTCACTTCGTCGACGATCGACTGCGCGTCGAGCTCGCGCGCCACGCCGCGAACCATGTTGGCAATCGCGCCCGCCTCTCCCGTCGCGCGCACGACGACGTTGTCGGCGGGCAGACCCACCTGAAGCGCTGGATCGTAGATGTCGAGTGACGCTTCTCCCAGATCGTGGTACCTCACGTCCGCGACGACCCCGACGATGGTGCGCTCAGCGAGACGTTCTCCGGGCCGGAAGCTGTACATCGTCAGGCGCTTGCCGATCGGGTTCTGATTCGGCCACAAACGCTGTGCCGCGGATTCACCGACGATCGCGACACGTGGACGATCCATCGTGTCTTCGTCGGTGAAGAATCGTCCCGCTCGCAGCGGCACCTTCATGGCTTCGAAATAACCGGGCGTGGCAATCTGGTGATTGAGCCCGGGATTTGCATCCGATGTCTGTTGGGTGAGCGGCTGACCCTCCAGAAAGACATGGACGCCATCGCCGATCGCTCCCAGCATCAGCGGACGAAGATAGACAGCCCCGGCCGATTCCACTCCCGGCATCGCGCGCACCCGCGCCAGCACCTCTCGCAGCCAGCTGTTTGGCGGTGTCGCGGTTGATCCCGGGCGGACCGTCATGGACACGACGCGATTGGTCGTGAAGCCGAGATCGGTCCGGCGCAGCTCGACGAAGCTGCGCACCAGCAGGCCGGCGCCGACCAGCAGCACGACCGACATCGCGATCTGCGCGACGAGCAGCACCGATCGCAGCCGCAGCGTCTGGCGGCTCGACGTCGTGCGCTCGCCTTCGAACGCGTCGACGAGGCTGACGGCACCGGCCTGGCGCAGCGGCATGAGGCCGGTGACGAGGGCCACCGCGACGACGACGGCGAACGTGAACGCGGCGACCGGCCCGTTGAGGGAGATCTCGGCGAGTCTGGGCAGATCGTCGGGGGCGAGCGCCACGATCGCGCGCACCAAGGCAGCCGCGCAGAGCAGGCCGATCGCTCCGCCGGCGATCGAGATGAGTCCGATCTCCGTCAGCCAGAGCCGCGCGACCGCGCCGCGGCCGGCGCCCAGCGCCAGCCTGATCGCGTCTTCGTGCCGGCGCCGCGCGACGCGCGTCAGCATCAATCCCGACACGTTGCTGCACGCGATAAGGAGCAGCACGCCGACGGCGATCCACAGCATCTGCAGCGCGCCGCGCACCGGGCCGAACACGTAATCCAGCATCGGTGTCACGACGGTGCGCGCGCCCCACTTCATTCGTCCCGGGTTGTCGCGATCGAGACGCGCCTCGAGGCTATCCACCTCGTCGCGGAGGGCGCGCATCGCAAGGCCGGGACGGAGCCGCCCGACCACGTAGAACACGCCGAAGACGTCGAGATTGCCCACGGTCGGAGGAGACGATGCGCCGATCACGATCGGCGCCGCAGGAACCCAGAACTCGGCCCCGCGCGGCACGTCGAAGCCGCGGGACATCACGCCGACGATCTCCGTCGGTCTGCCGTCGAGCGTCATCGTCTTGCCGACGATCGCCGGGTCGGACCCGAAGCGCCGGACCCAGGTGTTGTAGTTCAGCACCGCTACCGACCGCGCGTTGGCGACGTCGTCTTCCGGCCGGAGCCCGCGCCCGAGGATCGGCTTCACGCCGACCGTGTCGAAGAAACCGGCGGACACGGCGTTGTACCAGATCCGCACGGGCTCGCCGCGTCCGGTCAGCACGCTGTTCCAGTTGTGCGAAGCCATCACGCTCGCGGCCGTGAAGGTGCGGCCGGCTGACGTCCATTCACGCAGATGTCGGTAGGTGAGCTCGACGACGCCTTCTCCGATGCCGCCGCTCTGCCAGACGACGGCGACGCGCGATGGCTCGGCCATCGGCAGCGGCCGCAGCAGCACGGCGTTGACAGCGCTGAAGATCGCGCTGTTGGCGCCGATCGCCAGCACGAAGGTCACGACCGCCGCGGTCACGTAGCCGGGTGAGCGGCGGAGTTGACGAAGGGCGTGGTGGATGTCGGCGAAGAAGCGTCCGCGCACGGAAACCTCCGAGGCGGCAGCTTACCCGATTCCCGGGGGCGGGGAATCAGGATTGGGACGCGCGGCGGGCGAGCGCCTGGACGGCGTTCACCATCGACATCAGGCCCATGCCTTTGCCCATCGAGATGTTCTGCCGGAAGATCTTTTCGACGATATCGCAGTTGACCGTGGCGATCTCGGATGCGGGCAGCCCCGAGAGCGTCTTGTCGAGGATCGCCGCGAGCGCCTTGGCGGACACGCCGGACGGGTTTTCCACCGCGAAGTAGAGCTTCATCGTGTCGTCCGGCTGCCTGAGCGCCCAGACGTAGGCATCGGACTCGCACTGCGGCACGTGGTGGGATTCAGGGAAGGGCCGCGTCGCGATCGCGGGCGGCACTTCCTTGAACTGGTCCGCGTAACTGAGCAGCATGTCGGTGCGGTCCGACGGATCGAACATCTGGAACATGTCGATCAGCCGGTCCAGCTTCTCCGGCATTACTTTTCGATCGGGACACCCACCAGGTTGCCCCACTCGGTCCAGCTGCCGTCGTAGTTGCGGATGTTGTCGAAGCCGAGCAGGTACTTCAGCGCGAACCACGTGTGGCTGCTGCGCTCGCCGATGCGGCAGTAGGCGATGGTCTCGTTCTTCGGCGAGAGCTTGTTGTCCTCGCAGTACAGCTTCTTGAGTTCGTCCGCCGTCTTGAACGTCCCGTCGTCGGCATTGATCGCCTTCGCCCACGGGATGCTCTTCGCGCCGGGGATGTGGCCGCCGCGCAGCGCTCCCTCGTTGGGGTAGTCCGGCATGTGCATGCGCGTGCCGGCGTATTCCTCCGGGCTGCGCACGTCCACGAGCTGTCCCTGCTTCTTCAGGTGCCCCATCACGTCGTCGCGGAACGCGCGGTGCGGCGCGTCGCTGCGGTCGCTGGCCTTGTACTGCGTCTTCGGGTACGACGGCACGTCGCGCGAGAGCGGACGGTTCTCCTTCTGCCACTTGATGCGGCCGCCGTCCATGACCTTCGCGTTGGTGTGGCCGAACAACTGAAAAACCCAGAAGGCGTAGCACGCCCACCAGTTGTTCTTGTCGCCGTAGAAGACGACGGTGGTGTCTTTCGTCGCGCCGATCTTCGACATCAGCGACTCGAACCCGTCGCGCGTGATGTAGTCGCGGCGGACCTGGTCGTTGAGATCCGACGTCCAGTCGACGTGCACCGCGCCGGGGACGTGTCCCGACGAATAGAGCAGGGTGTCTTCGTTGGATTCGACCAGGCGCACCTTCGGATCGTTCAGGTGCTGCTCGACCCAGTCGGTGGAGACGAGGGCTTCGGGGTGCGCATAGCCGCGCTGCTCGATGGGCGCCACGGGGGGGCCTCCTCGATTTGGTGATCAGGTTGTTTCAGGATTGGTGATTTCGTATCACCAGTCCCGAAATCACCACATCACGCGATCAGTTGAGCGAGGTCCCGTGCGAACAGGCGCAATGGCCGCCCTGGGCGCCGCACGCCGGAATCGCTTCGCTCTCGCGCCGCCCCGCGGCGCCGACTCTCCCCGGGCTCGACAGGAGCTTCTGCAGGTCGGCCCCCTGGCACTCGGGGCACACCGCCGGCCGAGCGGCGGTCACGAACGCCTCGAAATGCTGGCCGCAGCCTTTGCACGCGTACTCGAACAACGGCATCGGGCTGATGTTACCACTGACCGGCAACCGGCAACCGGCAACCGGCAACCG
>Ga0207708_10003946_pt1 | contig 10921 bp, 11 predicted proteins | sample KBSK5101metaG_FD_184340 | JGI IMG/M metagenome (GOLD analysis project Ga0207708, IMG submission 184340) | Corn, switchgrass and miscanthus rhizosphere microbial communities from Kellogg Biological Station, Michigan, USA - KBS K5-10-1 metaG... | ecosystem: Host-associated > Plants > Roots >...
TGATATGAGTTAGCTGATGTGGTCTAAGACTAGCCGTTTAGGTGCGAAAACTCAAACTACGCTAGAATCAACCAGCCGCACGGATGAACAAAATCGCGAAAACTATTCGATTCTTCTCACGTGCCGCGCGCAAGATCGTGACGCGGCCTGACGAGGCATGGCTGATGTTGCGGATGGCGTGGTGGGTCGCTGTGCTTTCTGTGATGGCGCGTGCTTATTCGCTGCCGCGCGCGCTCGAGATTGTGGCCGGGAAGCAGAACGGCGGGCGATCCGGTGAAGCGTTAAATCGTGAAGAACTGGCCCGCACGATCGATCTACTTCTTTCCGCTGACGTCCTCGTGTTCAAGCCGATCTGTTGGAAGCGCGCCGCCATCTTGCATCGATATTTATTGCGCAACGGCACGCCGACGAAGATTATTTTCGGTGTGCGGAATGAAACCGGCGGCAAGTTCGATGGCCACGCCTGGCTCGAGGCAGACGGCCAGCCCATTCTGGAAAAAGACCCTCCGAACTATGTTGTGACTTACAGTTTTCCTTAACGCGGATTCACGCGGATAAAAACAAAAAGGGAGAGGCGAGCGCCTCTCCCTTTTGCATAACCTGCTGATCGATTGTTACGGCAGAGCTTCGACGTTGAAGAAGAACTTAAAGCTTCCTGTTTGCTGAATGCCAAGCAGGAATCGCACGTCGATGCTCGCGCCATTCGCCACTGGAGTCGCCAGCGTTACCGTTCCAGCCGACATCGACGAATTAAATCCGCCGCCGTTCGGCTGTGATGGTGGCTGCTCGAGCGTCGTTCCATTCACGGTCACGTTGCTGGTGCCGCTGCCGCATGGTGGACGGTCAACTGTAACTACAACGCTCGTGGAAGTTCGCGGCCGCAAGTCGGCAATGCCGCTCGGAGCCGGGAACGTTGTCAGGTCAACCACGCGGAAACGCAAGCGCGTCACGTTTCCTCCAGTGTTATTAATCACGGTCCTGCGGATATCCAACGTACCAAAGGTGGAGTTGTTGGCCGGATCCGAAGTGAAGTCGCGAACGCGATTCGGTGGTGACGCTGGAGCGACACAAATGTCGAGCAGATTCACTGCGAATGAGGCATTGCGCTCGATTGGTGAGCTCAGGTTCTCTGGTCCAGGCGCGCCGAGACGCTGACCTGCACCTGCTGATGTGCCGTTGGTATCAACGAACACGAAATCAGCAGCGTTGTTGTTTGTGTCTTTGAGAATCCCACCGGTCGGGCAGGCGCCGAACGTCGTGATCGAGCCGCCCTTGCCGCAGTTATCACGATAGAACGAGTAATCGATTGAGAAAGGAACCAGTGCGGGATATCCCGTGCCTTCCTTGTAGGTCGTGTTTGCTTCGGAGGTCGAGCCGACCGCGTCAATACGGTTTGCTAGTGTGAAGTTGGCTGCAATACTGGTATTGAAGATTGCAATACCCGCGTTGTCGGGAATGTCAGTCGTGTAGGTTGCATCGCCTGTCGCAGTCGTGCCGTTACCTGCGGGATAAGAAGCGAGGCTATATCCAACGCTGTTGACACACAGGTAATGCCCCCTATTGGGGATCACCGTACCATTAGGTATCACGCACCGCGCTACGCCGTTTGAAGCGGCTATGGCATAACCGGTCCCGCCACCTGCGACGGTGTGGTCGGCGCCACTCACGTTGGCGATTTCAATAAACTCATCGTTCGCGCCATTCGGACCACGAACGCGGAATTCGGAAATAACGAGATCACCTGCCGCCGCTATGCTGACCGGCGGATCGTCAGTGGGCAAAATGTGAATAGTGGGAGTTTTCTCGGCTGTTACGACTCGTCGCGGGCTGATGGTCGGATCAGCCACCGGCGTAATACTGGTACTTGCACTCGGCAACGCAACTGTTTGCGGCGCGTAGGTGCCCATAACGATAAAGCTATTGTTAGCGGCTTTTTTCTTTTTGGTTTTCTTTGATTTGGTTTGAGACTTTGCAGCCTTGCTCGTCTCGGAACTACTCGCGGCCGGATCTTGGCTTTGGGTCACAGGGCCGCCGGCAAAGGCGACTTGCGAAACACCAAGGACTACAACCAGGCCAGCGAAGACCACAGATCCCCGAAATAACTTGGACATTCCTGTATTCTCCTTTAAAGGTGGGCCCACGATGTTCAGTGTGGCGTTCGCCACCGTACCATGCCTTTTTGAAGCCAGTCAACGAAATTAAACATTACAAATGTATGTTTGTGTACGAATTACGGTAGGAGATAGGACCAGTTAAATACGTGATTTGAAGAGCTTCCGGCGGTCCCAGTTAACGAAGACCACATACATCAGGAGCTGATGTGGAAAGCCGATGTTCATCAAGGGAACCGTTGCGACGTGAAACACAACCCCGATTCCGAGGATCAACCAGCGCACGCGACGAAAGAACACTGCGAGCGGAAAGAGCAGCTCCCAGACGAGAATAAACCCCACCGCATACGGCAGATATTCCCGGACCTGCGGTAGCCAGAACGCGCCACGGAAAGCGGTGTCGTGCAGGTTATCGAGCGAATGAAAGATCGCGAGGGCCGGCAGATTGTCGGCGCTTAAATACTTCCATCCCGCAACACGAAGCTTGATCAGGGCGGAGCTGAAATAGACCCACGCCAGCAACAGTTGCATCAGCAGAATCGGATAAGCGTAGGCAAAAGCGGACCGTTGCCGTTTTATCTTCCCCAGCCGGCTGTCGATTGAAAACGCGTCGCCGCACGGAGTGAACGCGAGCACCACGAGGAAGTAGATGGCGATCATCTCATCGTGATTGAAGTGGCCGAAGCTGCGCAACAGACCCTGATAGAACAACACCAGCAACAGCGAAGTCTTCGTCGAGATGACCGTGAGAAACCCGGCGGTGCTTAACACCAGCGAAATCAGCATCAGCGTTTTCAGCGTCAGCATTCCGCGCTGCGTTTGTAGCGCGTCGAAAAAGCTCCACGGCAAAAACTTCATCACACCGGTCGGACGCAGGATGGTAGGCGGCAACGAACCGAGTGCCGAGTAGGAAGTGAAGACGGTGTCGAAGAGAAATATGCCGTGCACGAAGAAACGCACGACACCAAGCGCAAAAGAACTCGACGGAACGACGCGGTTTACAATTCCTTGCGCCACGATTCTATAAACTTGTCGTAATCAGCATAGCTGCCACTTTCCCAGCGATACATGTCGAGCCGGATCGCTTTGAGGCGCTTTGGTGACGACTCCGGCTCGCGCTGGTTGTAGATGTTGCCCCACGCCTGAAGCAGATCCGATATGCGCGCGCCGGGTGGAAGGTTCTCGATGCCGCCGAACTGGCGCAGCATCTCTTCGTTTCGCGGGTGAATCGATTTCAGCTTGAACGCCTGGTTGTCGATCGTGGCGTTGACCATGGTCCAGTTGCGGCTGTAGAGCGCGTTGGTCAACTGGATCGCGGCGACGTCGATCGTCTCTCCGGAAACTGTTTCGCCGCGCAGGATGCAGTAGCTGCGACCGCGCTCGAGATCTCCGCCCGCCATCATCACGTTCCACGCCGCGATGGGATAAAGATTGCGCACCGCAAGGAACGACCAGAACAGTGGCAGGAAAAGGGCCGCCGTGAGAATGGCGTATTTTATAGCCAGACGCTTGCCGGCGTCGTCAGCTTGCGCCCAGGAGTTTGTAAGTTTGGAAATTATCGACAATGCGCTGCACGCTTGACGTTGCCTGGTCAGCCGGGACTTCGTAAGTGGAAGTGATGTCGGCGACGATCTCGCCCATCGACTTGCCCTTTTCGAGGCCCTTCCAGACCACCATCGCGGTCTCGTTCAGTTGATAATATTTTTTCGTGTTGAGATCTACGATTATCCCCTCGCCACCGTCGAAGTCTGTGGCGACAACGTGTTTGCCTGGGATTAGATCAGATTTCATGACTATTTATCCTGTTAATTCTGTAAATCTTGTCCTAACGTCTGTCTAAAAAACCAGTTAGACAGGATTTACACGATTCTCCAGCAGTCGATACGGCTCCCCCGCCCACCGGTCGCTCATTTCGCGAACGAGATCCGAAGCGAGTTTTTGTTTTGCGTCCACGTCGGCGACAAACGCGCGCGTGCCGGAAACTTCTTTTGAGTAAACTTCACTCGTGCGTGCGATCGTTTCCAGTTCCTCACTTGAGAGACTGACGTTGAAAAAGTTCAATACGTTTGCGATTACGGGTACAGACAGTTGATTGTAATTAAGCAACATGCTGTTCGCGTTCGCAAGCTTGTACGCGGTTGAGAAAAGGCTGCCGATTGTTCTCGCGCACAATTCTTCGAGGCTCATCTCGCTTGTGTCGCCGATTATCGATGAAAGCACGCGCCGATCGTTGTCGATGAGCCAGGGTGGCGCGTCTCGCATGTTTGAGACGACTGTTTCCACCGGATCTCTGTAAAGAAAAAGCCAGGGCACGGCAGGCCAAATGCGTTTGATACGTTCAAACTGGGCGAAGCTGCAACACGCAAATTTAATGAAGAGATGTTGTTCGGTGCCGGTGCGACGTTGGGCGAGTGCGTGGACCACGCCGCGCAGGAACACTGAATAGAGCGATTCTTTGACGGAGTTGTCGGCGTCTGTGATGAAGCGAGCGATCAGCTTGTCGATCGCGTTTGCTTCAGAGAGGACGATCGAATTGGAGACGGCGCGACACGCGTTTGCGACGAGCGTCGAGCCACAACGTGACGAATGAAAAATAAAACCGCTCGGTTGAACGCTTTCCAACTGCTTCTCTAATTGCAGCAGTACATCAAATTCTGTAAACAGCTCGGCTCGATTCTCGCGTCTTGCACGCTCGACCGTTTGTTGGAAGAACGGCTCCGTCAGACTCACGCCTGACATCTCCATCCACATCAACCCTGGCCGCCCGTCAACAACAACGGCATCCACCGGCAACCAGCCTTTGAGATCTTGAAGCAATCTAACTCCTAAATTCTTCAAACAGCGGGGGCAAGCCCCTCTTCCTCACTTGTTCTCTTCCACGGGCCTTGGCGGAATGAACAGCGGGGGCCAGCCCCTCTTCCGGACCTGTTCTTTTCCACGGGCCTTGGCGGAATGAAGAGCGGGGGCCAGCCCCTCTTCCGGACTTGTTCTTTTCCACGGGCCTTGGCGGAATGAAGAGCGGGGGCCAGCCCCCTCTTCCAGACTTGTTCTCTTCCACGGGCCTTGACGGAATGAAGAGCGGGGGCAAGCCCCTCTTCCTGACTTGTTCATTCCGCCAAGGCGCGTGGAAAAGAACAAGTCAGGAAGAGGGGCTTGCCCCCGCTTTCCATGGAATTTTGCCGAAGCTTTGCAAACAGAACATACACGGCGAGCCAGTGTAAATGTCTGGTGTCGATAGTGTGGCCAGCGCGTCTTTGCGTTTCTGTAGTTGGGTTGCGGCCAGCGCCTTAAATTTCTCGTAAGCCGAACCGAACGTCTCGACATTCAAATCCGCAACGACATCAAGCTCCTGAGCTGCTCCACGAAAACCTGAAAGATTGCAGCACAGCGACAGCCGTCCACGATAATCGATGTTCATGCTCACGCCCGCGAGCGGCGCACACGGCGGGCGCGTGTCGTCGATGTTGTAGTAACCAACATCGATCCCGATACTCATCTTAAAGATGCGCGCCAGTATTGCGATCTCCTCTTCTACGACACGCTGCTCGTCAAGACTCAACGCCGAATCGCCTGCCACAGCATTCGAAGTCGGCATCACGTGTGCGAAGTTCAACGAAGCCGCTCCCATCCGCGCCGCGAAGATCGCGATCTGCTCCAGTTGGTCCACCAGATCGCGCCGAATCACGATCTTGATCGCGAAAGGCAGCTTCGACATGTAGCAGCGAGTGAACGCGCGCACCAGGCGATCGAACGATCCATTTCCGCGCCAGCGATCGTGCCCTTCGCGCGTCACGCCATCGAGACTAAAAGCAACGTGCGACACAGCCGCGCGGTTTTCCTGAAGCGCGGGCCAGACGCGCTCGAAGTGCCAGCCGTTGGTTACAAAACTGACTGTCGCCCCGGCACAGCCGATGATGCGCAGTGTTTCGGCAAACTCGGGATGAAGCGTCGGCTCGCCGCCAGTGAAGCTGATGCGCGTGACGTTCGCGGCGTCACGCGCCTCATCGATTACGCGTCGTAGAAGATCGAGAGGGAAGAATTCGGCGTGCGAGCTGTAAAGATTCTCGTCGGAGCGAAAGCAGTAGCTACAGTGCAGATTACAGATGTTGGCCAGTTCCACGCTCAGGCGTCGTGGGCCATAGTCATCAAAGGAAGTCTCGGAAAAGTTAGCCACAAAAAGCACAAAAGTTAAGAATAGTTGAGGATCATACTCAAGAATGAAGCAGCAGAGCCGGGCTCTAGTAGACTGCGACCGGCTAAGAGAGTGTAACCCTTCGCCTGACGTGCGAGCGCGGAAAGCAGTTCCAGGTTGGCGCTTGCGACGGATCGATCATAGGTGGCCCAGGGACATGCCGTGATCAAACGCGTCATGGTCTCCGCGGGTGTTAGGTTGTTGAGCCCGGATCGCGGTTCGCTACCCACACTTATGAAGATTAAAAAGCCAGGATAAGCCTGGTCTACTCGTTTCGACCCCGAAGGTTCGAAACAGCGCTTCAACTGCGCCCCGGCTTCACTGATCGCAAAGAAACGGCGAAAACCGCGCGCCTCAACTGCACCATCTCTCAAACTCAACAACAACTCATCATCAGACAGGTACGACCAGCCTGACTGCACGAGCTGCAACGCAAGCGTAGACTTTCCACTGCCTGATGGCCCAATGATCAGTACAGCTTTCCCACTTTCAGGCTCAATCATGCCTGCGCTGTGGAGATCAAACAATCCGTAACGTCTCAGCGCCGCACAGACCGCAAACGACGCAGCCCGACCAAACAAAGGATCTCCCAACCGCGGCAACTCAGTAAACGAAACGTTAACTGAAACTGTGCTGCCGTTTTCGAGATGGACCACTGGCCCGCCAAGCTCGAGATAGAGCCCGGCCCCGTCTGTGTAGCACTTCCCACCGTCAGCGATTTCGAACTGGTCCAGATTGCGCGGGATTCTCTGCGTCAATGCTTCGCAGGAGAAACTAATCCGAATGTCGGGTGATCTATCGGGAAGGGAGACTGGAGTAAGTTGCCATCCGGCAAAGAGGTCTACGATCAGGTTACGTAGTTCGAGACTGGAACTCTCGATAAATAACAACCGACCGGCGACCGAGTAAAAAGCCTGGGACGCCGGCCGGTCAAAGACCTGAATAGATTTCATGCAACCAGAACTTCTATTGCTAGTTGGTTACGCCGCTAGTCGCCGATTGAAAGAACGTGGTTGCCTCAAGAACATCAACCGGAACCGAGATTGTCGGTTCGACAAACACCTTCTTAATTTCGCTGCCCTCACCACTCCCATTGTGCAAACCAGCGATTTCTTCGTTAATAATCTCGTTTTGCTTAGCCAAGTTTAGCTGCCTCCTCGGGTATTTGCTAACTATATGGTCTCGATCGGGTGATGGCAACATAAAAGTTGGGCCAACATTCCAATCGCCGATCGTGTCATGCATTCTACTGAGTCGCTTTGGGCGGCTCAGCTAGAACAATTCGTAAAGCTCGTCGTTCGGCGTGTGTAAGATCGGCCCGCAGATAAAGCCGAATTTGGGGGGACAGTTGCCGCACTACATCCTCTATTGGGAGTTTTGAGATTTCGGCGTCAATTACCGTTGAGACATTCTGGTCCTGAATGTCGACCGGTATACCAAGCTCTTCACCAATTTTCAGCAGCACTAAAGCCACCGGCTGCTTCTTCGCCTTAACAGACAATAAATTATCTTTGAACTGAATCCGAAGCGGTTGCTCCTCGAGCTTTTTCTTATCGTCTTCGCTCTCCGGCTCAACTCCGTCTTCAGTGTTGCCCTCGATCAGCATCGACTGCGTCGCTGCGTTTATGACCGAGGTCAACGGCGGCTCGCCCTGGTTCGTGTCGAACAGGTAGATGCCGAGTGCTTTCGGTGGCGCGCCGGAGCCGGTGTCGATCTCGTAATCGATATAGACGGTCGGCGACATCAACTGCAAAGCCGGTTCGAGCGTTAGCTCGCTGAACTCTAGCGTCACGAGCTCGTTCTGTCGTTCTGGCCCAAGAAACACCGGAACTTTCAATTGCTTCGAGAGCTCCTGGGCCACTTCCGACATTTTCGCCTTTTCGGCTTTCAAAGAGATGTTCAGGATCGGGCTCTTCCTGGTTTTTAGGGAGTACGGCAGCTTCGCGGGTGCTTTTGCGTCAGCCGGTTTCGAATCTTTTTGGGCATGCTTCGTGTCAGCTTCGGGAGCAGTTGGCTTCTGCGCGAGTGAGGTCGTGAACAGCGCGAGACAGACCATCACGGTCAAAGTAATACCCATCGCATAGTGACACAAACCTGTGCGTTTCAATTTCTTGTTAACCTTTTTCTTTGCGTAGTTGAGCGGTTATGCTCCGGCGACTGACCACGCCTCCCGTTGCTGGAAAACTAACACGTGCCAAAAAATCCGTCAAATTTTCGTACGAAATAGACGAAAGGGACGCGTGAGGTAGTATGCAAAACTCAAACTGGGTGGGAGCGAGCGTGAGCCGAGATCGCTGTCGGTCGGACGAAGCATGTAAAGCAGATAACGGGCGCGCGCGCTGAGCGTTTTGCGCACTCCGATGTTGTATTTGAAGATCTCACGCGACGTGGCCGGCACGTGCGTTGGACCGTTGAAAAGGTGGTCGATGATGTTGTCAGCCAGCGGTGACAAACGTTGATCCGCATCACAGCGCTGCTTCACTTCGGCGGGGACGGGCGCATCGAGAAGTCGTTGAGCGAGATGCACGCCGAGCAGGAACATGCGCTCAGTGTCGGCGATACCGGCGCGTTCGAGGAGTGCGGGCCAGTTGAGCGGTCGCGTGGCGATCAGCTCGGCAATGTCACAAATCCACCCTAGCCGTTCCCACAGATGACGCGACCCGTGCACACACAACGAGAAGAACAGATCTTCAGCCGCGAAGGTTTTGACGGGTGTGCCGTTGAGATCGAGTGTGATCAGATCCTGCCAGAGGCGTTCACCGCTCACAGTCGATGCGAAGAGGTGCGGGGCGATTTCCCAGTGCAGCTCGATGATCAGCCGGTGATTGTCGCGTGAGAACTGCATGTTGTGCTGCGTGCGTAGCAACATTTCCTGCTGGTCCAGTGAAAGCGACCTGGATGGAATATAACCTTCCTTGAGTAGGATCTCGCGAGCTTTGAGCACATCAGATCTTTTGACGATGACGTCGAGATCGACGAAGCGACGCAAAGCGATGTCGCCATATGCGAACAGTGCGAGTACCGGACCTTTGTATGGGATCGTCTCGATACCTTCGTTGCGAAATAAATCAATGAAGCGACAAAGCTCGGCAGTGAGTAGTGTGTTGCGTGCGGAGTTTTCGAAGTAGTGCTTTTTGAGTTTGCTTAGGAACTGCGGCGGTACGAGATCCGATGCATGTTGCTGAAGCTGAATATAGACCAGCGGAACGATCGAATGCCGGCGCGCGAGCTGAAAGACATAATCCCAATCAATGTCACCACTCGCAATCTCACGCAGCCGTGGCGCCGCACTCGTCCGCGCACAGCAAAGGACCAACGCGACGTTCCTGTCTTCAACGAGCATCGAATTCGTATTTCACGCAAAGACGCAAAGATCGCAAAGACGCAAAGGCGCGCCCAAACTCTCTTTGCGTCTTTGCGTGAAATTCTTTCTGTTGCTACTCATTGACCTTGAGCACAGCGAGGAAGGCCTCCTGCGGGATCTCGACGCGGCCGACTTTCTTCATCCGCTTCTTGCCTTCTTTCTGCTTCTCGAGCAGCTTGCGTTTGCGCGTGATGTCGCCGCCGTAACACTTCGCAATCACGTTCTTGCCGAGCGCCTTCACCGTCTCACGCGCGATCACTTTGTTTCCGATCGCGGCCTGAATCGGCACCTCAAACAGTTGTCGCGGAATTAACTGCTTCATCTTCTCAGCCAGCGCCCGCCCTTTCGGCTGCGCCGTGCTGCGATGCAGAATCAACGACAACGCATCAACCGGTTCGCCCGCCACGAGCACATCGAGCTTGACGAGATCACTTTCCCAGTAACCCGCGAGGTTGTAATCGAGCGACGCATAACCACGCGACACCGATTTCAACCGATCGTAAAAATCCAACACGATCTCGTTCAACGGCAACTCATACGTGAGCATCACGCGATTCGAGGTGATGTACTCAAAACCTTTTTGCAGACCGCGCTTCTCCTCGAGCAACGGAAGAATGCCGCCGAGATGTTCATCGGGCGTAAGAATCACGGCGCGAATCACCGGCTCTTCGATCTTCGCGATGCGACCCGGATCGGGCATCTTCGCGGGGGAGTCGATCTCCACAACCTGACCGTCAGTCGTCGTCACCACATAACGCACGCCGGGCGCAGTCGTGATCAGATCGAGATTAAACTCACGTTCCAATCGCTCCTGCACGATCTCCATGTGCAGCAAACCGAGAAACCCACAGCGAAACCCGAAGCCGAGCGCTGTTGAAGATTCAGGCTCGTAAAAGAACGACGCATCGTTAAGTCGCAACTTGTCGAGCGCATCACGCAACTCTTCGTATTGCGCCGTGTCCACCGGATACAAGCCGGCAAACACCATCGGCTTGATCTCCTGGTAGCCGGGAAACGGCTCTTTCGTCGGCCGCGCAGCTTCAGTCACTGTGTCGCCGATCTGCACGTCAGCGACAGCCTTGATCGACGCGGTGAGAAAACCAACTTCACCGACGCTCAGATGATCGATCGGCGTGGGTGTTGGTCGATTAACGCCGAGCGTTTCCACCTGGTGGTCGCGATTCGCATTGAAGAAACGTATCTTCATGCCGGGCCGAATCGTGCCGTCGATAACGCGAAACAGAACGATCACGC
>Ga0207708_10003948_pt1 | contig 10919 bp, 6 predicted proteins | sample KBSK5101metaG_FD_184340 | JGI IMG/M metagenome (GOLD analysis project Ga0207708, IMG submission 184340) | Corn, switchgrass and miscanthus rhizosphere microbial communities from Kellogg Biological Station, Michigan, USA - KBS K5-10-1 metaG... | ecosystem: Host-associated > Plants > Roots >...
GCGTCAGCCCGGTTGCCTGCTTTGGCACGAGCTCCGACGTCCTGAAGCGGCTCACCTCGAGCGGATCGCGCCGGATGCTGTCGGTGCGCTGACGGTCGTCGGTCGTGATCGTGCTCATGTCGACGCTGATCTTCGAGCCCGTCGCGAACGTGCCGTCCGGGTTGAGGGTGAAGCTGCCCTGCGCGCCGGCGATCGTGATGATCGCGTCATTCGGCGCGGGCAAACGCACGAGCTGCTCGCGAACGCGGACCGTCGCCCGCGATGCGGCGTCGACGGTCCAGGTGATCGCGTTCGCCTGCGGCGCGGCGATGACCACCTCGGTCGCGGTGGGTGTGGCAGTGGGTGGATCGCTCAGCACCGTCGGCGCGGGTGGCTGGGTCGCCGCGCCGCCGCACGCGCTCAGGAGGAGCAGCGCGACCGCGGCGACTCGACTAGCTACAGGCACCGTCACAGACACGCACGACCCCCGTCATCTGCGGATGGACGCCGCAGTGATACGCGAACACACCCACCTTATCGAATGTGACGGTCGCGCTCTTGCCACTGTCGAGCCCGACGTCGAACGGCCTGCCCGCGTCGCTCGAGGTCACGGTGTGGAATTCCTTCCCCATGTTCACGAACTTGACCGTTGTACCGGCGGACACGCGCAGCTCCTGCGGCGCGTACGTCCACGCAGCTTCCCGGCCGACCGGCTCGATGACCTGGACCTCGTTCGGACGCACCGGCGGCGCGACGGTCGCGCCGCTGCACGCGGCAAGCGCAAGCAGCAGCACGCACGCGGCGGCGCGGAAGGTCCAACGCCCCGTCACGACGATCGTACGTTCGTCGTGACGGGGCGGATGTGTCCTAGAGCAGATCGGCTAGCGCGATGAGCGCGTCCGCGTCCGCGTCGCTGATCGTCTTCCCACGTTGAGCCTCGACCTCGTTGCGGTAGGCGCTCAGCTGATTCGCGTGGTCGGTCGTGTTCCCACGAGCGCCCGAAGCGGCGGCAGCGTCGAGCTTGGCGCAGAGCGACTTCGCGGTGCCTTCCTTCGTCACGAGGATCTTCGTCAGAGCGCACAGCGTGTCCTCCGTCGATGCGATCGTGTATGTGAACGTCGCGCTCGCCGGATTTCCGGCGAGGTCGATGCCCGACGCATGGAGCGTATGTGTGCCGACGCCGAGCAGGTACGCCGGCCCGCTCGCTGTCTCGCAGGTGCTGCCCCCGGCGAGGCCGGAGAGCGCGTCGCTGACGACGCAGGTGATGGACACGTTCTGATCGATCGTGTACGTGGTCGCACCGGTGAACGTGATGGTCGGGGCCGACTTGTCGATCGATATCCCGGTGATCGTCGCAACGGCCCACGACCTCAGCGACGTCGACCGGGCGACGCTCGAATCGCAGGCGCTTGTCGTCTTGTCGAAGCGCGAAATGCTCGGCACCATTGTAGCCAACGTCGCCATCGCATCGAGCGCACACTCTCCCTCCGCAGTGGACCCACGATGATGAATCCTTCGACAACTCCGACGGTGCTCAACGTAGACGACAACGAGCCGGGGCTCTATGCGAAGACGCGCATCCTGCGCCGCGCCGGCTTCACCGTCCTGGAGGCAGGCAACGGTACGACGGCGCTCGACCTCGTTGCGTCCCAATCGCCCGATCTCGTGCTGCTCGACGTGCAGCTGCCCGACATCAGCGGCCTCGACGTCTGCCGGCGGATCAAGAACGACCCCGCCACGCGACGCACGCCCGTGCTGCACATCTCGGCGACGCACATCACCGAGGCCGATCAGCAGGTCGGCATGGAGAGCGGCGCCGACATCTACCTCGTGGAGCCGATCGCGCCCGAGGAGCTCATCACCGTCGTTCGCACGCTGCTGCGCCTGCGGCATACCGAAGCCGGACTCGCTGCGAGCGAGGAGCGGCTGCGCCTCGCAACCGAAAGCGCCGGCCTCGCCACGTGGGACGTCGACACGCGAACGGGAAGTGCTGTCTTCAGCTCGCACATGTTCCGGATGCTCGGCCTCCCGGCCGACCACGGGCCCGCAAGTCTCACGATGTGGACCGATCGCATTCATCCGGACGACGTCGCCGACACGCTGCAGAACTTCGAAGCTGCCCAGCGCAACAACCTGCCCTTTCGGCACGAATGCCGGATCATCCGCGCGAACGATGGCGCGGAGCGATGGCTTGCCGCAACGGGTCAGTTCCACCTCGACGAGACACGCGAGCGGACGCGCTTCATCGGCGTCATGCTGGACATCACGGAGCGGCGTCGCGCGGACGTCGAACGCAATGATCTCCTGCAGCGCGAATCCGCTGCGCGGCGGGCGGCCGAGGACGCTGCACGGCTCAAGGACCAGTTCCTGGCGACGCTGAGTCACGAGCTGCGCACGCCGATGAGTGCCGTGCTCGGATGGCTGCACCTGCTGCGCAGCGGCAAGCTCAAGTCCGATCAGGAGACGCAGGCGCTCGAGACGATCGAACGCAACGCGCGGCTGCAGAACCAGTTGATCAACGACCTGCTCGACGTCTCGCGGATCATCACCGGCCAGCTGCGTATCGAACGCGACAAGTCGTTCCCGTCGATGATCCTGGAATCGGCGATCGACACCGTCAAACCGCAGGCCGGCGCCCGTCGCGTATCGATCAATCTCGCGTTGCCGACGGAGAGTCCGATCGTATGGGGCGATCCGTCGCGGCTGCAGCAGGTGTTCACCAACCTGCTCGTCAATGCGATCAAGTTCTCGCCGGCCGACGGCGCGATCGACATCGCGATGCGCTGCATCGGTGACGACGTGGAGATCCGCTTCGTCGATCACGGCGAAGGCATCGCCCCGGAGATGCTGCCGATCATATTCGAACGTTTTCGCCAGGCGGATGGCTCGATCACGCGCAGGCACGGGGGCATGGGCCTCGGACTGGCGATCGCACGCCACATCATGGACCTGCACGGCGGCAGTGTCGTTGCGGAAAGCGCCGGTCCCGGCCATGGCGCTACGTTCATCGTCAGGTTGCCGCGAATGGCCGAGCCCTCGGCGGTCCTGCCGGGAACTGCTTCGCAACCATCGCGACCGGATCCATCCAACGAGCGGTTGCTCGGCATTCACGTGCTCGCCGTCGACGACGATGCGAATGCGCTCGGCATGCTCACGTCCATGTTGGAGCTCGGCGGCGCGACGGTCACCGCCGCGCACAGCGCCGCCGATGCGCTCGACAAGTTCCGCAACAAGCCGGACATCGCCGTGCTGCTGTCGGATATCGGCATGCCGGACCGCGACGGCTACGATCTCGTCGAATCGTTACGTCGCGATTTTCCCGATCGCACCCAGCACGTCGCTGCCGTCGCGATTACCGGTTATGCGCGCGACGAGGATCACGCGCGCGCGCTGCGCGCAGGATTCGACGCGCATCTGGCGAAGCCGTTCGGCATGGAGGAGCTGTTCGACGCGATCGTCGACCTCGTGCGCAACCGGCAGCGCAACGTGCGGCCGACGCCCGATCAACGGACGGCCAGCTAGTGACGTCGGGGCCACGGTGGTTCAGATCGCCCGTCGCCCTGGGCCGATCGAGCGGAAGCGTGCCGCTACACCCTCAGGACGAGAGTGGACCGCGGTCGACGCGAAGTTGCTCGGCAAATACCGCTTCGAGCCGCGCGATCGTATAGGGCTTGATCAGCGGGATGGCGCCGCTGTCCGTCACGTCGTCGATCGCGTCCGGAAAGCCGGTGGCAAGCACGATCGGCATTCCCGGGTTGCGCTCGTGGGCCAGCCGCGCCAGCGTGATACCACTTGACTCCGGCATGACCACGTCGGAGAACACGAGATCGACGTGCGCGCCCGAATCGAGGATCGCCAGCGCGTCGGCGCACGAGCTTGCCTTCAGCACACTGCAACCGAACGACTCCACGATCCGTGCGGCGAGTTCGAGGTTGTCGGTATCGTCGTCGACGACCAGAACCACGAATCCGCGCATCGTGCGCACTTCCTGCGTCATGGGCTTTCCGATCGCGCCCACTGCGCGACCGCCGTTGCTGTTGGCTCGCGTGGATTCTAACGGCAATCGCGCCGACTTGTACCTGCCGATAACGGCGCAAACTTTGACGCGCGTACAACCGCAGGTAGCAAACAACGGTTGCGTCAACGCGCCCCGAGCGTCCGATGCTGCAATGCGGGAAGCTTGTTGCGGACCTCTGCGATCACCGGTGGCTCGACGATCCCGGCGATGATGCCGGCACCGTCCGCCCGAACGTCCAGCAAGTCGCCCCAGGGGCCGACGAACATCGAGTGGCCCCATGTCCGCCGTCCGCCCGGATGCGTGCCGGCCTGCGCCGCAGCCAGCACGTAGCACTGGTTCTCGATCGCCCTCGCCCGCAACAGCGCCTCCCAATGCGCTTCTCCCGTACGGGCCGTAAACGCGGCAGGGACGACGATCAGCGCCAGGTTGCCAAGCGCCCGATACAACTCCGGAAAGCGCAGGTCGTAGCAGATCGACAGCCCGACGCGCCCGCACCGTGCGGCGAACGTTGCCGGCTCGCTGCCGGCGACGATCGTCTTCGCCTCGTCGTAATCCTCGTCGCCATGCGTAAAACGGAAGAGGTGGATCTTGTCGTAACGCGCGCGGCGCGCACCGTCGGGACCGTACACCAGCAGCGTCTGGCATACGCGCGCCGGATCGTCGCACGAGATCGGCACGCTGCCGCCGATGACGTACGCGCGATGCGCCTGCGCCATCCTGGCGAGGAATGCCTGCTGGGGCCCGTCGCCGTCGCGCTCCTGTATCGCGAGCTTGTCGCGCGCATGAAGCCCCATCAGCCCGAAGTTTTCGGGCAATAGCACGAGTTCCGCTCCGCCTCCGGCCGCAATGCCGATCAATTCGGCTGCAGCACGCAGGTTCTCGTCCACGCTCGCGCCCGACGTCATCTGCACGGCGGCAACGCGCATCGGTTCAGCAGTCGTGTCGGTCATCGTTTTGTCAGTCGAAAGAGCCACTCAGCGAATCGACGGGCCCGACTGCGCGGCCGCCGCTGCGGCTGCGTTCGTGCGCACGACGACAGGATCGTCCCAGCTGCCGGTCACCGCATACTCGTAGCTGAATAGCTGGTCGAATGGATTGTTGAGCATCTTCTGCGCGAGCAGCGTTCCCGCGCCGACCGCAGCGCCGATCAGCGGGTTGGCGATGAACAGCGCGGCCGCGGCTCCGGACACGCCGGACGACAGCGACGGTTGCACGCGCACCTTCAACTGTTGCGTCTCGCGCGCGAGGTCGACGTCTCCGGCGATGTTCACCGCAGCGGCCGGGCCCACGAGCCGGAAGTCATCCGTGTGCATCGTGCCGGTGCGCATCCTGACGTCCGCGGTGATCGTGTCGAACGCGAAGCCTTCGCTGAACACATCGCGGAAGTCGAGCGAGATTCGCCTCGGCAGCGCCTGCAGCGACAGCACGCCGAGCAGGCGTCCGACGCCGGGATCCACCTTCGTGAATTGCCCGGCGCCGGAACGAAGCTTGAAGCTGCCGGTAAGCGTCGGATAGTCGAAGTCGCTCGGCGCGCCGTCCCACGTGAGCTGGCCGTCGATCTTTGTCGGCGCATTCTTGACGGCGTTGGGCCAGCCGAATCGGCCCAGGAACTCGCCGGCCTCCTTCACGTCGACCACGACGTCGAGCCGCGTCTGCGATCGGCTCGCGACGTTGCGCCACGAGCCTTCTGCGTCGATGCGGCCGAAGTCGTTGATCAGCGCGAGCTTCTGGATCTGCCAGTCGCTGCCTGCAGGGTGCGCGAGCAGCTCGAGCTTGCCGATCGTGCGGTCCTTCGAGCGCAGCGCGTCCGCGACGATGTCCACTTCCGGCCAGCGATTGAGCGTATCGGGAACGGTAGCCGGATGCGCTGCACCGGTTCCCGCCGCGTCGCTGGCCGATGGCGTCGCCAGACGGGCGAGGCGCGCGACGATGCGACCGTTGGGCTGCGCGGGCGTCGCGGCGCGCCACACGGCCGTCCCGGCAAGCTCGGTGCCATCGAGCGTCAACCGCCATTCGCTACTCTGGCGTCGCGCGCTCGTCCGCAACTTCGTGAAGCGACGGCCCAGTGCATCGAGCGTCTCGGCCGTCAGATCGACGCCGTTCAACACCAGTCCGCCGGCCGGCGCAGGGCCGGACGCATCGGCGCCGGAGCGTGAGTCGAGCGCAAGCCACGCGTCGAGGTCGAGCTCCGACAAATCACCTCGAATCCACAGTCCCGGCTGCTCCGCATCGACGGTTTCCGTCGCAGCCTTGCCCACCAGCACGAGCGCCCGATCGATCGTCGGCTGCGGAGCGAGGCGCCGGCGAAGCACCACCCGCGCGGCAGGTCCGTAGTCGACGACGATCCGGTCCTCGCCAGCGCGCGGCTCGCGGCGCTCGACGCGCAACGCGACCTTGTCGGTAGCGTTCTTGTGCAGCGGGGCAGGAAGATCGATCGTCGCGCCTTCGAGCGACGACTCGACGATCCAGCCGATCCGCTGCTCGTGCGCGTCGACGGCCAGCTTGAAGTTCGTCGTCCCGCTCACGCGCTCGAACAGCGGCAGATCGTATTCGGCGCGCACGCGCTGCAGATCCGCAGTGCCCGAGCCGTTCACGCGCACGCGTCCGTCCTCGCTCGTCACCTGCAGCTTGAGCGACCCGCCGAGTGCGTCGGCGGTGACGTCGGTTGCCCGCGCGTCGTGGTCGGTGAACGCGAGCGTCCCGCTCGTTGCCAGCAGCGCAGGCACACCCGGCAGGCGAACTGCGTTCGCGACGAAACGATACTGGCCGTTGACCTTGACGCCTTGGAGGTCGCGCAGCGGTAGATCGAACTTGAGCGCGAGCTGTCCATCGCCTTCCGTCTTCGCGTCCTGGGTGACGTGACCAGTCCAGCCGGCGACCGGTGTCTGCGCGACGAACGCCAGGAATTCGGTCGTCGGACCGCTGGCGACGCCGTCGATCTGCAGCACGGGCCGCGCCTCGTGCATATCGGCGATCTCGGCTCGGGTCGTGCCGATGCGCGCGCCGAGCACGCGCCCGGCAGAAGCGACGATCGACAGGCGCGGACCCTCGATGCGCACGTCGCCGACGATCTCGGTGATCGGCGGCCACGCGTCGGCGTACTGCAGCGTGGCGTCCTGCGCCTTCGCGGCGAACACGAACTGGCCGCCCTTCCCCGCGGCAAACGGAAACTGCGCGAGATCGCCGGCGAGCGTCAGCTTCGCGTCGCTCGACGTGCCTTTCACGAGAGCACGGCGCAGCCAGTCCTTGACACCCTGTCCTGCGTCAAGCGGCAGGTACCGGTACGTGCTGCCGAGATTGACGCGCGACAGTTGCGCCTTGATGTCGACGTCGCCGGGACTGCCGGCGCGCGGGCGCCAGCTGCCGGCGGTCGTCCCCGCGGCATCGCCGTTGGCAAACGCGACGTCCTTGAACTGCAAGTGCGATTCGCTGCCGTCGTTCTGCCAGGCGACGTCGCCGCGCAGCGTGTCGAACGCGATGGGCTCCGCGAAGAGCTTCGGCAGCGTGAACGATGCCGCACGCGTGTCGATGTGCAGGCGTCCGTCGCGATCGTTCGCGTCGAGCGTTCCCGCGAGGTTGCTCGCACCGGGCATGCCGTCGTGCGCCGCAACGGCCAATGCGCGGAATTCTGTTTTCACCGCATAGCCGGACATGGCATCGATGTCACCCGTCCACTGCACGGCGCCGTTGCGCAGCGTGCCGCGAGGATCGAACCGTGCGATGTCGCGGCGAACGCCCTCCGGGATCGGCAGGTGCGGCGCAATCGCGACCAGCGGCCGCAGTTCGAGCTCGCCGAACGAGAAGCTCCCACCGGCACCCGCGCCACTTGCCAGCGCCATCCGCACGTCCGCGGCGGCCTGCGTCGTTCCGTCCGGCAGCGTGAACGTCAATTCCTTCGATGCAACCGTCGTCTGCGCTGCGGTGCGCTGCCATTGCATCCGCCCGCCAAGATGCGCGAGAGCCAGCGGTGCCAAGCCTTCGCCCAGCGTCGCGCGCACGTCCTCGAGCTCCACGTCGGCCGTGACGTCGACCGGCTGAGCCTCAGCGAAATCCATCCAGACGCGCAACGCACCCTTGCCACTTTCGATCGGCAACGCAAGCGGAAGCCAGTCGCGCCACGCGGCGACGTCGGCGTAATCGAGGCGCAGGTACAGCTTGCCCTTCAGCTGGTTCCAGTCCTTCAGCGATTCACCGGTCACGTCGGCACGAAGCTCGATTGGCGCGGCGACGTCGGCGGGCGGTATTCCCGTCAGGCCGGCCTGATGGCGGCCAAATCGCTGCTCGAGACGAAACGCGACATGATCGAGCAGCAGTTGCGGCGCCTTGCGGTATTCGTCGTCCCACGCGACCAGTGCATCACGGACGACGACTTGCGGCTGGCGCATCAGCCAGTCCGCGACGGCGGTATCGTCGGTGCCCTCGTCGGGTTCGCGCTCGATGCCGGCGAGGTGCAACCGTCCCGCCGTATCGCGCCGCAGCGAAAGCCGCGGACCTTCGATCAGCAGTTCCTTGAGGCGCAGGTCGAGGAGCGGCAGCGACGTCCACGCAACGAGCAGGTCCACGCGCGGCAGCGCCAGCAAAACGCTGCCATCGGGCGCGCGCGCGCGGACGCGAAATCCGCGCACGGATAACTTCGGATTCCAGCCGTCCCAGCCGGTGACGAGGGCATCGATCTCGACCGGCTGGCCGATGCGCTTGGCCATCCATTGGGCGATGTCGTCACGGCGCGCTTCGATCGCCGGGAACGCAACGAGCCGAACCGCGAGTAGCAGCGCGCAGAACGCGCCCGCCAGCAGCAGCGCCGACATCGCGACGAGCCGCACGGCGCGCGCAGCAAAGGACGGCGTCGACAAGTGCGCAGGCATAATGAAGGTCGTTGACCCGACGACGATTGTAGCGGAAGCATCGCTGGCAGAGTGCGACCACCGCCGCTGCACCGCGTAACCCTGTTCCCCACCCCGTGATGGACCTCGATCGCGCCCTTGCGTTCAGCCGCTACGCGGACCGGGTCTTCGCCGTGTCGCCCGCGCTGCGCGACGAAATCGTCGCCGCGCTGGACACATCGTTCGACTGGACCGGCGCGGACGCCGCCCTTGACGATTGCATCGACACCGGCAACCCGGTCGCGCTCGCAACGGCGATGCGGCGGTTGCGCCGTCGCGTGTTCGTGCATTCGATGCTTCGCGACCTGACCGGTCGCGCGACGCTCGTCGAAGTCGTGCAGGCAGTCAGCACGCTGGCCGAGCGCACGCTGGCCGCCGCCATCGCCGTGCACACGCGCGTGCTGACCGAGGCGCATGGCCGGCCCATCGGCGATGAAACCGGTCTTGCGCAGGCGCTTGTCGTCATCGGCATGGGAAAGCTCGGCGGGCGCGAGCTCAACGTCTCGTCCGACATCGATCTCGTGTTCGCTTATCCCGAGGATGGCGACACCGACGGACAGCGGCGCATCTCCAATCGCGAGTTCTTCGATCGGCTGGGCCAGCGTGTCATCGCGTCGATATCGCATGTCGATGCCGACGGCTACGTGTTCCGCGTCGACATGCGGCTGCGACCTTATGGCGAAAGCGGACCGCTGACCGTCTCGTTCGCGGCGCTCGAGCACTATCTCGTCTCGCAGGGGCGCGCGTGGGAGCGGTACGCATGGCTCAAGGCGCGGCCGTTGACCGGAGAGCGGCACGACGAGCTAGCGGCTCTCGTGACGCCGTTCGTCTATCGCAAGTACCTCGACTACGACGCCTATGACGGGCTGCGCGGCATCCATCGCCAGATCCGCGAGCAGGAGAAGCGGCGCGACTATGCGCAGGACATCAAGCTCGGCGCGGGCGGCATCCGCGAGATCGAGTTCGTCGTGCAGGCGCTGCAGATCGTTCGCGGCGGACGCGAGCCTGCGCTGCGGATCGCCGGCACGCTGCCGGCATTGAGTGCGCTCGCCTACCGCGGTGCGATCGCACCGCACACGGCCAGCGTGCTGCGCGACGGCTACGCCTTCTTGCGAATGCTCGAGCACCGGCTTCAGTATCGCGACGACCGCCAGACGCAAATCGTTCCCGTCGACGCGAGCGAGCGCGCGTTGATCGCGGAAGCGCTGGATTGCGCCAGCGTCGCAGCATTCGACGATCGACTCCGAGAGCATCGAGACACGATCTCGCGGCAGTTCAATGCCGTGTTCGACGCGCCCGGCGGCGGCGAGCAGTCGAGCGACGCCGACCAGCGTTACCGTGCGCTATGGGACGATCCGTCGCCCGGTGCCGACGCCGTCGCCGATCTCGCCGAAGCGGGCTTCGACGATCCGGCGGGTCTCGTCCAAACGCTCGTGCGGATGCGGCGGAGCCGACGCTACCTGCAGTTGCCAGCGCTGTCGCGCGATCGGTTCGACCGGCTGGTCCCGCGGCTGCTCGCCGTTGCGGCCGAGCATCGCAGCCCGCTGGCCAGTCCCAACGCGGTGGTCCAGCGACTGCTCGGCCTGCTCGACGCAGTCGGCGGGCGCAGTGCCTATCTTGCGCTGCTGATCGAGCATCCACCGCTTCTGCCCCGGCTCGCCCAATTGATGGGGGCGTCAGCGTGGGCGGCCGACTATCTGACGCGCAGGCCGCTGCTGCTCGACGAACTGCTCGATGCGCGCGTGCTGCTTGCCGAAGCGGACTGGGATGCATGGCGCGCCGAGCTCGATCGGGTGCTCGCGGCGCATCGCGACGACGCCGAGGCGGCGATGGACGCGCTACGCCACTTCCAGCATGCGCACACGTTCAGGCTGCTCGCGCAGGACTTGGCGGGCCAGCTGACGATCGAGCGCCTGGCCGACCATCTGTCGGCGCTCGCGGACACGATCCTCGATGCGACGCTCGCCCGTTGCTGGCAGGAATTGCGCAAGAGCGCGCAAGCGCCGCCGCGCTTCGCGATCATCGGCTACGGCAAGCTC
>Ga0207708_10003949_pt1 | contig 10918 bp, 22 predicted proteins | sample KBSK5101metaG_FD_184340 | JGI IMG/M metagenome (GOLD analysis project Ga0207708, IMG submission 184340) | Corn, switchgrass and miscanthus rhizosphere microbial communities from Kellogg Biological Station, Michigan, USA - KBS K5-10-1 metaG... | ecosystem: Host-associated > Plants > Roots >...
CTGGGCCATTCCTGTCGCACTCAGCAGAACCACGGCGCATAGTTGAACTCGCAGAACGCCAGTCTGCGCATCAAAGGAGATCATTCAGGGCGTCAAGATCGGCTGCATGAGGATGATTGCCAATACACATGCGGCGGCAGCCAACAGTAAAAGCCGGGCGCTCCAGAGGTTCATAACTCTAAGATCCTCAGAACGAGGGTTCAACCATGGCGTTCATATTTGAAGGAGAGTTTGACTTTCGTGCGATAGGCATCGACTTTGCCGTTGCGGATAACCACGTCCTTTTCCATGACTTCGGCTACGCGCAGCTCGCGCAGATGTTTTCCGGCCTCCTCGACCGCATTCTTGGCAGCATCTTCCCAACTCTTGGTGCTGGTGCCTATGAGTTCGATAACGTCGTACGTGCTCTCAGGATGGACAACCTTATGGGTGCTCTGGGCCATAGCACATTCTCCTTGGACCGGGCGCGGCTCATTCTACGCTGAATGTGCCAACAACGGCATGCATCGAATGCCTTTCTCCGCTTTGCATTATTCGCACGGCCGTAGACGTTTCCCGGAAGCGACACGCTGACCAGACATCAGGCTGTCAGCAGCAGAAAACTAGTCCAAACAACATGCTTGGCGTGTTCCCTGAAATGCTCGGGTTTCCCGTGGGCATCAGGAGAGTGACCTGGAGACCCGTGGGGTCGATGTTGGCTTTGGACCAAATTTCCGCTTTGCGCCAGAAGCTGACGTACTCATCACGTGCAATGAGGGCGCCCGACTCGCCTGGCCAGATCACGCTAGGGAAGGGTACTCCTCCGCCTGGCAATGGCACCCCAAATAAGAAGCACGATGATGGCCCCAACGGTCGCGCCAACCAGACCAGCCCCCTCGCCTGCGCTATACCAGCCGAGAGCCTGCCCTAGGTAGGTCGCGACGAATGCTCCCACGATGCCTAGGATCGTGGTCAGGATAAAGCCGCTCGGCTCGTTATCACCAGGAGTGATGAGCTTTGCGAGCACGCCCGCGATAAACCCGATTAAGATCGTCCATAAAATTCCCATTCCCAGTCTCCTGCTAAATGAGCGAGCTCGCTGCGCGAGATCAAGCCAATGTCTTTGATGCTACTATGGCCCAGCCTTAAACGCATATTAGGCGCGCGAAAGCTCGGCTTCCGTGGGGAGACGCCCTTCTGGCGTGTATTTATCAACTGCATCGGGGAGTTCGCGGCAAAGTCTGGACACCAACTCGTCTCGCGGCAGGCCCGTTTGCCTCGATAACGTCTCCAACACTTCGGGACCAATTGCCTGCTCAAGTTGCTCAGCCGTGCACGGCTTGTTGGGCCCGGTGTTGACCCAAGATTTTGCGGTGTCGGCTTGGCCACTCTGCTGAAAGCGTTCCAAGAGTTCGCCGAGTCCACCACTGAGAATCCCTCCGGCGCTGGCGCCGCCAAGGCCGAGCTGGCCAAGCAAGCCGCCGAGGCCCCCTTGCTCCCCAGCCCCCGGGTTGGTCTCCTTAGCTCCACGGAGCATCTCGGCAATCTTGTCTCTGTTCTGGTAACCCGCAATGGCGAGCAACGCTAAAAGGGCAGTCATGGAGGGAAATCCGCGGCTCATGGCTTTGCTCCTAGTTCTCATCGAGAACAGTGGGCGATGATCTAAGTTCCAATAACATCTCGCTGAGGACCTGGGCGGCCTGGCCAGCGGGCCACAGCTCCCATCGTGTTCAGAATCACGTCTCGTGGCCACCAACAGGCGGCTCTTTCAAAAAGAATCGGAGCATTTCTCGCGAGGCGTCTGGGCCATGCGGATCCGTATAAGTGCCGTCCGGACTGCCGCCGGACCAGGCATGGCCGCTTCCGTGGACGAGCCATTGCTCAACGATCACCGCGCCGGTCTTGTCACGGGTCACCGTGCGGGTGTGCGCACGGACCGCGGCGTGTCGGATTTCTGCACTCTCGGCACTTCCATCAGCTCCCTTTACCACCATGTTTTTGGCATTCGCGGGGTGGACAATTTTATCCGCGTCGCCATGGAAGACGATCGTCGGAACGGCTGGGCTGTCGTCGCCGGTGCCACGCGCCTTCCCCCGGCGGCTTGGTAGGGCTGCATCGCCACGCATGGCCGCGAATGCTGAAGGCAAATCAGCGGCCGACTGATAAGGCAGCCCTGAATGGACGCCGACTGCAGCGTAAAGATCGGGATAGGTCGCGCCCATTACTGCTGCCATGGCACCTCCGGCTGAGAGACCTGCGATGAACACTCTGGTCGGATCAACAGCGTATTTGGCGATGATTTCGCTGGTGATCCCGGCGATGATGGCCGGCTCACCGCGTCCGCGCTGTTGGTTCTCGGGGGTAAACCAATTCCAGCACAAAGAAGGGTTTGAGGCTTTGGACTGGATCGGATAGGCGACAATAAATCCATGCTCCTCGGCGAGAGCATTCATCCGGGTACCTGCCGCAAAGTCATCGGCATCCTGCGTGCCGCCATGCAACATGACGAGCAAGGCGCGTTTGACTGTTTGAGGACGGCGCGGAATATATAGCTTGTAGTTTCGGCTGCCGGCCGCGCAGGTAAAGGACCTGCTCAGGAACTGAGCCCCCGCAGGGATCTCGAGCGCCTTGCGGGCTCTACCGACTGTCAATCCATCGAGACTGAAAGGTGGAATTTGGGTGTGGCGGAGCTTCCCGAGAGCCTTGCCCAGCGGTCCGGCATCCCAATCTGCGATTCTTGACGACTGCGACCGATCAAATCCCGTGTCCGCCTTCAGCTCAGCGGACGATATTGTCTGGGACTCTATGACTTCAGCCGTGAGGTCGATGACTTTGTGCTGAATGGCTCCAGGTACGACCTGCGCTCTGCTCGGCGATTCGAAAACCGGCTCCACGCCTGATAATGCGCTTTGTATGACGCGCGTGGCTTCGGCGAGCTTCTGGTCTGAGATCAAATTCATTGCCGAGCGCATGGCGTTTGCAAAATCTACGTTCATGTTTCGGGTCCTTAAAGGCTGTAGGGATTTCATCCGCGGGGATCACCTGATGCGATCGGCCAGCGCACTCTTGATGTCTTTGCTGGCGTGAAGGGCCCCGAGCACCGTGATCGATTCAATGGTCGCCAAAGCGAGCGAAGGCGTCACGTCAGGGGCGATAGTGGCGAGTCCGAGAACCTTGATGTGAAGCTTTTCCCCTGCTGCTTTGACAGCCTCCAGATCCGCGCGCGTGTAATGCCTGAGACCAAGCTCGAGCGTATGCCGCACGATCGATTTCCGGACCTCCTCGCCATGGGTCGCGAGCTGATTGCGGATCGCAGTGCGAATAAAGTCCGTGCGGTTGGAATAAAAGCCTTCCTGCACCAGCAAGTCGATGTGGCCGAGGTCGACGTAACCCAGATTGATTGTGATCTTTTCGGTTTCGCTCCCTCGGTTGCGAAGCCTGTGGACTTCAGCCATCAGTTTCTCCATCTCAATGGATGTTAATTGGATGGTCCTTGGATGGTTTTCAAGGGGAAGTTGCACGATTGATCTCGCTGCGCTAGGCGTCGGGGCGGTCCGCTTTGGGTCATAGCGGACATGAGCTACTCAGCAGTCGACGTCTGAAAAGGCTTGGAAGCGGACACGATACGTGCGCGAGAACGACACGCGGATGAGTGATCAGTCTGTCAGTTCGATTGCCGACTCGATTTGGCGATTCCAATCAATCACTTTTGAATGAGGGTTTAGCCGGTGTCGCTCGGATTTCGAGGGGTGCCTCGGAGTGGCTGCCACGCCGCGACACGCTGTTTCTTCTTGCTACCTTGGAGCCGCTCATAAACTCTCGATGTCATATTGCGTCGCACGACGATCGTATTGCGTCGCACGACTATCGTCTTGAGGCCCGCGCCACGTCCGCTTTACCCCCAATAACGGACATTGGGCGGCGCGTCCAAGTCAGCATTTGGCTGTTGCCCGCGCCTTGAAGGCCGCCAACGCCAAAGCGCGCTCTCTCTTGGGGGGCGTCCCGCCTAACAAGGCATAAGACGTTTGGGTTCGGCTTAGGCGCTGCGCGTCACCCGCGCGAGCGCCTCAGGAGTGACGAGAACTCTGCCATTATCGTCGAAAGGGCCTTCGGCGTCGTAAGCGTCACTCGCAACCTGCTCAATGAGTTCGCGATACGCCTCGAAAACAGCGCCGTCGGTTCCTGAAAAATGCAGGCGGTCGGCATGATCTCGCAGTGCCTGGTGGCTCACCCTGCACGCCACCGTACTACCGTCCTGGTCCTCCATGAGGAAGCGAACGCCATCCTGTTCCAGGTACTCGTCCTTGAGGCGCGTAAGAGGCATAAGATCCTCGAAGAACTAGTTGCCACACTGCCGGTGTTATTCAGGCTGGAACGGGCGGCCCTGCCTTGACAAAGACGAGCGAAAGATTGTTCACAGGCATCTCTACGATCTCGCGCAGTTCAAGCCCGTGGGGTGCGGCCTCGCCGACGAGCTCGTCTACGTCGCGCACGCCCCAGCGCGGGTCCCGCCTCTTTAGGTCTGCGTCGAAGGCGGCATTGGACGCCGATGTGTGTATCCCGCTCAGCGTGAAGGGCCCGTAGAAGACGAGGACCCCGTCCGGCCTCAAGAGGCGCCCCGCACCGGCAAGGAGCCCGAGCGCTGCCTCCCAAGGCGCGATGTGGACCATATTCAAGGAGATCATCGCGTCAAATGGTGCGTCGTCCTCCACGCCCCATACCCCTTCGCGCACGTCGATGGCGACCGGCGCTCGCACATTGGCGAGCCCTTCGGTGGCACTCCACGCCTTGATGCTGGCGCGCGAGGCCGAGTCTGGATCGCTCGGCAGCCAGACGAGCCCGGGCAGTGCCTTCGCGAAAGAGATGACGTGCTCCCCGGTACCGGATCCAATTTCGAGCGCGATGCCCTTCTTCGGCAGAATCCGAGTAAGCACCTCTCGGATTGGCCCACAATTGCGCGCAGCTGACGGGGAGAACTGTCGCGCGTCGCCGGCGCGGCTGCGAACCTCGACCAAGTCAGAGCCATCCTTAGGCATCGTCGGCACCTGGGGTCCAGAAGAATACTTCATCCCCATCCTGGTCCAAAATCCGCAAGCCATCAGGCTTCTGCGGCATGTTCAATGTCTCGAAGAGCGATTTGGCTTTCACTTTCACCGCCTCCAGATCGGTACCGATTTGCGTAATCCGATCCAGCGTAGCGTGCGCGTCGTCCTCTTCGCGAAGACGGAAAAACTCAATGGTGAATTGCATGACCCAAATCTACAGGACCGGGATTTTTCGATCCAGAGTTGCGGGCACGATGCGAAGAGCGCATCAAGAGCGCGGGTCCGTTGTTGGAGAGCGGGTTAACTTGCCCCGTGCTGAATGTCCGTTTTGGGTCATTAGCGGACATAAGCTCGCCGCCTGCCGATGTCCGAAAAGGGCTCGAAAGCGGACGTTGGTCTGCGCCGGTTGATTGGCATGCCGAGGCGACACGCGGACTAACGGTCAGTCTGTCGGCTGACTGGACAAGGCAGCCTGGGCAATTCCAATCGTTCCCTTTTCACTGAAAAGCTGACCGCGAAAACACTGCGTGGGTGTCACTCCGGTATTCCGAAGGTGCCCGCAATGAGCTCCGAAGTTCGATTTGGAAGCGCGATCGACATAACAATGTTCGCGCAGCAATTTTTATGTCGATTGTCAAACCAGGGCCTCGCTACCTTCAACCCCTCAAGCGCCTGCCCCACACGCCCTACGGAGCGCCTCAGCGCCCCTGAGAGGCATCGTAAGCGCCAATATTCGAGTGGCCGCCCGCGGGGGTTGGCGCGATTGCCTGGTTTGAAGCTCGTACTCCTTCCTCCGCCTCTTCCTGCCATTGCCGGTTATTTGCCGGTTATCGGCAATCCAACCTCGATGTGTTGGGGTTTTGTTCGGGCCGGCGTTCTCTCTCGCTCTGAGATTTCTCCTGACGCATAAGCTTCAGTCTCTTAGTAACGATCGCCCACACTTATCGGAGGACGATCGATGAACGACAAACCTGCAAAGATCGAAATGGTCACCCTCAAGCAGCTATGCGCCGATCTGAAGGTCGACCCGCGTGAAGCACGCGAGAGGCTTCGCCTCGCCGTGCGCGACGCAAAGAAGAATCCCGAACTAGCCAAAATGCATAAGCCAGGGCCCACATAGGAATGGCCGAAGAATTCGATTGCTCTAAAGGAGGCGCGGACGGCGTTGTCAGGAGCATGAGGCGATCGGTCTCACCTCGCTCGAGCCGGTCAGCATTCCTGTGATGCGGTGCGATAACGCGATCAGAACTGCAGATTGGGCAACGATGACAGCAGTTCGGTCAGAACAACAGCAAGCAAAAAAGCGAACGCCGACGATCACGCGGTTCAGGTAGTTGTTCCAACTTTAGAATCTCAGGCTGCACCTGCCCAGAATTTGATCGTAGAATGCCGGCGAGCAGCTCCATCGCTCGATGCGAGGAGATATGAGTTGGCAAGCTCAGAAGCACTTTCCCTTCGCGACAGCCTAGCGAAAGACCCCTACACGGCTGCGCTGAGGGCGACAGAGCGGAACGTGGAGGCAGCGCGGGAGGGCACTATCGTGCTTACGCACAAACTCCTCGGGCTTGCTCAGCGGAATGCTAATACGGCGCTGAACCTCATAACCAAATCAGTCAACGCCAAGAGCTTTGCCGAATTAATCGAGCTAAACTTTACGCACTCATTCAATCAGTTCTACGCCCTGTTTCGGCAGGCCGATGAGTTTGGCGAGTTGTTCGTCAGGGTCTTTGCTGACGTTGCCGAGGCGGCAGTGTCGCATGTCGAGGAGGAAAGTAATGGCTCAAGGTGATGAACTGATACAAGCCTTTCGGGAGCTGCTGGAAAGAAACATTGAACAAGCGCGTACAGCCTATAGCCTTTATCTTGATACGGTCGCAGACGCCATGAGGGCATGGTCGAATTCCCCGACTCTCGACTCGCGGTTCAAGCACGTTCAGGAGTTGGCGATTCGATTTGCGAAAGAGAATGGCGAGTCCGCATTTGCACTGGGAAAGGACCTCGCTGCAGCCAAAGACCTGCCCCAGATCGTAACGCTACAGAATCGGCACGCCCAAGTGCAGATGGAGACTTATGCTCGTCAAGCACAGGAGTTAGGGCGAGCCATGGCTGCGGCAGCGCAGAGCTTTGCACCTCAGAAGCCCTAATAGGCAATTAGGGCCACGCGAAAGCCAAAAGCGCAGGGCGAGTTCGCACAAACTAAACTGCAGAGATATGCCTTTCAGGCTACGTGCTTTCCTTAATGATGACTCTTACCGGTCGACTGCTTTTGACGCTCCACGCCGAGGTCGGTCGAGGCATTGGGTGTGGCGAAGCCGAAGGTAATCGGCGGAGGTCGCCATTTCGTTCATGGGGGCCGAAACACTCATTCCAAACAACATGCTCAGCGGCGCCCGCGAATCCTTGGGCATCGCGTGGATATCACGCGGGCATCATGACGATGCTCTGGTTGTCCGTATTCCAATGTCCGCTTTAGGTCGGATTCCGGACCTATAGCGGTCGATCGGCCAGTTCAGCTTTGTGCCACAAGCAGACATATCGACCGTCGGCGACCAAACCAACCTCTGAACGTGAAGACCCGGTGGTGGTCACGCCACGCTTTTCAGACGAGGGATCCAAGCAAGTTGACGGGCCTTGTTTACGATGATCTGGTGATCTTCAACGTGAAGCGCCAATTCCCTCATAGGCCACCCCCGCACAAAGTTTCATGAAAGGGGGAAGCCCCGGCCGGTGCTACAGTCGGGGCTTCAGGCTTCGTTATGGCAGGGTTAGCTCGTCGGCTTGCGGACCACGGAAACCAACCCACAAGACGAACCATATCTGCTCGGAGTGGTGGCACGCTGTAGCGTGGCTGCAACACCGCAAAAAGAAAACGGCCCCAGGAGGCTCGTTTCGAGGTCGCTTTGGGCTAGAAGAGCGGCTTCGCTGGCTTGCAATGAAGGTTAAAGGTCGTTTTGTGGTATAGGCCGAGTTTATCGCACTTATCATCTTGCGACAGTGAAAGGTCTCCGGTTATTCGGTCCATCACTCCAATGGTGTAATGGTTCCATATTGCGGGTGTCACTGCGGGTGCCCCCTCTCTCCGGTCTTCCACCTCTCCTTTGAAGGTGAAATGGTTCCCTTCGATTTCCGTGATTGGGTAGGTATCGCTTCCCCAGATCACGACCCGCCCGTCTAGGTCTATTGTCAGACTATCCTGATATGGGTAGTTCTGTTCATTGTGCTCTCCCTTAAGGCTCCAAAATACATGGTTAGCTGTTCCCGAACAGGAACGCGTAACTTTGTCAGCGGCGTAGCTGATCCCCGTGGTGAGAAGGGCTACCACTAGTGCGACTGCAACCCCCCGAAAACCCGCCATGCGTTTCAACCCCCGGCTTTAAATGAGTCTATCACGAGTGGCCGCACTTACCTCAACGACTCTCGGGCGCAGGGGGGCGCTCCCATGAGCACAGCGAAAAGGGTTAGCCGTGGCTTCCACCGGCTTGCGGTTTTCTTAGCGGCCATACCGTTGCTGCTCGGTGGGTCTTTATCGGTCTATATTGCGTTCGGTCTGGCAAACCGCCTTTGGGAGCAACACTAAAAGCTGGTGTGCGCGCATGAGCATGTTGCGGGTCAGAAGCCGGACGAGAACGTTTTCGACCAGTTTGATACCGTAAAACTAAAACAGATCGGCTGTTCCAACTCTGATGATACCGTCACAGTCGGAGAGGCGCGCAACACTCCTCCCAACTTGAATTGGTTCGCTGAATTTGGCTCCGGGTTGCTGTTGAGCCCCCTACCCCAGACGCTCATCGTTACGCTCATCGTCTATGTTGTAGTCCGCGCGATAGGCTGGGTCATCGGCGGCTTTGCAGCTTCATAGCGCCGCTCGAAGGTGATGCACTGCCGTCCTACTACTCCCCAGAGAGAACGTGGCGGGCTTCAAGGTCATAGACTCAAATCCTGCCATTGCCGTTTATTTGCCGGTTATCGGCAATCCAAACTGGATGTGTTGGGGTTTTGTTCGGGCTGTCGCTCTCTCGCCCTTTGAGATTTCTCCTGACGCATAAGCTTCAGTCTCTTAGTAACGATCGCCCACACTTATCGGAGGACGATCGATGAACGACAAACCCGCAAAGGTAGAAATGATCACTCTCAAGCAGCTCTGCGCTGAGTTGAAGGTCGGACCCACGCGAAGCGCGCGAGAGACTTCGGCTCGCAGTGCGCGACTCGAAGAAGAATCCTGAGTTGGCAAAGTCACATAAGCCAGGGCACACATGGGAATGGCCGAAGAATTCGATTGCTCTAAAGGAGGCGCGGACGGCGTTGAGCGTTTAGCCTTCGAAAGTTGTGACCTTGACGGTGACCATGTTGCGGTCTCGAAAACCGTTGTACGGGTAACCGTACCATGGGTTCGAATCCCACCCCTCCGCGCAGCACACAAGGGATTGCCGGCAGTTTGCGAGGATGCACTGCCCTTTGCACTACCCCATTGCCCTAGAGGTAAGCGCTTAAACAGCCGTCTTCTTAACGGCGTCTCAAAGGGCGTCAGCCTAGGTTTCATCTACGCTCGCGAACAATGCGAGAGTGTCGCTGAAGAAATTCTGCTCGCAGCGGCGGTGCGGTCGGTCGGGCTGAAAGCCTGGGAGATACCCTTCATTTGGTGTTGGCCCGAGTCACGGCCGACCTATCCTGATGTGGTGATCGTTCCGCAGCAGCCGATCAGTTGCTACCGCGTAGACCTTGCCATCCATGCGAGGAAGATGCGGCTCGTCATTGAGGTGGACGGCCACGAATGGCATGAGAAGACAAAAGAGCAGGCAGCAAGGGACAAGCGGCGTGACCGCGACCTTCAGCAGGAGGGCTGGAACGTGTTCCACTTCACCGGCTCAGAGGTGTGGTGTGACCCATTTGGCTGCTGCGAGGTGATAAATAAATTTATCCAACGGGAGATGCCTGCCTGAGCTGCCGGACCTACTAGGGACCGGGAACAGTCCAACAAACTCGACGGAGATTTCATGACTGACAGATTTGATAGGATAGAAAAGGCCTTTGATAACTTCCGCTCCAAAGTTGAGCAATGTCGCGATGAAGCCAATTCCAACATGGCGGACATTCAAGATGCCTACAACTGCATGGATATCCTGCGGAACCGCTATAAGTACGAGGCGTACGTAGCTCGTTCTCTCAACTCGACCGAAATTGAACCGCTTCAAAACGTGTTTCACCAATACGCTTTTATGGAGGGCATGCAAAAAATTCGTGTAATTGGCCATCATGTCACGGGTGACCTCCACCTTTACGACATCAACAATTCGCCCTTTGAACTTGCGGTGATCACCTTCAATCGCTCACCCAAGCAGTAAACAGCATCGCTCGCGCAATCGGAGGCAGAGGCTAAAGGAGATATGCGGAGCCGCACATGTGGAAACTGGCGCGCACGCTCACAGGGTACTACGTCGGCGTGCTGGTCGTCCTCGCGATCCTGAACGTGATAGCGTGGCTCGCGGACGCACCGCACCGGTATGGTCTTGGCGTGTTCTCGGCCGGCTTTCTAATAGGAGCGCTCGGAATGTACATCGCGGCCTACCTATACGGATATAGGAAGGTGACCTGACCGACAGTTAAATGGGCGAGTGGCTAAGATCACTCCAGCGGAGATCCGGCAGGATCGATGCACGCCCTGTCCGGCCTCGTCCTCGGATCCGGCCACGCAGCAGCACATGTCCGCTAAAGACCCAAAGCGGACATTAAAAGTACTCTCGAGGCCCAGCAGGTCCGTCGTCCGTTTCACTTGAGCAGCGACCCCTTGGTCTCCGGGAGGGTCAGCGTGGCGACGAACGCGACGGCTGCGCCGACCGCGACATACCAGAAGAACCAGTTGCTGTGGCCGACGTTGCTGAGCCACTGGATGACTA
>Ga0207708_10003950_pt1 | contig 10917 bp, 7 predicted proteins | sample KBSK5101metaG_FD_184340 | JGI IMG/M metagenome (GOLD analysis project Ga0207708, IMG submission 184340) | Corn, switchgrass and miscanthus rhizosphere microbial communities from Kellogg Biological Station, Michigan, USA - KBS K5-10-1 metaG... | ecosystem: Host-associated > Plants > Roots >...
ACAAGATGCCAGCAACGCCACGCCGGGTGGCTGAGCAGCGAGAAGCCTTCATCAACCGTTGAGCGCACGTCGGCACGCCAGGTTGGGAAGTTGGCTACGCACCCGCCAGCAGCGGGGCGACCTCGCCGGCGAAGAGCTCGACCTGACCGGGCGACGGGTCGACGGGCAGGAACAGGAACGTGTCGAACCCGTCCTGCGCGAACCCGGTGAGCGTCTCCGCCCACCACTCGGGCGGCCCGGCGAGCGGTTCGCCGACCTGCACGTAGCCGACCGGCAGCCGTCCGGCCGGCGGCGTCCGGCTCTCGCCGATGACGCCCTGCACGTTGAGGAGGCGCCGGATCTGGCGCGGATCACGGCCGGCGGCCTCGGCGGCGGCGTCGATCCGCTGGTTGCCGGCGCGCAGACCGTCGACGTCGAGCGCGCCGAGCGACGGGATCCAGCCATCGGCCTTGCGCCCGACGAGCCGCTGCATCCGCGGCTTGAACGCGCCGAGCCAGAGCCCGATCGCATGGGCGGGCCGGGGCCCGGGATGGGCGTCGGTGAGGTGGTAGTGGCGACCCTCGAAGGAGACGATGTGCTCCTCCGACCACATGAGGCGGATGACGTCGATCGCCTCCTCCATCGCCTCGACGGACTCGCCGGGGGTCCGGCGCGGTCCGCCCATGCCGGCGATCTGGTCGACGTAGCCGCCCGCCCCCAGACCGAGCTCGAACCGACCATCGCTCAGGACATCCAGCGAGGCTGCCGCCTTGGCCAACACCGCCGGCGGGCGCAGGGGGAGGTTCGCGACGTCGGTGAAGAACGAGATCCGGCGCGTCTGCGCCAGCAGCGTCGCGATGAGCGACAGCGTGTCGAGGAAGCGCGCCTGGTACGGATGGTCCTGGACGGCAACCAGCTCGAGGCCGCCTTCGTCGGCGATCCGTGTGTGCTCGCGGATGCGGTCGACCGAGTCGGCGTAGGGGATGACCGACAGGCCGGCGACCATGCCCACAGGATGCGGCATGCCTTCGCCGGACGCGTTCAGCTCCGCGCGGGCCGGGTACAGGAAGCGGTGTGGCCACACAGGTAAGCGAGCGGCAGGCGCGTCGCGTCGCCGAGGAGGCGCGCGAGACGGAGTGGAAGCTGCCGAGCTTCTGCCGGGAGTTGTTCCTGGGCGCGCTGCGGATCGACCTCATCCATCCTCAGCCCAGACTGGACGAGGCCGCCGCGAGCCGCGGCGAGGCGTTCCTGCGCAGGCTGAGCCAGTTCCTCGAGGCCGAGGTCGACCCGCTGCAGATCGAGCGCGACGCGAGGATCCCCGCCGAGGTCCTCGATGGCCTGAAGGCCCTTGGCGCGCTCGGGATGAAGGTGCCCGAGGAGTACGGCGGGCTCGGGCTCTCCCAGGTCACCTACAACCGGGCGCTGATGGTCGCCGGGGGGTGCCACTCCGCCCTGTCGACGTTCCTCTCGGCGCACCAGTCGATCGGCGTGGCCCAGCCCCTGCTCATCGCGGGCAGCGAGGAGCAGAAGCGCGAGTGGCTCCCGAAGGTCGCGCAGGACCACGTCTCGGCCTTCTACCTGACCGAGCCGGATGTGGGCTCGGATCCAGCCCGGCTGGCGACGGTGGCGACGCCGACCGCGGACGGCTCGGGGTACGTGATCGACGGGCGAAAGCTGTGGGCCACCAACGGGGCCATCGCGGACGTCGCGGTGGTGATGGCGCGGGTCCCCGAGGGCGACGGCCACCGCGGTGGGATCACGACCTTCATCGTCCCCTGCGACGACGAGGGCGTCGTCGTCGAGCACCGCAACCAGTTCATGGGCCTGCGCGGCATCGAGAACTCGGTCACGCGGTTCGACGAGGTCTTCGTGCCCAACTCGCACAGGATCGGGGACGAGGGAAGAGGCCTGAAGATCGCCCTCGAGACGCTCAACACAGGGCGCCTCGCGCTGCCGGCGATCTGCCTCGGCGCCGCCAAGTTCGCAACCAAGGTCTCGCGGGAGTTCGCGAACGAGCGCGTGCAGTGGGGCAAGCGCATCGGCGAGCACGAGGCGGTGGCCGAGAAGCTCTCGTTCATCGCCGCCACGACCTTCGGCCTCGAGGCGATGCTCGACGTGGCCAGCCGGCTCGCCGACGACAAGAAGAACGACATCCGCATCGAGGCGGGCATCGCGAAGCTCTGGGCGTCGGAGATGGGCTGGCGGATCGTCGACGATCTCGTCCAGGTGCGCGGCGGACGCGGCTACGAGACCGCCGAGTCGCTCCGCGCACGCGGCGAGAAGGCGGTGCCGGTCGAGCAGGCGCTGCGCGACATGCGCATCAACCGCATCTTCGAGGGCTCGAGCGAGATCATGCACCTGCTGATCGCGCGCGAGGCGGTCGACCAGCACCTGAAGGTCGCGGGCGACCTGCTCGACGCGGACGTCGACCTTGCCGACCGGGCGAAGTCGGCCGTCGGGGCCGCCGGCTTCTACGCCAAGTGGCTGCCCCAGCTCGTCGTCGGCAAAGGCCAGCCGCCGGCGACGTTCCGCGACTTCGGCGAGCTCGCCGACCACCTGCGGTTCGCCGAGCGCCACGCGCGCAAGCTCGCCCGCGCGATCTTCTACGGGATGAGCCGCTGGCAGGCGACGATGGAGCGCAAGCAGGCCTTCCTCGGCCGCATCGTCGACATCGGCGCGGAGTTGTTCGCCATCTCGGCCACGGTCGTCTACGCGAAGACGCTCGAATCCGAGCAGCCGGCCGAGCGCGCGGAGGCCACGACCGAGCTCGCGGACCTCTTCTGCCTCCAGGCGCGCCGCCGCATCGAGGTGCTGTTCACGGCGCTGTGGCACAACGACGACGACGCGAACTACGCGGCCGCCCAGAAGCTGCTGGACGGCCGCTACGCATGGGTCGAGGAGGGGCTCGTCGATCCGTCGGACGACGGCCCGCTGATCGCCGGACAGGCCGGTGCTGCGCCAGACGCCGGCTGTTAGCCGGCCCGCGTGCCCACCGCCTGGAGGTACTCGGCCGTGATGGCCACCGCCGTGTCGTCGTCGCCGAGCCGGTCGTAGCTGTGCACCAGCTCGACGATGTCGGCGCGCAGGGCTTCGCGGCCTAGGTCGTCGAGGGCGGCGAAGGCCTTGTGGGTGGGGCCGTAGTAGGCCTCGAAGAAGTCGACGAAGTGCTCGGGCGAGCGGTAGCGGAAGGTGTAGGTGCGGCGCTCGGTCCGCAGCGCGTCGACGTCCGCGCCGAGCAGGCCGCGCAGGTGGTCCTCGTCGCCCCACAGCGTCGGCGGGCGCACGCCGGCGGGCGGCGGCACGTGCTTGCCGACGGTCTTCAGGAGCCCGCCGATGAAGCCCTGCGGGGTCCAGCTGGCCAGCCCGATCGTGCCGCCCGGGCGGCACACGCGCACGAGCTCGCCGGCGGCGCGCTCGTGGTCGGGCGCGAACATGACCCCGACGACGGAGATCACGGCGTCAAACGACGCGTCCTCGAACGGCAGCGCTTCGGCGTCGCCCTCGACGAAGCGGACCGGGAGGTGCTCCGCGGCGGCGCGCTCGCGCCCGCGCTCGAGCAGCGACGGGACGTAGTCGAGCGACACGACGTCGCAGAACATGCGCGCCGCAGCGAGGGCGGTGCTGCCGCTGCCGCCGGCGACGTCGAGCACGCGCGATCCGGCGCGCAGGTCGGCCGCGTCGCAGAGGTCCTCGGAGATGATCGGGATGAGCGCGCCGATGGCGGAGTAGTCGCCGCTGGCCCAGGTCGCCTGCTGCTTGCGCTTGACGGCTTCCAGGTCGGCGGGGGGCGTGGTGGTGCTGGGCTGGGTCATGGTCGCCAAGCTTCCAGACGCCGCTTAGCAGTCTCTTAGCGATGCGTCACACAGCGGCGGCCGGGTACGGGAACCGCTCCGGCGCGGGCGCATTCGGTCGGACATGGGCGCGCAGCGCCGCGTCGGCGGCGGCGTAGCCCCAGTTGATCAGCCGCTGCTGGTTGACACTGTCGAGCGCCGGTGGAGGGGCCCGCCACGTGAGGTCCTCGATTTGGCGCGTGCGGAGGGCGTAGGGTGGTGCGGCCCGGCCATGGCTTCCCCGGTCTCTCCGCACGGCCCCGGCTTAGCGGCCATCAGGTCGCGCTTCTTCCCCTCGCTTCGAGGCTACGAGCGCCGGTGGCTTCGCGGCGATCTGATCGCCGGCCTCACGGTGTGGGCGATCCTCGTCCCGCAGGCACTCGCCTACGCGAGCATCGCCGGCGTGTCGCCAGTCGTCGGCCTCTACGCCGCCCCAGGCGCACTCCTGCTCTACGCCGCCCTGGGCAGTTCGCGGGTACTCATCGTCGCGCCGATTGCGGCGGCTGCCGCCTTGTCGGCGGCCGTTGTCGCGGACATCACGCCGCCGGGACAGGGCCACTTCGCTGCGTTCACGGCCGGGCTGGCGCTCGTCGTCGGCGTCGCCGCCCTGATCGCGGGACTGCTGCGCCTCGGCTTCCTGGCCAACTTCATCAGCCAACCGGTGCTCAAGGGCTTCGTCATCGGCCTGGCGCTAACGATCTTGATCGGCCAGCTGCCCAAGCTGTTTGGAGTCAGCCACGGGACCGGGGACTTCTTCGCGCAGGTCTGGCACCTCATCACCCACCTTGGGGAGACGCAATGGGTCACGCTGCTCGTTGGCACGCTCTCGTTGACGGTGATCCTCGGGCTGCGTCGGCTCGCTCCCGGCATTCCCGGCCCGCTCGTGGCCGTCGCGGGCGGGATCGGCGCGGTCAAGATCCTGGCGGTCGATGTGCCCACCGTCGGGTCGATCGGGAGCGGGCTCCCCTCGTTTGGCTTGCCCGACGTCGGGCTCGGGGACGTCGGGGGGCTGGCCGCGGGCGGCATCGGCGTGCTGCTCGTCGCGTTCGCGGAGGGACTGGCGGCGGCAAAGGAGTTCGCCGCCCGCGACTACCAGCGCATCGATGCCAACCGCGAGCTCGTCGCGCTCGGCAGCGCCAACCTCGCCTCCGGCCTGTCCAGCGGCATGGTGGTCAGCGGCAGCCTCTCCAAGACGGCGGTCAACGCGTCCGCGGGCGCGCGCACGCAGCTCTCGGCGCTGCTCGCGGCGGGCCTGACCGTCGTCGCGCTGCTTTTCCTCACCGGGCTCTTCGAGGACCTGCCACAGGCGACGCTCGCAGCGGTCGTCATCGCCGCCGTCGTCCAGCTCATCGACCTCCCTGCCCTTGTCGACCTCTACAACACTTACACCAAGCGTCTCGGGCGCCAGTTCGGGTGGGTCGCACGACCGGATTTCATCGCCGCCGTCGCCGCCCTCCTCGGGGTGACGATCTTCGGGACGCTGCCGGGCCTGTTCATCGGAATCGGCGCCTCCCTCCTGCTCCTCATCTACCGGGCCTCGCGGCCCTACGTCGCCGTGCTCGGTCGCCCGCCCGACTCGGACGGCGCGTACCACGACGTCGAACGTCATGGCGACGCCCGGTCGCTCGACGACATCGTGGTCCTGCGGATCGAGAGCGGCCTGTACTTCGCCAACGCCGAGGGCGTTGGTTCCCGCATCCTCGACGCCGGGGGCGCCGAAGGCGTGCGAGCCGTGATCATCGACGCCGAAACCACGCCGTTCGTGGACGTCACCGCCGCTCGGATGCTCGTCGCCGCGCGCGAGGAGCTGCGGTCTCACGGAGTCCTCCTGGTACTCGCCCGCGACGTCGGACAGGTCCGCGACGTGCTCGGGTGCATGACCGACGACGGCGACGCGATTGCGTCGTACCCGACTATCGACGCCGCCGTCACGGCCCTACGGCGTGGGCGCTAGAACCGGCCTTATAGGCTCTCGGCGGCGTGCCCACCGACTTGACAGTGGTGCTCAGGGACCAACCGGGCGAGCTCGCACGGCTCGGAGAGTCCACCGGCGCGGCAGGGGTGAACATCCAGGGCATGTGCGCCTTCACCGGCGAGGGGCGGGGGATCATCCACGTGCTGATCGCCGACGAGGCCGTCGAGCGGGCGGTGACCGCGGTCGAGGAGGCGGGCCTGGGCGTCGTCGACCGGCGCGAGGTACTCGTCATCGACATCGAGGATCGACCGGGCTCGCTGGGCGAGCTGGCGCGCGAGCTGGCCGACGCGAGCGTGAACATCGAGCTGATGTACACGACGTTCGGCGGCGTCAACGTCGTGATCGCCACCGACGATCTGGAGAACGTCCGGGCCGCGCTGGCGTGACGCCGCGAACAGGTGTGTGGTCCTGGCTGCGGCGTCCGCACCGAGCAGTTGGGGGAGGTCGCACGCGGTCGAGGCGGGCGACTTGATCGCCGGCCGCCGTCGGCATGGTTGCCGGCCGGCCCCGATCGATCGTCGCGAAACACTTGTCTCTGTCCCTTCACTGGACAGCACGCACCGTCCGGTCGACACTTTCGGCCATGCACCTGGGAGGGGGGCAGCAGGTCGCTTCGCCCGTCGACGCTGGGCGTGCCTCGATGCGATCGATCGTCGGGCGGGACCAGGAGCTGGCCTATCTGGGATCCGCGCTCGAGGAGGCCGCCTCGGGCCGCGGCTCGCTGGTGCTCGTCACCGGTGAGCCGGGTATCGGCAAGACCCGGCTGGTCAGCGAACTCGCTCACGCCGCCGCTGAGCGTGGGGCGCGCGTCGCGACAGGCCGCTGCTGGGAGGAGGGGGGCGCGCCACCGTACTGGCCCTGGGTGCAGATCGTCCGCGCCCTGGGAGGGAATCTCGAACAGCTCGCGGTGAGCGCAGGCGCGGGGGCCGCCCCGACCATGGTCATGCCGGAGGGTGAGCGGCTTGCACTGTTCGACGGCGTGGGGAGCTTCTTGCGGGCGGCCTCCTCCGAGCGCCTGCTCCTCGTCGTGTTGGACGATCTCCATGCGGGCGACCAGCCGTCGCTGCTGCTGCTGCGTTTTCTGGGCGACGCGCTCGCCGACGCGAGGATCCTGCTCGCGGCGTCCTACCGCGAGGGGGAGCAGCGCGTCCGGGAGCTGTCCAGCAGCTTCGCCGAGCTTGCGCGGGTCGGAAGGAGGCTCCCGCTTCGCGGCCTGACCGCGGCGGACATCCATGCATACGTGGTGACGGCCACCGGGTCGAACCTGAGCGGCCGGGCCGTCGCGAGGTTGCACGAGATCACCGGAGGCAATCCGTACTTTCTCGGGGAGGTCGTCCGGCTCCTGACCGCCGAGGACGCGCTCGAGCGCCTCGATGAGCCGAGTGAGGCCCGCCTCCTCCGCATTCCGGAGGAGGTCCGAGCCGTGATCCGCGACCGCGTTGCGGCGCTGCCGCGGGAGGCCGTTGCGGCCCTCCGGCTGGCGGCCGTCATCGGCCGCGAGTTCGACCTGGATCTGCTCCAGCGGGCCAGCCCGCTCAGCCCTGCCCGGGTGATGGCCGTGCTCGCCAAAGCGTCCGCGGCGGGACTCATCGTCGAACTCTGCTCGTCGCCACAGCGGTATTCGTTCGCCCACGACCTTGTGCGGGAGACGCTCTACGAGGATCTCCCGCCGCGGAGGCGGCTCGAGCTCCACCGCGCTCTGGGTCGCCTGCTCGAGCGCGTGTACAGCGACGACCTCGATCCATACCTGTCCGAGATCGCGCAGCACCTGCGTCTCGCGGCGCCCCTCGGCGATGCGGGCCCCGCCATCGAGTACCTCGTCCGCGCCGGTGCTCGCGCGTCCGCCCTGCTCGCCTACGAGGAGGCCGCCATCCACTACCGGCGGGCGCTGGATCTTCTCCCCGCCGCGGAAGGCGACTGGGGCGAACGGCGCGGGGACCTGATGCTCCGCCTGGGCGGCGCGGAATGGCGCTCGGGGGAGAGCACCGGGGCGCGGCTGACGTTCGAGCGGGCCATCGAGGTCGCACGGCACTCGGCCGATCCGCGGTTGCTGGCTCGAGCCGTGCTTGGTTACGTCACTGCTCTCGGCGGCCTGATGCTCTACGCGCGATTCCCGGTTGGCATCAGCGCCACGGGGCTCTTGGACGAGGCGCTCGCCGCCCTTCCGGCGGGCGACAGCGCGCTGCGCGCCCGTCTTCTCGCCCACCTTGCCCTCGAGATGTGGTCAGGGACCGAACCGGTCGAGCGGCGGGTGGCGATCAGCGAGGAAGCGATCGAGATGGCGGGGCGCCTCGGCGACTCCGAGGCGCTTGTCGCCGGCCTGCATTCCCGCTCGTGGGCGCTGGCGGCTCCGGGCCGGGCGCCCGAGCGCTTGACGCACACGGAGGAGATGCTTCGCGTAGCGAAGGAGACGGTCAACCCGGAAGTCGCGTTCCTGGCGCACGACGCGCGCTTGCATTGCTACCTCGAGCTCTGCGATCGGTCGGGCATGGAGGCCGAGACGCAGGCGATGAGGGAGATCGCAGAGCGAATGAGACAGCCGTTCTACCGCTGGCACACGGTGTGCTGGCGGACGCTTGGCGCCACGCTCGACGGCCGGTTCGTCGATGCCGAGCGGCTCGCGCAAGAGGCCCTCGAGCTCGCGAGGCTGCGGCAGAGCGAGTACACGATGTACTTCTTCCGCTATGCGCAGATGACGGCGATCCGGTGGGCGCAGGGCCGCCTGCCGGAGTTCTGGCCCGAGGTAGCTGACCACGGCGAGCGCTTCCCGTGGATCGCGCGGTGGCGGGAGGCGCTCGCCGCCGCCGAGCTCGGCGACGAGGAAATGGCGCGGCGCGAGCTGGAGCGCCACGCGGCAAGGGGGTTCGCGAGCGTCCGGCGCGACGGCTTTTGGATCCTTCATCTGTGCGCGCTCGCCGACGCGTGCGTCCTCGTCGGCGACGAGCGCCACGGAGTCGAGCTGCACGAGCTCCTGCTCCCGTACGCCGGCGACAACGCCGTCTCCTACGCCAAGCAGCCGTTCGGTCCGGTCGCCCTGCGCCTTGGCAAGCTCGCGGCGATGCTCGAGCGCTGGCCGGACGCGGACCGGCACTTCGCGACCGCTCTCGCGTGCTGCGAGCGTCTCTCCGCACGCGCGATCCGCCCGCGCGTGTTGCTCGAGCACGCGAACGTGCTGGCCGCGCACGGCGAGGAAGGCGATCGCGAACGCATCGCGGCGATGGTCGAGGAGGCTGCGCATCTCTGCGACGAGCTCGGGATGCCTAAGCTCTTCGAGCGCTTCTCGGCCCTCCGCCGGCAGGCGGCGCAGGCGTCGGCGGCGGATGCGGTCTTCCGGCGCGAGGGGGAGTTCTGGACGATCGCCTACGGGGGCGAAACCTTCCGTCTGCGCGACGTCAAGGGTCTTGGCTACATCGCCTCGCTCCTCGCCGCCGACGGACGCGAGGTGCACGTCCTCGAGCTCGTAGGCGCCGCGGCGGGCCGACCCGCCGACGTTCGCGCCCGGCTGACCGAGCACGACCTCGTCGCGTCCCGGCCGTCCGACCGCGACGCCGTGCTCGACGATCGAGCCAAGGCCGACTACGGTCGACGCCTCCGAGAGCTCGAGCTGGAACACGAGGAGGCGCGCGACTGGGGAGACCCCGAACGCGCCGCCCGCCTGCAGCGCGAGCTGGACCTCCTGACCCAAGAGCTCGCGCGCGCAGTCGGGCTGCGGGGCCGTGACCGGGCGTTCTCTTCGCCCGCCGAACGGGCGCGCATCAGCGTGACGAAGGCCATCAGGACCGCGATCAGGCTGATCGGACGGCAGAGCCCAGGTCTGGCGGCGCACTTCGAGGCCTCGATCCACACCGGGCGCTTCTGCTCCTACGCGACGCCTGGCGCCGCACCGCCCAGCTGGTCGCTTTGACCTGGCGCCGACCGCGTCCGATCCGGTCGTGACGTGGGCAGGGAAACAATCGTTCCGCCGCGATGCACGCCCTCCTTGAAAACACCGGATACAACCGGAGGAGGTCGCGCAGTGAGCACAGTGTCGGACACGATTCGCAACGGCGTGGACACGGAGCAGATGTTCGCCACGCTGGACCTGATCAAGGAGCAGCCGGAGCTGGCGAGGTTCCGGTTCCGGGCGACCAACCGTTGGGTCGACGGCGCCCACAACCGCTCGACGATCCAGGGCTTCTACGGGGCCGGCGGCGAGGACACCACTCGCAGCAAGGCGTTCGCGCTCGACGCGGGCGAGCCCGCGATCCTGCTCGGTACCGACACCGGCCCCAACCCGGCCGAGTACCTGCTTCACGCCCTGGCCGCATGCCTGACGACCTCGATCGTGTATGTCGCGGCGGCACGCAAGGTCGAGCTGTCCTTGGTCGAGTCGACGCTGACCGGCGACATGGACGTGCGCGGTGCCCTCGGCGTCGACCCCGAGCCCCGCAACGGCTTCGAGCAGATCCGCGTCTCGTTCCGGGTCACGGGCAGCGCGCCGGAGGACAAGCTCCGCGAGGTGATCGAGCGGGCCCGCAAGCGCTCGGCCGTCTACGACATGGTCACCAACGGCGTCCCGGTCGCCATGGAGGTGACCACCGAATGACGCTGGCCTTCGGTCCCGAGGCCATGACGCGCACGAGAGAGCTTGCCCCATGCCGATCGACCTGACCGCCCATACCGACGCCGGCGTCCGCTTGGTGGCGCGCGCAGATGCCCTTGTGCCCGAGCTGGCGGGCCGTGCCGAGGTGCACGACCGTGACGGCAGCTACCCGTTCGAGGCGATCGATGCCCTCAAGCGCGGCGGCTTCTTTGTCGCCCCCGTCCCGGCTTCGCTCGGGGGCCTCGGCGTGTGGTCTGCTCACGATCTGGTGGTGGCGTCCAGCCGCCTGGCCCGCGGCGACGCATCCGTCGCCATCGGCGTCAACATGCACCTCGTCGCCGTGCTCAACATGGAGCGCCGCCGCCAGGTGGCGGTGGCAACCGGCGCCGATCGCCGCGCCCGCGCCTACGGCCTGGCGCTGGCCCGGATCGCAGAGCGCGACGTCGTGCTGGCCGCTGCCATCAGTGAGCGCGGACAAGACCTCACCCGGCCAGCCACCCGCGCCACCCGTACGCCATCGGGCTGGCGGATCGACGGCCGCAAGCTGTTCT
>Ga0207708_10003951_pt1 | contig 10917 bp, 19 predicted proteins | sample KBSK5101metaG_FD_184340 | JGI IMG/M metagenome (GOLD analysis project Ga0207708, IMG submission 184340) | Corn, switchgrass and miscanthus rhizosphere microbial communities from Kellogg Biological Station, Michigan, USA - KBS K5-10-1 metaG... | ecosystem: Host-associated > Plants > Roots >...
CCTGGCCTATCTGCGGATCAACTACTTCAAGTACTTCGGACCGGCCTACTTCGTGTTCGCGGCACATCCCGTCGCAGGCGTGATCGCTGCGGTCGCAGCGGCGTCGTGACGGCCGGCATCATCCGCGGCGTACCGATCGCCCTGGTCTGGCTCGGTGGCCGGCCTGTCGTCACGCTGCGCGATGTGCCAGCCGAGTCGATTCATCAACCCTTCTGGGACGATACGCTGGCGCTCCGTTCATCGGGTCATTGCTCATCGGGGGCTTGGCTGCCGCCTGCATGGGCGGTTTCTTGGGCGCGTCCAATGCTTCAGGCTCGTCGGGTTCTTCACCTAACCCCGGCTTTTTCTTTTTTATTCCAAACGGATTCATAGACTGCTCCTCACTTCTGCCAATGGCGCGGACTACCGCTACGCGGTGCCGTAGCGCTGCCTCCGCGCTGCGGGTTCTGCTTCCCGTACAGCGCTTCCTGCTGGCGCTGCATCTGAATCAGCCGATTGATATCGGTGATCGGCGCTCCCGTGACTTCCTGGTGCTGATCCTGCGCCTTCTGCATACGTTCCGCGACCCAGTATGCGCGAGGCATCTGCGCCGCGATCTCTTTATAGGCGATTGTTCCGTACCTGGCGGAGTCGAGCGCGTCATTACCGCCAACTCCGTCTTCCGCATCAACTACCATCACATCCTCGTGCTTCGGTCCTTCCTCGTGCACCGACTCCCGGAGACACCGGTCGAGTTCCCGGCAGACCTTCCAGATATGGAGCATGGGCAGCACTTCCGGCTTACGCGCAGCATACTTGGCTAATTCGGCTTCATACGCAGCTTGCCCGCTACGCTGAAACAGAGCAGCCAAGTGCTGCGCGTCCGGAGGCGTCTGCGCGACGATTGGGCGGAACCGCAACAGATCGCGCATATACGAAAATCCCGCAATCCGATCAGTCGCGGCTTTGCGAATCAAGATGCAGACCTTGCCTGCCTGCGCCTTGCGCCTGAACTCGAACGCCAGTTGAGCCGCCTTCTCGTCGCGCGCGGCGAGCTGCCGCTCATCCTCGTTGTAATGCAGCAAAAAGGCACCGTAGGGACCTAGGACGGACTTTATGCCGGCTTCGATCTGTTCAGCACGAGTCTTAGGCTCGTCCAGCTTGCTGAACGCATCCGGAGACAGGTAAATAGTGACCTGGTGGTCGGGAAGTCCGTCGAGATCTGGCGCCCACCAGTTGGCCAAGATGCTGCCCATCTCAAAGCTACCGGTCTTCCGCAGCATCAACTCGTCATATATATGGATACGCCCGTCGTGATCATTTCGGCAGTACTTGTGCCACGCAGCCGGGTGATCGTAGCCCCAATCTCCCGATCCCCACCTGTACCACCACGGCTTCAACTCCACCGGGTCAACCAGATGCCTGGCCCATGGGAACTCCGTAGCCTCTTGCTCTCCGATTGGTCCATGCGGGCGATAGTCGCGGAAGTACAGGCCCCCGCTCGCGTGCCAATCGCCGTCAATCCACTGCGCGCGCGTCACCGGGTCCTGTGCCTGTAGCATCCCCCAGTATTCGGTATTGTTGGCGAGGTAGGGATTGTCTTTCAGTCCAGCCGGAATGAAGATGCGCCAAAGTTTGGTCACCGGGTCCTGCATCGGAGTGTTCCACGGAATCAGTTGACCACCGCTGTATACGTCCACAAAGCGGTTCGTCACCCACGGAGCGCCGGGCCCGTCCGGATTCGTCGTGCTGACAATCTGTGTCCGAAGTTTGGGGAACATCTTGCCGTTCCGCATCCTGGGCTTAGAACGCAGAGAACCGAAGAGCTTAATGTACTGGCTGAGCTTTTTAATGCGGGTCAGTTCTTCAATACCGATGCGTGTTAAATTCCATCCCCTGTACTTGTTATATGCTTCGTCACTTCCCAAATGATCGGTATAAATCTTTGCTGAACTACCGGGAAACGTGAGGATCACCGGATTATCCACCGGCTTAACGCCCAGGTGCCGGTATGCCTCGATTGCCTCTTCGATAAAATCGCGCATGTCCTGATAGCGTTCTCGCAAAAACAGGCCGCGAAAATCAGGATCATTGAGAAAGGACGCCCGCGCAGGGTCGTCTTCCGGTAAACTCGGGTCACCACCAACCATCCACGCGATCAGGCCAGCTGATTTCCCCCCACCGCGCCGCCCACCATAGGCGATCTCATCGCAGGGGCAAACTTGCAACCACGTTTGCGGACCAGCATTGGACTCCCAGTACGAACCATCGGGAAACTCCATTCGAACTTGGGCTTCAGGATCATGTAATAGGCCCAGTTCTTGTATCCAAAAGGGGAGAGGGGGCGCACTCGACGGCTCAACGGCTGGAGTCACTTAGGATTTTCTTCTGGCTTCCCGCGCTGCGCTGGTACGCTCGCGGCGTTGTTCCGGTGACAGTGCTGCCCAATGATCATGACTGGACTGCGCCACCTTGGGGAGCAGAAGAGCGCGACCGCTCGTACAGATGCGGTCTAATTCGCGCATTCTAGAGCAGCACTTCTCGGCAGTTCGGTTCAATGCTTTCTCGGAAAGACTTTTTTGGCAGGAGCGGGCTCATCAGCTTCGAGAACAGGCGCAGGCTTTGCGGGCTCCGCGTGTTCCGTTTTCGGAACAAAAAATGTTCGTCGCTCAGCTACTGCAGGTGCAGGTTCCGGTACAACCGGCTCATCGATGACGGCCGGAACCACCATGCTGCCGTTCTCGAACGAATAGCCAGCCGCGATCAACTCGCGCTCCAGCGGGTCCAGGAAGGGCAGTACCACAGCATCGCGCTCTTCCTGATTGGCTGCACGGTTGTACCGCAGTGTGGTCAAGGCGCGCCATAGACCAGCTTTTGTGAGTATTTCAGTATTCATGCGGTTCTCCTTTTTGCTTTATCACTTTAAGTGCACTGCTGCTTTGATGCTGTTTTCAGACGGTGATGCTTTTTTGTCGCCCTTGCCGGCGTCGAACCACACGCTGGACTCAGCCGCGTAGTTGGCTAGAACGTCCAGCAATTTGGCCAACTGCGACGCTTCCTCACGCGAGAAAGTGCGGGTCTCGCCCGCGTATGTCATTTCAGCCTTTTCCGCCGAGATACACGATTGCAGATCCAACTTCTCGCCGATGATCTTCTCTCCTTCAAGCCGCCCGATCATCAGATCCCAACAGAGTTCTCCGTCTATCACGTTGTAATGGATGCCGACCAACGTTTTAATCCTCTGGGCGGGTTCTTCAGAAAACACCGCACAGCAGAGAAGAGAGAGAGCAGCCAACTTCATCAGCATCACTTTTCCCCGTACATCTTGCGCTTTTTTGGCTTCGGCGGTGCCTTCGGTTTGGCGAGCATAGCCCGGTACGTCATGGCTTAAGCGTCTTTGGCGTCTTTGGCGTCTTTGGCGTCTTTGGCGTCTTTGGCGGACAGCATCTTCTCGACCGACAGCGCCAGCCGCTTGATTTCCTCGTTCACTTCTTTGCGCCACAGGTTTACCTGATTGGCTTCGTGGTAGGCGTTTTGGGCAGCTTTGGTGCCATCCTTAGTTAATTCAGCCGCTTCCTTAACGAGCATCTTCAATTCATCCGCATGGGCCGCAGCCTTTGAGGTATTCGCATAAGCCGCCTTTTTAACTTCTACGGTGGCAGCCTGCACCATCTCTTTCAACTCTCCGGTTTGGCTCACCGAAGCCGCAACCGTAGCATCGGATGCTTTAATGACTTCCGCCTTGACCTCTTGCCGGTTAGTTTCCGTCCTGCTGGCCAAAGCCACAGCGTGCTTTTCGGTCTGCGCCGCTAACAGTAGAGCATCCGCCCGCGTAGACTCGATCAGCAATTGCGCATCTTTACGGCGTTCTTCGGCTTCCATGCGGAACTGGGCCGCTGCTTCTTTAGCTGTTTGGCTGCCCTTGAACATATTCAAGAGTTGGGCCATAAGAGCCGCAACCGTAGTGATGATCAGAGTATAGAGGGCAATATCCATGGTCACGCTGCTGCGGAATCGCCTTTCTTCAGGCCCGCGCTATTGAGCGTGGATACCGTCATGTCAACCAGCTCAGAAATCACCTTGACCTTATGGGAATCCACGGACCCGCCAACCTTAGCGGCGGCGAGAGCGGCATTGAGAACCAACTGCTTTTTAACTTTGCCCGAGGCTTCAGCGCCAAGCAGCGCTTCAATCTTCTTGATGGCTTCAAGGACGATCGGCAGAAACTTTAACGCGAGGTAAAACCATGACATAAGAATCCTTATCTGACATTGCCGTACTTCGCGGTGAAGTCTTCGGCAGACGCGGCCTTGTGCACGCCGTCTTCATCGATGTATAAAAACCCGCCTGGATATTCCTTGCCTTCGAACGTGAACGGGGGGCGGTACTCGCAGGCGATCACCTTCGCCAGCTTCTTTGCTGTCCAACTGTGGAGCGATCCAACGGACGGATTGAACCCACCTGGAACCGCTTGAAAATCCATCATTTTGATACTCCTGTATGTCTTGCTGTTGCGGCACGGTTGTGCCAAATGCGGTTATATTAAGTGCCTTTATTGCGTATTAGAATAGGTCTTCTAAACCGATATATCGTGTGCGCCTAAACATCCGGCTCTTTCCAGTCCTTGGGAAGTTCCTCAATGGCCGGTGCCTTCTTTTGGCACTTCGCCAGCTTCTCCGGATCGTTGTACACGTGGGCGAATGCCTCATCCATCGCGATATTCAGGTCCTTACTGATCCGCTCGGCCTCGTCCTTGATGGCCTGCGAGACAGCATTGGCCTGGGCGCGCCGCTGATTGGATGTCAGACGGGGCGATTTAGGCATTACCGCGCTCCGGTATTAAATCGATCACGACTCCAGGCAACTGCGCCGGTGCCGCGACGGGAAGAGAATCCACAATGCGCGGTGCCGGCACGTTGCTCTGACCTTGAGATACCACCAGGATCACCGGGGCTCCAGGCGCACGCCGGTCCTTCTCCCACTGGCCTAGTTCGTGAGCGGCTTGCGCCTCCAACTCGCGAATTTCTTTGAGAAGTCCGCAGTCCACTTCGAACTCTTCCACAAAGCGAGCGTCGGGCCCGGATCCTATGGATTTTACGGTACGTGCCAACAACCCTGTCTTGCCGCCAGCCGCGCGGGCCATCTCGGGTGCTTTGGAACGTTCCTCAATCACGGTTTGACACCGCCGCCAGCGGTCGTTGAGGCGAAACATCCGCCTGTCTTTGCTGGCGATCCCCCGCTCCTGGATCTTGGCGCGCCACCCCTCGATGTGCTTGGTGACCTCTGATTGAAACAGCGGGTGGAGCTTCCACTTATCAAGCGCTCGCGGGGAAATTCCAGTGCGACGGGCGATCTCCGCATTTGTGAGGCGGTCCTGTGCGACCATCAAGGCCGCCGCATACATCCGTTCGGAAGGTTTCATCTAAGGCGAGGGACGGTCATGCCTCCGAACAGACCAAAGACTTGGAGCAGCCACAGAATAACGATGAGAACAACCACCACATTTATGATCGTTCGAATCGGCGGCGCAAGGGGCACGTAAGTGTTGACCAGGTACAGGGCCACTCCGACGATAATCAGCGCTACCAACAGAGACAGAACAGGCATATGTTTACCCTACCGTACAGGATATCTGGACGCCCTTAAATAAATCTTGGTCGATGCCGCTCAGCCTTTTGAGCGTGTAGCAGCCCCGCACATTCGCGTCAAACTGGTTGCGCATGTGCACCACACCGGACGGATCAGTCCAACTCTCGCTGACTTCATGGTTGTGGACATAGCGGGTGCCAGCATGGGGGCGTGTTGGTCCGGCGAAAAGGACACATCCGTCCAATCTTCGGCGCGGGCCAAACGCTTTCGCGACTCCACTACGTACGAGATGGTGGATCTCGTCTACCGAAGCAAGATAGTAGAGGGAACCCCACGGCCGCAACACGGGTAGGCGTTCCGTCCGGGGTTTCGTCAAGCGAAAATCTCGTCAGCGACTACCGGCACGCGAAGCGCTGCGGACTCGTCAATCCAGTCCGCGATTCGCTGTCGGCTCCAATGATGCAGATCATTCAAGTGCATCATGACCATGCAGAGTCTCGTAATGTAAGGAGACCCCAAGTCCGCCGTATGCCAAGGGCAATCGGAGATCGGGCAGCATCCAGCTGCCCACAATTCCGGATACATTGCACACACCGAACGCAGCGAGCGCAAGCCGACAGCCTGATACACTGCCCCCATCACGCAGCTATCACCGGATGCGGTAGTCGTGCGCCCAAACAACTGCTTCCCGAGCGTCGAACCGAGATGAATTGCTGCCGAAAGTGTCATGCCGTACCTGTCCACCAGCTTACGTCTGGACCAGACTTTTTGCCGTCTGCAAGGGCTCGACCCCGCCAGATCCGGGGGTGCTACGCTGTGGCTGCGCGCGGGCAAACGATGCCCATCGCCGTCATGTCAGTGAGAATTCGCGCCACCATCGACATGGGAATCTCGATATGATCTTCTTCGTCGCCGAGCCCATACACCCGGTTACACTTGGCCAACATGTCGCAAATCAGAACCGCGTACACTTCTAAATCGAAACTGCAGTCTGCGAGCACGCATAATCACGCTGACTTAGCGAAAACGGCTTTCGGAACCGTTTTCCAGAGACGAACGCCGTTGCGCTTCTCTTCCAAAACTGTCTGCCGTAGGGACGCATCCAGTAGATAATCGATCCGTTCTATACCGAACGAGCAATTTTCCAAAAACGTCTGCTTGCCCAACATGTTGAACAATGCAGGCATGTCACCGACACTACGCTTGATGCAGGCTTCCCCAATCGTTGCGACATATCTGCTCCCAGAAGCGGATACCGAGTCTTCAGGAGAGAGTTCCAGTCGCGCGACCAGTTCTGCTCGGATTACCTTTACCCGCTCTTCTTTCTTGCGGAAGGTTGCGAGTTCCCTATCGAGGCTCCCTAATTCATCGATCAGGGCCGCGATAATCCGCTTTTCCGAAACGGCCATGCACACAGGTAGTCGCAAGGCGCAATCCGGAACATTGCGATATTTTATGGATATAGCTGATTCTATTAAGAAGATTTATGTGGAATTGTGGCGGTGGTGGTTATACTTCGACAGGCTCTACTAGCGGGTCTTCCGGATCTGGCTGCGCGATATTCTGCTTCAATTCCGACCGCAGAGTAGCCCATCGGTACGGCTCTCCACGTACAGAGTCCTGAATCGCACGGCGGATACGAAGGCGGGCATAAGAGGCTTCCGCGGCAGTAACGGTAGTACGGATAGGACCGGGCGAGAAATGGGCTCCAGCCAGGACTAGCCCGAGCATCCCGGCTCCCACCAAATCTTCCAAGTCGAAGCCATTGGGCAGCTTGCGCTTCATGCTCCGCGCGATGGGCTTGACCAAGGATAGGTAAGCTAAGACGTATCGTTGCCGTTCATTTTCGTTTTTCGCAGGCTGCCTGATTCCATCGTTGTCAAGACATCCAAACTAAAGTAATTGTATCGTAGGTCCATACATTTACGGAATCTTCAAAAACAATAGAGATGCCGTACCGTTACGTTTAGGTGTACGATGTTGGACGATGCAGTCGCATCGGCTCTCTGATTTTGGAGATACTCCGCGCCTGAAAATAGTCCTTGACTTCCTGCCGTCACGTAGTTACCATTTACAAGACGACAGGAAATCCGATGACCACAACGAAGAAAAAAGTTTGGACGGCGAGCGAGATGGGGAAAAAAGGTGGACCGGCACGCAAGGCAGCCTTGACACCAGAGGAACTTTCGCGGCAAGCACTGCACGCCATCAACACACGATGGGCGCGAGTACGGGCGGAGCAAAACAAGAAGAGCAAGAAAGGCTAGGGCAAGCCCCCGCACGTGCACATCGACATGAAGGGGCTATGCAAGAGAAAAGCAAGCGAGTAGAGAGGCCCAACAAAGCGGGCCGTACATCTACCCGCTTGGAATACGACTATCAATTTTCACCTACGAGACTGAGTGACGTTGGCACGGATCACAGTTTCGCAAGGTATCCGTTGAAAACTAATCGCCGTGATGAGGCTTATGCAGCCTAACGATTCAATCATACTGCATCCGGCTGATAAGTCAACAGTACTTCAACCTCGCACGTACTACGTGCCATGGAGTTTGAATGTCAGCCGTCTCCGTCTCCGTCCACCGATCCGTCCCTGACTGCCCGGTAGACATCCAGCGTCGTAAGCCGGTCATCCAGGTCCACGGCTTCCTCATCGGTGGGGATTTCGGCCAACAAGGTTTCATACCGTCTGACCAGGCGCCGCAGATCGTGCAGAAATTTGCGCAGGCCGAGACGTTGATGCGGCAGGAGCCCCTCGACAAGGCGGTAGTCCTCCGCTTTCATGATCCACATCAGGCACAAAAGAAAGTGGTGGTACGTCCGGACGGTCGTACTTCCGTCGTTATTTTCACTCGTTTAGGGCCTCCTATCCAGGCCGCTCCGGAGCGCGGGGAGGGGGATAGGCCCATCCCGTTCAGTCCAGAGGCTAGGCGCAAGCGCCTAACAGCCTCATTATTCCACACAACACAAGTATCCAGGTACTGGAGTTTTTGTAAATGAACAGACCACGTCAGTTCACAGGCCGGTGGTTTCGGCACTACGATGATGCGCTAAACGATCCCAAGATCCTGGCGCTATCGAACAAGGAGTTTCGGTTCTTGGTCAACTGCTGGTGCCTGGCCAGCAAAAACGGCGGGCACTTACCCCCGGTCGGCCAACTTGGGCGGTTATTGCGTTTGAGGAACAACGAGGTGGCAGCAATGGTGGCTGCGCTCCGCTCTGGGGATCGTCCTTTGCTTGACGAGATAGACGGAAAACTAACCCCCCATAATTGGGATCAGAGGCAGTTCAGAAGCGACTTTTCAGTAGAGCGGATGCGGAGGCATCGTGTAAAAACTGCGTCGAAATCGACGCAAAACGCGCACAAAACGTTGCGCGAATTTACACGCGAATCCCCGGCATCTACTTCAAAACAAACAAATATCGACAGACCATGTGACGGTTTGGTGACGGTCCCAGAGGCAGATACAGATAAAGAAGCAGCAGCTTTTGTAGAGCTACGTAGCAGAGTGGTTCCGCAAAAACCGAAGCAGCCAGCCCAAAATCTTTCCCAGAGAGAGCAAGAAATCATCGACGCTTGCGAACCACTCACCAGCCGTTTTGGTTCAATCACTCCTGCCCTCATGGGAACGATCGTGGCGAACCTGAACGGAGCGCCAGTGGCGGCATTAGCGCGACGGGTCAAAGAGCGCGGGCCCTATGCCAAGCATTTGTGGCTGGTAGCTGAACTCGCCAAAGATGCCGCACAAGCCGGAAAAGAGAGAAAACCGGTAGCGCGGCATGATCCGTTAGGGGATACGGACTTTGTGCCCGAATGGCTCCAATCAGCGAGGAACCGGGCATGAGAGCCGATTCCTTACTGGCTGAAAAGGGGTTGCCTGCGGCCACGCTAGCAGAAGACATGATCCTCGGCGGGCTAGTGAGCGGGCGGGTGTTCCCGGTGGCGGTACAGGCTTTACTTTCAACCGATGATTTTTCGAGTGAGGCACACCGCAGAATTTTCCGCGCTTGCGGCACCCTCTCGGATAAAGGCGCTGACGTGAACCGTGTTTCCGTAGCGGAATGCCTGATTGCGTCCGGGGAACTGGAGTCGGTTGGCGGTATGAGTTACCTAGCGGATCTGGAAGGGTATCCGGAGCCGGTGAACCTAGAGGGATTTGTGCAGTCGGTGAAGAACGCTTCCACTCGCCGCAAAACGATTCACGCCTGCTATGCAGTCGCGGAGCGGTGCATGACATCTCCCGACTCGGCGGAAACGCTGGAATACGCAGAAAGCATCCTGGCGAAGATCGGAGAGGGGAGTAAGTCGCGGGTTAACCTGCAGTCTTCAGAACACGTTAAGCAGTCCGGAGAAAACGGAGTCAACGGATTTTTCTACCCGCACACGCAGCGCCAGGGGAGCGTCCCGTCTCCATGGGGCCGGCTGGACGATGTTACCGGGGGTTTCCAAGCAGGGCAGCTAATCGTTGTGGGGGCTTACACGGGAGTGGGGAAGTCCGCGATGGCCGCGCAGTGTGGTCTCTCCGCTGCGCAATGCGGATTTGGCAGCGCTCTGTTTAGCCTGGAAATGGCTAGCCAGGACATTCTGCGCCGGATGATATGCCAGCGTGCCGGCATCAACAGCCATACCCTGTACCGTTACGGGTTAGCGCGTGCGGACCAGATGCTATTCCAGACAACCAGTGCCGATATCGACCAGTTGCCTCTGTGGATCGATGACACTGCGGGGTCCACGGTGATGACGATTCTATCGGCGGTAAAAAAGCACCAGACTATGTTCCGCCTGAGTCTGGTGATCGTGGATTACCTGCAACTGATGGAGAGCATGAACCGCCACGAGAACCGGGTACAACAAATCACCGAAATCACGCGCGGGCTGAAGCGGCTCGCGGTGGAGCAGAAAGTCGCGGTTATGGCGCTTTCGCAGCTTAACCGAGCCAGCCAAGACGGTAATCCGCCATCTCTGAAGCATTTACGCGAGAGCGGGTCAATCGAGCAAGACGCGGACAAAGTGATTCTGTTGCATCAGCCGCGCAAGGACGAGGATTACGACGGAGTGCGGCAGGCGGCCATCGACACGGAGTTTCGGGTGGAAAAGAATCGCGGCGGTCCCACTGGGAAGATAACGTTGCTGTTCCAGCGATCCTACACGCGATTCGATGACCCAACACAGATGGGGGCAGTCCAATGACAATCCCCGAATACAGCGCTGCGCGCATCGGAAAGGTCTGGACTTACGAAGACCACGAATGGCTAGAAACGCAGTTACTCAGGGTCGAATGGTTAGCGCAGGAAGTTTTGAAACTCAACGAAAATAGGGGAGCATGAACCAAGCTATTTTAGGCGTCG
>Ga0207708_10003954_pt1 | contig 10911 bp, 19 predicted proteins | sample KBSK5101metaG_FD_184340 | JGI IMG/M metagenome (GOLD analysis project Ga0207708, IMG submission 184340) | Corn, switchgrass and miscanthus rhizosphere microbial communities from Kellogg Biological Station, Michigan, USA - KBS K5-10-1 metaG... | ecosystem: Host-associated > Plants > Roots >...
ATGCGGCGCGCCCTTCGCCCATGGCCAACGCCGCGCCCTCAGCCGCCGCAGCGCCTACGAAACCAGCCGCCGTCCCGCCAGCAAATGTGCCTGCATCAGGCGAGGCGGGCGACGAGCGACGCGCCGATCGCTGCCTGCGGTTCGCCGAAGGGAAGTCCTCGCAATTCGGCGACGCAACGCTGACCAACACCTGCAGCTTCGCCATCGAAGTCGCCCTTTGTTACAAGGGCGGCGGCGGAGGTGTTTACGATTGTCCCTCGCGCCCGAAGGGCATGCGGATGGACAGCGTGTCGCCAGGCGCCACGCGCAACCTGCCCGAGTATCGTCGCGACCGGCACAAGGGAATCGCGTGGGTCGACGTACGAACCAAGCTCGTGGGCAATCCCGATGCACTGAGGTCGCTTCGCGAAATGGAGGCGACGGGCGGCGAACCTGACGTCATTGGCCACGACGCAGCGGCGAAGCAGTACACGTTCTGCGATTGCTCCGCAGAGAGTCCAATTGGCCGCAGAAGTGTCTGCTACGACCGTGAAGCGCTTGTATCTCGGAAAGAACACAGGCCGGAGAGTAGCGCTGTCGAGATGGCTGCTGCGATGGGGATCGAGCTTCTGACGGAGGAACAGTACCGGGAACTGCAGAAGCTTGGCGAGTTTGATGCCAAGACTTCCAGCTGGATCAGCACACCGTCTGACGTCAGAGCACTTGGAGGAGCGCTCTTCTGCGATAGGCGCTATGGCAAGGTGTTCGTGTATCACAATGGCGCACAGTCCTACTACGCTGCCAGAGGCTTCCGCGGATTACTTCGGGTGTGAACATTTCACGAGTTGAGGTGCCGTCCGCGGCAGTGACGCCTTACCTTTTGCTGCGGCCGCCTGCTACGGCTGGCTTCGCCAGCCTGTCATTCATGGACATACGAGAGCTCGCTGCCATACTGCCGCAAGCGCTCGAACGGTTCCTGCAGGGGCGCGTCGCCACGGCGGTTGATCGTACGCCACCTCACCTGCGGCCCAAGTGGCTTACCACTTTGTTGAAACCAGGCGGCGGTTGATGAAGAAGCCGCCCAACAGCCGCATCAACACTTTTACGGCGCTGAGTTATGCGGGATATTTGGCGTCATAGTTCAGGAGGCAACCCTTGACTGTCCGTGTTGTCAGGCTTGGAACCCCTCGCATCGAAGGAGAAGGTGTTCGCATCGGAACTGTGCGTCGTCCGCCTCGTGGTGTTCCCAAAACAGACTTCGCAACCAGGAATTGGTACGACGTCTGGCTTCCCATCTTGGCGCCGAGCCTCGTCACGATGAAACTGGCACAGGGAGCCAAGACGGCGACTCAGTGGAAGAAATTTGTAAAGAGATACCGGTCCGAAATGGCCAAGCCTGACGCCAATCATGCCGCCGAGCTACTGGCAAAGCTGTCGCATCACACGAACTTCTCAGTGGGTTGTTACTGCGAGAATGAATCCCGCTGTCACCGGTCTCTCCTGCGAGAGCTGCTCATCGAAAAAGGAGCCAAAGTTGGGTAACCGGGTAGGGCGTAACAACGCCCATCATGTATTCGTCGCAGCGCACGATTGCAAAGAATTTCGCCTTAACCTAAAAGGAGGAGAAATGGACCTTCCAGACATGATTACACGCCTGCCCGAGGCCGACCTGCCTTTTCCTTCTACTGCAGTGAAAACAAATGTGCTGCAATCGGAACATGGACAATTGGTCTTCTTCCAGATCCTGAAAGATGTAGAGATCCCCGCGCATAGCCATAAGGCCCAATGGGGTACGGTCCTCGAGGGTGAGGTCGAGGTGACGATCGGTGGCGAGACCAGGAAATATGGTACTGGCAGCTCTTACTACATCCCGGCTGGCGTTGTGCATAGTGCGAGAGCGCCAGCCGGCTGCAAAGTCATAGACTTCTTTGAAGAGCCCGATCGCTACAGGCTGAGATGAACGCGCATCTGATGTTCGTCGGAGATCCCCTTCTCGATTTTGTGCAGCCTGGTGTAGCCGCTTGGTGGCTTGTCCTGGGTGTGCCGTTTCGCGCCGCGCCGTTTTCACCCCTCGGGATCGCGTTCGCTGGCGTAGCAAATGCGGTGTTGTGGTTGCTGGTGCTATGGTTCGCCGTGGCCATTGCACGTGCCGTGCGGCGCGTGCGCGCGGCACCGCCTTCATGAGTGAGATGCTGCCTGGCTATGCGTTCGAGAACGGACGCGCCAAAAGCGGCGCGCGCGCTCAGCGCGAAAGCTAGGTCCCGGGAAGTCTGCCGCCATGCACAAGTATGTATTGCTCCTCCACGTTCTTGCAGCAACGATCTGGACTGGCGGTCACATAGTCTTGGCAGTTGCGATCCTGCCCCGGATACTCAGAGAGCGCTCGCCATCCGATCTAATGCGCTTTGAGTCCGCCTACGAAAAGATAGGGATGCCGGCCCTGGTGATTCAGGTGATAACAGGATTGTGGCTCTCTCACAGTCTGGTCCCGGACGTTCGTTCATGGATTGCTGCCGACAACTTCGTCACACGCCTCATTGTTCTAAAACTTTTCCTGCTGGCCGCAACGGTTCTTGTTGCGGCAGACGCCAGATTCCGAATCATTCCTCGATTATCGGCTGAGAACCTTGCCGCCATGGCACTGCGCATAAGGTTGATCACGCTGTTCTCCATCCTGTTTGCGGTCGCTGGAGTCACATTCAGAACTGGTCCATGGCCATGAAGCGGCGTAACCCCTTCATGGAGGCGACAGAAACGGGCAAGCCGGTGTCCGTGATTCGTGTCGAACGCAAAAGTGGGCCAGGTTGAAGAGCGGATTGGAATTGCGCGACTCTCGCATAAGTAGGGTCGATGTATCCGGCGGGGTTGCGACGATTCATTTCTCGCATGCCTATATTCACAAATCGACTCGAACACCTGGCATAGATCCGGGGACCGGCTGGAGCCAGGAGGCGCAATTGATTCTTTCCGAAGTGGCAGACCTTGAATCCGTTCCCCGGACGCCAAACACGATTTCCGATGGATACCTGGAAGTAGGAGGCATCAAGCACGAATTGGTCCCCCTCCCATTTAAGCGGAAGGTTGGCGCTATCCTTCGCATAACATTTGTGGATGGCACAGACTTCGAAATCGCTGGTGCGAAGCCTTTGATCGAACTTCTGGGCGCACCGATATATCTTGAGGATTTTCCATGACGCCCAACGCGGCAGAGGTTCGACCGTCCGTCCGCCCAGCTAGCGCGCATTAGACGGCACAAACTGCTGCGCGTGATGTAGCCTACGGCCAATGAACCATCCGCTACAGTGCCGATGCGGCACGCTAAAAGGCTATGTCAGTCATCCCGACATGGCGCACAGGGCTGTTTGTTACTGCAACGACTGCCAGGCTTTCGCCCACTTTCTTGAACGCCCCGACGACGCGGTGCTGAACGAACTGGGTGGAACTGAGATCGTTGCCACGCTTCCCAGGCATGTTCACTTTACGCAAGGCCTGGAGGCTCTCGTGTGTATGTCCTTGTCCAACCATGGGCTCCTCCGTTGGTATGCCAGTTGCTGCAACACGCCCATCGGAAACACGCCCCGTGACGTCAAGATCTCGTACGTAGGCTTGTTTCACAGCTGCCTGGTCAAGCGCGATCCTTCATTGCAAGATTCATTTGGCCCTGTGCGGATGGTGCTGCAAACGAACTCTGCGAAAGGACAGGTGAAGTCCACACCGGTAAGAAATTTCGTGACCTTGCTGCAAATCATGAAATTCGTGCTGGCTGCACGAATGACCGGCAACTACAAGAGCAATCCCTTCTTCGTCAAGGATCGAGGCATCCCAATCAAGCAGCCGCGCGTGTTGACCAAGGACGAACGTACCCGTGTCACGAATGCCGTTTAACCCTTCCATCGAGCGGACGCCCACCAGCTGGCTTCACCGGCTTCGAGCCGGCCGCGCCTGGTTCGTCCTGGCGATATGAGTGCGATCCGCAAATCGCTCGACCTGGTTGATGTCGCAAAAATGAATGTCGGGAATCTGCCCAACCGGCTCCGCCGCCTCGCATCACAGCGAGGGCATTAGGAATCATCGATACCTGCATGCCTATGCTCGAACACAAGATTCCACCACCTGTCGTGGGTGTGCTCGTTGCCGCTGGCATGTGGAGCATCGCTGCGCTGGGGCCGCAGTTACCCATCTCGCCTTGCCCGAAGTATTCGGCTGTTGCCATCCTTGTCTTAGCGGGCCTAGCCTTCGATCTTCTAGGCCTCTGGGCGTTTCGAGCTTCTCGCACAACCGTCAATCCCCTCAAGCCAGAGCGAGCCTCGGCGCTGGTAACCGGTGGCGTCTATCGCGTTAGCAGAAACCCCATGTATGTGGGCATGACCTTCATGCTGCTGGCCTGGGCAGTGAACCTTTCCGCCGTCCTGCCGTTTGTGGGCATCGTTGTTTTCATCCTCTACATCACGCACTTCCAAATCCGACCTGAGGAGCGTGTGCTTAAGGGTATCTTTGGCGAGGAGTACTCCACCTATGCTGCCCGCGTGAGGCGCTGGCTATGATGCTTAACCCTCGCATCGGGCGGCCTCCGCGGTCCGCTCTGTCAACGTTAGCGTCATGAGATATGCCGTCGCAATCGCAATCACATGCACGACGATAGGGATCGGTTGCTCGAACGAGAAAGAAGTATGCGGTGGCTCCGATACCAAGTTCTATGATGACGCTCTGATCTTTCATCTTTCGAAGGCTAGCGTTCCGTATCGGAGGATGCATGGGTCGGGGCTGTGCGTGAACGAGCAGTATTCTTCTCAGTTCAAGGCTGCGCAGCTTGAAATTGACCGCTACTTCCCGGAGATCGCGCACAACCCCAAGGACGCGTGCGAAGAGCGTGCGTTGGTTGAGTGGGCGCAAAAGGAGAAGCTCCGATTTGATCTACTTCCGGCGCTCGACAGCCAGAATCGCCCGGCTGGAAACTTGTTTTTCCTACGCTCGTTTACGTATGAGGAAATGGTCTCCAATCGCGAAAGATTGGAGCGGTCGGCCCCAACCGGTGCGACATGCACGAAATGACGCCCAACATCACGTTGAAACATAACCCAGCCATGCTCCGCGTAGGCCTCATCTCCGACACACATGGTCTTCTGCGGCAGGAAGCCGTTGACTTCCTCCGTGGCAGCGACTTCATCGTCCACGCAGGCGACATCTGTGAGCCTGGAATCCTTGAGGAACTGAGAGCATTGGCACCTGTCACTGCCGTTCGGGGGAACAATGATCGTGGCGCATGGGCCGAGCGCCTGCGTGAAGTTGAGTTCTTACAGGTTGGAGACGTATTGTTATATGCCATCCACGACCTGTCGCAACTGAACCTCGATCTCACTGCCTCTGGAGTCGACGTGGTTGTGTCTGGCCATTCACACAAGCCACTCGTCGAGCGGCGCAACGGGTTCTTGTATGTCAATCCGGGAAGTTCCGGTCCGCGCCGATTCAAGCTCCCGATCTCCGCAGGCGAACTCATCGTCGAAGGAAGCTCCGTGTCTGCCAGAATTACCGAATTCTCGGGCCAGACTGCCGCCTGACCCATCCATCGAGAGGAACTCCTCCGGGCTGAGGCTTCGACGCCGGCTGCTCAGCTCAGAAGCTAAGTTGTCGTCGGGCTCAAGCAGGTCGCGAGCGATTCACCCTCTTGACCGGTAAGGTCGTGCCCGGCAGCATTGAGCGCCATGGACCTCCATACCTGGCTCATCTACCTCGTGGCGGCTGTCGGGCTGTCTCTATCGCCGGGACCCAACGGGCTGCTTGCTCTGACGCATGGCGCATTGCACGGTTGGCGGAGGGCGCTATACACGATCTTCGGAGGGACTTTCGGTTTCGTGGCCGTCATTGCCCTTTCCATGTTTGGCATCGGCGCGTTGCTGCAAGCTTCCCTTGTCTGGCTGACGGTCATGAAGTGGGTAGGGGGTGCCTACCTCGTTTGGCTCGGCATTCAGGTTTGGCGTTCGCCACCGATAGGCATCGAAGTCCGTGGTTCAGTGGAACCCAGGGCGGGCTGGACGCTGTTCCAGCAAGGAGCACTCTCCGCGCTGACCAATCCCAAGGGGATTCTCTTCTTCGTCGCTTTTCTTCCGCAGTTCATCGAACCTGAGCGAAGTCTCTTCGTTCAGTTCGTCATCATGGCTGGAACATTCGCAGCCATCGAAATAGCAACGGAAATGTTCATCGCCAGCATGGCTCATCGCATCAGCCCATGGCTTCGGCGGGTCGGGCGGCGCTTCAACCAGACCTGCGGCGGGGTATTTATGGCGATAGGGGCTGCATTGCCCCTTCGCACTTGAGCGATGCCTGCTACAGAACGTTGAAAGAATTCGTCGCAAACTGGCGTTTGCGTCGGCACGCGGGGAGATTACATGGGTAAGGGTCGGCTGGAAGCATTCAGTGATGGCGTCATCGCAATCATCATCACCATCATGGTGCTCGAGATGAAGGTGCCTCACGGCGACTCGCCCGATGACTTGCTGCCCCTGGTCCCGGTCTTCCTGAGCTACGTGCTGAGCTTTGTCTATGTCGGCATCTACTGGAACAATCATCACCATATGCTCCACGCTTGCGCGAAAGTCTCCGGTGCCGTCCTATGGGCGAACCTTCATCTGCTGTTCTGGCTTTCGCTCTTTCCCTTCGCAACGGGTTGGATGGGCGAGAACCACTTCGCTTCCATGCCGTCTGCGCTCTATGGGGTGGTGCTGCTGATGGCAGCCGTAGCATATTGGGTACTGCAGCAAACAATCATCGCCTCCGAAGGCCCGGCTTCGGTGCTCAAATCCGCCATCGGCGGCGACTGGAAAGGCAAGCTCTCCCCGGTGCTGTACATAATTGCGATCGCTTCCACATTCTGGGTGCAGTGGTTGGCGCAGGCTCTCTATGTGCTGGCAGCGCTGATCTGGCTGGTCCCGGACCGCCGCATCGAAAATGCTCTCCAGCACGAGCAGACCTGAACGGCGTGTGCCGAGGCCGCTGCGATCTGACTTGTTATCCGGAGAAATATAGATGTCGAACAAGCATGAAGGTGGATGTGTTTGCGGGTCCGTGCGCTACGCTACGCGTGGCGACCCTCTCCGGGTGACGGTATGCCACTGCACGTGGTGTCAGAAGCGAACGGGGACCGCGTTTGCGGTGGAGCCGGTGTTCAACGAAGACCAGGTCGAGATCACGGGCGGGCCGCTGACGAAGTACCGGCACATCTCTGACGAATCGGGTCGCTGGCTCGACATGGAGTTTTGCCCAAGGTGCGGGACGAACATCGGGCTGACGCTCGAGTGGCGTCCCGGCGCACGGATCATCGACGCAGGAACTTTCGACGACCCAAGCTGGATTCGCGCCGACAGACACCACTTCCGGCACATTTTCCTTCGTTCGTCGCAGAAATGGTCGGCGGTTCCCGACGGCGTGGAAAAGTACGAAAAACACTTTGCGGTCTAGTCGAATTGGCCTTGAGGACTCACCGGGCGATGCACATGTGAACTTCGGGTGCCAGAGAAGTTTCTTGGAAATGTAAAGCTACCTAGAGGATTCTGAAATGAAGAAGATGATCCGCCTGTTGTCAGGCTTGCTTCTGCTTTTCTCTTCAATCGCATTCGGACAGGACGCGATGCAGTATGGGCTGAAGCACCTGAAAGTCCTGGCCGAAGACGAGAAGGTGCGGGTACTGAAGTACACACCGCAGAAGGGTGACAAGACGCCGGTTCACTCGCACCCCGCTACGGTCGTCTACGTCATCAAGGGCGGCAAGGTCAGATTTACCATGCCAGACGGAAGCGTCAGGGATGCGGAGCTGAAGACCGGAGATACTCTGCTTCGGCCACCCGTGACCCACATCGACGAAGCGCTCGACGAACTGGAAGTAGTCCTCGTCGAGTTGAAGAAATGACGAGCTAGCGTTTTATCCCATGCCGGGGATTGCAAAGAGCAGAATGCTATTTTCCACGGATTTTGCGAGGCCAACATGCTGCACATCGAGAATGCCCGGATAGACAGCCAGCCGGTTGCCACAATCGAGGGGCAGCCGAACACGGGTATCTTCCTCGTCAAGCCGCTTATACGCGGCGAGAGCATGGCGCTGCTGGAAGTTCGCGTGCGCGCGGGTGCAGCCTCCGTCATTCACACGCATTCTCACGAGTCCCTGGTCTATGTCGTCAGTGGCAGACTCAAAACCATAATCAACGACGAGACCTTCGTACTGGGCCCCGGCGATGTCTGTCGCCACCCGCGCGCAGCAAGTCATCGGGTGGAGGCTCTGGAAGATACTCTATTCGTCGAGGTCAAGTCCCCTCCGATAGAATTTCGCGAGGTTTTTGGTCCCGCAGCGGCATCCGATGCACTGCCCTGACAGTTTGCTCCAGCCATTAGCGAATCGAGAAACGAGCATCATGATCCGTATCCGCGAAATCGATCATGTTGTCTTGCGCGTTGCCAACCTCGACAACATGCTTCACTTCTATTGCGATGCGCTCGGCTGCACTGTCGAACGCCGCCAGGAAGCACTAGGCCTGATCCAACTGCGCGCAGGCGGCTCACTGATCGACCTGGTACCGGTTGACGGCAAGCTCGGACGCGTCGGCGGCGCCCCGCCGGGACCGCAAGGCCGAAACATGGATCATTTCTGTGTCAGGGTTGAGCCGTTCGATGAACCAGCTATTCGGAGCCAACTGGCAAAGCATGGTTTCTCTGCAGGCCCCGTGGAGCGGAGGTACGGTGCGCAAGGTGAGGGTCCATCAATTTATGTCACCGACCCCGAAGGCAACGTCGTTGAGCTCAAAGGTCCGCCGGCCGCGTAAACCTTCGTGTGCGAAGTCGCATGGAATCCCCAGTGAACTTTATTGATTAGCCCCCGTTGGCATCCACAGAGAATGGCATGGCAAATCCCACATACCCTGTTGCGGTCGTCGCAGAAAAGGCACCGTTCAGAACGAAGGCATCGAATTACCCCGAGCCGTTCGCATCCCAAATGGCAGGCAGGCGAAAGCAGCCGTTGGGCGACTTGTTCGGCCTCGCCAACTTCGGGGTGAATCTGACGCGGCTTGCTCCTGGGGCAGTTTCGGCGTTGCGCCACGCTCATACAAGGCAGGATGAATTCGTTTATATCCTGCAAGGGCATCCAACCCTTCACACCGACGAAGGCCGCGTTCAACTCTCGCCGGGAATGTGCGCGGGATTCAAGGCTGGAACCGGAAACGGCCACCGCCTGATCAACGAAACCGCACATGAAGTCGTCTACCTCGAAGTCGGCGACAGGACATCGGGAGACGAAGGTAGCTATCCTGATGACGATCTGAAGGCAATGCGGATCCAGGGTGCGTGGCAGTTTGTGCACAAGGACGGCACGCCGTACGAGTGAACTCCGTGCCACAATGTTCTTCAGTTGGCGGCAGGCATTGAGCGTGCAAATGCGGAGGCGTACCCATTGACCCATCGGGAGCGGAAGCGAGGAAGCAGGTTGCTGGCCTGCACCGTGTTCTCGCTGCTGGGTACCTGTATGGTTCACTCGGCTTCGACACTGGGTCCACCTCTGCCCGATCCCGCGGACGTATTCGTCGTCACAATCGAGCCGACACGTTATCCGAAGACGGAGTCACCGTATTTCAGCGCTGATGAACTGATTCGAAGCCTGGCCACTTTTCAACCCATCGACGATCCGCATGATGCGCGACCTCTCGACATGTACCAGAAGGGCGTTGTCGTCCTGAAAAACAAGACGGTCTTGTTCTGGCTGGCTTGTTCCCGGGATTATTTTATTATCAAGAAACAGGATGGCACGTTCTGGTTTTATGGGCGACAAAAATGACCTGCAGCGATCCCGGCCGAGTGCTCATGCGGGTCGCGGTGAAGAAAGGGAGCGCCCGGTTTCACTGCTGCGAGCCAGCATTCCGGCGATTCCCGCTGTTTGCAGTTTTCCGCCGGTGACGAATCGAGGCGCGCGTGTGCTCGTGCTCGGCAGCATGCCCGGTGCGGCGTCGTTGCGTGCGGGCCGGTATTACGCGTACCCGCACAATGCGTTTTGGCCGATCATGGGCGCATTGTTCGGCGCGGGGCCGGAAATAGCCTATGGGCAACGCACACTTATTCTCAAGCGTGCCGGTATCGCACTGTGGGATGTCATGGCCTCGTGCGTCCGCCCCGGCAGTCTGGACGCCGATATCGACGAAACGTCGATCGTCCCCAACGACTTTCCCGCCTTCTTCGCGGCGCACCGGAACCTGAAACATGTGTTCTTTAACGGATCGAAAGCCGAGGAATGCTTCAATCGCTATGTGCGGCCGCGAGTTTCCGGTTGCATGATGCAATTTACGCGTCTGCCCTCGACCAGTCCCGCGCATGCATCGCGATCGTTAACGGGAAAACTCGAAGCCTGGCGGGCCGTGGCCGATGCCGCGGCAAAAAACTAGAGGGTGCTTGCGGGTGTATGAATTCCGGTCGCCGCAGCCGGGGATGGGGCCAAGATCAACAATGCTGCGCGAGCTGTTCAGGCAGGTGAGTCCCCGAGCGGGCCGATTGGTCATCGCGATCGCGGCGGCTTTCGCGCTTGCGGCGTCCGCAAACGAGGCTGGCTTCTCGGGCAAGGTTGTGCTCGAGCTGCTGGACGAGGTGCAGTTCGTCCACAAACTTCGCCTGCTGGAAGATTTTGCATTTACGGACGCAAGCGGCAAAGTATGGCTTGCGCGCAAAGGCGGCATTCTCGATGGCGAATCCGTTCCACGCGAACTCTACGCATCCGGCGATCTGCCCTACCTCGCCGAGTATCGGAAATCCGCCGTCCTTCACGATTATTTCTGTCGTGCCAGGACGGAGCCGTGGCGGCAGGTACACCGCGCTCTGTATGACGCCAGCGTCGTCGAGGGGGTCAGCGAGGGCCAGGCCCGGGCCTTGTACGCTGTCGTTTACGCAGGCGGTTGGCGGTGG
>Ga0207708_10003957_pt1 | contig 10907 bp, 9 predicted proteins | sample KBSK5101metaG_FD_184340 | JGI IMG/M metagenome (GOLD analysis project Ga0207708, IMG submission 184340) | Corn, switchgrass and miscanthus rhizosphere microbial communities from Kellogg Biological Station, Michigan, USA - KBS K5-10-1 metaG... | ecosystem: Host-associated > Plants > Roots >...
CTTGTTGGGCGTAACGGCCGCCGCGCCGCTTCCGAACGCGTCGCCTCTGCGCGCCTTCACCTCGACGAACACCAGCACATCACCGTGGCGGGCGACTATGTCGATTTCGCCATACCGCGTGCGGTAGCGGCGCTCCAGAATTGCGTACCCGCGCCGCCGCAGTTCGTCGCACGCGAGCGTTTCGCCCAGTTCTCCCAGGGTCTGCCGCGGATCGCTGCTCATGGCGATCGACGGGTGCAAACGGGCCGCCTGAAGGCGGCCCCTACGTACCAGGGCGGTCTAAAGACCGCCCTCTACTTCCGTTTCCAGCGGGTCCCTTGCGGGCCGTCCTCCAGGATGATGCCCCGGTCGGCGAGCGACACCCGGATGCCGTCCGCGGCGGCAAAGTCGCGCCGCGCGCGCGCGGCCTTGCGCTCCTCGATCAACCGCTCGATCTCCTCCACCGGCACCGGCGGCTTCGAGTCCTCGGCGCGGCGGAGCGCCACCACGCCCAGCACCTGATCGAACAGCTCGAACAGCTCGCGCACGCGCCCGGCCTCGGCAGCCGACATCTCCTTCGCGTCGATCGCGGCGTTGACGTCGCGCACGAAGTCGAACACGGCCCCGAGCGCGCCGGCGGTATTGAGATCGCTTTCGAGCGCGGAGGTGAACGCCGTCTGCGCCGTGGCCATCGCCTCGGCCACGTGCGGATGGTCGCCGTTGCCGCTCACCGACTCCAGGCGCGTCAGGCAGTTCATGATCCGCCCGATCGACTCTTCGGCCTGGGTCATGCCGTCCCACGTGAAGTTCAACTGCTTGCGGTAGTGCGACGACAGCAGCAGGTAGCGCAGCGCCGACGGCCGGTAGCCCTTCGCCACGATGTCCGGCACCGTGTAGAAGTTGCCGAGCGACTTCGACATCTTCTCGTGCTCAACGAACAGGTGCTCGACGTGGAACCAGAAGCGCGAGAACGGCTGCCCGGTGGCGCCTTCCGACTGCGCGATCTCGTTTTCGTGATGCGGGAAGATCAGGTCCACGCCGCCGGCATGCAGGTCGATGGGCCCGGGCCCGAGCAGCCGCAGCGCCATCGCCGAGCACTCGAGGTGCCAGCCGGGACGGCCCGGTCCGGTGCCGTAGTCCCACGTCGGCTCGTCGGGCTTGGTGGCCTTCCACAGCACGAAGTCGCGCGCGTCGTCCTTCGAGTACTCGTCCACGTCCACGCTGACGCCGGACTTCATCCCCTCGGTGTCGAGGCGCGCAAGCTGGCCGTAGGTCGGCAGCGACGTGATCTTGAAGTAGATCGAGCCGTCGCGCCGGTAGGTGTGCCCGTTGTGCTCCAGCGCCAGCACCATGTCGCTCATGGCGCGCAGGTTCACCTCGTCGGTGGCGCGCGGCGTCTCCTCTGGCGGCTCGAGCCCGAGCTGCGCGGAGTCCTCGCGGAACACGTCGATCCACGGATCGGTGTACTCGCGGAGCGACTTCCCTGCTTTGGCGGCGCCGGCGATGGTCTTGTCGTCCACGTCGGTGTAATTCAGCACGCCGCGCACGCCGTAGCCGCACAGGTACTTCAGCGTCCGCCGCAGCACGTCGAGGCAGACGAAGGTGCGGAAGTTGCCGATGTGGCCGCGGTTGTAAACAGTGAGACCGCAGGCATACATCCGCACGGTGTTGTCGCGTTGGGGGGCAAAGGGCTCCTCCTGACGCGACAGCGTGTTGTAGAGGCGCAGCATTCGTCTGGGGTCAGAGCGCCAGGGACATCGTACGGCCGGCGGCGTCGAGCTTGATCGACTCGTTGTTCACGTGCATTTTGATCGGCGGCTGCGAGTCGTCGGCGAAGCAGGCGCGGACGAAGTCGTCGGCCGAAGCCACGATCGCCGCCGCGGCGGCGTCGTCCCGGCCGGCGTCCTTGGCCGCCTGGCGGACGATGTCGGTGATGATCCGCGCCAGCCGGCCGTCGCAGGGGCACGAGATGTTGAAGTCGAAGGTTCCCGTCATCGCTCCCTGTGATCTCTAGACTGCCAGCCGTGTGAACAACCGCTCCGCGCGCCGCTTGTCGGCATCGATCTGCGCCCGCAGCGCGTCCACGTCGTCGAAGCGGCGCTCGTCGCGCAGCCGCTGGACGAACGCCAGGCGCACGGTGTGGCCATACAGGTCTCCGGAATAGTCCAGCACGTGTGTCTCGATGGTCGGCGTGGCTTCACCAAACGTCGGCCGCAACCCGATGTTGGTCACGCTGCCGTGCACCACGCCGTCGATCGTCATGATAGTGGCGTACACGCCGTTTGGCGGTACCAGTTCGTTCTGGGTCTCCAGATTGGCAGTGGGAAACCCCAGTTCGCGCCCCCGCCGCCGCCCTTCCACGATGGTGCCGTCCACATAGTAGGCGCGGCCCAGGAGCGCCGCCGCTTCGTCCATCCGGGCCTCGCTCACCAGGCGCCGGATGCGCGTGCTGCTGACGACGAAGTCCTTGTAGCGCACCGGGTCGATCTTGTCGGCGCGGAACCCGTAGGAGAGCCCCAGGCCGCGCAGCACGCTGAAGGTGCCGCTGCGCTCGTGGCCGAAGAGGAAGTTCGCGCCCACCCACACTTCCGACACCCGCAGCCAGTCCACCAGCACCTTGCGCACGAAGGTGTCCGCGTCCCACTGCGAGAGCTCCTTGGTGAAGCGCACCACGGCCACGCAGTGCACCCCGGCCCGGTGCAGCGCCTCGAGCCGCTGTGCCTTGGTCATGAGCAGCGGCGGCGCCTTGTCGGGGCGCACGATGCGCGGCGGGTGCGGGTCGAACGTCATGGCCATCGGCGTGCCGCCGTGCTCGGCGGCGCCGCGCTTCACGCGTTCGATGATCTTGAGGTGGCCGCGGTGGAGGCCGTCGAAGTTACCGAGCGCAATCACCGGGTGGACGAGCCAGGACGGCCGCGGGTCGTCGGGGAAGTGGATGGTCTCCATTCACTCCACGTCGACGTCTACGTCGAGCACCAAGCCATCATATGCCAGCTCGACGCCGGCCGGCAGCGTGGCGCTCGTCGCCGCGTGCCCCAGATCGTGCGTCATGTGGACGAGGAACGCGCGGCGAGGGGCGATCTTCTCGATCACGCCGACAGCCTCGGCGACCGAGAAGTGTGTGGGGTGCGGACGGTCGCGCAGCGCGTCGAGCACCAGCGTGTCCACGCCGTCGAGCAGCGGCCACGCCGCGTCGTCGATGCGGTTGCAGTCGGTGAGGTAGGCAAAGCGGCCGAAGCGAAAGCCGAGCACCGGCATGCGCCCGTGCCACAGCGGGATCGGCACGATGCGCACGCCGCCGAGTACGAGCGGTCCGTCGATCAGGTGCGACGAGACTTGCGGTACCCCGCCGCCGAGCCGAGGCTTGGGGTCGAACACGTAGGGGAACGACTGCCGGATGCGATCCCACGTGTCCTGCGTGGCGTAGCAGTTCACCGCGCCTTGCTGCACCGCGTTGAAGCGGCGCAGTTCGTCGAGTCCCAGGATGTGGTCGGCGTGGCTGTGGGTGTAGATCACGGAGTCCACGCGCGTGATGCGGTGCCTGAGCGCCTGCTGGCGCAGATCGGGCGAGGTGTCCACCAGGACGCGCTGGCGATCCGGCACCTCCACGTAGATCGAGGTGCGCAGCCGGTTGTCCTTCGGATCGGTCGAACGGCAGACGGCGCACTCGCACGCGATCATCGGCACCCCGTGCGACGTGCCGGTGCCGAGAAACGTGACGCGGGCCGGGACGATCAAGGGAGGATGATGCGAGACTCCGGCGCCCCGCCGGCGCCCGACACCTCGACGTAGCGCATGCGCAGCTCGTAGAGCACCTGGTCGATCAGCTGCCGCTCCTCGGCCGACAGGTTGCCGCGCGTCTTCTCCTCGAGCATCGCCAGGATGTCGATCATCTGCTGCGCCAGTTGCAGGTTCGGTGCGTGGCGCTCCCCCGTGGAAGGATCGGCGACGTCCCCGAAGTGCACCGCCGCGGTGTGCACCAGCGAGAGCACGAACGAGGCAAAGTTGATGGTGGGCTCATTGGAGCCGCTGGCGGGCGTGTTCAAATCGTCGCTCATCAAGGCGCTCTTTCACGGATGGTAGCATGCGTTTTGTGAACGAGACACCTGGCTCGAGCTTCGAACGACTGGTCGAAATCATGCGGCGGCTGCGCGCGCCCGATGGCTGCCCGTGGGACCGCGAACAGACACCGGCCTCGCTCCGCCCCTTCGTGCTGGAGGAAACCTACGAGGTGCTCGAAGCCATCGAGCACGGCACTCCGCAGGACCTGTGTGAAGAGCTGGGCGATTTCGTGTTCGAGGCCGTGTTCCTGGCGCGCATGCACGAGGAAGCCGGGCATTTCTCGATCGGCGACGTCGTGGAGGGGATTGCCGACAAGCTGGTGCGCCGGCACCCGCATGTGTTCGAGCGCGCCGACGGCCAGGATGCGCTCACGAGCGGCGAGGTCGTCGAGCGGTGGGAAACGCTGAAGGCACGCGAGCGGGCACTGGCTGGGAAGACGGCGCCGGAGAAGAAGCCGAAGACGACGCTCAGCGGTGTACCCAAGACGCTGCCGTCGCTGCTCCGCGCCTACGAGCTCAGCTCGCGGGCGGCCGCGGTGGGCTTCGACTGGGCCAAGGCCGCCGACGTGCTGGACAAGATCGACGAAGAGGTCGCCGAGCTGCGCCGCGAAGTGGAGTCGGGCGCCACGGGTGATCTCTCCCGCGCCGAAGACGAGATGGGCGACCTGCTGTTCTCGATCGCCAACCTGTCGCGGAAGCTGGGCGTGGAGCCCGAGGCGGCGCTGCGGCGGGCCAGCGAGAAGTTCAGCACGCGCTTCGGCCAGATGGAAGCCGCGCTTGCGGCGCGCGGCGTCTCGCTGCCCGACGCGTCGCTCGACCAGATGGAAGCCGAGTGGCAGAAAGCGAAAACGACGGCTTAGGGCTTAGGGCTTAAGGCTAGAACGGGCCGCCTGAAGGCGGCCCCTACGAAGACCGTCTGAAGGCGGCCCCTACGAAGACCGTCTGAAGGCGGCCCCTACGAAGAGCCGTCCCGGTAGGTCGTCCAGCGCAACTCCCGCCCGTCCGTCGTCAGCGTAATCTCGCCGTCTCGATCGGTGCGCAGCACGCGGGTGCCCGCACTCTCGAGCCGGTCGAGCACGTCCGGGCTCGGGTGGCCAAACGCGTTGCCGCGGCCGGCGCTGATGATCGCCAGCTGCGGGTGCCACGCGTCGAGCAACTCCTGACTGGTCGACGTCCGGCTGCCATGGTGCGCCACCTTCAAGACGCGCACGCGTGCCGGCGTCAGCTGCGGCACCAGGGCCCGTTCGATCTCGGCGCTCACGTCGCCGAGCAGCAGGATCGCGACGTCGCCGCGGGTCACCTCCAGCACCACCGAATCGTCGTTGCGGACGCGTGGCCGTTCCCAGTCCGGCTCTGGCGGATGCAGTACGCGCACGCGCAGCCCCGCCAGATCCATCACACCGCCCGACCGCAGATAGCGGACGCCGACATGGCGTGACCGGAGATCGGCCAGCAACGCGTTGCCGGGCTCGTGGCGCGGAACCCGGATCCCCAGCCACGCCTCCCCCACCGCGAAGCTGGCGAGCACGCCGGGAGCGCCGCCCGCGTGATCCGGATCGCCGTGCGTGATCAGCAGCGTCGAAAGCAACCTGACGCCGCGCGCCCACAGCGCCGGCGCGACCACTCGTGTACCGATGTCGAGACCGCTACCGAAAGGGCTGCCTCCTGTGTCGACAAGCAGCGGCGCTCCGGCGGGCGGTTCGATGACGATCGCCTCGCCCTGACCGACGTCCAGCATCGTCAGCCGCGCCTCGCCCGGCGCCGGACGACGGCCACCGGTGAACCCGGCACCGGCGCCCAGAGTCATGAGGACCGCCGCGACGGCGACCGCACCGGCACCGATCGGCCGCACGCGCCGAGGCCCGCCGAGCATCAGGCCGAGGCTCGCGTAGTAGGCCACCATGAGAACGGCAGGTGGAGGCGGCACGCGCGGGGCCAGCGCCGGAGCGCCGTCGAGCCAGGCCGCGCTGCCGACGATGACGCGCGCGGCCAGGTCCGCCGCCGCGCCCGCGGCCCCCGCCGGCAGGTGCGCCACGTCGAGCGCCACGGCTGTCATCCCGGCCACCTGCACGACCGTCATCGCCGGCACGGCGAACAGGTTCAAGACCACCCCCGCCAGCGTCACGCGCGAGAACGCCGCCGCCTGCACCGGCAGCAGCGCGAGTTCCACCGCGAGCGAGGCCGCGACGGCTGTCGTGGCCCATCGCGCCGCGCGCGGCCATGACGGGGGGAGAGACAACCGCTCCGACAGCACGAGCAGCGCGCCGGCGGCGCCGAACGTCAACTCGAACGCCGGGTCGCGCAGATCCAGGGGCCAGACCGCCAGCATCAGCGATGCGGCGACGGCCACCGCCTGCCAGGCCCGCGTGCGGTGATCGAGCCCGCAGCTCAGGAGATAGATGACGGCCACCAGCACCGCCCGCCGCACCGACGGCCCCGACACCACGACGCCGCCATAGATCGTCAGCGGCGCAATCGTCACGAGCGACGACGCGCGCGGCCCCAGCCCGGACAGCGCGCAAAGCGCCGTCACGAGCGTGACGAAGATGGCGATGTTGCCGCCCGAGATGGCGATCACGTGATAGGTGCCCGCGGCCTGCAGCCGATCGCGGACGGCGTCGGGGATGGCCGCGCGATCGCCGATCAGGACGGCGGTCGTGATCGCGCCTGATGTGGGATTGCGGGACCCCACCGAGCGCTCGATCGCACGGCGCACGTCCGCCCGCGCGCGGGCCGCAGCCTCGGCGAGTGTCCCGCCCTGTTTCAGCACGTTCACGAGGAGCGCGCTCTTCACCGAGCCCAGGAGGGCCGTGCCATCCAGCGCGATGTCACGTTCGAAGTCGGGCACACCCTCGTCGAGATACCGCGCCGGCCGGCGAAATGTGACCGGCGCCTCGATCGTGCGGCCCGCCGTCCACGTGGACACGCGATCGGCTGGCGCGAGGCCAGCGATGCTCAGGACGACGGTGCCCGGTGCGGGACGCCAGACGCCCGCGATCCGCACATCACGAACGGCGATGCGGAGGCTGACGAAGCCCTCGCGCGGCGCCGCGTCTTCGAGAATCACGGCCCGAGTGGGCAGCGGATCGTGCCGGCCTCCCGGCCCCAGCGTGCCGATCGCAAAACCGCCGTATTCCGCATCGAGCACGCGGCGCAGCGGTGCGTCGAGGGCGCGGTCGCGCGCATGCGACGCGCCGCCAGCCCCGCAGACCGCGAAGCCGGCCACGATGGCCCCCGTCGTCAGCCGGTTCCAGCCGCGCAGCCACCCGGCCGCCGCAACGGCGAGAGCCACCGCGGCGAGCCACAACCACGGCCGCACGCTCCACGACGCCGCCAGGCCGGCAAGCACACCTGCCACGAGCGAGAGCGCAGGCAGCACGCCGACCAACGCCACAGGTCGGAGGCTGCAAGAACGAGGCTTCTGAATCGATCCAGTGAATGGCGCTCGAACGTGGGTTCGCTGCGCGTATTCAGCAACATCCCTTCGAGCGAAGGCCGCAAGTTCTGCCTAGAGCCGAGAGCCCAGAGCCGAGAGCCGACGGGTCTTTAGACACGGAGTGGTCGTGTCCACCACGTCACGACGTCCTGCCGTTTTGCAAAGTGCAGCAGCGGAGCCCCCGTGAGCGGGATGCCGAGCGCGTGGGCCATGGTGTTCTCGTCAATCTTCGCGCGCGCGGTCTGCAGCTGCCACGGCGCGTGATGGATTTCGAGCCGCGCGGGGCGGCCGAGCAGATCGACGTGATACAGGCAGTAGCGCTCGGTGAGGAAGAACTCGAGCGTTCCGCGCGCGGGATTGAAGGCGGGCCCGGTCGGCTCGTAGGCGCCGACGAACGATGCGCGCCCCCCGCGACGGCGGCTCACGTAGTGCACTCCCTGGCCGCGCGGGGTCACCTGCATCGACGCCGGGAAGTACGGCAGGCGGAACATCGCGCGCGCCGCCACCACCGCCGCCAGCCGCGCGGCGTCGAGACTGAAGAAGTAGACGCCGCGTTTGCCGTCGCGCGGGCTGACGTAGGTCCGCACGTTCAGCTCGGGGAACGCCGAGAGCCAGGGCACCGGCGGCACGCCCCGCGGCACCACGCGGCTCATGGTGAACGGCACTACACCCAGCCAGGCGCTGCCGTCGAAGCGATCGAGGTCGAAGGCCGCCGGCACGTGCGGCCGTAGCAGCCGCTCGTCCACCCGCCAGTGGGCGAACAGCAGGTCGTGCCACGACTGCGTCATCACCCACGGCCGATGCGACAACGGCCACTGCCGGTGCGCCACCTGATCGAGCGCGGGATCGAAGCGAATCATGAAGGCTTTGGACTTTGGGCTCTGGGCTCTAGCCGTGGAGGCCAAAAGGCTGAAGCCGGCAGCCGGCTAAAGCCCAAAGCCCAGAGCCCAAAGCCTTTTCCTATCGCAGGCTCCCGCGATCCGCCATGTACCCCTGCCGCGCCCGCACGTAGTACGGCTGGCCTTTGACGCGCACGCGGATGGTGCGCCACGACCCATCCAGGGCCCGGCCGGGCGTGTAGCCGATCGTGTATTGCGAGTTCAGCTCCTCGGCGATGCGCTGTGTTGCCGGACCGAGTTCCGACGCCTCGTGCACCACCTCGGTGTAGCCGCCGGTGGGGCCGGTGAGGTCGCGCAAGGCGGCCGGGTTCACGCGAGTACTGGCCGCCACGCCCGGCGAGTCGATGGCAATCGCGTAGACGAAGGCATCACGCTTCACCACGGCGTCGCGCGCCTGCTGCAGCGAACGGTCGCTGGCCGTATCGGCGCCGTCCGAGATCACCACCAGCGCCGCGCGCGGCTTGGTGCGGCGATCGAACATCTCGGCCGACTGCGCCACGGCGTCGTAGATGGCGGTGCCGCCGGTGGGCACGATGGCGGTCAACCGGTCCCTGAGCGACGATGGCGGACGCGTCCACGCCGACGCCAGGCGCGCACGGTGGTTGAACAGCCCGATGAACGCTTCGTCCTCGGCCCGCAGCAGATCGCCGACGAACCGCTCCACCGCCATGCCCGCGTCGGAAATCTTCTGGCCGCGCATGCTGTCGCTCGCGTCGAGCAGCACGCCCAGGCTCACTGCGACGCGCTCGTTGGTGAATGTGGTGACGGTCTGCAGCGTGCCGTCCTCGAAGATCTCGAAGTCCTGCTGGGTGAGGCCGGTGATGAGCCGGCCATTGCCGTCCACCACGGTGACCGTCACCGGCACGGTAAGGATGTTGGAGCGGAAGTTCTGTGCGGAGACAGCCGCGCCGAGGGCGCACGCGAGCACGAGGACGCCAGCAATCCGCACGACGTGATCTTACTGCCGCAGTACGTAGAGGCGAACCTTCAGGTTCGCCTGCCCAGGCGGACCTCTGCGAGGTCCGCCTCTACGTACTAGCCCCTACTTAGTGACGGGGGCGCGGTTGTAGTAGTCCTGCAGGGAGCGCACCGACAGCGTGTGGGTGCGCAGCGCGCGGATGGCGCTGACGGCCGCCGACGCGCCCGTCAGGGTGGTGATGCACGGCACCTGAGCCATGGTGGCCGCCCGCCGGACCGCCAGGTCGTCGAAGAACGAGTCGCGGCCGAGCGGCGTGTTGATGACCATGTCGATGTCGCGGTTGACCAGGTGGTCCGACACGTTCGGCCGCCCCTCGTTCACCTTGTAGACCATCTGCACCGTCAGGCCATGCTGCTCGAGGAACGCGGCGGTGCCGCGCGACGCCGACAACGTGAAGCCGAGCGCGGCGAGGTCCTTGGCAATCGGCACCACCGTGGCCTTGTCGCTGTCGTTCACGCTGATGAACACGCAGCCGTGCTCGGGCAGCTTCTGCCCGGCGCTCAGCATCGCCTTGCTGAACGCCGAGCCGAAGTTGTCGGCGCCGCCCATCACCTCGCCGGTGGACTTCATCTCCGGCCCCAGGATGGTGTCCACGCCCGGGAAGCGCACGAACGGGAACACCGGGCTCTTCACGAACACGCCGGCGGGCGTCAGATCGTCCACGAGGTTCAGCTCGGCCAGCGTGCGCCCGGCCGCGACACGCGCCGCGATCTTCGCCATCGGCGTGCCGGTGGCCTTCGAGATGTAGGGCACCGTGCGCGACGAGCGCGGGTTCACTTCCAGCACGTAGACGGTGTCGTCCTTGATCGCGTACTGGATGTTCATCAGCCCGACCACCTTGATGGCGCGGGCGATGCGGCGCGTGTAGTCGCGAATCGTGTGGAGATGGCGCTCGGCCACCATGAAGGCCGGCACCACGCACGAGCTGTCGCCCGAGTGGATGCCCGCCTCCTCGATGTGCTCCATGATGCCGCCGATGACGACGGCGCCGCTCGAATCGGCCACGGCGTCCACGTCGAGCTCGAAGGCATCTTCGAGGAACCTGTCGATCAGCACCGGGCGGTCGTGCGACACGTCGACGGCGCCGGCCATGTAGCGGTCGAGCGAGGCCTGGTCGAAGACGATCGCCATGCCGCGGCCGCCCAGCACGTACGACGGGCGCACCACCACGGGATAGCCCACCTTGTCCGCTTCGGCCCGGGCCTGATCGCGCGACTCGGCGGTGCCGCTCGCCGGCTGCGGCACGCCCAGGTCGTGCAGCAGCTGCGAGAACCGCTTGCGGTCCTCGGCGAGATCGATCGAGTCGGGCGTCGTGCCCAGGATGCTCACGCCGGCTTCCTGCAGCGCCAGCGCCAGCTTGAGCGGCGTCTGCCCGCCGAACTGCACCACGCAGGCCACGCTGCCGCCGGCGCTGCGCTCGCGCTCGACGATCGCCATCACGTCTTCGAACGTCAACGGCTCGAAGTACAGGCGGTCGGCGGTGTCGTAGTCGGTCGACACCGTCTCCGGGTTGCAGTTCACCATCACCGTCTCGAACCCTTCCTCGCGGAAGC
>Ga0207708_10003960_pt1 | contig 10898 bp, 12 predicted proteins | sample KBSK5101metaG_FD_184340 | JGI IMG/M metagenome (GOLD analysis project Ga0207708, IMG submission 184340) | Corn, switchgrass and miscanthus rhizosphere microbial communities from Kellogg Biological Station, Michigan, USA - KBS K5-10-1 metaG... | ecosystem: Host-associated > Plants > Roots >...
GGCGCCGCCGCCGCCACCGAACAATCCGCCGTTGCCGCCACCGGTGAACGCCCCCGAGCCCGACCCCGTCAGAATGCCGTTGCCGCCGTTAGGACCAACGGCACCGCCGCCCGTTGCGCCCGATCCAAAACCGCCGCCGCCGCCGGCAACAACTCCGTCGCCGCTGCCGCCGGCGCCGCCGAGTCCGCCGCCACCGCCGCCGCCAATCGCACCGGCAATGCCGCCCGCGCCGCCCGCGCCGCCAACGGCGCCGTTCCCAACGAGATTGACGTTGTTCACGTTGACGGTCGCGCCGGTTCCGATGAAGAGCGCGCCGCCGAGACCCGCACCGCCGCCGCCGCCGGCCGCGCCAGATCCGCCGGCGCCGCCCGTCGCCACCGTGTCGTGGATGGTGATGTTCGAGAGGTCGAGCGTCAGTGGCGGAGCGGCGTTGAACGATCCGACGACCAGTCCGCGATACTGACCGCCGCCCGACACGCCGAAGCCCGCGCCATTCATCGTCACGGTTCCACCGCCGCCGCCCGCCTGAATCGCAGGCAGATCCGCGGTCAACGTGATGTTGCTCGATAAGACGATGGAGTCACCGCTGACGGCGGTCGAAAGCGCCGCCCGAAGGGACGCTTCGTCGCCTACGGTGAATGTCGTTTGCGCGTAGGCGCTGGTTGCAAATAACGACGTGACGATAACGAGTGCGCACCGGAGGGGCGGTTGCATCGGTGCACTTTACTTTATCCACGGTTGAGTTCGAATGACCCGAAGCAGCTACGCCGCGCCATAGCCAATTACAAATTCGGTCTCTGTCTCCAGGCCCATCCTCAACGCTGGCATTTCGGACAGTAATACGTTGATCGTCCCGCCTGCACAATCGCCTTGATCGTCCCGCCGCAGCCGTTGCGCGGGCAGGGTTCTCCGTCGCGGTCGTAAACCTTGAATCGCGCCGATCGATACGGTGACTCGCGCCGTCTGATGGCGCTGTTCAGCACCGCCTTGATCGATGCTGCGAGGTGCATCGCCGGTTTCTTCGGAGCGCCTGATGCGGTCGCGATCGTGCCGGCCTTTCTGAGCGGCGACAGTCGCGCGTGATGCAGCGCTTCGCTCGCGTAGATGTTGCCGAGCCCGGCGACGATGCGTTGATCGAGGAGCGCGACCTTCAACGAGATCTTTTTACCTTTGCAGGCGCGCGCGAGTGAGGCGCCGCTGAATGCCTTCGACAGCGGCTCGGGGCCCATCACGCGCAGCGACGGGTAGTCGTGGAACTCGCCGGCCTTGGCGAGATCCATGAAGCCAAAGCGCCGCGGATCGTTGAACAGCACGGACTGCCCCGACGACATCACGAACACGACGTGATCGTGCGGATCCGCTTCGCGCGATCGATCGCCGATCGGCGCAACATGAAACCAGCCTGACATGCCGAGATGCATGATCAGCGTCTCGCCCGACGACAATTCGATCGCCAGGTATTTCCCTCGCCGCGAGACAGCCGCCGCGGTCTTCCCTCTCAGTCGTTCGACAAAGCGTTCGGGAAACGGGATGCGGAGGTTCGGACGGTTGACGATGATGCGGCGGAAGCGCGCGCCGAGCATGGCCGGCTCGAGCATCTGCCGCACGGTTTCAACCTCCGGAAGTTCGGGCACTCTGCACTTGTAGCATGCCCGCCCGAAGCCCGTTAGTTGCTGATATCGAGAAACTGAACGCAGAACTGGGACGCATTACGCATCGAATCTTCACACTCCAGCTTGCCGTGAGCGCGGCCTTGCGCGAAGATCTACTTTGTCCCTCTGGAGTAGGAGCCGGAAATCCCATGAGACGTTCGGGGAAGCACATTGCGCTCAATCTGATCCTGGCATCGGCGATGCCGCTCGCGGCTTGCGGCGGTGGCAGCGTCAATGAACTGCCGTTTCCAACCGCGCCGACTGTCAACATCGTGCCGCCGTCGACTCCCTCTCCAACACCACCGGTGGTCACAACGCCGCCCGTCGATCCCCGTATCGTCACCGTCGCTGGCCGGGTCCTGTATCTGCGCCGCTTTGGAGCGAACGATCTTGACGTGACTTTTCGCATCGACGATTTCACGATCGTCAGCGCGACATCGACGACGCCGATCCATTCAGGAACACTGATCGGCCAGACCGATTTCCTGCGCGAAGGTCAGACCGTCAGTGCCGAGGGGCTGCGCGATGGCGAATTCCTGCACGCGACGAAAATCACGATCCTCGCGTTCTAGAGCTTCGTAAACTCGTCGGTTCTAGGGCGCGTAGAAGAATCGCGTCACGTGAAAGAACACCGGCGCGGCGAAACACAGCGAATCGATTCGATCGAGCATGCCGCCGTGGCCTTCGATGAACGCGCCGTAGTCTTTCACGCCCCGGTCGCGCTTGATCGCCGACATGATCAGCCCGCCGGCGAATCCCATCGTCGTGACCACGAGCGCCAGAAGGCCGGCCTCGTGCGGCGCGAACGGCGTCGCCCACCACAGCGCCGCGCCGATTAGCGTGGCGCTGCCGACACCGCCGATCAAGCCCTCCCATGTCTTGTTCGGACTGATCGCCGGCGCCACCGGGCGCCGGCCGATCGATTTGCCCCACACGTATTGCAGCACGTCGCTCAACTGCACGACCAGCACCAGGAAGAACATCAGTTTCGCGTTCTGGTTCTCGTAGCCGGGAATGCGCAGCATCAGCAGCGCCGGCACGTGGCTCAGGAAGTAGACGCAGATCATCAGGCCCCACTGCGTGATCGCCGTGCGCTCCAGGAAATGCTCGGTGTCGCCGGCGAGGGTCGTGCGGGTGGCAAGCAGGATCGACATCCACACCGGAATCAGGATGCTGAACAGGCCGTACCACTGGATCCACACCAGGTAGTACTGCAGCGGCGTGACGATGAAAAAGCTCCAGAACAGCGCGCGATGATCGCCGGGCCGCGTCGGCGCGAGCGTGACGAACTCGCGCAGCGCCAGAAAGGAAATCACGCTGAAGAGCAGGATCGACACCACCCGGCCGGCGGCGACGGCGACGACAAAAATCAGCGCCATCATCCACCACGCGCGGATGCGCGCGTTGATGTTGTCGACCGTCGCGCGGCCGGGACCGCTGGTGATGCGTCGGCCGAGCAGCCATCCGACGATCGACCCCACCACCAGCAGCGCGAGCACGCCGCCGACCAGCGCAACGAGCGCGCGATCCTGAAATACGCCCATCACGAGTCCTTCAATTGCATCAGCGCATCGCGCGCATGCTGCAGGAATGCCGCCTTGTCGTCGCTGCCGCCGGCGAACGCCGGCCCGAAAATGACGCGGCTCATCATCGGCACCGGCAGCGATTCGCCTTTCGGCAGGATGCGGTTCAGGTTTTCGAGATAAACGGGAACGAGCTCGACGTCCGGACGGAGCCGCGACAGATGAAACAGGCCGCTCTTGAACGGCCCGACGGCGCCGTTCGAGTTGCGAGTGCCTTCAGGAAAGACGATCAACGAGTACTCGTCGCCCATCTCCCGTGCCATCTGCTCGATGGCCGCCCGGGCCGACGCCTCGGCGTGGTCCGTGCCCGCCTGTCCGCGATCGATCAACACCGCGTGAAACACCCGGCCGGCCAGATAGCGGCGCATCGCGCCGCGCGCCCAGTAATCGCGCCCGGCCACCGGCCGTGCCGATCGCCGCAGCCGCGGCGGCAACGCCGACCAGATCATGACGAAGTCGAGATGGCTCGAATGATTCCCGTAGTAGATTCGCTGCGTCGTCGCAAACGGATCGCAATGCCATCGCACCGAGGCGCCGCAGATCAATCGCGATCCCGCCGCCAGCACCGAGGCGATCATCGCGTGTTGACCTCGGTGAAGAGACGCCCGATTCGTCGAATCGCGGTCACGATCGAACCGGCGACGATCAGCGCGAGTCCGATGCGAATCGCGCGTGCGGGGAAGCCGGCCACCGTTTCGACGAGCGCCGTCAGCGTGGCCACGGTCAGCGTAAACATGCGGTGCTGCTTCGCCATCGGCCCGATGAACAGTTGCGTCGCGCCAAGCGACCCTGCAAACACGCGAAGGTACGCCGTCAGCACCGCCACCAGCGCCGCCGCCCATCCAAGTGTCACGCCGTACGGAAGATCGCGGACGGAGTAGCCCGCGCCGAGCAGAATCAAGATGTCCGCAATGCGATCGGGAACTTCGTTGTAGATGTCGCCGGTCTTGCTCTTGAGGCCTTCCTCCACGGCCAGCATGCCGTCGAGAAGATTGCACAACAGCCGGAGTTGGATGCCGGCGGCGGCCGCCAGCAAGACTGCGGCGCGAGCGCCCCCGTCCAGATTCGGCACCATCGCAAAGGCGAAGCCGGATGCGGCCGCGAAGGCGATGCCCAGGATCGAGACCGTGTTCGGGCGCATGCCGAGTCGTGCAAGCGCTCGCGCCAGGGCGACCGCCCATCCGGATTGCCTGGTCGCGAGTTGCCGTCGCGGCGCCGTCATGGGCGCACCTGCGGCGCCAGCGGATCGCCGCGTGGCGGGGTTCTGCCGGCCGCGGTCGAGAACCGTCCGGTGCGAATGAACCCGAGAGCTTCCGGCCAGACTTCGGCGAAGCGCACGTACAGCTCATCGTGATTCAAGTCCACGTACATGCAGTCGTCATGACGTTGCGCGAACGCGCCGCATTCAAAGTGGAACGGTCCGTACGAGCGCGCGGTCTTCTCGTGATCCCTGATGAACTCAGTCGGCGATGTCTCGACGACCAGGCCGACTTTCACATCCGGCGCGGTGATTGGCGGGTAAGGCGTGTGGGCCAGGTCGAACACCGGCGAGCCGTACCTGACCCACGTCAGGAAATGCAGTTGCTCGTCGGCAATTCTCGGTGCGCGTTCCTGGAACGGACTGCGGTCGGAGATCACCGTGGCCAGCCTGGGAACGGCGCCCGCGGCGACCAGCGGGTTGAGCGTCCACCCGCCGGCAATGAACGCGAACACATGTATCCGTTGGTAGCGAGACAGGCGGTCCTGCATGAACTGCTGCAGTTTCTTGCGACTGTCGTCGAGTCCGGATCGAGAGATGTAGTCGGGTATGAAGAGATCCATGCCCTGAGCGGCCATCGCCGGCTCGAGCGCCCGGATCGCTCGTTCGCCGGCCGCGCTGTAGCCAAAACCGCGCAGGACGACGAACGCTTCGGTCCTTGGCTTCGGCGCGGGCGCCTGCCACGCGGCGTTCGTCGACACGCCGGCGATGCACGCGTATGCGACAACGATGACCGGCAGCGCAATCAGATTTTTCCTCACGCGGCGCAGTCTAGTCGATCAGACGTGGCATGACGTGCAGATGAAGATGAGTCTTTTGTGAGTTCTTGTGAATCGTCTGAAAATGGCCGCATCCGAGGGGCCCGTTCCGTCGTTTTCACCAGCTTGGTGATCGCCATCGTCCTGAGCGCGACCAATGCGCGCGTGCAGATCGTGTTCGGGCGACTCACGCCGCGAAGCGCTGGCCAGGCGACGACGTAACACTGACCGCTGATGGGCCGGCCGCGTCCGGTTCCGAACGCCCGATTGGCGAGACGGCAGCACATCGTTCCGATTTGCACACGCCGGGCCGGGGCACGGCGCTTGCTGGTCGCCTGGCGGGAGTGTGTCATGCGCGCATGGATCCTCGCGGTCGTGATCGGCATCGCTTCCTCGAACACCCTGGCGGCTCAGTCCGCGCCGACGCAAACGGCCGGCGAGCGCTATAAGAGCGTGCGGGTGCTGACCGACGCGCCGGCGTCGCAAATGATCGAGATGATGTCGGTCGTCGCCGGCTCGCTCGGCGTGACGTGCGCCCATTGTCACGAGACGGATTTCGCGAGCGACGCGAAACCGATGAAAGACACGGCGCGCGAGATGATGCGGATGACGAGGGCCGCCGATGAATTGTTTGGCGGCCGCGGCGCGATCACGTGCAACACCTGCCACCAGGGCCACGCGGTCCCGCCGGCCGTCGCCGCCGTGGAACAGGCCGCGTGGCTGCGCCCGGCCGCGCCGGCAGCATCGCCGAATCCATTGCCCACTGCCGATCAGGTCTTTGCGAGATACGTCACTGCCGTCGGCGGCGCTGCCGCGATCGAGAAGGTTTCGCGCCGGACGATCACCGGACGTGTGACGCGCGATAACGGGCGCACCGGACCGATGAGCGGCATCTTCAGCCTGACGCAGGAGCTGCCGGGCACGGCGCAGATGGACACGAAATTTTCGTTTCCGCTGGAGGCCGAAGCCGAGCTCAACGCCGAGTTTTTCAGGCCGAGGCGGGCGGCGGAACTGGCGGCGCGAGCGACGGTCGTCGGCCGCGGCGCGATCCGCGGACGGCCGACCGTCATCCTCGAAGTTGGCAATCCGTCAGGAGCGCCGGGGTATCGACTGCACTTCGACGAAGCCGACGGTCTGCTCGTCGCGCGCGAGTCCCGGAAGGCCACGCCGCTCGGCGTGCTGGCCGAGCGGCACGAGTTGTCGGACTATCGCGAGATCAACGGGGTCCGCCAGCCGTTTCGCATCGAGTGGATGCGGGCGGACTATCACGTCACGTTCGAGATCGAGTCCGTGAAGTAGCCGATTACAGCGCCGCGGCCATCGCCGCGGCGAACGGGTTCTCGTCAGCCGTCGGGCCGTACACCGACGGCAGCGGCACGTTGTGCATTCGCAGGTACACGAGCAGCTGGCCGCGGTGGTGATACCAGTGGTTCAGCATGATCATGCGGATCACGGCGGCGCGCGGCAGCGCCATCAGTTCCTTGCCGCCGCTCATCAATCGCCACGTCTCCATCAGCTTCGCATCGTCCATGCCGCCGAGAGTTTCGCGCGCCTTGGCGAGGCTGTTCTTCAGCGTCGGCACGAGCTCGGCCGAGGTCGCCGCTTCGGCTTGAATGAAAGCCGGCGGCTCCGAAATGGTCGTTTGCGCAGCGAGCTGGGAGACGAGCGCCGGGATCGTCGCGACGTGCAGCGCCAGCTGGCCGAGCGACATCGACTTGGCGTGCGGCCGCCACGACAACTGCGCCTGCGGCACGCGCTCGAGCACTCGCATCGTGCTCTGTGATTCCTGATCCATCTCCGCGAGGAGAACGTCGATCATCTTCATTGAAGTCCCCCTTCCGCCTGCTGCTTCACGCGCGCGTGGATGTGGTCCCATCCCTCCGGCATATGTCCACGGAACTCGTCGGGGACGGGGCCGACCAGTTTGTGGGTGAAAGTAATCTCCGTCCCGCCGTTCGCTTCGGCGAGGCGATACATCAGGTTGCTGGTCGCTCCAGTCGAGATGAAGAGCGGGCCCCAGATCTCGAGCAGCGACGGCCGCTTGATGCTCTGCACGAATCCCCACAGGTGTCCGTTGTCACCGCCGAGATCGCGATACCATCGTCCGCCGGGCCTGGCCTCGAGGATCATCGTCAACGGCTTGCCCTCGGGCGTTTCGTTCATCGGCCCAAGGTGCATGAGCAGCGACTTGAACGTCGTCTCGAGCGAGGCCTTGACGAAGATCTGTTCGGTGATCGTGATCTGGTTTTCTGCAATTGCCGTTGTGCTCATCGCTGTTCCTCCGCGTGCGCCTTGATGCGCCGCAATTGTCCGCGCCAGTACTTCTCGAACATCGCGCTCCATTCGTGGATGCAGCGCAGCATGTCGGCGTTGGTTCGATACATCGTTCGCCTCCCGTCGCGCCGCGCCGAGACCAGGCCGACGTCGCGAAGCACGAACAGGTGCTTCGACACCGACGGCTGGTTCAGCTCGAGCGCGTCCGCGATTTCCGAGACCGATCGCTCTTCGCCGGCAATGAATTCCAGGATGTGACGGCGGCGCGGTTCCGCAATCGCATTGAAGGGATCCGAAGTCGTCGTCGCGCGCGGCATGGGATGATTTATATATTCCCATATGGGAATGTGTCAAGTACGGCGAAAACGACCCGGATTCTGGCTGCTTTTAGGTGACGGCGGCGCGGACGGCGTAGCGCGGATCGCGCCACTCGCCGGATTGCATCACCTCGACGAGGCGATCGACCGCGTCCCACACGTCGACGAATCGCGTGTAGAGCGGCGTGAATCCGAAGCGCAGGATGTCCGGCGGCCGGAAGTCGCCGATCACTCCTCTTGCAATCAGCGCCTGCATGATCGCGTAGCCGTCTTCCGGATGCGCGATCGACACCTGGCTCCCGCGCTGCCCGGGTTCGCGAGGCGTGACGATCGTGAAACCTTTGCCAGCGCAGCGCTCGTCGACGAGCCGCATGAATAAATCCGTCAGCGCCAGCGACTTGTTCCTGATCGCCGCCATGCCACCGTGGTCGGCTGCCGCGAGCACGCTGTCGACGCCGCATTCGAGCGGCGCCATCGACAGCACCGGCGGCGTGCCGCAGATGAACCGCTGAATGCCGTTGGCAGGCTGATAGTCCGGCGCAAACGCAAACGGCTGCGCGTGGCCGAGCCAACCTGACAAAGGCGGGCGCCAGTGCTCGCGATCGAGTCGCGCTGTATGGCGCGGATGAACCCAGATGAACGCCGGCGCGCCTGGGCCGCCGTTCAAGTATTTGTAGGTGCAACCCACCGCGATGTCGGCGCCGGCCTGGTGCAGATCGACCGGCACCGCGCCCGCGGAGTGGCAGAGATCCCAAATCATGATCGCGCCTGCGTCTTTTGCCGATCGCGTCACCGCTGCCATGTCGTACATGCGTCCGGTGCGGTAGCTGGCGTGGGTCAACATCAGGACCGCGACCCGATCGTCGAGATGCGATGCAATCTCCGAATGATCGACGAGCGTGAGCTCGAGGCCGTGCTCACGCGCGAAGGTGTCTGCGATATAAAGGTCGGTCGGAAAATTCGTGCGTTCCGACAGGATCCGCGTGCGAGCCTGCGTCGCCGAAGGCGCAAGCGCCACCGCCGCGCCCAGCGCCTTGAAGAGGTTCACCGATGTCGAATCGGCGACGATGATCTCGCCGGATCTCGCGCCGATGAGCCGCGCGATCTTGTCGCCGATGCGCTGCGAGAGATCGATCCAGCCGGCGGAGGTCCAACTGCGGATCAGGCCCTCGCCCCACTCGTGTTCAACGACGTCGCGGACGCGGGCGATCGCGGCTTTGGGCAGCACGCCAAGCGAGTTGCCGTCGAGATAAATGATGCCCTCGGCATCGATACGATCGAGCGCGAACTGGGCGCGCAGCGGCGCCAGCGGATCGCGCGAATCCTGGTCGAGGCAGTCAGCCCTGTTCACTCTGAGAAGAATACATCCACGGATTACACGGATTACACGGATTACACCGCCTGTTCCGCTGACCGACCCGCGACGCCGGGCTTTGCCCGGCGCAGATGGTGAGATCGAGAGGCGTGATCAAGAGAGCTCGATCAAAAAGGGTATTGCTCTCTTGATCACGCCTCTCGCTCTCACCGCCGGCCCGCAGGGCCGGCCGCGGGTCGGTCATCCGTGAAATCGGTGAAATCGGTGGATCGTCTTACGACAGCGAGCGCAGCACGGCGCGGACCGGCGAGGCGCACGCCTGGGTGAACTTCAGGGGCAGCGCGATCAATTCGTAATCGCCCGCATCGACGTCATCGAGAACAAGGTTCTCGAGCACGCGCATGTCGTGAGCGAGCAGTTGCTGATGACTGTCGAGCGTCTTGCTGTCGGCGGGATCCACCGACTGCGCGTCGATCCCAACCAGCGTCACGTGTTGTGACGCGAGCCAGGCGATCGTGTCCGGCGCAAAGGTAGAGAAGTGCGGCGACCACTCCGTCGGCGCCTTCACACACGTCCGCACCAGGACGCGCGGCGGGAGATCGGCGGCGGCATGTTCGAGATGCGCCTTCGTGATGAGCGGCGCCTTGCCGATCGCGTGGATGACGCGGCAACGTCCAAGGAATGGTTCGAGATCGACGGCGCCGATCGCGGGCGCGTTCTGCCCGTAATGCAGCGGCGCGTCGGCATGCGCGCCAAGGTGCGGCGACATCGTGATGGCGCTGACATTCACGGGGCAGCCCGGCCCGATCGCGGCGGTCCATCGCTGCTGATACGTGGTGTCGCCGGGGAACGCCGGCGTGGCCGGCGAGATCGGCGGCGAAATATCCCAGAGGCGCGGCATGTCTCAGCACACAATAGCGCGGATGAATTCCCAACGGGAATCGTTGACGCGCGCCATCGGCACGGTGGGTCTCGCCGCCGGAATCGTCAACGTGATGATCGGCGGCGGCATTTTCCGGGTGCCCGCACTGGTTGCCGACTCGCTGGGCGCGGCCGCACCGGTGGCCTACGTGATCTGCGCCATCGCGATGGCCCTGATCGTCACGTGCATTGCCGCCGCGGGCAAACGCGTGACGCTGACCGGAGGACCGTACGCCTATGTCGGCGGCACGCTCGGTCCGTATGCGGGCTTCATCTCGGGCGTGCTGCTCTGGATGATCGGCGTCTTCGCCACCGCGGCGGTGTCATCGGTGATGGCAGCCAGCATCGCGGAGCTGCTGGGGTTGTCCGGCCGAGTGGTGCAGGCCGCGATTCTCATCGCCGCCTACGCGTTCTGGTCGATCGTCAATCTACGCGGCGTCACGGCCGGGGTGCGGCTCAACACCGCGATCACGATCGCCAAGCTGTTGCCGCTTTTGTTGATCGCGATCGCGGGAATGTTTTTCGTGCGGGCCGACAATCTTCACGTGGCGCAATGGCCCGCGGCCGGCGACTTTGCGCGCATGTCGCTGATCCTCGTGTTCGCGTTCGCGGGCATCGAGGTCGCGTTGATCCCCAGCGGCGAGGTGCGCGACCCCGAACGCACCGTCCCGAGGGCGATCGTGCTGGCGATGGTCGGCGTCACTATCCTCTACATCGCGCTGCAGGTCGTGGCCCAGGGCATCCTTGGCGCCGCGTTGCCGGGTTCGGCGGTGCCGCTCGCCGATGCCGCCGGCGCATCACTCGGCGCGTGGGCACGATC
>Ga0207708_10003961_pt1 | contig 10898 bp, 12 predicted proteins | sample KBSK5101metaG_FD_184340 | JGI IMG/M metagenome (GOLD analysis project Ga0207708, IMG submission 184340) | Corn, switchgrass and miscanthus rhizosphere microbial communities from Kellogg Biological Station, Michigan, USA - KBS K5-10-1 metaG... | ecosystem: Host-associated > Plants > Roots >...
TGCCGGCTCACCCGATATCCAGCGCGCGGCAAAGCACAGGATAACGAAATGCCGGGCCACTCTCGTATCGCCGTCGCGCACGATCATCTCGCGGTAGCCAGCAAGCGTCACCGGTTCGATCGCGACCGCCGTTTCCTCCCGCACCTCGCGGACCACGGCGTCCGTCAGGGTTTCGCCGGTCAGGGCCGCCATCTCCCGGGCCAGGCGATCGGTTTCCTTGTCCTTCAGGCTGAGGGCCATTGCTACCGTGATTGTATAGAATTCAGGCGTAGATATAGAAAGCTCTGAGGCGAATGTCGAGGATACCGGCGCGCGCCGCCGTTGTGCGCATCCGTGTGCGGGCGGCTGTTAGAGCGCCGCTTGTAAGTCACGCGAATCGACGACCCATCCCCAATCTCGAAGGCCTCCGGACCACTAGCATCCTCTGATCGAAGCGAACCCAGACGGTCTCCCGGCCCTCTTCTATGGCCTGACCGCTTTCGGCCCGGCGATCTGCATCGCTTTCTGGTACGCAGGCCGCGCCTCGATGCGCTTCACGTAGGCGACTGCGTTCGGCAGGTCGTCGATGGAGCGGGCGCCGAAGAGCACGCCCGTCGTGAGCCGGTACACCACCAGGATGTCCGCGCAAGTGAGCTCCTGCCCAGCCAGGTAGGGAACCTCTCCAAGCCGCTTTTCGAGGTACTTGTAATACTGCTCCTCGCGCCTGTTCACGATTTCGCGCATCGTGTCGGCCACCGGTCCGGATGCACCCGCCGCCAGTACCGACTTGGTGAAGCGAAGCCCCATGGCGCTGTTGTTGAAGTGCATCCAGTACAGATAGTCGTAATAGTTGGGCTGCGCAGGGCCCACGGTCATCCTGCCGCCTGCGTAGCGATGACAGATGTACTCGGCAATGACGGCGGATTCGGCGAGCACTCGGTCGCCGTCCTCGATTACAGGCGCCATCGCGGTGGGATGCAGCGCGAGGTACTCGTCCGGCGCGGCCCTGTTCGGCTTGCGGTCATACCATTTCAGGCGATAGGGCAGCCCCAGCTCTTCCATGAGCCAGACGATGCGCTCGGACTGCGACACGCCAAGGTGATGGATCGTGATCACTATGCCCTCCTTTCGCGAGGCTCTAACGGAAATGAACGGCCCGTTTCAAAGCGTCCGCCCGGATTGAACAGTTAGAAATCATTTCATCAGTGTTCCCCGAAATGTGCGGGCCACGACGCTCATCCACCCAGTGCGAACAATCGCCATTCGCCGGGAACCCCTCTGAGCGTGTGCGCGCCGCGGTCTTCGAACTGGATGCCAGACCCCGTGACCAGGTCCCTCACCGTGCTGGTAACCAGCACCTGCCCGGCGTCGCCCAGTGCGCAGACCCGCGCGCCAATATGCACTGCCATGCCGCCGAGCTTGCCGTCCACGCGCTCGCATTCGCCGGTGTGCAGGCCGGCCCGGCTCTCAAACCCGATGCCACGCAGCGCTTCGCGCATGGCCGCGGCGCAGCGGATGGCGCGCGCCGGCCCTTCGAAGCTCGCAAAAAATCCGTCGCCGGCACTGTCCATTTCCTTGCCGCCAAAGCGCGCCAGCTCACGGCGCACAGCCGTGTGATGTTGCTCCAGCAGTTCGCGGTAACGGCGGTCGCCAAGTTGCGCAGCTCGTTCGGTGGACTTGACCAGATCGGAAAACAGAACGGTCGCCAGCACGCGGTCGCTTTCAATATGGTGGCGGGCGCCGGTCATAAATTCCTCGGCTTCACCCAATACGGTCTCGGTTGCGCCACAGATCAGACTGACGTCAGCGCCGGGAAGCTTGACCAGGCGGGCGCCAGAAATATGCTCGGCCACGTAGCGGAACAGGGGAAACGAAGAAGAAGCCTCCGGCGCAAAAACCAGCGTGGGCACGCGGATCGCCGGCAGGTAGGCGCGCACGTCAAGCTGCATCCAGTAGCGCAGATGCTCCGCCGCCCGCTTGGGCGTGCTGGAGGCACGCGACATCCGGGCATACAAGCTCAGACTTGCGGGATCGTGGGCAAGGCTGGGCATCGCGACCGCCGCGCCTTCCGCCGTGCCCCACCTCGATTGCGACAACCGGATGAACTGCTCGAATGCTTCCGGCTGCATACCGTCGGGATAATCGGCAGCAGCCAGGGTGCACGCCCTCGGTCTGGAGAGGATCAGAGCGGCGGTGCGCTCGGGGCAGGCGGCGGCGAACAGCATGGCCGGATAGGCGAACTCGCGCTCGGCGAAGATCACGGCACGCGCCGATCCCACCGCATCCAGCACCGTGCGGATATCCTCGGTCCAGTCCTCCCAGGTCGAGAGCGCGGCATAAGGCGCGGGATCGGACAAGCCCAGGCCGCGCGGGTCGAGCATGATCAGCCGCGAGAAAGAGGCCAGCCCTTGAAAGAAGCGCGCGGCGGAGGGCATTTCCCAATACATGTCCAGGTGCGACCCTATCCCCGAGCCGAGCAACAGGTCGATCGGCCCTTCTCCCAGCACCTGATAGGCGATGTCGCCCTGGCGGGTGCTGACGTAGCGGGTTTCGGGGATTGCGGTCACTGGTTCCTAGCAGGAATCATGGCTGCACTGCAGCCTACCTATTCCGATGCCCAACGTTCCGGCTGAGGCACGCGCCGCCCACCCTTTTCGTAGGCACCCAATATTTCGCGTTCGTAACGGTCAAGTTTCTTCTTCTGGATCATCCATTCCCAGATAGTCTCGCGTTGCTTTCCGGCAATGAGGGGCGCGCGCCCCTTTGCGCGCGTCCCGCTCCATTGCGCTGTTAGGGTGCGACTAGCGCTTATGCTCACGTAGCCTCCTCAATAGGTCAGGCTGGGCTGGAAGCCTCCCGCACAAACCGACCTGTCCCGAGTACACGATATATATCGCCTCCTCGCCGACTCGAAAGCTCGTTCCACAGTCTTGGTCGCCAGACTGAGCTTTTAAAACCATTGGCTGCCCTTTAAACGATTCGTAAATCGTGATCTGCGCCTCACGGTCGGTGGCAAGACTCAGCACTTTGGCATGGACCACTGCCTCTGCTTGCGCCAAGACCCTTTCAATGTCACTGTCCGTGTACCCGGCGGCAATTAAGCAGTCGCAGGCCATGACCGCCCGAGCTGAACAAACGGCGAAGAATCCAGCCATCACCTGTGCACGCCGCGTCATTCGCAACCTAACTTGATTTAGCCTTCACTTCGTTTGAAAACCAAACTGAAGTTGTTGGCCGGCATCTCGACAGTCTCGGCGAGCACGAATCCGGCGCCAGCAGCAACGTCTGACACAGCCTCCAGGTCGCGAAGGCCCCACTCGGGACTGTGCGCACGAAGGTCAAGATCGAACTGCGCGTTACTCTCCGAAGTATGGTGACCGAAACGCCGGTAGGGCCCATATAAGAACAGAACATGCCCTGCAGAAAGCAACGCTTTCGCGCCTTCGAACAATGCCAGCGTCGCGGCCCACGGGGCGACGTGAATCAGGTTAATGGCCACCACCGCATCCGCCGTTTGCAACGGCCAGGGAAGCTTGGTCACATCGAGGTCAATGGGGCTTTTGACGTTAGCTCGCTGTTCCTCCCGAACCCGCACGGCAATAGACTTGCGAAGCTCCGCATCTGGATCGGACGGCTGCCAGGTGAGGTCTGCGAGCACTTCGGCGAAATGCATGACATGCTGTCCCGTGCCGCTGGCGACCTCTAACACCAGGCCGCGGCGGGGTAGAACCCGCGCGAGTACGCCAAGAATTGGATCCTTGTTGCGTTCCGCCGCTGCTAAGGACCATTTCCCGTCGGCCGTCTTTTCGCCTCGTTGCTTAAGCATCACATTGGTCCGTGAAGGCTAACGTCCGCGTTTTGCCGCGCCGAACGAGGCGTGCAGCGCTGAAGCTAACCCTCGAGTTGTGCCGCGCCATTAGGCGTCCGCAGCAATGAATGGTTAGGCATCCTCGCGCACTCCCTTGTTATTTGCCTTGCTTCGTCGGGTGGACTTCGCAAGAAATAGAGCGCCAGTAACCGCATAGCTCCGAGGAGAGAAACTTGCGGGAGGATCGGCGACTACCGCCTCAAGATCAATTTCCCCACTCGGGAATCGTCGAACCGATCTCAACTTTGCCGGCCAAATACAAAACAGAACCACCTCAGCGCCCACTCGAACCCCCTGCTCCTTCAATAGTCCAGTCGGCCCCGTTCACTTGCGCTCGACAGTACGTCAGAAGATCCAATGCAAGAGTAGCCTTTTCGCCTCCACCTCGCGAGATCAGCTTCGAGAGTTGGGCTAAACATGACTTCGACTCGCGCGACGACGCTCCTCGCGGGAGTCGATGCAGCGCGAGAACCCCACCTTCTAGGGACGAAATGCTCCCGAAACGGATTTTGAGTTGTGTCAGTCACAGGAGATGCCTCATCCCTAGGGTAGTTTTCGCTTCTGAAGGGACTGCCGATATTCGGGATTAGTAGCCCTCCGCCACTCGTTGGCTACCGCGTTGAATTTCGCGGCGTCGCCCGCGAGAACGTCTCGACAGTAGCGGGACATTGTGAGGGCCGCGATGCGGATGTCGTCGAGTTGAGCAAACCCAGTCGAGTCGAAGGGTGGCCGATTCTTGCGCTCCGAGACCGGGATGAACCACCAGACGGGAGCTTCCCGTCCATCTATGTGGAAAAGTGTCACTCCCGCGTGCTGTCCCCAGTTCTCTCCGCGGATGGAGAGGATTAGCTCGCCGTTGGAGAAGCGCACGGTGAAATGATCAGCGTCATCGGATTTTTGCAGCTCGGAGTAGCCGAGCTCGCGCAAGAAGGAGAATTCGTGGCGGCAAGCGTCCTTGAACTGTGCAAGGGTCGGCTTCGTCGAGTCTTGCTCCATGGTGCGCTATCGCCGCCTACCGGCGTTCGCAGTCCGCTGGGATCAAGCTACCGTCTCGTTTGCCTCGGTAGACGGCGCACGCACGATGTAACCGCCGGATTTTTCGTCGTGCTCCAGATTCAGATGGCCCCTGATGGCTGCCTCTTCGAGCAGGCTGTTGAAGCTCTTGAATCCGTGATAGGCCTCATTGAAGCCGGGGTTGCGGCGCTTGAGCGCCTGCTTGACCATCGAACCCCAGATCTTGTCGTCCCCGCCGCGTTCAGAAACCAGCGCGTCGAAAGTATTCACCACCAGGTCGATCGCCTTCTGTGTCTTGTCTTCGGACGCGGAATCGTCAGCCTCCACCCGTTCGGCGGCGGGCGCTCTCGGCGCCGCTACCGGCCTGGCCGCGGCCGCGGGTTTCTTGCGCCCGCCGCCGCCCCGGCGCGCCTGGCTCTTTTCCCGCACCAGATCGTCGTAGAAGATGAATTCGTCGCAGTTGGCGATCAGCAGATCGGAAGTCGAATGCTTCACCCCTACCCCGATCACTTCCTTGTTGTTCTCGCGCAGCTTGGAAACCAGCGGAGAAAAATCCGAATCGCCGCTGATGATCACGAAGGTGTCCACGTGCGCCTTGGTGTAGCACAAGTCCAACGCGTCCACCACCATGCGGATGTCGGCGGAGTTCTTGCCGGACTGGCGTACGTGTGGAATCTCGATCATCTCGAAGGCAGCCTCGTGCATCGGCGCCTTGAAGTCCTTGTAACGATCCCAGTCGCAGTAGGCCTTCTTGACGACGATACTGCCCTTGACCAGCAGGCGCTCGAGCACTTTCTTCATGTCGAACTTGTCGTACTTCGCTTCGCGCACGCCGAGCGCGATGTTCTCGAAATCGCAGAACACCGCCATGTTGCGTTCGTCAGTCTGTGTGCTCATCGGGGAACCCGTGAAAAGTGAAGGGTGAAAGGTGAAGGGTCAAAGGTAAGAGGTAAAAGGTAAAAGGAGAAAGGTGAAAGGTGAAAGGTGAAAGGTGAAAGTAACTGCGAACCTCCACTACTTCTTTTCCTTTTGGCTTTCACCTTTTGGCTTTCACCTGTTTTCAATACTGTCACGCCGCTTTCGCAGCGCTGGCGAAAAATTCCCGCACTGCGCCGACGAAGCGGTCGACATCGGCGCGGTCCACGTCGAGGTGGGTCACCAGCCGGATGTTGCCCTGCCCGCTGATCAGCATGCCGCGTTCCTTCAGGTACTGACGCATGGCCACCGAGCGTTGCGTCTCGACTGAGACATACACCATGTTGGTCTGCGCTCCGCCGGCCGCGATTTTCACTCCGTCTATCCGTGATAGTCCCTCGGCAAGCCGGGACGCATTGTCGTGGTCCCGCGCCAGGCGCTCGATGTTGTTTTGCAGCGCGTAGATGCCGGCCGCGGCGAGCAGTCCGGACTGGCGCATGCCGCCGCCGACCACTTTGCGCCAACGGCGCGCTTTGGCGATCAGGTCTTTCGATCCGCACAGCACGGAACCCACCGGAGCGCCCAGACCCTTGGAAAGGCATACCGAAACGGTGTCGAACTGCTTGCTGATTTCCAGAACCGGCACGCCGAGATGCACTGCCGCGTTGAAAATCCGCGCGCCATCCAGGTGCAGCCCGAGTCCGCGGGCCAGCGTGAATTCGCGCGCGCGCCTGAGATAGTCCAGCGAAAGCACCTTACCGCCCTGGGTGTTTTCCAGGCACAGCAAACGCGTCTTGGCGAAATGCGAGTCGTCCGGCTTGATCGCCCCCTCTACCCTGCCCAGGTCGAGCGAGCCATCGGCTTCGTAGTCGAGCGGTTGCGGCTGGATGCTGCCCAGCACCGCCGCGCCGCCGCCTTCGTATTTGTAGGTATGGCCCTGCTGGCCGACGATGTATTCGTCGCCGCGCTCGCAGTGCGACAGCAATGCCAGCAGGTTGCTCTGGGTGCCGCTGCACACGAACAGCGCGGCTTCCTTGCCCAGCAGCGCAGCGGCCATTGCCTCGAGGCGATTGACCGTCGGATCTTCCCCGTAAACGTCGTCGCCAACTTCCGCCGCGGCCATGGCGGAGCGCATTTCCTGACTGGGCTTGGTGACGGTGTCGCTGCGCAGGTCGATGACTTTCATGGGAGTGCTCCTGGACTTCGGGCGCCCGGAACGAGCACGGGCGATTTCTTGTGGGAAACAGGATGTTACACCAGCGGATACGCCTTTGTTTGCCCGCGCCGAAGCCTGCGCGGTATCATTGGCCCCGAATTCCCGGCTGCGCACCCGGCAAGTCCGCGCGATGTCCGGGTCAATCCTCACATCTGGCAAGGATTCCAATGTTGCGCAAAACCATTCAGGCACTGACGCTGTGCCTGCTGTGTGTCGGCCCTCTGTCGGCACAGAACCAAACCCCGCAGGACACCCAGAAGGGCGAGTTGATCTGGCGCGACCCGACCTGTTTTTTCTTCGTGCTCAAGGTGGACCAGCAATACTCGCTGTTCGAGTTTCTTGGCGGGCCGAGCCCGATGGTGGGACACTTCTTCGAAGGCAAGCTGAATGGGTTCGGCTCGCGGCGGATCGAGAATACGACCGAGGGCAAGCCGACCATGGTGTACTCCGAAGTCTTCGATGTGTCGAAGACGCAAATGGACAAGAAAATTCCGAAGTTCTGCAAGAAACGCAAGGAGTTCGAGGATCTGGCGGGATGAACACCGGCAGGACGGTCGATTCGACCGCACCAACATTGCGCCGCGCCGGCAGGCAGTCCGCTGCCGCAATCGCGGTGTGCGCCCTGTTCGCATCACACGCACTGGCCGAACAGGGCATGGTGATCTGGAAGCACCACGAATGCGGTTATTTCATCCTGCAGTTGAAGTCCGGCTACGGCATTTTCCAGTGGATTGACGGTCCGCAACCCAACGACGGCGACACGCTGGAAGGCGATTTCCGCTCCACCGCCGAGCTCCGGGTGGAAAACAAGAACGTCGATCTGCCGTCCACGATTCTGCTGAATGCGTTTGCGCTGAGCCGCGGCGCGATCGCCGCCCGCATGCCGGCGAAGTGCAAGGCATTGCCGGGCTATGTCCCCTTCGAAGGCCCGTAAGCAAGACCTCACCTGCCGGCGGGCAGGCTTTCAAGCAGATTCGACAGGGTAGCAACGCGCAGGCTCTGCGGATAACTCGTCGCGAACTCTCCTGCCAGCGCGCGCGCCTTGTTGGCAAAGGCTGTCTGTTCCGCCGCGTTCCTGCCGGAACGCGCCGCCTGCATGTAATGGATCGCGAGGATGAACGCCGTTTCCTCGCGCTCGCCATCCGGCATTTGCATCTTCATTAGCGCTTCCGCGAGCCTGATCTGCTCCGCGAGTTGCGCGCGGGTCTGCGCGCCCGGATGCAGCGGATCGCCGGCAAAACTGTCATAGAAATAGCCCTGCAACAGGCGGAATGACGCTTCCGCGGCAAGCGGCCCCGATAGCTCCAGTTTCAGCGCCTCGCGGTAGTACTGCAGGTGGGCCAGGAAACGATTCGACTCGCGCGAGTACGCCAGTTCTGCGCCGCGCGCTTTGAGCTCGCTCATCAGGAAGCTGGATGGCAAACCCTGCACGCGTCCATGCGCGGCCAGATCGCGATTGAGCAGCTCGCGGATTTCGTCCAGGGTTTTTCCGAGATCGAGCTGCGCCCGCGCGCGCCGGGCGGGCGGCGCTTCCGACCCAATGATCTTCTGCGATTCTGCGACGGCAGCAAGGTAGGATTGCGCCGACTCGGCAGTAATGAGATCGTGCGCCGCCGCGGTCACGGCGAGGCTTGCGATTACCGAGGCAAACAGAAATCGCATTCTTGGATTCGGGATGCGCAGCCTCGCGCGCGCAGCGCGAACTCCGCGGGAGGGGCTACTTCGAATCAGGCTGATCGAGCGGTTGCCCTTCCGCGAAAGCCAGGGCACCCGCGTGCGGAGGAATATCTCCGTTATCGGCCGCGTCGCGTCCCGGAATGGAGAGGCCCAACTCCTTGCCGTTCGCCGTTAGCGCTTCGGCAAGCAGAAACCCGTGTTGCGGCAGAAAATCCTCCCGGCACACCAGCCGATACGCGTCGTTCTGCACCAGTACCCGCAACGGGATGGCCCCGTACTGGCGAAACGGTTCCTCGCCATGAAACATCGCCAGCGCATTCGGCCGCGATACCACGCCGACCTGCGCCTGGCCGGTGGAGATCAGGCTGGCGATGCGCTGCACCCGCGGACCGCGCCCGACCGCAGCCCGGCTGTCAGGCAGCGCTTCCCGCATGATGGCGGCGATCCGTTCGCCCAGTTCATCGCCGGCGAGATCGTCACGGCTGGTAAGAATCATCAGGTGCGTCTCGCGGTAGACCATCCACTGCCGGTATGGAGAGTGGCCGCAAAGCAGGACGCTGCCGGCCGAAGCGGTCGCAATCGACAGGAACTGACGGCGATTCAAATGCTACCCCTCATTGTCGGATTCTAACTGCTCCCTCTCCCCTGGCGGGAGAGGGCTGGGGAGAGGGGGGTGGTAGTCATTACTTGCGGATATGCTCCAGCGGGCAGATCGTGGAAACGGCATAGTTGGGCACGTCCACCACGTTGCCGATGCGCAGATCGCACGCCACGCTGGCATACACATAGGCCTGAACCGGCGTCCAGCCGTAAGTCTTGGTCAGCCAGTCGATCATTTCGTTGAGCGAGCCGCGCGCAGCGATGGTCAGATCCTCCGACAGATTGGTCAGCGGTCCGATCTTGTCGCCACCGAGATACTTGTGCTGGGGCGGAATCTCCCCGGCTTTCTTGATCGGATAGGCCACCGTGGCGTGGAAGCGATCCGGCTCCAGTTTCTTCAATTGCGAGCCGCCCTCGAAATGCGGGCCGGACTTCATCAGCGAAGCCATGCCCTTGCGGATCTCGGTGCGGACCGTGACCGTGGCGCCCATTTCGATCGCGGTGCCGGCCACTTCACCGTCACCCTGGGCATAGTGAACGTCCCCGATGAACAGGCTGCAGCCGTCCACATAGCACGGCAACAGCAAGGTGGTGCCGACCACCATCTGCTTGATATCCATGTTGCCGCCGTTTTCGCGCGGAGGAATGGTGCGCAGGCACTTGTCCTTGTGGCTGCCGCTCGGGCCGCACACGGCTGCCGGCAGAGCGCCGGTCGGTTGCGGCGGCAGCGCAACGCCGCCGGCCTTGCCCAGTTGCGTCTCGCGCGCCTCCCATGCGTCCACCTCCGGCAAGCCTGGCAGCACGCCCACTGTGCCCATGAATCCGTTGAACGGAATGCGCACACCGGGGAGTTGATCCGAGACCGCTTCGAGCGTGTTCAATTTCCAGTTGGCGATGAACGCATCGGTAAAGCGATCGCGCAGGAAACCAAAGCCCGGCACCACTGTGGTGTATCCGTACTCGTCGGGGTCGATGCCGATCAGGGTCACCGCGAGCACGTCGCCGCGCTTGGCACCTTCGATGCTGACCGGCCCGGTCAGCGGATGGACCAGATTGAGATCTACAGCACCCACATCCTTGGGCAGCGAATTGACGTTCAGATCGGAGTCGAGCGCGTCGCGGGTCTCGAATGTGATCAACTGGCCGGTTTTGGCGGTCATCACCGGCTTGATCGCCGGGTGATAGCGGTTGAAACAGTTCGAGTCGTCCGCGCAATGGGCTCCCATCTTTTTCACCAGCACCCTGGATTGCGTCTTGACATCGGCGGTATCGGCGTATGCGGCAACGGCAATGACGCTGGCCGCAGACGCGATCAGCAGCTTGACTGACGATTTCATTTCATCCCCCCCGAAAAATTTGATGTTACCTGCGCCGGGTGACTATCTGCCTCCGCCCCGGATATGTCAACGTCCTCAACGATTACCAGTTGTTACCGTATGATATTCAGCGTTCCCAGTATGAAAGCATAGGTAAACGCCATCTCCCTGAGAAACTCGTAGCGCCCCGACGCCCCGCCATGCCCGGCCTCCATGTTGACCTGGAGTAGCAGTGGGTTGCGGTCGGTCTTGAGCCGCCGCAGCCTGGCCGCATACTTGGCCGGCTCCCAATACATGACCTGGCTGTCATTGA
>Ga0207708_10003962_pt1 | contig 10896 bp, 11 predicted proteins | sample KBSK5101metaG_FD_184340 | JGI IMG/M metagenome (GOLD analysis project Ga0207708, IMG submission 184340) | Corn, switchgrass and miscanthus rhizosphere microbial communities from Kellogg Biological Station, Michigan, USA - KBS K5-10-1 metaG... | ecosystem: Host-associated > Plants > Roots >...
CGTCATGGTCTTTCAAGTAGGCAATGTGCGTTTGCCTGTCTCGCATCATCGTAAGCGATCTCTCCATTTCAATGCCTCGAATGCCGTTGGAAGGCGATTGAAACATGCTCACATCGGCGATGACCTGCTCTGCGTGAACTGCTGCATCCGAGACCGCGAGAAACCAGTGCTCCTCCTCGGTCCAAAAGTAGTTGACGGTGCATTTCACCCTGCACATCGCCGATCATGTCCGAGAGACTGTTGATCGGTGTTGGATTCAAGCTCGAGACGAGCGACGAGGACAGGCCTGAGGACGTCTCATAGTTCACCGCGCGAAGCACGAGCTTGCCGTTGAACGTGGTGAGCATCGCGCCGTATTCCTTGGTCTTGCCGGTTTCGTGCGGGATCGGTTCGTTGAACAGATTGTAGCGCTGGCCGGCCGGGCGGAAGCGGCGCCGTACGCGCTCAGTCTGTTGCAACGTTCAGAATCGGAAGCCCGCGAAGATGGTGCAGGCATTCTCGCAGAACTCGGCAAGGACAATGGTGTCGTGGATGCTTTGCTTGAGAGCCTACGATCTGAAACAGAGTTAGAGGCCAAAGACTCGATGATTATCACTCTCGGCAGTCTCAAAAGCCGCAAGGCGATCCCTGCGTTAGCAGCGATAATTCGCGATGCTGCACAAGATCACGACACGAGATGGACGGCAGTCGAGAGTCTGGGAACAATTGTCCGGCGGCGCTTCACTGATAATGAGGATCCTATCGAAGCGGCGCTGGACTGGCTTACAAAGCATCCAGAAAGCACAACGAACAATTCGTAGACGGCCGGGTTGAACGAGGCCGTTTGTTTTTTAGTACCATTCTTCATGTGTTTTGCGCGTTATGGATCAGAGGCAGTAAACAAATTCACTCAACCCCGAAAACACAGGAGAAAAATCAAAAATGTTAGCTAAACGTCTTAGAACAATGCTTGTGCCCGCATGTTTGCTGAGTGCACTGGTGGCCTTACCCGTGTTCGCACAGACGTCCAAAGAACCCAAACCGATCGGTGCGCCCGTTTTGTGGCGTAACCCAGGAAATATTGCGCAGCGCAACCTGACTTACGGCACCGGATCGGCCGACCTTGCACCCCTTGCACCGTTCACGTTTGTAAAAGAAGAAATAACTGGTGAATCCCCGAAGTTCGATGTGACTGACGCTAACGGAGTGACCTGGGTCGTCAAAGTCGGCATCGAAGCTCAGGCTGAAACAGTCGCGACTCGACTCGTCTGGTCGGTTGGCTACTTCGTCGACGAGGCTTACTACCTCGATCGTGCCGAAATAAAGAACCTTCCAAAGCTCTCACGGGGACAGGAATTCATTGAGAAAGGCTCTGTCGTTCGTGGCGCACGCTTCGAACCGAAACGTAAATCGATCAAGCGTGGCGACAATTGGGATTGGGAAGCAAATCCGTTCCTGAAGAGTCGTGAGCTCGATGGCCTGAAGGTATTGATGGCTCTGTTGGCCAACTACGACACACGGATTGCCAACAATAAGATACTTTCAACTACGAACCCCGAGACTGGCGAGTTGGAAGCGCGTTACGTTGCTGCCGACATCGGCGCTACATTTGGCAAAGTTGGTGGACTTGGTGGTAAGCGTTCGAAAAACTCCCTGGAAGACTACCGTGCGAGTAAGTTCATTCTCGGTGTTGAAAACGGGTTCGTGAAATTCGACTACAACACCAAACCGAAGGGGTTTGGTATGTTCGCGTCGGTCTTCAAGCCAAGCTATCGCAGCAGCCAGGCGCAGAAGGAACGCGTAATGAAGAACATTACGGTGGAAAATGCCAAGTGGATCGGATCGCTTCTCTCGCAACTTAGTGATGAACAGCTTCGCGATGCGTTCCGTGCAGCCAACTACGATCAGAAAACGATGGACGGCTTTGTTGCGATCATTCGCGACCGGATTAATCAACTGAACAAGTTGGACGCATCTTTTGCAACGTCACGAAGATAAACTTGCGGACAGAACGGGAGCGAAGCGACCGATTTCAATGAGCGTTGTCGGCTTTTCGCTTGAAATCGGTCGCTTCGCTCCCGTTCTGTAGTCGTTTAGCCCATTCTAGTTCGAGCTGATTCGTAGAGCACAACATGAAAACGCGGCTTAGATTTCATACTTCGACATCAGCGGCGGCAGGGATTCTGCTGCTGCTGGCCCTGACGGGTGTTATCACATCGGCGCAAAAAGCAACCTCTCCGCCGGGTCTCAAGAACTTCGGCAAAGTTAACGACAACTACTATCGCGGACCGCAACCTAATAAGTCTCATTTAGCCGCGTTAAAAGCGATGGGCGTGAACACTATCATCGACCTTCGCCGAGATTACGTACCCAACGAACGCGGGTGGGCAAGTGAGCTGGGGCTGAAGTATTTCAATATTCCTCTCAGGCCAGGCACGCGAGCGACGAAAGAACAGACGGAATATTTCCTTCGACTCGTAAACGATCCGGCGAACGGTCCCGTTTATGTTCATTGCAAAGGCGGAAAACATCGCACCGGAGCCATGACCGCAGTTTACCGAATCACGCACGACAACTGGACCGCCGAACAAGCGTGGGAAGAGATGAAGAAATACGACTTCAATAGCGGCTGGCTTGGCGGCGGTCCTAAGGACCAGAAAAAATTCGTATTTGAGTTCTACAAACAAAGTAAGCAGTAAAAGAGTGAGTATGCGCGTTGGGTACTAGTTTTAATAGGACGGTCAAGCAGGTGGCATGCTAAGCTGAAAGAGGCTTGAGTTGAACAAGGAGCCGTAAGTTCTCACCGACAGCCTCAGCGATGTCTCGACGTAAAACAATCCTTTTTTCGATTATTGTGCTAGCTGTCTGCTTCGTACTAGCTACACGAGAGCAGGTGGTGCGCCGCGGACAAACAGACTTTTATATCGAAACCACACTGGATGTAGCTGATGGACGGTCCATTGTGATTCTGCGTGATGCGACCCCGTTCGAGATCATTAGCTGGTACTACGAAATTCATGTGAATAATCAGATTGTCGTGCCCACGACCAGACTCGGAGGGTGTTGCAGTCCGGGAGAGACACCCCGATTTGAGATCCTTTCGTCGCGGGATAACAGCCTGGTTGGGCTTGTATGGACGCGCTTTCCTCACATACTGCTTGTCGCCCACGATTTCAGGACAGGCACGAATTGGCCGAGACAAGGCAATGGCACGTTTGAAACCAGCCTAAAAACCGGAAGAACGTTGCGGGACATCCTTGAAGCAGACAATCCGGCTCGGCACTTAATACTCAGTAGTGAGGCGAAGACAAGTGATTACGAAATCGTTCCAACGCGATAGACAAGCGATCGGTGCTCGGCGATAAATCCCGTTCCTGTCCTCACTCATTCTTGCTTGTGAATCGCTCCCCTATTTCGCGAATTTGTAATGCGTGTCGGGCTTCGTGACTGCCATTGAACAACGTCCACTGGTACATGTTGATTGGGCCAAGCACCGGATGGGGCTGAACCACTTGCTCAAGCGCCAGCCCGTCGCCGCTAAGAAAAGCTGCGCGCAGCTTCTCTCGCGCTTGCTCAAGCTCATTCCATGCGGTTTCCACGTCGACGTCGTTTCGCGGAACGATTGCTTCCGGCGCCTCCCTTTTTCGACTGCGATCGAGAATACGTTCCGAGGGAATCGTGTTAAGCAACGAGCTGTTTGAAGTCTCCGGACCAATACCAGCTGCCTGGGCTTCAGCTATCCATTTGCCGATCGCAATGGCGACCCGACTGTGGACCATCGCTACGTGATCCAAAACCTGGGCCACGGACCATTGATCGGGCGCGGGCTTCTGGTTGCGAACGTCTGATGGGACCGAATCAACGGCTGCGCGTACTTCTGTTCGTATCTTGTCCAGGTAATTTACTACCTCTTCACTTCTGGGATGCATGTTTTCTCCTTTGAAGTATTAATCGAAAATGTCGCCTCCGCTGTCACTAGAACAAACTTAGCGTCTGGCCCACTTCAGCCTCAACGGCGAGTAGTAAGTCTGCGGAATCGTTCTCTGGTGAATTCACACCACTGCCGACAGGATGCAGCTTCATTTGCGAAGCCGGAAATGGTTGTAGCATTCGCAACAACGCGACTCGATCGGTGCGCGGATTAAGCCAGTCATGCTGAACTTCAGGAAGAAGTATCGCTGGCATTCGATCGTGAAGTTCTCCAACGAGGTCATTAGCTGGCGTCGTGATGATCGCGCACGATGTGATGGCCCTGCCACGTTGGCTCCACGTATCCCAGATACCGGCGAACGCGAGAGTTGCGTGCGTATGTGATTGGAAATAAAACGGACGCTTTTCTTTTCCAGATCGCTTCCATTCGAAGAAGCCACTTGCAGGAATAATGCATCGACGTAAGCGAAACGATTCGCTGAAGCTAGGTCTTTCTTCGAGCGTTTCAGCGCGTGCGTTGATAAATGCTTTTCCGTCAGTACTCCACGAAGGAATCAATCCCCACGTAAGTGATCGAGTTTCAACGCCTCCGCCGAAATCAGCGATGACCAGGACATCCTGGCTCGGAGCAATGTTGTATCGTGGCGCGAAGGAAAGGCCCCTCAGTTCAATTCTGTCGCGAGTATGGAGCGTATAGCGGCCGCACATGAGAGCACAATACTGTATCGACCGCCTAACATGAAAATGGCCGCCGATGTCGGCAGCCACGCATTTTTGGTTAAGCCCGCGGTTGTCCAGGTGAATAAGCTATTCTTTCGGAAATCTCTTCACTTGATCTGGTAATACACCGACAGGAAATACAGCGACAGTTTCATTGCCGCCTGCAACCTTAACGGTCATCGAGCCAGCGACGGATCTGGTTCGTTCCGGTATGGTCTTCTCGTCCAACAACAGTATGTGCTCTCCGGGTGGCAAATCACCGATGATGAAATAACCATTTTCATCAGTCAGTGTGTCGCGACCACTACTCGTGACCACGCGCACGTCCGGTAAAGGACGTTCTCCCTCATCCAGAAGTCCATTCTCATTAGCATCGAGCCACACATGTCCAGTGATGCGACCGGTGCGCACGACGCGGAAATTCACGATTGAATCGTGACGTGAATCGAGTGTGACCAGTTGTTGCACATTATCCAGAAGTGTGAGGTCAGCACGAACGGACAACAGATCCAGATAGACCGTGTGTTCTCCACGCACGACACTGTCGATTTGAAAATTACCATTGTCATCTGAAACCACGTAACGGTTTCCATCCACACGAACTCGCACGTTTGCCTGTGGCTGATCGACACCTGGATCAAACCGTCCATTCAGATTCACGTCCTGGTAAACACGGCCGTGTACCGCGCCGTAGGAACTCAACTCTGCGAGTGGACCGTTGAGCGCACGCTCGGCTCGCTTGGAAGAGAAGAGCAGGCCATGCAAAGAAATCAATGCCGTCGTACCAGTTTGTGTTCTTAAGTAGCTGAACTGCAGCGTGTTGTTCCGCGGCAATTTAACGAAAGCTGATAGCTGCTGCGAAGTATGAAACGGCTCAGAGTTGCTTTTTGTGTAACCGAACCCGCCACTGAACCCAAAACGACTACGAAAGAGGTTTGACATTTGCCAAGTCGCCACACCGCTGAAAAGACCTCGACTGCCTATCGACTGGCTTACCTCGAGAGCATTTGCTTCGTTGATTCGGATATTGCCGCCCACCTGTAGGTTGAGAGCGGCATTCCCAAAGGTCTTAATCCGTGATCCGTTCGCAAACATGTGCCAGCGATTGAACTTCTTCGTTGCTGTGATCAATGTGAAGGCGGAGTTTTTTAATTGTGTGGTTCCACTCTGCGTATGCGAGATAAAAAAAGACGGCAGAGCATTATCCGGCGTGAGATTTACCGTCGCAGTTATGTAGCGATTAAACTGCCCAAGCCTTCCGGGCGTCGTAGCGGTGCTACCACTCAATGCTGCCGTAAGCCATCGCGTGGGTTGCCAGCTGACGGCTGCAGCGGCACCGTTGGTAGGTTCGTGTACGCCACTTTGAGGACTCAAGAATGTTTCGCCTACATGTGTGTAGCGACCTTGCAAGAGCAATTGATCCATGAGCCGATAAGAACCGGTGAGATTGATCGCGATGTCGGTTCCTTTTGTTTGCGTCGCATCGCGGTTTATTCCTGAGAATTGGCCCACGGCAACGTCAGCTTGAAAACGATTAAGACCCGAAATGTATTTAACGCCGCCTGCCAGCATATCTCCCTTGCGGCTTGATCCGCCGAAGTGCATACCGCCGCCAGAAAACGTGAAGTCTGAGCGACGTTGAATTTGTGTGGCTGTGGTCGCGATCGCCCCAAAAACGTTCGTGTCATAGTGGATTGCGAACGGTGACAAAGGACCCAATCTTAAGTTCGTCGCGTTTGGCGTAGGATCGATGGGAAGCGTTTGGAATACTCCGGAAGGTGTTTGCCCGCCAAAAAAGTCGAGCCGTACTCGGTTCAAAGGCAATTGAACGAGCCCACCGCGTACAGCTGCGCTCAGAAATTCCACGTCCGTGCCAGTACCAAATTCGCCGCCAACAAAACTTTGACCGTTGGGCCGGTCTAACCTGACTGTTCCACCCGTTAGACTTGGACGAGAGGAATTCTTCGTCACGCCCGTTGCCGAGTTAGCGATAAAACTCAACCTCGCGTCGCCGACACGACCGGTGCCACGGAACACCAAACTATGATCGCCTGATGTTGTGTAGCGAGTGAAGTTGTAGTCGTATTCGATCTGAAAGAGTTCCCAGGGCACATGCTTGGCTCCGGTGTGGACTGTAGCGACTTGAATACCTTTGCGAGTGATAACGATATTTTGGTTTTCATCTCGCCGGATTATGACGTCCAACAGTGCCGCGACGATCTCGGCGGGCAGCATAAGTTCGTTAGGTGTGGGCGGAAAGAACAAGTCGGCAGTGCCAGAAACGGTGAGAACGACGGCGCCATTCTCACGCACTTCATTCAGCGGCGCAGTGAAAACTGCGTTGATGCCATTCTGACGACGAATGGTGACGGTACGTGATGTCGAATCGAAGCCAAGGGTGTCGCCGAGTGCTTCGGCAATGGTGGCGACCGGAAGAAACAATCGCCCGCCGCGCAATTGGGCGGCGCTGTTCGGCCCTACGAGTGCGCGCTCGTTAACGATGATTACCGAACCTTGCTGAGCTCCGGTTCTTGGGGGCCGGGGACCAACGGGGCCGTTGTTGAGGTCAAATGCGAGCACGGCCGATCGCCCTATCAACCCAAAGGAAAGGGTGATCAGTACCAGGACTCGGAAGGTGTGGAGTTTATTTGACCTTGAGGCGCCTAACATGACGGGACCTCTGAATTTCAAAACTGCATTAGGAGTGTGTTATAAGCTCAGGAAACTAACTAAGGAGTTCTCACATGATGCCGGCGAGATGGTTTTGGCCGAAGTGTCGTCATATTTTGGCGCTGACGGCGTTGGTTCTTGTTGCATCCGTTACTGCCGACGCGCAAACGGGCTCAGTGACGCTACAAGGCCACGTCAGCGAGACCGTCGCTCTTTCAATCCTCCCGAATTTCACTCATAGCAATATTGATGTGAACGTTGTCGGCAGCGGCAGCACTATGCGATTGACGTTATCGAGCACGGATGGAGAGTCTTCGGAAATCCGCGTGCCTTTGCTTGTTCGTTCAAATACCGGTTTCAAGATCTCAGTAGTCGTTGAATCACAGGCTGCCGCGTTGACTCACTTATCAGTGATCGATGTGCGTCCCACGGGAAGGTTGGTTTCGCCGGGGGTTGTTAATGCGATTGCTGTAAGGCAGGAAGATAATGTCGATTTTTCGCGACCCTTGCTTCTATTAAGCGGACCACGCGTTTCGATCGGTGGTACTCTTGACTCTTCAATTAATGCACTGCAGGTGACCTTACTCATTCGGATGAAATCTCAATCGGCGGCCCAGTTGACGATCATTGGGACGGCAGAACCACTAATTCAGTGATTCCTTCGGTTGGTCTGCTGCCATCCTGAAAATCTACTCGATATTTCACGTTGTAGGTGCCCGGGGATAGACGCGTTTCGAGCACGAGTGGCTGTCTCAATTCCGCGCCGCCGAGCAACGGTAACGACTCTTTTTGTGGTAACTCGGCGACGGAAGCACCAGATCTGTCTGTCACCTTCAAAGAAGTAAGCGGGCGAATTACACTGTTGCCGGCATTCTTGAGTAGGGGAGTGACGATTACCTGGTCTCCCTTAGCCTCAGCGCGCAGGCTCTCCAACGAGCCTTGCCGACGTAGGTTCGGCACTTTGATGTAGAACACCGCGGCCATTCGATATCGAATCACCATTTGACGACGATTTTGATTGAGCTTGAGGTTGTCAGGCCGCTGTTCGATGATCAGTGCCGTGAGATGATCTCCCATGGTGGCATCTTTCGGAACGGAGATTGTGACTCGAATTGCATGCAGATTTCCTGGTGTCACTGTTGTTTCTGCCGGACTGTAGATCAGCCACGAGCTTGCTGAGTTGGGGAGCGTGTTGGCTTTTTCAAACTTCACCTGGCCATCTCGATCTATGGTCCAATCGTTCAAGCTGGCCATTATGCGAACTGGTTGTGAGTTCTGGGTGGTGCTGCGATAGTCGAGATTCACCACGACAGTTGTTTCTGAACCCGGTGTCATCTCCAGTTCAAAACGAGCCGGAGCGAGCGAGATACCAGTGCCAGCTGGATTAGGCGTGGCATCGGGGTTCGCGGCTTGGGCACTCACGCAAACCGTCGTACCAAAGAGAAAAACAAGAAGCGCTGTGAATCGACAAATATGATTTACACGTCTCATTAATCTGAAGACCTTTCAGCAGGGAACGTTTGGACCAGGCGAGATCGCGAAGATGAGAGTGGTAGAAGAAACTCCCGCCACAAAGAATTGCGGAGTGAGAGCGAAGACAGCGTCAAAGACCCATCCGTCAGATGTTTGGCGGTTGGGACTGTTGTTCTTTGAAAGTTGCGGACCACTAAGAATCAAGGTAGAGCCCGCCAAACTCGAGAGCGAGGACGGGTAGGAGATCCGTCCATTGCCTCCTACTGTGAAGGCGATGGCAGGGTCGTTGTTGAAGGGAGAAGCAATTATGTGAGTGCTCTGAGTACAAGTCTTGCCAGCGCCGCCGAGTAACCGAAGATTTTGAACGCCGAAGCCCACGTCCGATGACTGCAGAGCTTGCGGGTTTGCATTCGATAGGCCGGACATTGAAACCGCGACTTGATACGGTTGATTGCTTCGAATCGCGATCGGGACAACAACCTTCACAATTGAATTGGTATTAAGTGGCGACACCTCGCCGAAATTGATAGTGACGACCAGATCATTTCTCACATCCGCACTGCCGATGACGGATCCATTCAACGAGCCCGTGATTGTCGGTAGGCCTCCGCTACTGATATCCAGTGCCTGAGCGAAAGTTGTACGAGCGACGGCAAGGAGGATCAGGACGGAGAGCAAAAAGTATTTCAAGAGCCTTAATTGCATTATGGTGCAGTAACGGTGAAGGTGACGGAGATCGTCGTGGTTCCGTTTTCGAAAAACTGAGGCTTGATAGCGAAGTATGCTGGCACGGTTAGTCCGTTGCCATTGCTACGAGGCACGGCGTTCATGATGAAAGAACCATTGAGCGCAGTTGTTGCTGAAGAGAAGGCGTTGAGATTTGATCTGACTGCTGTGAATTCATAACGACCGCTGGTCGCGTTCACTGATCCGTTGGCAGGCAAGGTTGGATCGCCTGAAGTAGCGTTGGTGTCGGTTCCACTACCATTTACACCAGTTCCCGTTCTCGTAATTGTTCCGAGACCGAAGCCCACATCAGTAGCGCTGATTCTGTTCCCGGTGGTGCCGGAGCTCGTGACTGTTGCACTCATCGACAAGACATAACCTGCATTGCTTCTCAATTTGAGTGGGACGGTCGCAGTCACGAAGTTGTTGGTGTTGCTTGGTCCAAGTTCACCCAGGTTGATTGATACGGCGAGCGGAGTATTGATTACTCCGTCGGTGGTCACACCTCCACCTGAATTACCGGTAAGAGTGACGGTACCTCCTGAGTTAATTTCGACGAATTTCGATACGGTCGCGCTCATGGTCACTGTTCCCGTAGTGCTCTGTCCGAAACAAGTAACCGATGAGACCACCAGCAACAACGTTGTGAGCAGTAGAGATCTGGTTGGGAGGGGCATTGGTATTCCTTCGAGTAGGGCAGGCGTGAGATATGGTCGTCCGGCCGTCAGCAAACAACTCTGACGGCCGGCGCCATTTATAAAGCACGAAACGATTGTTAAAGCTTAGAGTGCTACGACGGTAAACTGAGCCGTGATTGTGATCGCCGGAGCAGGATCAAAGAACTGGGGTTTGACTGCGAAGATTGCAGGGAAGGTTAAGTTAGTTGCACTGTTGGCTGAGACTGCCTGGTTGATGCGTGGTCCACTCAACACCGCACCAGAGACAGCGTAGGCGCCGAGAGTGGAGTTTGCACCCGCAAAGACCCAGCGGCCGTTGACATCCGTGCTGCCTCCGACTGTCGGATCACCAGGCGTCGCATTTGTGTCTACGCCCGCCGCGAGATTCGCGGGTCTTGCAGCTGGAGTCAACCCAAAGCCAACGTCCGTATCTTTGAGACTAAAAGCCGTCGCACCTGCGCCGGCAACGCTGGTAACCATGTTGAGTTGATACGCTACGTTGCTGCGAAGTCTCACCGGCACGCTCAGTTTCACAAAACTATTCGTGTTGCTGGGACCCAATTCGCCAAGGTTTACCACCACTGCGAGCGGGCTGTTCGCGGTGCCATCAGTGATAACGCTGCCACCGGAATTACCGGTGAGCGTAACGGCTCCGCCGGAAGTCAATTCAACAAAATTCGAGACGGTTGCATTCATGGTCACCGATCCGGTGGTCTGTGCT
>Ga0207708_10003965_pt1 | contig 10894 bp, 8 predicted proteins | sample KBSK5101metaG_FD_184340 | JGI IMG/M metagenome (GOLD analysis project Ga0207708, IMG submission 184340) | Corn, switchgrass and miscanthus rhizosphere microbial communities from Kellogg Biological Station, Michigan, USA - KBS K5-10-1 metaG... | ecosystem: Host-associated > Plants > Roots >...
AAAACGGCAAGCGCCCGCAGGCCGCCATCATGGTCCCGGGGATTCTCGAGCTCGACATGAGCCGCAAGCCGGCCGCAACCGATCGCGCCACGGATGATGCGCCCCCGACGCTCGCCCGCGCCGCCTGAGCGCGGTCCATAACCGCAAGCCTCACATCGACGAAACGCGATGGCCGCCCGGCTCACGCATCGCCGGGCACGTGATCCGGCTTCGGCCGGACCGCGAGCACGTAGAGCTTGGGGCCGAACAGTGCGAGCGCCGCCAGCGCCAGGATGGTCGCCGACAGCGGCCGCGTGAAGAACACGGTCCAGTCCCCGGCGGAAATCGTCATGGCCTGGCGGAAGTTCTGCTCCGCCAGCGGTCCCAGGATCATTCCGATGATGACGGGAGCGGCGGGGAAGTCGTAGCGGCGCATGAGGTATCCGATCCCGCCGATGAGATAGAGCAGGATCAGGTCGACCGGAGACTGGGTGATGCCATAGGTGCCGATGGTCGCGAACACGAGAATGCCGGCGTAAAGGATCGGCGCTGGAATTTGCAGCAGCTTCACCCAGACCGCGATCAGCGGCAGGTTGAGCACCAGCAGCATCACGTTGCCGATGAACAGCGAGGCGATCAGACCCCAGACCAGCTGCGGCTGCGACTCCAGCAGCAGCGGCCCCGGATTGATGCCGTAGCTCTGGAACGCCGAGAGCATGATGGCGGCGGTCGCCGAGGTCGGTAGGCCCAATGTGAGCATCGGCACCAGCACGCCGGCGGCCGAGGCATTGTTGGCGGCTTCCGGACCGGCGACGCCTTCGATCGCGCCCTTGCCGAACTCCTGCGGCGTGGAGGTGAGCTTCTTCTCGATGTAGTAGCTGAGGAAGGTCGGGATCTCGGCGCCGCCTGCGGGCATGGCGCCGATCGGGAACCCGATGGCGGTGCCGCGCAGCCATGGCTTCCACGACCGTTTCCATTCCGCAGCCGTCATCCAGAGTGAGCCGGAGAGCGGAATGATCTCGTCCTTGCCCAGCCGATAGCGCGAGGCGACGTAGAGCGTCTCGCCCACCGCGAACAGGCCGACCGCCACCACGATGACATTGATGCCGTCGAGCAGTTCCGGAAGGCCGAAGGTGAAGCGCGCCTGGCCGGTCTGCAGGTCGACCCCGATCAAGCCGAGCCAGATGCCGAAGAACAGCGCTGCCAATCCTCGGACCGCGGACGAGCCGAGCACCGCCGATACCGTCACGAACGCGAGCACCATCAGGGAGAAATAATCGGCCGGCCCGAATTTGAGCGCCCACTCCACCACGATGGGCGCGAGGAACGTGATGCCGAGGGTGCCAATCGTCCCGGCGACGAACGAGCCGATGGCAGCGGTCGCGAGCGCTGCGCCGGCGCGGCCATTGCGGGCCATCTTGTTGCCCTCGAGCGCCGTGACGATGGTGGCGCTTTCGCCCGGGGTGTTGAGCAGGATCGAGGTGGTCGAGCCGCCATACATCGCGCCGTAATAGATGCCGGCGAACAGAATGAAGGCCGCGGTCGGTTCGACCTTGAACGTGATGGGCAGGAGCAGCGCGATCGTGAGCGCCGGGCCCAGCCCGGGGAGGACGCCGATCGCGGTTCCAAGCGTGGTGCCCACGAGGCACCACATCAGGTTGATCGGCGTGAGCGCGACCGCAAAGCCGTTGAGGAGTTGCGAGAAGGCTTCCATGTCAGCCGCCCTCGGGACCTATCACCCGTTCGATCGCGTTCTCGACCAGCCCGGATCCGATATTGATGCCGAGCGTCTTGGCGAAGCCGATATAGGCAACGAGGGCGAAGGCTGCGCCGATCAAGGCATCGCGCACGATCGCCTTGGACCCGAACCCGCGCGCCACGCATACGAACAGGATCACCGAGGCGATGGTGAACCCGGCGGTGGTGATCAGAAGAACGTTGAGGACGAGCCCGGCGACGATCCAGAGCAGCGCCACCCGATCCGGCGTGACCTCCTTCTCTTCCGCGGGTTGCCAACCGCCCCGCACGGCATCGACCAGCAGCAGGATGCCGAGCATGCCGAGCGCAAGGGCGGTGATGATCGGGACGATGGTGGGGCCCACCTGGGCGTAGATCGGCGATACCGGCATCGACCACGCCTGCCAGGCCATGACGATGGCGAGCGCCAGCACGCCGACGCCGATGATGGTTTCGCCGATCGCCGGCCGCGCCCGCGCGGCCTGATGCCCCTGCGCGCCCCCGCTGGCCATTCAGGCGAGCCCGAGTTCCTTGAGGATGCTCTCGATCCGCGCCGTCTCCGTTTCCAGAAAGGCCTTGTACTCGTCGCCGAACAGCGCGATCGGGGTCCAGTCGCGCGTCTTGCAGGCCTCGGCCCATTGCGGCGTCGCCGTCATCTTCTCCATCAATGCGATCATCGCCTTGCGCTGCGTATCATTCACGCCGGGGGGTGCGAACACGCCGCGCCAGTTGAACAGCTCCACGTCGATGCCTTCCTCCTTCAGGGTCGGCGCGTTGATCCCCTCCTGACGCTTGTCCGCCGACACGGCGATGATCCGCAGCTTGCCGGCCTTCACCTGCTCGGCGAATTCACCGAAGCCCGAGATGCCGGCCGCGACCTGGTTGCCGAGCAGCGCCGCGGTCGCCGGCCCGCCGCCGGCGAAGGCGACATAGCTGACCTTGGTCGGGGGGACGCCGAGCGCCTTGGCGATCATGCCGAGGAGGATGTGATCGGAGCCGCCGGCCGAACCGCCGGCGACGGGAACCTTGGCGGGGTCGGCTTTCAGCGCGGCGGCAAAGTCCTTCGCGCTCTTGAACGGCGACTGCGCCGGCACGACCAGAGCCAGGAACTCGCCGGTGAGACGGGCGATCGGCGTCGCCTGCGCGAGCCTGACCGGGCTCTTGTTGGCGATGATGGCGCCCACCATCACCATGCCGCCGACCATCAGCGCGTTCCCCTGCCCCTTCCACTGGTTCAGGAATTGCGGCAGCCCGACCGCACCGCCCGCGCCGCCGACATTGGTGATCTGCACCCCTTTCACGGCCCCGGTCGCGCGCAGAACCTGCTCGATGGTGCGTGCGGTCTGATCCCAGCCGCCGCCGGGCGCAGCCGGCACGAAGATCTTGAGAAGGTCGATCGCCTGCGCGCGCGCGTCGCCGATGGAGAGGAGCGCCAGCGGCAGAGCAGCAGCCGGCACGGATGCAGAAGCACGCATGAGATCACGTCGGGTCAGCATGGCATTTCCTTTCCAGCACGATATTCGATCGGCGCTTCTGCGGCGCCTTGGTTGGCTCTACTTCTGAACCGCCACGCTAGGGCAGCTCTCGCGGCGCCGGACCAGTATAGGTCCAAATGAGGTGGCGCGGGATGGGTCCTTTGCTGCGCTGGCCGGACTGCATCTCCTCGAAAGCATGCGCCAGGGCCCCGACCGAGCGCGACAGGACGAACAGTCCCCGGCAGAGCGGCGGCGGAAAGCCGAGCTCCGCGAACACGACGCCGGTGGCGCCGTCGATGTTCATCGGAATGGGTCGTCCCTTCTCCGTTGCAAGCCGCGCTTCGAGCGCGCGCGCGATGGCGGCGAAACGGCCGCTCACCGCGCCGTTGCGCGCGGCGATATCGACAAGCTCGAGCAGGCGGGGCGCACGGGGATCGCGCGGGTGAAAGCGATGGCCGAAGCCGGGGATATGCGAGACGCCTTGCGCCGCCAGCGCTGTCATTTCGGCGGCAATGGCCTGCGCCATCTGCGTGTCGCTCACCGCGCCGTCGCCCAGCCGCGCCGCGATCGCATTGTAAAGCGCGACGCATTGCTCGCCGGCGCCGCCATGCACGTCACCGAGCATGTTGATGGCCGAGGCCATGGCATTGTTGATGCCGACCCCGCAGGTGATCGCCATGCGCGCGGCGGCGATCGAAGGCGCCTGCGGGCCGTGATCCACCGCCGACACCAGGGCGGCTTCGAGCAGCTTGGCGGCATCGGGATGCGGGAGCTCGCCCCGCGTCATGAGGTAGACCATGTCGGCGAAGCCGATCCGGCCGATCAGTTCCTCGATGGCGTAGCCGCGATAGCGGATCGCTCCCGGCTTCATGTCGATGATCGACGTCGACCACCAATCCTCAGGGGTCTTGGTCGCGCGGCTCGCGGACACATCGCTCATATCGCTCCTTCCCGCGCGAGCTCATCCACGTCGCGCTGCGAGAACCCGAGTTCGGCCAGGAGATCTTCAGTGTCGGCGCCGAGCACCGGCGGCGGCGACGCCGGCGCCGGATCGCCGCTCGCGAGCCGGAACCCCGATCGCACGACCCGCACGGGACGGTCGACCTCCGGCACGGATTCGAATGTCTTGAGCAGTCCGCGCTCGACGATCTGCGGATGTTCGAGCACTGAGGGCACGTCGAGCACCTCGCCCGCAGGCACTCCATGCGCGTTGAGATGCGCCGACCATTCCCGCGCCGATCTCGCCGCCAGCGCCTGTTCGATCTCGGCGTTCAATTCGAAACGCCGTTGCTTGCGATCCTCGCGCCCGGCGAAACGCGGATCGGCGATCAACGCCTCGCGACCGATCAGCCGGCATAGCGTCTCGAATTGCTCCTGCTTGTTGGCCGCGATGTTCAGGAGGCCGTCGCCGGTCCGGAATGTGCCGGAAGGGCTCGCCGTCATGTTCTCGTTGCCCATGGGCTGCGGCTTCACGCCGGCGATCAGCCAGTTCGAGACCGCCCAGCCCATGGCGACCAGGGAAGCTTCCAGCATGGAGACGTCGATGAACTCGCCCTCCCCGCTTCGCTCGCGCCGAAACAGTGCCGCGGCGATGGCGAAGGCGGCGGAAATGCCGCCCATCGTGTCGGCGACCGGATACCCCACCCGGAGCGGCGCCGACTGTGCGTCCCCGGTCACGCTCATGACCCCGCACAGACCCTGAATGATCTGATCGTAGGCGGGGTTGAACTTGAGCGGTCCGTCCTGGCCGAAGCCGGAGATCGCGCAGTAGATGATGTCGTTCTTGCGCGCCTTGAGCGCGGCGTAGTCGAGCCCGAGCCGCGCCATCACGCCGGGGCGGAAATTTTCCACCACGACATCGGAGGTGGCGACCAGCCGGCCGAAGGCATCACGGCCCTTGGGCGATTTCAGGTTCAAGGTGATCGAGCGTTTTCCCGCGTTCTGCGCGAGAAAGGATGCGCCCATGCCACGGCGATTGAGCTCGGGATCGGCGCCCAACTGCCGGGCCAGATCGCCGGAGCCGGGCACCTCGACCTTGATCACCTCGGCGCCCAGCAGCGCCAGCTGATAGCAGCAGAACGGGCCCGCAAGCACGTTGGTCATATCGAGGACCCGCGTACCGGCAAGAAGTCCGGCCATGCTCCGCGCTCCCGTCCGCCATCGTTCTAGCTAACAGAATAGAGTTCTGTATAACAGAACGTTCTGTACAGCGCAACATCGTTCTATTATTCTTGACGCGCGTCGTCAGGCCGGAGCGGCACATGAGCACGGACAGGGTCGAGGCAGTGGAACGCGCACTGGCCGTGCTCGATGCATTCCAGGCCGACCGGACGGAGATGACGCTTGCTGACATCGCTGCTGCAACCGGCTTCTACAAGAGCACGATCCTGCGCCTCGCCGGCTCACTGGAGCGATCGGGCTATCTCGTGCGCGCCGAGAACGGCGTCTTCCGGCTGGGACCGGCGGTGTGGCGGCTGGGCTCGATCTATCGCGCGGGGTTCGTTCTCGGCGAAGCGGTCAGGCCGCAGTTGCGCCGGCTGGTGGAAGCGACGGGAGAGACAGCCTCGTTCTACGTTCGCGAAGGTGCAACGCGCGTGTGCCTGTTCCGGCAGAATTCACCGCACGCCGCGCGGCACCATCTCGACGAAGGCTCGGCGTTGCCGTTGACCGCTGGGGCCAGTGCCCATGTGCTGCTCGCCTTTTCCGACGGCAAGGGTGGGCGGACAAAAGCCGTGCGGGAGCGCGGCTATGACATCTCCCTCGGTGAGCGCGACCCGCAGGTGGCCGCCGTCGCGGTGCCGGTGTTCGACCTGGCTGGAAAGTTCCGCGGCGCGCTGGCGGTTTCGGGGCTGATCGGGCGGTTCACGGAGAAGGCACGCCGCGCCGCCGTGATGGAACTTTCCCAGGCCGCAGGCCGCCTGCGGAAAATAATACCGGCCAGCGATGAATAGCCCCCGACCGCCGCGCCTGCGACGCTGCTGTATGAAATAGAGGCACGCAGATGACGCGATTTTGATTCGCGTGCCTAAGCGACAGCCCGCGACAATGTGACAGGGCAATTTTATTGCAACGCACAAGTTCAGCCATATTTAACTCGTGCACCTATTTTAGTCCGAGGGCGATCCGTTTCCCTTCGGGGGGCGTTCTGTTGCGCGGCTGGCGCAAAAGAGAGGAACCGGATGAACATCGACGCGCGCGCAGTTTCGACTTGGGCAACTCTTGCTTCCATCATCTTCATTGTTTCCGCATGTGACGAGCCGCAAGCCGAACAGACGGCGACGCCGCCACAGGTGAGCATCGTCACGTTGCAGCCGTCGCCGCGGCCTAACATACGCGAGCTTCCCGGCCGCATCGCGCCGACCCGTGTCGCCGAGGTCCGCGCACGCGTCGCAGGAATTGTCCTGGAGCGAACGTTCCCGCAGGGGGCCGACGTCAAGGCCGGCGATGTGCTCTATCGCATCGACCCGGTGAAGTTCGAAGTCGAGCTCGCGGCCGCCGAAGCGGCGCTCGCCAAGGCGCAGGCCGTGCACGATCAGGCCGAGCAGCAGGCCAAGCGAGTCGAGAAGTTGATCTCGGGCCAGGCCGCCTCCCAGGCGCAGTATGAGATCGCGGTCGCGACGTTCCGCCAGGCGCAGGCCGATGTCGCCGCACGCAAGGCCGACGTGGCGCGCGTGAAGCTCGATCTCGACTATACGAGCGTGCGTTCTCCCATCAACGGCCGCATCGGCCGCGCGATGGTCACGGAAGGCGCGCTGGTCGGCCAGGGCGAAGCCACGCACATGGCGACCGTGCAGCAGCTCGATCCCGTCTATGCCGACTTCACCCAATCGGCCGGCGACCTTCAACAGTTGCGCCGCGACCTCGAAAGCGGCGCGCTCGAGCAGGTCGAGCCCGACGCCGCCAAGGTCCGTCTCGTGCTCGACGACGGAACGCTCTATCCGCTGCCGGGAAAATTGCTGTTCTCCGATGCCAGCGTCGATCCCGGCACCGGGCAGGTGACGTTGCGCGGCGAGTTTCCCAACCCGAAGGGCGAGTTGCTGCCGGGCATGTATGTGCGCGTGCAGATCCAGCAGGGCACCGATGGCGATGCGCTCGCGGTTCCGCAGCAGGCGGTCCAGCGCAACGACAGCGGTGGCAGCGAGGTCTACGTCGTGCGCCCGGACAACCGTGCCGTCATCAAGCCGATGCGCGCCGGCCGCGTGGTCGACGAGCAGTGGCTGGTGCTCGACGGGCTCGACCCCGGCGATCGCGTGGTGGTCGAAGGCTTTCAGAAATTCGAACCCGGCGACATCGTGAATCCCGTTCCCTGGCAGCCGCAATCCGCCGACGGCACATCCGCTCCGGTGACCAAGGAATCGGACGCATCACACGTGCGCTCCACCAACGCTCCCTGACGGACGGTCATGGCCAGCTTCTTCATCGACCGCCCGATCTTCGCGGCGGTGATCGCGCTGTTCATCTGCCTCGGCGGACTGCTGGCCCTGCCGTTCCTCGCGATCGCTCAGTATCCGATCATCGCGCCGCCTTCGATTTCGATCAGCACCAGCTATCCCGGCGCCTCGCCGGAGAACCTCTACAACAGCGTCACGCGGCTGATCGAAGAAGAGCTCAACGGCGCCAGCGGCATTCTCAGCTTCGAATCGACCAGCGATTCACTCGGGCAGGTCGAGATCACCGCCAACTTCGTTCCCGGCACCGATTCGAGCTTGGCTTCGGTCGAGGTCCAGAACCGGATCAAGCGCGTCGAGGCGCGGCTGCCGCGCGCGGTCATCCAGCAGGGCATCCTGATCGAGGAGGCATCGAGCGCGGTGCTGCAGATCATCACGCTGCGGTCGACCGACGGGAAGCTCGACGACATCGGCCTCGGCGACTTCATGATCCGCAATGTTCTGGGCGAGATCCGGCGCATCCCGGGAGTAGGCCGCGCCACGCTGTTCTCGAGCGAGCGGTCGCTGCGGGTCTGGCTCGATGCCGACAAGCTCGTCGGCTATCAGCTCACGTCCGACGACGTGACCAAGGCGATCGAGGCGCAGAATGCGCAGGTGGCGTCTGGCAGCCTAGGAGCCGAGCCGAGCCGCAAGTCGCAGCCGGTCTCCGCGCTGGTGCTGGTCAAGGGCCAGCTTGCCACGCCTGAGGAATTCGGCGCCATCGTGCTGCGCGCCAACCCCGACGGCTCGACCGTGCGGCTGCGCGACGTCGCCCGCATCGAAGTCGGCGGCATGGGCTATCAGTTCACCACCCGGCTCAACGGCCAGCCCAGCGCCGGCCTGACGGTTCTGCTGGCGCCCACCGGCAACGCGCTCGCGACCGCGAATGCCGTTCAGGCCAAGATGGAAGAGCTGTCGAAGTTCTTCCCATCCAACATCAAGTACGAAATCCCCTACGACATCACCCCGGTGGTCGAGGCGTCGATCAAGAAGGTGATCATCACGCTGATCGAAGCCGTCATCCTGGTGTTCCTGGTGATGCTGCTGTTTCTGCAGAACATCCGCTACACCCTGATCCCGACCGTCGTCGTGCCGGTCGCGCTGCTCGGTACCTGCGCCACGCTGCTGATGATGGGGCTTTCCATCAACATGCTGACGCTGTTCGCGATGGTTCTCGCCATCGGCATTCTCGTGGACGACGCGATCGTGGTCGTGGAGAACGTCGAGCGTATCATGTCGGAGGAAGGGCTGCCGCCGCGCGAGGCGACGCGCAAAGCCATGACGCAGATCACCAGCGCCATCATCGGCATCACGCTGGTGCTGGTCGCCGTGTTCATCCCGATGGCATTCTTCCCGGGCTCGGTCGGCGTGATCTACCGGCAGTTTTCCATCACCATGGTGTCGGCGATCGCGTTTTCCGCGTTCCTCGCGCTGTCGCTCACGCCGGCGCTTTGCGCGACCTTGCTCAAGCCGGTTGCCGCCGGCCACCAGCACGCGCGCAGGGGACTGTTCGGCCTGTTCAACCGGGGAATGGATAAGACCAAGGCGGGATACAGCGGAGTCGTGCGCTGGACGCTCGTGCGCACCGGTCGGCTGATGCTCGTCTACCTCGCGATCGTGATCGCGCTGGGCTGGGCCTTCATGCGGCTGCCCGCCGGCTTCCTTCCGGTCGACGACCAGGGCTTCATCACCGCCGACGTGCAGACGCCGCCGGAGGCGTCCTTCAACCGGACGCTCGACGCGGTAAAGCGCGTCGAGGAGTTTCTCGCGCAACGCAACGGTGTCGACAACGTCACCTTCCTGACCGGTTTCAGCTTTCTCGGTCAGGGTCAGAACACCGCCCAGGCATTCGTCACGTTGAAGGATTGGTCCGAGCGCGGCCCCAACGATTCGGCCCAAGCCATCGTGGCCGATATCAACAAGAGTCTCGCGGCGAGCGTCAGCGATGCCAAGATCTCGGCATTGCAGCCGCCGCCGATCGACAATCTCGGGAATTCGAGCGGCTTCAGCTTCCGTCTGCAGGACCGGTCGCAGAAGGGATATGTCGAGCTGATGCGCGCGAAGGACCAGCTCCTGACCGCCGCGAAAAAGAGCCCGATCCTGCAAGACGTCTATGTCGAGGGACTGGCGCCGGCACCGCAGGTCGAACTGATCGTCGATCGCGAGAAGGCCGCGGCGCTCGGCGTGACCTTCCAGGACGTCAACAGCACCATTTCGACCAATCTGGGCTCGGCCTACATCAACGACTTTCCCAACCGCGGCCGCATGCAGCGCGTGATCGTGCAAGCCGACAATTCCGGCCGCATGCAGACCGACGACATCCTCACGTTCAACGTGCGCAACAGCAAAGGCAACCTGGTGCCGCTGTCGTCCTTTGCCACGATCCGCTGGATCGTCGGCCCGACGCAGATGGTGGGCTTCAACTATTATCCGGCGGTGAGAATCAGCGGCTCGGCCAAGCCGGGCTATACCAGCGGCGACGCGATCGCCGAGATGGAGCGCATTGCCGGAACGCTGCCGCGCGGGTTCGGCTACGAATGGACCGGGCAATCGGCGCAGGAGAAGCTCGCTGGCTCGCAGGCCCCGCTGCTGCTCGGGCTTTCCGCGCTGGTGGTGTTCCTGCTGCTGGCGGCCCTGTACGAGAGCTGGACGATTCCGATCTCGGTGCTGCTGGTGGTTCCGCTCGGCATGCTCGGCGCCGTCGCCGCCGTGACGCTGCGCGGCATGCCGAACGACGTCTATTTCACCATCGGGCTGGTCACCATCATCGGTCTCGCCGCCAAGGACGCGATCCTGATCATCGAATTCGCCAAGGACCTGCGCGCACAGGGAAAGACCCTGATCGAGTCCGCGGTCGAGGCCGCTCATCTTCGCTTCCGGCCGATCCTCATGACCGGCTTCGCGTTCGTGTTCGGCGTGGCGCCGATGGTGATCGCCTCGGGCGCCAGCGGCAAGAGTCAGCAGGCGCTCGGCACCGGCGTGATGGGCGGCATGATCGCCGTTGTCGTCCTGGCACTGCTCATGGTGCCGGTGTTCTTCGTGGTGGTGCAGAAGTTGTTCACGCGACGCGGGAAGGACGACGCCGATCCCGTCGCGCCGACCATCGTGCCGGCCGAGATGGCCGACACGCACTAGTGTCCCGATTCCGAAGTTCGCATCATTATGCGGCGCGCTCACTTGCGAACTTCGGAATCGAAGGACACTAGCAACTTATTGACCTAGTGTGGCTTTGGTTCAGAAGTCCGCATTTCGGACTTGCCGCGGAAATGATGCGGA